>Ga0310696_10001620_pt1 | contig 32256 bp, 26 predicted proteins | sample AusTroGonzalo_MG_4_FD_203885 | JGI IMG/M metagenome (GOLD analysis project Ga0310696, IMG submission 203885) | Bovine rumen microbial communities from tropical cattle in Woodstock, Queensland, Australia - Gonzalo_02 (v2) (version 2) | ecosystem: Host-associated > Mammals > Digestive system >... | reverse complement strand
GATATTGTCAATACGTACCATACCTGGCAAAATACCAGGGCTCTCCACCACATAGTGATGGTCGAATATCTTTACCATGATATCCGTTCCTAAGATGCTGTAATCACGATGGGCAACGGCATTCACAATCAACTCCGTCCAACAGAAAGGAGGGTATTGGGGAATGGTGACAAAAAGTGCATCTTCTCCCAAGAAAGTATATTCCTTAATCTGGGTATCTACAAAAGCAATGGCCTTTTGTGTCATCTCCAAGATACGGCCCTCAAACGACACATCTTTCACCACATTCATCTCACGTCCAAAACGTTCCTCATCACCCAAGTAGCGGACAATGCGGATTCGGGCACGCTGGAAGAACTTTTGTGGAGCTTTGCCAAACAACAGGATGGCAGCCCCAGAAACTTTCTCTACGCCGTTAACGGTAGTGATATAGCCTTTATTGGTACGAAGATAGGTGGCAGCATCTTTGGCATAGCCTATCTTCTGGCAATACTGCGCCACAAAGTCGAGGTCAATATCATCAATCGTTGCACCATAGACAGGTTCGTCTTCATAATAACGGCCACCCTTGGCATAAAACAATTGCATTCGCATCTCGAAGTTTAGTTTCTTCGATTTGTCGCCAACCCGATAGAAAGCATCGTCAGCCTGATTGGCGTGTACCTTCATACTGGGAGCAACGTGCATCACCAACACTCGGTTAGGAAGTCCATTTACATCCGTGCAATCCACGAAATGCACTTCTACATTTACAGAAGGAACACAGAAGTCGAAAGGAGCACGCAGCAATTCGTTCAAGTGGTCATCATTACCATTGACTCCTGTAATGCAACCATCGTCCTCAATGCCAATCACAACATCGCCGCCATCGGCATTGGCAAAGGCAACGAGTATGACACCCAATGCCTTGGCATCTATCCGAAAGCTCTTGCGGTCGAAGAGTTGTCCTTCTGGTTGTTGCTGTAAGTCCTTTATATCAATCATGGCTGTTTACTTTTAATGTGTTTATAAGATCCTTTTTCTTTCCTTATTTCCACCAGCACTTTTCTGTTAAATGAGATATTTACTGTTGTTTTATAGCTGCGGAATTTCTCATAATAGTTTTTGGCCGCTTTTTTCTTGTTTTTTTGGCCTTTTCGCCTGCAAATATACAAAGAATTGGTAGATTATGGCGATGAATATAAGAAAAAGTGAGAGGCGGTGGACGGATGGAAGATGTTTTTTGAGGAAACGGCTTCGATTGATAAGAGAAAGCGATGTAAACCCATCGAATTCGATGGGTTATAATGAGGATTTAGACGTCTCATTTGCTGAAATATCCTGCGGCGGCGCGGTAGCGGGTCTGACAGCCAGAGCCTTCACGGAGGAGTCGGCCTTCGCGGACAAGTCGCTGGAGGAGAGAGGTAATGCGGTGGGGTGTGAGGGTCCATTCGAAGGCGAGACGGACATCTTTGTGGGTGATGGTGTCGTGGTCGGCAAAGAGGGCTGTGAGACGCTGGTCAATGTCGGACTCCTCTGTATCGAAGACTTGACCGTAGGGGTCTTGGTCGATTTCAAAACGAAGGACATGCGACAGCAGTTCGCGGTCGGGCTGGAAGTTGATGCCTGCAACGCGGACATCGCGGCCGTGATAGTAGCCGTCCTTTATTTCAACCTCACCCTTGAGCGAGAGGCGGAAGGTGCCGATTCCGGGCAGGTTGACGGCATTTCCCTTCTCCATCTCATGAAGCATGACGCGTTGCAGGTCGCCCAGTGCGTGCTCCAGTTCGCCTGCAGGCAGTGAGGAATTCAGGCGGAACTCACTACGCTGAAAATCAACAGCATTAATGGTCGTTCTTTTCTCCATACGAGGCTGCAAGCGTATCTCGCCATCCTCGGCGGGCGTTGCTCCCCGCTTCGCAATTGTGAATCTAATAGACATTTTTGTTAGTCGTTTATGGATATGACGCTGCAAAGATAGCTCTTTTGCCCGACATTACTAAATATTTTGCCCAAAAAAGATAGATGATGTGGTTATTCCGTGGTCATGGAATGATTATTCGATGACCACGGAATGATTGTTCCATGACCATCGAATAATCAGAAGAGATAAGTTAATTGGTGTGAGCTGTTGGCTCTCTTTCGCAATGGAGACGGCTCCTTGTCGCACTGGTTATGACCTCTTGCTGGTCACGTCCCTTTCGTATTGCTGAATCACGGGGATGAACTCCTCGCCGACGGGAACGTTGTTCTTGAGGTTGAAGTAGTCGAAGACGGCGCCGAAGGGGAGGGACTTGGCTTCTTCGAGGAGGGCAAGGCGTTCGAAGTGCTGGCCGCCGTCCTCGTATTGGCGCAAGAGGGCCAGCGGTTCGAGCAGGGCTTGGAGGAGGCATTTCTGTGTCGCGCGCGTTCCTATAATATATGCTCCGATGCGGTTGATGCTGGCATCGAAATAATCGAGGCCGATGTGAGCACGGTCGAGGGCATCGGCACGCACAAGCTCCTTGAAGAGGTCCAGCGTCTGGTCATTCATAATGGTCACGTGGTCGCTGTCCCAGCGGATGGGGCGCGAGACGTGGAGCATCAGTTCAGGAACGAAGAGTAGGAGAGAGGCCACCATGTCGCTGACGTTCTCTGTCTGTTCGTAGTGACCCGTGTCGAGGGTGTACATCAGCTTACGGGTGGCGCAGTAGCCGGCCACGAAGTCGTGACTGCCAACGGTGTAGCTCTCCAATCCGATGCCGAAGAGCTTGGCTTCGAGACAGGTCTTCATGCCCGGTAGGTCTTCCTTCAGAATCTCGTCGAGGCTCTCGGCAAAGATTTCGCGGTAACGCTTGCGTTCCACGGTCTGGTCTTTCGACCCGTCGTGTACCCAAATGTTCATTATGGCGGGGTCGTTCTGAGCCTTACCCATATAGTCGGCAATGCGGCGGCAACGCTTGGTATGTTCAATCCAGAACTCGCGGATGGCGGGGTCGGGATTGCTGAGGCTGAGGCTGCCGCTCTTCGGATGTGAGAAGCTGGTCGAATTGAAGTCCAGCTTCAATCCCTGTTCCTTGGCCCATTGAATCCAACTGTCGAAGTGCTTGGGTTCCACTTGGTCACGGTCTACGAACTGGTTGCCGAAGTCGCCGTAAATCTCATGGAGGTTCAGGCGATGATTACCGGCAAGCAGGCTCTTGGCGAAGCTCACGTCTGCACGCACCTCTTCGATATTCCGGGCGCGACCGGGGTAGTTGCCCGTTGTCTGGATGCCTCCGCTGAGGGCTTCGTTTCGTTCAAAACCAACGACATCGTCGGCTTGCCAGCAATGCAGGCTGATGGGAGTCTTCTCGAGTTGGGCGATGGCCTTGTCGGTGTCTACGCCGATGGCGGCATAGCGTTCTTTTGCAATCTTATAGGATTGCAGGATTAAATCTTCTTTCATAAGTTTATGTGAGTTCTTAGACTTACTTCTCGCACTTGTCGCAGTCACAGCCGATGCAGCACCAGATGCCGGCAGCACAGATAGCTCCGACGAAGGGACCAACGATGAAGATCCACAGGTTGCTGAGAGCTGTGCCACACTGGAACACGGCAGGAGCAATCGAGCGGGCGGGGTTCACGCTGGTGCCTGTATAGCGGATGCAGACAAGGTGCACGAGAACAAGGCTGAGGCCGATGGCCAGTCCTGCAAAGTTGCCGGCACCCTTCTTGGCGTCGGTTGTTCCCAATACGACGAGCACGAAGACACAGGTGAAGATGATTTCTGCCAGCAGGCCTCCTACGACGGTTACACCTTCCTGCAAGTCGTTGGCTCCCGTACCTTCAACGGCAGTGTTGGAGGTCAGCAGCCACAGTAGTGCACTACCGATAAAGGCTCCGATGACTTGGAAAATCATGTACATGACAGCATCCTTGCCGCTGATGCGCTTGGTGAGGAAGCAACCGAGGGTGATGGCGGGGTTGATGTGGCAACCGCTGATGCCGCCGATGGTGTAGGCCATGGCCACGACGGCCAGACCAAAGGCCAGAGCTGTGGCTGCTACTCCTGCGGGTTCGCCGCATCCGATACTGGTTGCTACGCCGCAACCCATGAGAACAAGCACCATCGTGCCTACCATTTCTGCTAAATACTTTTTCATAATAAAAATAAGGATTAAATGATGGGTTATTTAGTTCGTTTACGGCGTAAAAGTAATCAGATTCTTTCGATTGACCAAACAAAATGATAGAAAAAAGTGTTTTTCGGCTTCGGATGCCGTTGCTTTCATTTATTTTTCTTACCTTTGCCCCCGAATCTGGTGTAAGCCCGATAGCGAAAAAGAACAAAACGAAAAGAAAACAGCATACGAATGGACTTGAAAGTTCTTGAACTGAGTGAGCAGGAGATTGTCCGCCGTCAGAATATGGAGGCGCTGCGCTCCATGGGCATTGAGCCTTATCCCGCAGCAGAGTATCCCACCAATGCTTTCTCCACCGAGATTCGCGAGAGTTTCGTTGACCCGCAGGAGGGCGAGGCTCCGCGTGAGGTTTGTATCGCCGGACGCATGATGAGCAAACGCATCATGGGCAAGGCTTCCTTCTTTGAACTGAAGGACTCGAAGGGCAGGATTCAGGTCTATGTGACCCGCGATGACATCTGCCCGGAGGAGAACAAGGACATGTACAACGTGGTGTTCAAGAAGCTCCTTGACCTCGGCGATTTCGTTGGCGTCAAAGGCTTTGTCTTCCGTACACAGACGGGCGAGATCAGCGTCCATGCCAAGGAACTGACCTTGCTCTCGAAGAGCATCAAGCCCCTGCCCATCGTGAAAACCGACAACGAAGGAAATGTCTACGACTCCTTCGACGACCCCGAACTGCGCTACCGCCAGCGCTACGTTGACCTCGTGGTCAACGCGGGCGTGAAGGAAACCTTCGAAAAGCGCGCCGTCATCCTGCGTACCCTGCGCCGCATCCTCGACGAGGCCGGTTATACAGAAGTTGAGACGCCCATTCTCCAGAGCATTGCCGGAGGTGCCAGTGCCCGTCCGTTCATGACCCACTTCAATGCCCTGAACCAGGATATGTACATGCGTATCGCTACCGAACTCTACCTCAAGCGCCTCATTGTGGGCGGCTTCGAAGGAGTCTACGAGATTGGCAAGAACTTCCGCAACGAGGGCATGGACAAGACCCACAACCCTGAGTTCACCTGCATGGAGCTGTACGTCAGCTACAAGGACTACAACTGGATGATGTCCTTCACGGAGAAGATGCTTGAAACCATCTGCACCGCCGTCAACGGCAAGCCGGAAGTGGAGATCGACGGCAACGTCATCAGCTTCAAGGCACCCTACCGCCGTCTGCCCATCCTCGAAGCCATTCAGGAGAAGACCGGCTTCGACTGCACGGGCAAGAGCGAGGACGAAATCCGCGCCTTCTGCAAGGAGAAAGGGATGGACGTGGACGAGACCATGGGTAAGGGCAAGCTCATCGACGAACTCTTCGGCGAGTTCTGCGAGGGAAGCTTCATCCAGCCCACCTTCATCACCGACTATCCCGTGGAGATGTCGCCGCTCACGAAGATGCACCGTTCCAAGCCCGGACTCACCGAACGTTTCGAGCTGATGGTCAACGGCAAGGAACTGGCCAACGCCTACTCCGAGCTTAACGACCCCATCGACCAGGAAGAGCGCTTTGTTGACCAGATGCGGCTCGCAGACAAGGGCGACGACGAAGCCATGATCATCGACCACGACTTCCTCCGCGCCCTGCAGTACGGTATGCCTCCCACCAGCGGCATTGGCATCGGCATCGACCGTCTGGCCATGCTCCTTACGGGCAAGTTTGCCATTGGCGAGATTATGCTCTTCCCGCAGATGAAACCTGAGAAGCGCATCCCCAAGGACAAGCCTGAAGCCTTCACGGCTCTCGGCTTTTCCGAGGACATCGTACCTATCCTCTACAAGTGTGGCTACAACCTCGTCGGCGACCTCCAAGGCCAGAAGGCACAGAAGGTGCAGCAGCAGATTGGCGAAGTCATCAAGAAGTACAAACTCGACATCGAGAAGCCCAGCGTTGCGGATTTGGAGACCATTTTATAAATAAACGGAGATGTTAGGTTTCGGTAACAAATCGTCAAAGGTGACTAATCCCCTCCCTCAAAGTGAGGGGCAAGGGGGCGGGGCGCCTTTCTCCTCCATCGCCATCATGGGCGGTGGCTCGTGGGCTACGGCCATTGCCAAGATGATGCTCGAGAAGAACGACAGCATCTGGTGGTACATGCGTCGCGACGACCGTATCGAGGAGTTCAAGCGGTTGAGCCACAACCCGGCCTATCTGCAGGGTGTACACTTCGACATCGACCGCATCCATTTCTCGTCGGACATCAACGAGGTGATAGAAAACAGCAACACCATCATCTGGGTCACCCCTTCGCCTTACCTGAAGCCCCATCTGAAGAAGCTGAAGGTGCGACTGCGCGACAAGTTCAACATCACCGCCATCAAGGGCATCGTGCCCGACGAGAACCTCGTCTGTTCCGAGTACTTCCACCAAATCTATAACGTCCCGGACGAGAACCTCGCCGTGCTCGCCGGACCGTCCCATGCCGAGGAAGTGGCCATGGGAAGGCTCACCTACCTCACTGTTGGCTGTGCCGACGAGGAGAAGGCACAGAAGTTCGCCGACATGATGGCATCGGGGTACGTCAAGACCAAGACCTCCCGCGACGTCATCGGCATCGAATATGCCTCCGTGTTGAAGAACGTCTACGCCATAGCCGCCGGCATCTGTCGGGGACTGAAGTACGGCGACAACTTCCAGGCCGTGCTGATGTCCAACTGCGTGCAAGAGATGAACCGCTTCCTCGCCACTGTGCATCCCATCCAGCGCAGCATCTTCGAGAGTGTCTACATGGGAGACCTCATCGTCACGGGCTACAGCCAGTTCTCTCGCAACCGTGTCTTCGGTACCATGATCGGTCAGGGCTATAGCGTCAAGAGCGCACAGATTGAGATGGAGATGATTGCCGAAGGCTACTTCGGAACCAAGTGCATGAAGGAAATCAATGCCCACCTCCACGTGAACATGCCCATCCTCGATGCCGTCTACAACATCCTCTACGAGCACATTGCGCCCACTGTGGAAATCAAACTCCTTACCGACTCCTTCCGGTAGTGCAGGCTTGACCAAACTCACATAAAGCACTTCCTTTCCGCCTCTCCACCATTTTCTTTCTGAAATTTTTGGTGGAGAAGCGGAAACTTCATATCTTTGCCCACAAATTAACTGTGAATACAATGAACAGAACCATAGACAACATCATTATATACTCCTAACTTATAAATTCATTCATAATTACATAACTAACAATTAACAACATGAAGAAAATTCTATTTATCTTAACAGCTCTGCTGGGACTCAGTGTCAGTGGGGCGTGGGCTGAGACGTATACCATTACGTTTGACCACAGAACAGGTACGTTCTACAAAAGTGGCGCAGTGTCGACAGGATGGGTTAACCAGTGGGTGTCAAACGAGGAGGGAAAGCCCGCTGTTACCATTACCGCATCGGCGAACAATATCAACACGGCTAATGGTCGCATGGCACCTGGTTCGTCACAGTCAAGTACCTATACTCTTTCTACAGAAAGTGGATATCGGGTAACCGGTTTCTCCATGAATTGTCCGACCTTTGGCGCGGAGGTGACGGTTACTCCTGCTGGAGAATCAGCTATTGTGGTTGCTACAGGAGGAACTCTTGTGGTGAACTCATCAGCCTCTTCTTTTGTTTATTCAGGTAGTAATGATGGACGTATTCAACCCTCTGCCGGTGATGGTGGTACTTTCACCATCACAGTTGAGGAGGATACCGAAGCTCCGTCTTGGATACCTTCCTTCGGAATTGGTTCAACGATTGTCGTTACAGGGGACAAGGCAGAATCGGTTACGGCTGCTACTAATGGTGCAGATAATGACCATTGGTATCTTGTTACTCAGGTTCGTAATGGTGAATCTGCACTTTACGATGATGGAAATAAATTGATGCGAGGTACAACTGCTAAAACAGCTGCTTCGTTTAATGGCGAAACCGTTGAAAACAATAGTGCTTACCTTGTACGTTTTATTTCGGCTGGCTCTGAGGATCTTTATCATATTCAGTTAGGAAATGGCAGATTTATTGTAAATTTAGATGCCAATCCCCAAAATGGTACAGCAGTAAACACTACGTCTGACTATTGGAGCAAGGGAACCCACGCTTTCTATAATTCTAATGGTGGCTCTGGTAGCTATTTTGGTTGGAATCTTAATTCTAAAACTGCTAAAAGAGTTGATAATAATGGAGCTGGAAACGCTTTGTCCTATTGGGGTGAAGGTACTGCATCGGGAACAAGCGGTAACAGCATTTGGTATGTATATCCTGTAACGATTAATACTCCAGCTTCCACAGTTGAGGTCACATATAATCTAGTCGTTGGTGGTAACATTGTTAATACGATTAAAGAGACTTTAGCTGCCAATAGTGAGGTTAATGTACCCAGTGGGCTTACTGCAGGTTATGCATCAAGTTACTACAACTTCAACACATCTGGCACCATCGGTGAAGAGGATTGCACCATCACTATTACAGCAGAATTGAAGGATAACACAATTGTTTATCCCTATACAAATATTAGCAATGATAAATCGTATTACATCTATACGAATAACCAAGCCCGTGGTGGACTTTCTACCTATACGGACGGTGAAACTACGTATTTAGCAGCATCCGTGAAAACTGGTCTTAGCCTGTCACCCAAGAAGTTCGCCATCATCAGCTATGAAGAGAATTATTATCTCTACAGTGTAGAGGACGCAAAGTTTGTTACATTTGATGGTACCGATGATAAAAAAGCTGCTCTTGCTGCTACCGTTACAGGAATGAGCGACCGTATTACTTTCACCCAAACAAATGCTCCGCTTTATGAGGTTAAGTTCGATGGTAGTTCTTCAAAGATTTTCAATAGTTCTAACTCCTCTAGCTATCCTTATGGTATAGTTTTCAACACCTGGGGTGCCAGCTCTAACCAGTGGGATGATGGTTGTCAGTACACCATCAACGAAGCCGATGATTTCGACCCGACGGATGCTGTGGCAGCTCTCGAGGCGTTCTTCCATCCTTCTTATACCATAACATATATCGTGAAGGATGTTAATGGCAATACTATTTTCACTTCCGAGCCAGTTCCTGCAGAACTTGGTGCTCATATCACCTCTTTACCTGCAAAATATCAGCGTACTTTCTGTTCATATAATTCCGTTGATGTGACCATTAGCGAGGTTCAGACCGACATTGAGTTCACGGCAACTTATGATCTGCCCTTCACTCTCTCGACCAGCTATGCAGAAGCAACATGGTACTATGCTACAATTCGTGGTACAAAGTACTTGCGTGCTGATGACGATGCTAAGGACAGCAGCGGTCGCTATGCAACGAATAGCACCAACGAGCATACAGATGCCTACAAGTGGGCTTTCTTCGGCAACCCATACGAATATTTCTATGTGATGAACAAGAATCAGGGTGATGGAAAGTACATGGCTAAGGACGTGCAGATTGTATTCAGTAGTCTCGCCGATCCCACAGCAGATAACAACGCTCTGTGGGCAGTAACCTCCAACAGCAATGGTGGCTTTACGCTCCGTAATCTCGCTGGAGGTGATACTTGGTATGTCAATGATGCTGGTAATAATGGCAATCTTGGTTTCTGGAATAGTGGAAGTGGTGCTAATGATTCAGGTTCCAACTGGACGATCACAGAGGTTCCTGCTTACGAGGTTACCGTTACTTACGACTTAAATGTAGGTGGTGAGAAGGTAAATACCGTGGTTGAAGAATATGTCGCTGGCGGCAGTGCGGTGAACGTCCCCGCTTCCCTGATAGCAAACTACAGCTCTCTCGGTTATGATTTCTCTACTTCTGCCGATGTCGTTGCAAATGAAAACTGCACTATAACTGTGACAGCTACGCTAAAGTCAGGTATGGTTACAAGTTTAAGCGGCTTGAGCAACAGTAAGTCATACACACTGACTACCAAACGTGGTGCACTTTACATCAAGTCCGATCACTTGGCAAGTAACTCGAATGATAATGCGGGTGCAGATGCTGGTAAGTTTGCTCTGATAAACTTAGATGACAATTATTATCTGTATAGCGTAGATGCCTCTAAGTATGTCCTGAATGATGGATCACTTTCATCGGGTGTAACCTCAGATGTTGTTGCATTAAATATGACAGAACAATCTGTTAGTCCACTCTTCTTGTTTGTACTTGGTACGAATGGAATGAATGTTACGGATACAGATGATGATTATGAATTGATTATTAACTCATATGTAACTCCAGACGATGGCAACCGATATGTCATCAAGGAAGTTGATGACTTTGATGCCACTGATGTAGCGGCTGCACTTGATGAGTTCTTCAATGGTCCCACAGCATTTGCCGCTGCGATTGCAGAACTGAAGGCTATCAACTGGGGTCTGACAGCATCTGGAAATAACGGAAAGCCTAGCTATTATAATTTCATCGGGACTTATGCAGGATATGCAGGCAATGAAATGGGTTTCATTGAAGGCCTTGAGTCCGCTGGTTATAGTAGAGATCATCTTGCTATTGCTCAGGATATCCTTGCCAATGGCTATGCTTTGAATATGCCAGCTACAGGTAAGTTCTACCGTATCACCAGCACACATGGTACATATCTTAGCGCTAGTGGTACAGTTATAGATAGTGCAAATGATCCTGTTCGCCTGAGCTATATCACAACTGCTGATGCAAGCACAATCTTCTACTTCGACGGTGAAAAGCTTTATGATTTTGCACAAGGTTTTGCAGCAAATGGTCGTGCAACTGGTGCTCTTGGAGGTGCAGGCGTTACATATTGGTTTGAGGAATCTACCATCACCGCTGGCAAGTATGCTATCCGCTTTAATCCAGATGGTGGAAGCGATCGTTTCCTCTATGCTTGGGGAGAAGGAAAGCATTATGCTGACCAGAACGGTTCAGACCATGCTAATTGTGTATTCACCATTGAAGAAGTTACCACCCTTCCCGTCACTATCTCTGATGCAGGCTATGCAACCCTATACGCTCCCGTCGCTCTGAGTATTCCTGAGAACGTTACCGTTAGCACATTGACAATCAATGTAGATGGAGAACATCTTGACGAGACATCTGTTGATGGAACGATTCCCGCTGGAACTCCTGTATTGCTTAAGGGCGATGCTGGTAACTATTCATTTGCTACTACCACAAATGTAGAAACTACCTATGAAAATGTCCTCGTGGGCACATATCCAGCAATACCCGCTCCTAACGGTAGCTACATCCTCCAGAAACAGGGTGAAAAGGTTGGCTTCTATCTCGTTGACACTAGTGAGGCACAGCCGAAGGTTCCTGGCTTCCGCGCTTATCTGCAAGTTCCTGGTGAAAGCAGTGACGTCAAGGCCTTCTTCTTCAGCGATATTGCTACGGGTGTCAGCGGCGTGAAGGTTGCTGCCGAGAATGCTGCTACCTACAACCTCGCCGGTCAGCGTGTAGCCAAGGCCACCAAGGGTATCTACATCGTCAACGGCAAGAAGGTTCTGGTGAAGTAATAATTAAAAGAGAAAGGTTAATAATCAGCTTTTAATTCCTAAATTAAAGATAAGTTATGAAAAAGACATATATCATCCCTGAACTTCGCGTGGAGCTCATGCAGACAGAAGGTCTCATTGCTCTCTCGCTCCAAAATGGAACGGCCAACAACTCGGACGCCCTCGTCAAAGAGGGTGACGACGACTGGAACATCTGGGGCGACGAGAAGGAGGAATAAACTCCTGCGTAAACTCTGATTGATATCCAGCAAGGGGCTGTTTCATAAACAGCCATCATCCTCACAGAACGAATTTCACGAATTAGACGAATTCTATTCCTGTCATAGAACCAGGTGTGTAAAGAATTCGTTTAATTCGTGAAATTTGTTGTTTAAATAAAACCACGCTATATCTCATTTTTTTTGCGGGTATTCTGCTTGCTTCTCGTGAATTTGCATTAACTTTGCACCCGAAAAAGCAAGTATATATTATCAAGCACCTATGAAACGAGTCTTTTTGCCTCTTCTCATGGCTATGGCCTTCGTCGGGACGCTGTCTGCTGACCCTATCGAAGAGCTGCTGGGGCGTGTGTTGCCCTACAACGGCGATGCCCAGAAGTTTGCATGGCAGATTAGTAACAGCGATGTCCAACAGTTCACTCTTTCGTGTGACGGATCGAAGGTGACGGTCACGGGTTCCGATGTCATCGCCACTGCCACGGGCATCAACTGGTATCTGCAACACTACGCAGGCGTGGACATCTCCTGGAACTCGCCCACGGGGAAGCTTCCTGAGACATTACCCGCTTGTGCCGAAGAGACTCACGCTGCCAGTGTCGATTGGCGTTACTATCTGAACTTCTGCACCTACAGCTATTCCATGTCGTTCTGGGGCTGGGACCGCTGGCAACAGGAACTCGACTGGATGGCCCTGCACGGAATCAACCTTCCTCTGGCTATCATGGGTATGGAATGCGTGTGGAAGGAAGTTTTGATGAATAGCTATGGCTATACGTTGGACGAGGTAAACACCTTCGTCAGCGGTAGTGCCTACTATGGCTGGTTCTTCATGAACAACCTGACGGCGTGGGGCGGCCCTCAGCCCGAAAGCTGGTACACGCAGCAGCAGGCATTGGCCCGCAAGGTTTTCCAGCGGATGAAGGATTTCGGCATGTCGCCTGTCATCCCCGGCTACGTAGGCATGATTCCCAAGGACTTCCTTTCTCAGGCCGACGCCGCTAAAGTCACAGATTGGAAGGCTTCTGACATTGTGAACGGCGGCAAATGGTGTTCGTTCACACGTCCTTATTTCGTCAACAACACCGACCGCTTGAAAGAGTTTGCCTCCAACTACTACGCCGCCTTTCAGAAGCTCTTCGGCGATGTCTGCACGACTCATTTTTATGCCATCGACCCCTTCCATGAAGGCGGCGTGCCGAGTGGAGTTACCAGTGCCTCAGCTTCTGTCGCAGCCATGTGGGACGCGCTGACAACTTACGACTCCGAGGCCATCTGGGTGGCCCAGTACTGGCAATCGAATCCCACGACCACCCTCACGCACGCCATTCCCCGTGGTCGGCTTATCATTCTCGACCTGCACGGCGACCAGAGGGGAGACGTCCAATGTGGCGGCAACCACACGACTGCCGAAGGCGAGAACCACGATTGGGTTTGGGGACAGGTCTCCAACTTCGGAGGCAACGTAGGTCTCTTTGGTCGTATGGACCGCCTCATCAGCTGTTTCTACAAGGCCCGCAGCAACAAGCTAAAGAACAAGCTGGTGGGTATCGGCTCCCTTCCCGAAGGCATCGAAAACAACGCCATGCTCTACGACTTGCTCTATGCCCTCCCTTGGACTACCTCTGACTACACCCGTCAGACGTGGCTCGAAGACTACGTGAAGATGCGCTATGGCTTGCCCAACGGAGCCAGCGATTCGCGTTTTAATCGCGAATACTCCACCCTCCTCTCTGCCTGGAAACGCCTCGGCGCTGGGAGCTATAACTGCCCGAACAACAACCAGCAAGGAACTACGGAGAGCGTCTTCCTCATGCGCCCCTCTGTCACGGCAGGCACCGTCAGCAGTTGGGCTAACTCCACGTGGTACTGGGACTTCGTCGAACTGCGCACGGCACTGACTGAGCTTTTGTCCGTCAGCGATGCCATGAAGGAGAATGAGAACTACCGCTATGACCTCGTAGATATTGCCCGTCAGGTGCTTGCCGACTACGGAAAAGAGCAGTTGGACATCATCAAGGAGAAAGGGGAAGTCGAGGATATGGAAAAGTTCCTTGAACTGATTCTCGACCAAGACCGCCTGCTGGGTACCCGCTCGGAACTGCGCTTAGGACGATGGACGGAAATGGCTCGTGCATTGGGAACTACTGATGCAGATAAGAACCTCTATGAGAAGAATGCCCGTATGTTGCTGACCACGTGGGGCGACCGTGCCCAGTGCGAGAGTGGCGGCCTGCACGACTACGCCAACCGAGAGTGGAACGGCCTGCTCGCTTCGTACTACTATCCCCGCTGGAAAGCGTTCTTTGAGAATTACAATGTGGCTCAAAGCTGGTTCGCCGACTACGAATGGCCCTTTGCCAACGGCGTGGACGGTGTCATCAACAGCTACCTGCCTGAAGGGGCTGCCTACGGCTATGGCACCTTCTCTGCTGAGGCAGAAGGGGATGAGATACAGGTGGTACGCGAACTTTATGACAAGTATTTCGCGGGTTTTAAGCCAGAGGTCTGGGAACGGTGTATCCCCGACCTCCAGAACATCTACACCCTCACCAATGCAGAGAAATGGTATCGTGTCGCAGATACAGAAGGACTGAACCTGACAGCACCGAATAAAGATTATAACGGCTATCGCCTGAAGCGCTCTGCGTTGCAGGCCGAGAACACAATGTTCCATTGGCGTTTCATAGCTTCTCCGGATGTCGAAGGAGCTGTGCGGTTGGAAAATGTCTTCCTTAGTGAGCAGCCTGAAGCGGCAGCTTTCCTCTCTTCCAAACCATCCACTTCTGCCTATCCCGCTTTCACGTTCAGCACCACGGGTACGGACTTCTACCTTTATCGTTCCTATGACGACAGCTACTATTTGCAGGAAGTCGGCAAGGACGTATTCATGGCACCCGATACAAAATGGGCCGAGGCTTGTGTACTAGTGAGTTCTGCACGCAGCGCAGTTTCTGCCCTGCATCTGAATGTGATTATTCCTACAGGTGTCGCATCACCAGAAAAGACATCGGAAAGGACTGTCACGGAGTTCTACGATCTGTCAGGTCGCCGAATTGCGAATACTCCGCATCATCATGGCATTGCCGTGGCAGATGGTAAAAAAAGAATCAGAAACTGAACCGATCATAAATACTATCTAATGATTATCATAAATTAAAAAAAAGAAAGAATGGTAACACTTGATTTGACAAAGGTTGCTCCCTTCGTGAGCGCCGAAGAGATTGATGCCTTCGAGAGCCACGTGGCCGAGGCACAGAAAAGTCTGGAAGAGGGCACTTGCCCCGGTAATGATTTCCTCGGCTGGCTGCATCTGCCCAGCAGTATTACGGCTGAATTCTTGGCCGAGATTAAGGCCGTGGCTGCTACCTTGCGCGAGGAGTGCGAGGCCGTGGTCGTTGCCGGAATCGGTGGCTCCTACCTTGGTGCCAAGGCCGTCATCGAAGCTCTCAGCAACAGCTTCCAGTGGCTTGTGGGCGGCAATGGCCCTGTCATCCTCTTTGCCGGCAACAATATCGGCGAGGATTATCTCAGTGAGCTGACCACCTACCTGAAAGGAAAGAAGTTCGGTGTCATCAACATCTCCAAGAGCGGCACCACCACCGAGACCGCCCTGGCCTTCCGCTTGCTGAAGAAGCAGTGCGAGGAGCAGATGGGCAAGGAAGTTGCCCGCAAGGTCATCGTGGCTATCACCGATGCCAAGCGCGGTGCCGCCCGCACGTGCGCCGACAAGGAAGGCTACAAGAGCTTCATCATCCCTGACAACGTTGGTGGCCGCTTCAGCGTGCTCACTCCCGTAGGCCTGCTGCCCATCGCCGTGGCTGGTTTCGACATCGACCAACTCGTGAAAGGTGCTCAGGATATGGAAAAGATGGCTGCTGCCCCCTTCGCTGAGAACCCCGCTGCCCGCTATGCAGCAGCCCGCTATGCACTCTACACCGCAGGCAAGAAGATTGAGATTCTGGCCAACTACCAGCCGAAGCTCCACTTCATCGCCGAATGGTGGAAGCAGCTCTTCGGCGAGAGCGAGGGCAAGGACGGCAAGGGCATCTACCCCGCCAGCGTGGACCTCACCACCGACCTGCACTCGATGGGCCAGTGGATTCAGGAAGGCGAACGCACCATCTTCGAGACCGTCATCAGTGTGCTGCAACCCGAACACAGCCTCCTCTTCCCCAGTGACGATGAGAACCTCGACGGCCTGAACTTCCTTGCAGGCAAGCGCGTGGACGAAGTGAACAAGATGGCAGAGCTGGGCACCCAGTTGGCACATGTTGACGGTGGTGTTCCCAATATCCGCATCGCCATCGACCGCCTCGACGCCTACCACCTTGGCCAGCTCATCTACTTCTTCGAGAAGGCTTGTGGCATCCACTGCCAGCTCCTCGGCGTCAATGCCTTCAACCAGCCCGGCGTCGAAGCCTACAAGAAGAATATGTTTGCCCTGCTCGGCAAACCCGGTTATGAGGCCGAGACCGCAGCCATCAAGGCAAGGCTCGGGTGAAATGGTTTAAAGTTTAAGGTTTAAAGTTTAAGGTTTAAAGTTTAATGTAAAATGTATAGCAGCAGCGATAATTTTGCCTATCGGAAGCTGGTGGTATATCAACATGCCAGAGCTTTCAATAAGGCAGTATACAATCTTCTGAAAAAGTATCCTTTAGAAGAAAGGTTTGCGCTGTGTGACCAATTAAGACGTGCTGCCTCCTCTGTTCCAACGAACATTGCTGAGTGTGCCGGACGAATTTCCAGGAAAGAGAAACTTCGGTTTATAGAATTTGCATCGGGTTCTTTGTCCGAGACTTTATGTCTATTGGAACTATCTTTCGACGTGGGGTATATCACCCAAGAAGAATTAGACAATATGGATGGATGTGCTATTAGTATCCAACGAATGTTGTCAAAATTGTATAGTTCTTATCAAGACTAATGTATTTTCATTAAACTTTAAACCTTAAACTTTAAACTAAAAAATGATCAAAGCATTTTTTTTCGACATGGACGGCGTACTGTTTGACAGTATGCCGGGCCATGCCTTTGCGTGGGCCAAGGTCATGACCGCCTACGGCCTTCCCATGACCGCCGAGGATGCCTTTGAGAACGAAGGACGGACGGGCATCGGAACCATCAGCATATTCACTGAACGTTATTGGGGACGACCAGCCACCGAAGAGGAGGCACGCGAGCTGTACCGCCGCAAGACCATCGTCTTCAATGAATACATGGCACAGCACGGCGGCGAGGCTCCTGAGATGCCCGGCGCAGCAGCCGTATTAAATAAGGTACGAGCGCGAGGGCTGAAGCGTGTCCTCGTTACAGGGTCTGCCCAGCAGTCCCTCCTTACCCGGCTCGAAGCACACTATCCCGGTCACTTCACCGCCGATCTCATGGTCACGGGCGACGATGTACGCTACGGCAAACCCAACCCAGAACCCTATCTCATGGCACTGAAAAAGGCGGGCGTCACGGCCGATGAAGCCATCGTTGTGGAGAACGCTCCTTTAGGTGTCCGTGCAGCCGTGGCCGCAGGCATCCGCACCATTGCCGTCAACACAGGCCCCCTCAATCCCCAACTTCTCCTCGACGAAGGTGCCACCTGGCTCTTCCCCTCTATGCAGGCCCTCGCCGACCATTTAGATGAACTTGCCATTTAAGTCTAATCATCACTCGTGGCAACACAACCACATTCGCCCCAATCCAGCAATCGTTGCCACTTACAGATGACTCTTAACAAATTCCCAATATTCATCGATGAAGTCCTGTTCATCCTCTAGGTCGTACTCTTCAGGGTCGAAGTATGGATCATTCATCCCGTAATATTCCAGATTTTCCTTGTCTTCGCGAGACTTGCGCTTCTTGTCTCTTAGCATCAACAAGTCTTCATACCCCCACACGCCACCACAGTTTTCGGGCGGACAGGTTCCCTTCCCTTTGACCAGCAGTATCTCGTGTGACTCGTCTGGAGCGTATTCGCGAATGCCCTTAACCCACACGTCGTGCATCCAACTGTCACCGAAGTCATACTCAAAGACGATTCGGTCGCCTTTCGCGGGCAGCACTTCGGCCAGAGTATAATCTTCCTCATTGCGGTCTCTGTCTGAAATGCCAAATTCTCCAAACATTTTCTTCTTTTCCTCAAGATTGTCGGAGCTTTTATAAAGGATATCCTTTTTGCGGAACTGATGCAGATGATAGTCCTCCCATCCCATCGCGTGGATGAGGAACTTGGCCAGCAGGGCCAGAGAGATGTTGGAGGGCACCTTCAGCTCTCGCCAAATCTTCACGGGCGCGTTGTTGAGTTTGATGCGGAGATGGTATTCCTGCACATTGTCCGTGTTGAGGAACAGATGATTGGGCAAACGACTCGGATATTCGTCTTCCATCTCGCTGAGTTGGCGGAAAGCCTCGCCACGCGGGTCATCGTCGTCAAAGGTGAAGTCTTGCAGTTGGAATTCCTCTACGTTGTCCGTGTCAAATTCTTGTTTCATCACCTTTTCGGGGTCGATGCCCATCAGGGTAAGGTAGGCGAACATCTGGTCCATGGACGTGATGCCCAAACTCTTCAACAGAGCCTGGTCTTTCTTAGGCAACCTCTTAAAGAGTTCCTCGAAAGGGACGCTTTTTATTCTTTCCATAACATCCTTTTCGCGGTTCAGTGATTGCATCTTGATGATTTTTGCCATTGTGATATGATTTTAATGAATGAGATGTTTTCTTCTTGTTTTGGCCGTCATTGCGGCGGGTTCATTTGTGGCTGTCGTTGGGGTTTATGGGTTGACTGGGTCGAATGGGCGGCTGCGCATCATTCCCCAACTGCCCATTATTCCGCAGTTGCCTCGTTTGAATCTTTTGGCGGTTGAATAATGACAGCCTTAACGCATATTCGCCGTATGAGTTTTTTGCCATAATTATCTGTGTTATATAATGTTACCAATGAATTTGGTATAAAGGCCGAAGGCCTGATTAGACCACAGGCAGGCGGTGGAGCGAAGCGGAACCCCTGCTTTTGATGTCCGTGGAAACAAAAGTGCCGAAGGTACGACAGATATTACCCCGTCAATCGCCGAATGCATACCGTTCGTCATATTGTATTCCATACGCCTCCAAGAATAATCGGTACTCGTCCTGAAACGACCGCTTCCGATGGTGCTCTGCCTGACTGCGGATGTAATCGACCGTCTTTTCTGTTAGCGATGGACTAACGGAAAACGCACCGTAGCCCTCCTGCCATGCAAACTGCTCATACTGTTCGTTCAGCCCCTTCATCCACTTGCTGCTATCGGCCTTGATGGCACGTACGAATTCGGCCAGTGCCATCGTCTTGGGTAGCGACGTGAAGATATGCACGTGGTCAGGCCGCCCGCCCACTTCGATGGGTATTCCGCCGATGCCCTTGATGATGCCGCTGATGTAGGCGAAAATGCGGGGAAGATCCTCCTCGCGCATCATCATGCACGTGCTCTTGACATGAAATATCAGGTGTACGTCGATTTTCACCAGTGTACTTGCCATGTTGTTATTATATTCTGTCACCCCGTTCGGGGTTGTTGTTATTTTGTTTGTTTGCCCAAGCAGGGGTTTCGCTGCGCTCCACCGCCTGCCTGTAATCTGATCAGCCCTTCGGGCTTTTACCCTCAGACCGCCTACGGAATACGTCTGTAATATCCAGAAAGAACGCCTTCAACAGCATCCTTGCCTAAGTCTATTTTAATAAAAGCCAAAACATCCGATTATTCCCCATATTATTTGTTGAAGCGGATTTCGGTATGGTTGAATCCGAAGGAGTGGAAGAGGGTGGTGAGTTGGCGGCGGGCGTTGTCTTCGGCCTGGCGGAAGTTGGCGGGGGTGAGGCTGCGGCGCTTCATCTGACGGGCGGCTTTCTGATACATTTGTTCCTTGGCGCGTGCGTCCCAAGTGCCCTTTTCGTAGAAGGCTCGTGTGCGGGCTTCGTCGATGAATTGGTCGGAGAGGAGGTGGACGGGGGGCAGGGTGAGGAAGACGGTGTCGCCGTGGGTGAAGATCCAGCCTTCCTGACACTCCGAGAGGTCGATGCCGAGACGAAGGGTGCCGTGGTAGATGCGCACGAGGCGGTCATCGCGTCCAAGAGTGCGGTGGCGGATGGTATCAACAAGTTCTTCGTCGGTAATGGTGAGGAACTCCCAGCGGCCGATGCGCTGGATGCTGCGAATCTGGGCGGGGGTGAGGTCGATGGCGTTGGAGCTGACGACTTCCACGGCAAGGAGATTGCGGTCCTCGTTGCATTTGCGTAGAAGGAGGGCGGCCAGCACCAGCAACACAGATGTCAGCACAATCCATAGAAACAGGTTCTTATTGGTCTTCATTTACAACATTCCCATTTTTGAAAGTAGACATAATGGTTGCGAGAAACAGCATCCGTTCTTGTGTCTTTAATTGGTTATCTTTCTGTTAGATTCATCGTAGTAGAATGGCAAGTCGCGCTCGGTAAATTCCTTGCGGAAGGTGATGACGACATCGCTTTCGGAGTAGCCGAGGGAAGCGAAGAGGGGGATGAGGATGGCGGCGGCGTTGTCTCGGGCGGTGTCGAAGATGCCCAGCCGTGGCACTTGGTGGAGGATGGAACGGACGCCCTGAGCGGTGAAGTCGGCGAGCTCTTCGTTGGAGTAGTCGCTGCGCAACAGGTCGGTAAACTGTTTGGTGGATTCGTGGTCTACTTTGGAGGCTACGACCAGAACCTTGGGGTCGGGAAGGATAACGTGCAGATGGCGCCCGTCCGCTGAGCGTTCGATTTGGCTCTCGTGGAAGTTGGAGAAGTCAATGTAAGCTTGCAGCGTGACGTCGATGGGGATGGCCACTTTGCGGTCGCCCAAGGAGAGTCGGGTGTCGTAGGTGTGGCCGAGCAAGGTAGTCCGCAGGTGCTTGACATCGGCGTGGGTGATGATTTTGTGCACTTGGTACTCGGCGGTGTAGAGGCGCGAGGTCTGCCTCACTCTCAGCACCATATCCACAGAATCCACCACGTCGGTGGAGTCGGCTGCCACTGTGGTTGCCGTTTGTTCTGTACAAGCCCCTCCGAGTAGGGTCAGGAGTACAGCAAGAAGCGGAAAAAGGATAGTTCTTTTCATATTTGCTGGCAAAGATAGCAAAAACTTTCAACTTTCACCTTTTACCTTTCAACTTTTTTGTAACTTTGCGCCGCAAATCCAAGAAAATAATATGAAAAAAAGATTATTAGCGATACCTGTGCTGGTTTTACCCTTTCTGTGGAGTGTCTCTTGTACGGAAAAGTCGGCTCAGAAACAGGAGGTGTCGGAACAGGGTGAGTTTGAAGTCGGCGAAGAGCGTACAGACGGTCTTCAGCGAATGCGTGTTTATGATTATTCCGACACCCTCATGCGGGACGGACATTTGTATGCCTACACGGTACATCGCGAGGCTGTGGACAGCCTGCCTCCTGTCGTAGACGAAGATGGTATCAGCTATGCAGCCAATCGCTATACACTGTCCATCCAGTGTGATGGTAAACCCTATTTCAATCGTAACTTCACCAAGTCTGCTTTTTCCTCTTATTTATCTGTAGAGTCGAGGGAGAAGGGACTGCTCGATGGTATGATGTGCGACAAGTCCTTACCTGGGCTGAGTTTTGCCATCAGCGTTACCCTGCCGCAAAGTGACATGGTCGAACCGTTATTGCTGCATGTCTACCCAGGGGGAGCAATTGGCATAGAACGCGACACCCGCAGTGAGAACGATTTTGAGGACGAACCTAAAGACAATAATTAAAATATGAATATCATAGAGACATCCATTCCCGGCCTGCTTATCATAGAGCCACGGGTGTTCCGCGACCAGCGCGGATATTTCTTCGAGAGTTTTTCGCAGCGCGACTTTGAGGCACTGGTTGGCAAGGTGAGCTTCGTACAGGACAATGAGAGTATGTCCACTCGCGGCGTCATTCGCGGCCTCCACTTCCAGCGTCCTCCGTTCACGCAGACGAAGCTCGTGCGTGTTGTCAGCGGCTCGGTGCTGGACATCGCCGTAGACATCCGCAAGGGTTCGCCTACCTACGGCCAGCACGTGGTCGTGGAGCTGACGGGCGAGAACCATCGTCAGTTCTTCATCCCCAAGGGCTTTGCCCACGGCTTTGCCGTCCTCTCGGACACCGCCGTGTTCCAATACAAATGCGATGAGTTCTATCACCCCGAAGTCGACGGGGGCATCCAGCTCGACGACCCCACGTTGGGTATCGACTGCCAGATTCCTGCCGCCGAAGCCATTCGCAGCGAGAAAGACCTGAGCCTTCCCCTGCTCGCCGACCTCGACAACCCGTTCACGTTTAACAATTAAATACCCCCAAGCAATGAAGACTATCGTTATCACTGGCGGTGCTGGCTTTATCGGCTCACACGTTGTCCGCCTATTCGTCAACAAATACCCTGAGTACCGCATCATCAACCTCGACAAGCTGACCTACGCCGGCAACCTCGCCAACCTGAAGGACATCGAAGACCGTCCGAACTACAAGTTCGTGCGCATGGACATTTGCGACTTCGAGGCTTTCTACAAACTGATGCAGGACGAGCACGTTGATGGCATTATCCACCTCGCAGCCGAGAGCCACGTAGATCGCTCCATCAAAGATCCCTTCACCTTCGCACAGACGAATGTGATGGGAACGCTCAGTCTGTTGCAGGCTGCCAAGCTCTACTGGGAGTCCCTGCCTGAGAAGTTCGAGGGCAAACGCTTTTACCATATTTCCACCGACGAGGTCTACGGTGCCTTGCAGATGACCCATCCCGAAGGTATCGAACCGCCGTTCACTACCAAAGCTTCTTCTGGCGAGCATCATCTGGCCTACGGCGAGAAGTTCTTCACCGAAGATCTGAAGTACCAGCCGCACTCGCCCTATAGTGCCGCCAAGGCCAGCAGCGACCACTTCGTCCGCGCCTTCCACGACACGTACGGACTGCCCACCATCGTCACCAACTGCTCGAACAACTATGGCCCCTATCAGTTCCCCGAGAAGCTGATACCATTGTTCATCAACAACATCCGCCACCGTAAGCCGCTGCCTGTGTATGGCAAAGGTGAAAACGTGCGCGACTGGTTGTTCGTTGAGGATCACGCCCGGGCCATCGACCTCATCTTCCACAAGGGCATCATTGCCGAGACCTACAACATCGGAGGCTTCAACGAGTGGAAGAATATCGACATCATCAAGGTGCTCATCGCCACTACCGACCGCCTGCTGGGTCGTCCCGAAGGTGCTGACCTCGACCTCATCACTTACGTGACCGACCGTGCTGGTCACGACTTGCGCTATGCCATCGACAGCAGCAAACTCCAGCGCGAACTGGGCTGGGAGCCGAGCTTGCAGTTCGAGGAGGGCATCGAGAAGACGGTGCGCTGGTACCTGGACAATCAGGCATGGATGGACAACGTGACCTCTGGCGATTACCAGAAGTACTACGAGTCGATGTACGCCAACCGATAAGTAATTATGAGAAAGTCCGCCATTCTGACCTTGTTGCTTTGTCTGTGCGCTGTATGTGCCAAGGCACAGCTCTCCTCCAATCCCGATAAATTCCTGGGGAACATCACCACCAGCTATCAGGTGGACTATGGCAACGAGAAGTTCTATACGCTCTGGAACCAGATTACGCCCGAGAACGAATCGAAGTGGAGTTCCATCGAAGGGTCGCGCCGCGGCAGCTTCAACTGGGGCAGCGATGCCGCCTACAACTATGCCAAGCAGCACAACTTCCCCTTCAAGTTCCACTGCCTCATCTGGGGTGCCCAGTATCCGGGGTGGATGGACAACCTCTCTACCTCCGAGCAGTACAAGGCCATCGTGGAGTGGATGGATGCGATTAAAAAGCACTATCCGAACCTGGAACTGATTGATGTGGTCAATGAGGCCGTGGCCGGTCATCAGCCAGCCCCGTATAAGGACGCCCTCGGCGGCGACGGCAAGACGGGCTTCGATTGGATCATCAAGGCTTTCGAGATGGCTCATGAGCGCTGGCCGGACGCTATCCTTATCTACAACGATTACAATACGTTCCAGTGGAACCGTTCGCAGTTCATCGAGCTGTGCCGCGTTCTGCGCGATGCCGGTGCCCCCATTGATGCCTACGGCTGTCAGTCCCATGACCTCACGGACATGAACGTCACGGATTTCAAGAACGCCATGACGGAAATCCAGAACGCCCTGCGTATTCCCATGTACAGCACAGAGTACGACATCGGTACTTACGACGACGCCCTGCAGTTGCAGCGCTATAAGGAGCAGATTCCCTATATGTGGGAGGCCGACTATTGCGCTGGCATCACACTCTGGGGGTACATCTACGGTCACACATGGACTACGGATGGAAACTCTGGCATCATCCGCGAGAATGGTCAGGATCGCCCGGCCATGGAGTGGTTACGCGAGTACATGCAGACCGACGCCGCCAAGAACGCCAAGAGTCCTTTCCCCGGCATGAAAAAAGAGGCTTCGGTCTACGTCAAACCAGCCTCCCTCAACGTGACCAAGGGTGAAGCCGTGCCCGTGACCATCAACGCCCGCCTGCGTACCAAGACCATTGATCACATCGACTTCTACGTGGCCAACAAGCTACAGGCCACCCTGACCGAGGCTCCCTATACGACGGAGTTCGTGCCCGCCTCCTTGGGCCGTCAGGAGCTCAAGGCCGTGGTCGTGGCCACCGACGGCACAGAGTACACCCGCCTCTCCGGCGTCACGGCCTACAACCCGCGTACTCCCTACCGCACAGCCATCGCCCTGCCCGGCACGTTGCAGGCAGAGAACTTCGACACGGGTGCCGACGGCGTTGCCTTCCACGATAGCGACACGCGCAACGAAGGCACGAACGGCTATCGCACGAATGGCGGCGGTGTGGATATCATCTCAGGTGGTACCGGCTATGGTATCGGCTACACTGCTACCGGCGAGTGGCTGGAATATACGGTCAATGTGAAGGAAGCCGGCTTCTATGACTTCGATGCCTACGTATCGTCGGACAATAGCAATGGTGCCTTCAGTCTTGCACTCAGTGATGACGGCCAGCTCACGCAACTTACCGATGTCCTTCCCGTTTACACCACGGGAGGCTATAGTACCTACAAAGCCATACATGGCCGCTTCGGCATTGCCCTTGTTGAGGGTGAGCAGCGCATCCGCCTGAACATCAATAAGGGAGGTTTCGACATCGACCGCATCATCTTCCACCGCATCGATATTGATGAGAGCATCCAAATAGCGCTCTCCGCCGACCCGGCACCAGCCACGGTTAGTGTTAACACGACGCTCCAGGCGGACGTTTCTTCAGCCACCAGCAGCATCGCCAGCGTGAAGTTCTACGTCAATGGCGTGCTTCACCGCACCGTCTCCAAGGAACCTTTCGAGACCACCTACAGGCCGACGGCTAAGGGTACCTATTCCATTACGGCCATAGCCACGGATGCTGAAGGATGTCAGTCCAAAGTTGCCCGCTACACCCTGACCGTCAATCCGAAACGTTCCGCTTACAAGGGAGTCGTAAACCTGCCCGGTATCATCGAAGTCGAGAATTTCGACAAGGGCGGCGAGGGCTTTACCTTCCACGACAGCGACAGCAAGGACGAGGGCAAGGCCAACTACCGCACCGACAACGAGGGCGTGGACATCGTGGCCGGTGGCTCAGGCTATGTCCTCGGCTATACAGCCAGTGGCGAGTGGCTGGAGTACACCGTCAACGTCACCGAACCGGGCAAATATACTTGTGAGGCCACGGTTGCTTCCGGAACTACGGGTTCCTATTTTAATATAGGTCTCGTGGCGAATGGAAAGGTAACGACCCTCGGACGAATCAATGTTCCGCAGACTGCGAACAACAGTTGGGATACTTACAAAGTCGCCAAGAGTACCTTCTCCCGCTATCTCGAAGTTGGTGAACAGACCTTGCGCATTACCATCAATGGTGCCAACTGCAACATTGATAAACTCGAGTTCAAGTGCGTCTTGAATACCGAAGTTGACGATGTGAAGACGGATGGCGACGTTCCTGCTACCATGTTTAATATCGCAGGTCAGAGGGTTCGTCCCGGCTATCGCGGTATCGTTATCGTCAATGGTCGCAAGGTGCTGATGAGGTAGTCTCTATACGAAATTTCTGCAAGAGTCAGAGATAACGAAACCAGGCAAAGAGAGTCCGATTACATAGGTAGTCGGGCTCTTTTTGATGGGCATAAGCTTCGCGCTCAAAGGAAATGCGGAAGTAGGCACGCAAGAGGCTTTCCGCACGGAAAAGATGGTGGAGGGGTCGGGTCTGGAGAAGATGCCAGAGCCATTCCGAGAGGTATAGCACGAAGAAGGGAATGTAGAGGAGTTCGCGCTGCTGGCGAGAATGGATGAGTTCGTGGCGGAGGTCGGTCGGGGAGAAAGGCAGTCCCTTTCGCACGAAGATAATCCCGCAAAAGTTGATTGCGGAGAAAGGGGTGAAGGGGAAAAAGCGGTTTCTGATAATCATGGACAAGCAAACAGCAATGAACGCAGATTGTCACTCCAAGTCGAGCTGGAAAGTACGTTTCAGTTCTTCGAGGACTGGGTGCTTGCTGGAGAGCTGGCGTAGCCGTTCATGTTTATCGTAGGTCATCATAGGTTGCTCGTTCTGCTCGGCCACGTTGAACTGAATGGCTATATGGCAGTTGTGGAGGTGGTGGCGTAGGAATCCTGTTAGCCGTTCTTGCAGTTTCTGCATCATCTTGGCCACCTCCTCATTTTCAAGGCTGAGGCAGATGGCTCCCGTCTTGGCGTCTGTCACTTGTGGCTGCATGATACGCATCCGTTGTGCCAATGCCGTCTCGGCCTGGGGCATGGTGTTGATGAAGGCCTGCCATTGGATGAGCAGTTCCGAAACGTCGACCGGAGACTCCTCTTGCGAAGCCACAGGAACAGAAGAGACCGTCTGTGCCTGCACAGTCGGCTGAGGTTTCGGAGGTGTGGTTCCGTTGCTGGGGGAAACCTGAGTCCGGATGGATGGATTCAGGCTACTGAGCTTCAGGGTCTTCAGTTTGGAAGGTGCCGCAGTCGGCATGGGAGCAGACGAGGACGTCGGGAGGTGATGAGTAGCTGGTGCTGCGGTGGAGGGGGCGGGCGCAAGTTGGTTAGTGGCTACGATAGGGGCAGCCTTCCCGGTAGCTGCTACCAGGAGGCTGAAGATGGGTTTAAGCTGTCGTATGGGGCGGCGCCCCGCGCCAGGGTCGTCGTCGGTCGCCTGTGCACATTCTATCAGGGTGAGTTCCACTTGCAGGCGCTTGTTGCGGCTGTTGCGGTAGGCCTGGTCGCAGTCGTTACAGAGGCGGATGGCACGGTAGAGCCATTGTACCTTGCAGCGTTGGGCCTGCTGGGCGTAGCGCTGGCGGATGTCGTCGCTGACTTCGAGGAGCTGGGTGGTCTGCGGGTCCTTGGAAACAAGGAGATCGCGCATGTGACCGGCCAGACCGCTGATGAACGGTGCTCCGTCGAAGCCTTTTTGCAGAATCTCGTTGTAAAGGAGCAGGCTCTCGGAAATCTTCTTCTCCAACATGAAGTCCACGAGGCGGAAGTAATAGTCGTAGTCGAGGACGTTGAGGTTCTCGATGACACGCTGGTAGGTAATGTTTCCTCCGGTGTAGCTGACGACCTGGTCGAAGATGGAGAGGGCGTCGCGCATACCGCCGTCGGCCTTTTGGGCGATGACGGTGAGGGCTGCCGGTTCGTAGGTGTAGCCTTCCTGTTCGGCCACGTGGGCGAGGTGATTCACGGTGTTCTCCACAGTCATGCGCTGGAAATCATAGATTTGGCAGCGGCTGAGGATGGTGGGCAGAATCTTGTGCTTCTCGGTGGTGGCCAGGATGAAGATGGCGTGGGCAGGAGGCTCTTCCAATGTCTTGAGGAACGCATTGAAGGCAGCCGTGGAAAGCATGTGCACCTCGTCGATGATGAATACCTTGTACTTGCCGATCTGAGGCGGGATGCGTACCTGGTCGATGAGGGCACGGATGTCGTCGACAGAGTTGTTGGAGGCGGCATCGAGCTCGTGGATATTCATGGACCGCTGTTCGTTGAAGGCCTGGCAGGACTCACATTCGTTGCAGGCTTCGCCGTCTTCACGCGGGTTGAGGCAGTTGATGGTCTTGGCGAAGATGCGGGCGCAGGTAGTCTTGCCGACGCCGCGCGGTCCGCAGAAGAGGTAAGCGTGGGCGAGCTTGCCCGACTGGATGGCGTTCTTCAGCGTGGTGGCAATACTGGACTGTCCAACCACGGTGTCGAAGGTCATCGGGCGGTACTTACGCGCAGAGACAATATATTCGGACATTATGAAGATTGAAGATTAGGGATTAGAGATTAAAGATTAGGGTGGGGGAGTTCCCTTTTGCGTGCAAAATTACATAAAATGATTGAAAAAAAGGTTTTCGCGAGAAAAAAACTTTAAACTTTAAACCTTAAACCTCAAACTTTTTGTACCTTCGCGCCATCAAAGAAGAAAATAAAGGTAAAAGAAACATGGGACGATTGTACTCAATTTGGGGCTACATCAGCCGGTATAAGTATGTGGCTGCCGCTTTGGTTTTTCTCTTTATCTTGGGTGTACTGGACGAGAATAGTCTGTGGATTCGCTTCCAACGTCGGGCTGAAATCGCCACCTTGATGCATGAGATAGACAAATACCAGAAGCAGTACGAGGAAGAGACGGCCAGACTTCAGGCCTTGCAGGATGACCCGAAGGCCGTGGAGCGCATGGCACGTGAGGTTTACTTGATGAAACGACCGGACGAGGACATCTTTGTCTTCCGCAATGTGGATCCCTCACAGATTCAAAGCCGCAAACCTCAACCTGTCTCCTACACGGAGGTGGTACACGCCAGCGATTCTGACACAACAATGGTTGCCGAAGAGATTGACACGCTGGTAGTAGCAGCGGTGCAACAGAGTGAATAATAAAAATGAAAGAACTTACACCTTTACAGAATGCCGTGATGATGGTTGGCGGCGTGCTCATTATTGTCGGAGCGGCATTATATATGTTCTGGCCTTTGCCTTCCTTTGTGGCTTTCTCCTTGGGAAGCTTGGCTTTCAGTAGTATGCAGCTACAGCAGAGCTACGAAGGTTCCAGTTTTGTTGTCCGGCGTCTTCGCCGTCAACAGCTTTTGGGAGCGATAGCTTTCCTCATAGCTGCGTGCCTGATGGCCATGCAGACGTTCCGCTTTGGCTTTGCCTTGCGCAACGAATGGGTCGTGGCATTGACGATTGGGTGTGTTCTCGAATTGTACACGGTGTTCCGTATTCCTGCAGAGCTTAAGAAAAGTTGAAATACATCTACTGCCTTTACCAACTGTTGATATCGCCAGTATTGCTGGTGCTGACCATCCTGACGGGCATTGCCACCATCGTGGGATGTACGATAGGCAGTGCTTCCTGGTGGAGCTATTATCCCGGCAAGTGTTGGTCGTGGGCCATGATACGGCTGCTGTTGTTGCCCGTCCGTGTGGAGGGGCTTGAGTATATGGACGATGCACAGAGTTATGTTATCATTCCGAACCATCAGGGCGCTTTCGACATCTTCCTTGTCTACGGTTTCCTTGGCCGTCACTTCAAGTGGATGATGAAGGCCCAACTGAGGCAGATGCCTTTGGTGGGCAAGGCCTGTGAGTCGGCAGGCTTCATCTTCGTGGATCAGAAAGGCGGTCCCAAGAAGATGAAGGAAACGCACGACCGCGCACGTGCCATCCTGCAAGGAGGAACGTCTGTTGTTGTCTTTCCCGAAGGTGCCCGCACGTGGGATGGCCGTATGCGTCCCTTCAAGCGCGGTGCCTTCCAATTGGCCGACGAGTTACAACTACCCCTATTACCCGTTACTATCAATGGATCGTTCGAGGTCCTGCCTCGTACACGCGGCTTTAACTTTGTCACATGGCATCCGCTGGAACTCATCATCCATCCGCCTGTGCATCTCCAAGGCCAAGGCACCGATTCCGAGCACACCGCGATGGACGAGACCTTTGGGATAATCCAAAGCAGATTGAACCAAAAACAATAAAAATAATGAGGCCTGCTACTTTGCCCATTGAACTTAGGTGTATCGATTGTAACATCGTGATGTTACAGGTGTAAGTTCGTGATGTTGCAAGTGTAAGTTCGTGATGTTACAGACAATACAGCAGGCAAAGTTGGCTTATGGACGTAGGTCCTTGGCGAGTAGGAAGTTAATAATCGAACAATATATTTTTGAAGAAAAGACATGAAGCGACTGTTCTACGCGATGATTCCTCTGCTGGCTTTGGTATTTACCGCCTGTCAGCAGCATGGTATGGATGTACAAGGTTCTTCGAGCATTCCCGAGTTGGAGGGAAAAATGCTGTATCTGCGTGTCTACGCAGAGGGTGACTTGCAAGTCATCGACTCGGCCCGCATCCAGCATGGCAAGTTCCACTTCCAGGGAGAGGAACCAGATTCTGCCGTGATGGCTTGCCTGTTCTTGGGCGACGAGAGTATCATGCCCATAGTTCTGGATGGAGCATCGCTTATGGTGAAACTGGATGCCTCTGAACGCAAGGTGTCGGGTTCGGAACTGAACGACTCTCTTTTTTCCTTCATCGCCCGTAAGACGGAACTGGATGTCCAGTTAGCCGAATTGCCTCGGCGTGAAAGTCGTATGATTCTGGATGGCATGGATCACCGGGAAATCATACGGTTGCTTTCGGATGAAGCACTCATATTGAATCAGCAGGAGGATAAGCTGGTGACGCAGTTTATCAAGGATAACATGCACAATTGTCTGGCGCCCGGTGTCTTTATGATTGTTACTTCCAATTATCCTTACCCTATATTGAATCCTCAGATAGAGGAACTTATAGCTCTCGGTTCTCCTTCTTTCCTGAACGATGCCTACGTGAAGGAATATATTCGTATGGCTCGGGAGAATATGGAGAAAATGAATGAATAATAAGAAAAGGATTTAGGCGAGGTTCGCCGCAAGGAATGGACGTAACTCTTCGGGGCTGCGTCCTTTTCGTTGGGCGTAGTCCGCGAGTTGGTCTTCACCGATAGAGCCGACGGCGAAGTAGCGGGATTGGGAATGGGCCAACATGAGGCCGCAGACGGCGGCGTGGGGTTGCATGGCTCCGTGCTCGGTCAGTCGGATGCCGATGGCGGAAAAGTTGATGAGGCGGTCGAGGTCGAAGGCGAGGCTCTGGTCGGGGAGGCTGGGGTAGCCCACGGCGGGGCGAATGCCTTGGAAACGTTCGGCGTGGAGGTCGTCGATGCTGAGGTCCTCGTCGGGAGCATAGCCCCAGTAGTGGCGGCGGACAGCCTGATGGGCGCGTTCGGTGGCAGCTTCGGCGAGTCGGTCGGCAAGGGTCTGACAGAGGAGGTGGCGGTAGGCATCGGCGTCTGAGGTGCCTTCGGTGTAGAGTTGCTCGATGGCGGTATCGGCGGCGGCGCAGAAGACGCCGAGGCAATCGGGCTGGCCGTTGGGGGATAAGGGGCGGACAAAGTCAGCGAGGCAGAGGAAGGGAGGGGTCTGCTGGCGGAGGAAGGAGAGAGTGGGGCGATCTGACTCATCAATAATAATGTCTTCGCCGTGGCTGTAGCAGGGGAAGAGGCCGAAGCGGAAGTGGACGTGATGGCCTTGTTGGTCGAGGAAGGTAAGGAGGCGAAGGGCTTCCTTGTGGAGTTGCATGGCTTCGGCGGCACGGGCACGGTCTTCGACGGGGAAAGAGGAAAGCCAACTGGCACGGCAACTGTCGCAGCCGTGGACGTGGGCAATGGCGGCAAAGCGCGCGGGAAAGCCCCAGGCGTGGAAGAAGTAGGACCAGTTGATGTAGGGGACTACTTCATGGATGGAGTAGTGGAGGGTGGACAAATAAGAAGGGATAATGGACAATGGATAATGGACAATTAGCGGTTGAAGCGGAGGGCTTGGGCGTGGTGGTTGCCGTCGGCAAAGCAGCCTTGGTCGTAGACGAGGCGCCCGTTGCAGTAGGTCTGCTGCACCTGCCAGTGGAAGGTACGGCCTTCCAGGGGGCTCCAGCCACAGCGGCTGACGACGTCCTTGGCAGTCAGCGTCCAGGGGCTACGTCGGACGAGAACGAGGTCAGCCTTCATCCCTTCGCGGACGTAGCCGCGGTCCGTGATGTCAAAGAGGCTGGCGGGGTTGTGGCACATGAGCCGTACCACTTGCTCCACGGGCAGCACGCCTTCTTCCGCAAGCTCCAGCATGGCGGGCAGGGAGAATTGTATCATGGGCATCCCGGAGGCTGCGCGTTTGCATCCCCCTTTTTTTTCCGAAAGGAGGTGGGGAGCATGGTCGGTGGCAATGGTGGCGATGCGACCGTCGGTGAGGGCACGTCGTAGGGCATCGCGGTCTTCGCGGGTCTTCACGGCGGGGTTACACTTGATACGTGTGCCGAGGCTGGTATAGTCCTCGTCCGTGAACAACAGGTGAGGCAGGCAGGCT
>Ga0310696_10001619_pt1 | contig 32268 bp, 30 predicted proteins | sample AusTroGonzalo_MG_4_FD_203885 | JGI IMG/M metagenome (GOLD analysis project Ga0310696, IMG submission 203885) | Bovine rumen microbial communities from tropical cattle in Woodstock, Queensland, Australia - Gonzalo_02 (v2) (version 2) | ecosystem: Host-associated > Mammals > Digestive system >... | reverse complement strand
CCATCAGGTAAGTGGGGCGGTCGTGGAGGGCAACGTAGTACCTGTATCTGAAAGGATCGGTCAGGCGGAGCGAGTCCGGAGCCTTGAGGGTATCCCTCGCCGTGAGCTTGCGGACGGTGTCTTTGGGGGCAAGGCTGTCCGCAACGTTCAGGGTATCAGCGAAAAGAGAGTCGTCCAAGGGATTGGCTTCCATCTGGAAATCCGCTTCGGTCCAGCCGCGCTTGTAGCCGTTCACCGGGTAGATGACGGTGTCGGGACTCTCCGCCACCATCTCCACGGGGGCGCCGATGATGCGCTTGTCCACCTCCACGCCGGGGTTGGAAACGACGGCGTTCACGATGGCCAGTGCGGTCACTACGACGGGAAATCCTATTTTTGAAATCAGACTCTTCATATTATACAACCAACAAAGTTAAGCACTTTTTGGGAATAATTTCGTAAATTCGGGGGCTTAAATCTCTTCCCATGGACCGTTTGGAAGCTTTGTTTCGTTCTTATACCGGCGTCGAGGCGGAAGTGTGCCTCCGATTGTCACCTTCGGGCAGCCGCAGGAGCTATTACCGGCTGGTCGCCGGGAGCACCTCGATGATCGGAGTCGCAGGTACCGACCGTGACGAGAACCATGCCTTCATCACCCTGGCCCGCCATTTCCGTTCAAAGGGGCTGAACGTGCCTGAAGTCTATGCCGTCAGCGACGACGGGATGTATTACCTGCAGCAGGACCTGGGCGACAGGCTGCTGTACGACGCGCTGGCCGGGGCGCGCGCTGCAGGGGCCTACGGCCCGCTGGAGCGCGACCTGCTCCTGCGCGCCATGTCCGCGCTTCCCGCCATCCAGGTGGAGGGCGCGCAGGGACTGGATTTCAGCGTGTGCTACCCGGCTCCGGCATTCGACGCCCGCACGGTCGACTTCGACCTCAACTATTTCAAATACTGCTTCCTGAAGCCTTCCCCCGTGGAGTTCAACGAGGAGCGCCTCCAGGACGACTTCGACGCCCTCAGGGCGGATCTTCTCAAGGACTGTGCCGACAGCTTCATGTACCGCGACTTCCAGGCCAGGAACGTCATGCTGCACGAGGGCGACCTCTGGTTCATCGACTTCCAAGGCGGGCGCCGCGGCCCGCTCCATTACGACGTGGCTTCTTTCGTGTGGCAGGCGCGCGCCCGGTATCCGGAAGATCTAAAGCGCGACCTTGTCGACGCCTATCTCGATGCGCTGGAGCGCTATATGCCCGTCGACCGGGACGCCTTCCGGTCCAGGCTGCGCATCTTCGTGCTTTTCAGAATGTTACAGGTCTTGGGAGCATACGGTTTCAGGGGCAGGATAGAGAAGCGTGCGCATTTCCTCGAGAGCATCCCGTACGCCATGGAGAACCTCCGCGAGCTCCTTGCTGAGCCTTTCGAGCGCTATCCCTACCTCTCCGCCGTCCTCGCGGAGCTCGCCGGGACAGGTCCCGGCATCCCCGCCCCGCCGGACGGACGGCTCCACGTGCACGTATACAGCTTCTCCTTCAAGAAAGGCATCCCGGAGGACTATTCCGGCAACGGCGGGGGCTATGTCTTCGACTGCCGCTCCGTCCACAACCCGGGCAAGTACGAGCGTTTCCGCAGCTTCACCGGGCTCGACCGTGAAGTGCAGGAGTTCCTGGAGTCCGACGGCGAGGTGCTGACCTTCCTGGACCACGTCTTCCCGCTCGTGGACGCCCACGTAGAGAGGTTCGTCCACCGCGGATTCACCCATCTGCAGGTCTCCTTCGGCTGCACCGGCGGGCAGCACCGCTCGGCCTACTGTGCGCAGAAGCTCGCGGAGCACCTCTCCGGACGCCCCGGGGTAGTGGTGCACCTGCATCATCGCGAACTCGGCATAGAACGCACGCTATGAAGGCCATGATATTCGCGGCGGGCCTCGGGACCCGCCTCAAGCCCATCACCGATACTCTCCCGAAGGCCCTCGTCCCTGTCTGCGGAGAGCCTCTGCTAAAGCTTGTGCTGAAAAGGCTCGCAGCCGCGGGCTTCGACGAGTTCGTCGTCAACGTCCATCATTTCTCTGACAAGATAATCTCATACCTGCAGGAGAACGAAGGTTTCCATCTGGACATCAGCATCTCCGACGAGTCGGACCGCCTGCTGGAGACCGGCGGCGGCATACTGCACGCCCGCGAGCTGCTGCTGAGCGGCGAGCCCGCCGACGGGCGTTTCCTAGTCCACAACGTGGACATCCTCTCCGACCTCGACGTGCGCGCCTTCATGGACGCCTGGCGTCCCGGCGCGCTCGCCGCGCTGCTGGTCAGCGAGCGCCGGACGCAGCGCTACCTGCTCTTCGACGACGACATGAGGCTCGTCGGCTGGACCAACATTGCCACCGGCGAGGTGCGCTCGCCTTACCCCGGGCTCGACCCTTCCAAGTACACGATGCTGGCCTTTTCGGGCATACACCAGATATCCAATTCCGTGTTCGATATAATGGAAGACGAGGGGATGGGGGAGCGCTTCCCCATAATGGATTTCTACCTGCGCGTCTGCGGCCGTTACCCCATATACGGAATAAAGCCGGCGTCGCTCGAGATGGTCGACGTCGGCAAACTTGACACCCTGGCCGTGGCCGAGGATTTTATTCGGAGACGAGTTCAGCGCAGCTTCCCTGCTTGTCCAGAGGCTTGATGGCCAGGAACTTCTGCACGACATAGACGATGAACACGACGCAGAACACCAGGATGGCCCAGAAGAGGCTTCCGGGCAGCACGTCCTTGAAGTTGTCGATATCCTTGAGCGCATCGATGTGGCTCAGGACCACCGCTAGAGTATTGTTGGCGAAGTGTATCAGTATCGTGAGCCAGATCGACCCCGTCCTGTAATAGACGTAGCCCATCAGCAATCCCATCGTGAAGGCGGCTATGGCCTGCCAGGGATTGAAGTGTATGACGGCGAAAAAGGCTGCAGAGATGACGATGGCCCAGACCGGCTTCATTCCTCTCACCGTCTCTCCTTCCTTGTTCTTATGCTCATAGTTCAGGAGTCCGCGGAGGACGATGCCCCGGCAGAGCCACTCCTCGAAGAAAGGAGCGAAGATGCTGACGCACAGGAAACTGAGCAGAAGGTTATTGCCGTTCGTCAGGTCGGTAAGTGCCTTCTCCAGCCATTCCGGAACGGGCGGAAGGAGTGAGATGACCGACTCCGCCACGAAGGAGTTGCAGAAGGAAGCCAATACGACCAGGATGATGCAGAGAGCCTTGCCGAGAGGGGAATAATGACTGTTCGAAAGCTTGTATCCCTTTCCGAAGAATGAGTTCTCCTTGCTTTTGAACGATGCATATATCATCGGAGGGATGAAAATCATCACATAGGAGACCATCATGGCATACATCGACCCGTCGGGATTGCTCCTCAGGAGGGCCATCAACGGCAGTGAGACTACGTTGCCCAGCAGGGCTCCGCCCAGGAACAACGCGAAGATTATGAGCAGTTCTATCGGCCCGGGGACGTAGTAATCGAAGTTGGAGAAGAACTCGTAGTTCTTTTCAATTTTTCTATGTTTCATCGTATTAAAGGATTAGCAGTACAGCGAGGGAGTAGAGGACCACTCCCTGGAAAACTATGCGGCGGCGTGAAGAGCGCTCCACCAGCTGCTCAAGGGGATTGCGCGAAGCGACCTTTCCCAGGCCTTCCGAGTCAGGAAGCCTGCGGGCAGGCCACTTGCAGATGATCTCGCCGTCGTCGATGTATGTCGCTCCGCCGTTGGAGCGGTTGAAAGTGATGATTTTCTTGTAGTCGGACGTGTAGGTCTCCATGCCGGGGAGAGGCTCGCGGGCTACGGCCAGGGCCGTGAAGCCCGCTTCTTCCGCATCGCGCAGGAATTGCTCCGCCCGTTCGATGTCTTTGTACCCCGGGACGTCATATACCGACAGCACCATCACCTTGCCTTCGGTCAGGAGGTCTTCGCGGTACTGCCCGTCGGCGTCGGAGATGTAGAATACGGGCGCGGACGACCACGGATCGGAGATGCCGGTGCCCGACGTCTCCACGTGAACGAAGGTCCAGGTGGAGTCCGGGAGGTTCTCAAGCGTGAAAGTCTCTTCCTTCCCGTCCTTCTCGTATATGACGAAATACTCTTCCTTGGTCCCGTCTTCGCCGTACTCCTCCGCAGTCAGGGATGTGCCGGGAGAGAACTCGGTGAAATCCATCAGGGGTATGGAGAGCAGAGAGTTGAGGGTGAACGGCAATACTACTGCCACGACCGCGACGAAGGCTATGACCTTGGACTTGGCTGTGCCCCCGTAATCCCTGGCAGGCAGGAAGGCTATGGCGCACAACACGCAGAGTATCAGATTCTTGATGAAAGTCTGGAGATGCGTCAGATGGACGGCTTCGCCGAAGCAGCCGCAGTCCATCTCGGGATTGAAGATGACCAGCTGGAGGGTGAGGAGAGTGAAGGCTATCGTGATGAACGAAGTGATGGCGGCGACTTGCCTGCGCCATACCTTGGCGAGCAGGGCCGCGCCGACCAGCGTCTCGACGAGCGCCATGGCCACGCCTATGGGCTTGGCGGCGAACGAGAGCCACTTGAAGTGCAGGAACTCCAGGTACCCGTCCACTACCAGTCCTGCGCCGACAGGGTCCATGAGCTTGAGCATGCCGGCAATGAAATACACCAGTCCCAGCAGGACCGAGCAGAATCTCCTTATCCCTTTGTGAAAGCCTTTCATGACGTTTATTTCAAGTATTTGTCCACGACGGCCCTTATCCTTTCGAAGATACCGTCGGGGTCTAGCATGTTCCCGTCCCCGTCGGAGCAGTCGACCACGAGGAAGTCCTTGTCCAGGGCGGCCTGCTTGAGATACATGGCGCGGACCTTCTTCTGGAAGGCTATGTCCGCCTCGTGGATGTCCCTGCCGCCGGAGAGATAGCTGCGGTCGTCGCCCTGGCGCTGGGCCATAAGATTGGCTTCGACGAAGCCTATGGGCACGTCCAGGAAGATGTTGAGGTCGGGCCTGGGGAGGTCGAAGTCGCCGTACTCGGTCTCGAAGATCCAGTCCCTGAGGGCGTCCGCTTCCTCTTCCGAGCCCAGCTTGGCGCACTGATAAGCTATGTTGGAGTAAACGTAGCGGTCGAGGAGCACCGTCCCGCCGTCCTCAAGATACTTTCTGATGCCGGGGGCAGCGCCGTGCCTGTCCTCGGCGAAGAGAAGGGCTACGAGCTGGGGATGGACCCTGTCGTTGCCGCCGAAGTCCCCCCGGAGGAAGCGGCTGATGAGCCCGCCGTACACCGGGGCGTCGTAGCGGGGGAAATGAATGTATTCGAGGCCGCCGCAGACGGACTCGAGGTAGGTTCTCAGTTTCTTGACCTGCGTGGATTTGCCGGCGCCGTCAAGGCCTTCCAGTACTACAAGCATAGATCTCGGGTATATCGGTACAAAGATATTCAAAAAAATCCATACTTTTGTACGTAAAAACCATGCCACCCATGACAGATCCCGGCAGAAAGATACGCATTATGGGCATCCTCAATCTCAACGGGGATTCCTTCTTCGCTCCCAGCAGGTACAATTTCCCCGTGCTCGACGAGGGCCCGGACATCCTGGATATCGGCGCTGTATCCACCCGCCCCGGGGCCGCCGACGTGTCGGCGGCGGAGGAGTGGTCGCGCCTCAAGCCCGTCCTCAGGGTGCTCGACTCAGGCGTCGCCATCTCGATAGACACCACCCGCGCGGAGATAGTCGAGAGGGCCTGCGACCTGCTCGGACGTCCGATATTGGTCAATGACATCTCGGCGGGCGAGGACGACCCGGCCATGCTGCCTGTCGTGGGCAGGCTCGGCCTGGGCTATGTGGCCATGCACAAGCGGGGCACCCCGGCCACCATGCAGTCGCTGTGCGACTATGACGACGTGGTGGAGGACGTCGCGGACTACTTCCGCGCTTTCGCCGTCAGGGCTGAAGAGCACGGCGTTTCGGACTGGATCCTGGACCCCGGCTTCGGCTTCGCCAAGACGGTGGAGCAGAACTACCGGCTGATGTCGTCCCTCGGGACCTTCGTGGCCCTGGGCCGGCCGGTACTCGTGGGCATCTCGCGCAAAAGCTTCATGTACAAGCCTTTAGGCGTAGGCCCCGAAGATGTGCTGACCGCCACGCAGGTGATGCACATGGCCGCGCTGGAGCGCGGCGCGGACATCCTCCGCGTGCATGACGTCGCGGCGGCCCGGGAGACCGTCTCCCTCTACCGTATGCTCAATGGTGTCTAGCGCTCCTTGATGTTCCAGAAAGAGAGCGTATAATCAGCTTCGACCTGGTCCTCGATGCTGTCGGGGAGCTGGGGGAAGAAGTCCAGCCCTGTGATCTCTTCCAGCCCGTTCACGGTCATGGCGCAGTCGTCCAGCCAGTAACGCTTGTCGTCGTTGTCCATCATGAAGGCGATGGAGTGGTACTTGCCGTTCTTGTATGCGAGCACGGCCTTGAAGAAACTGTCCGGAACCACCACGTCCCTCTCGCCTATGGTGCCGTAGCGGTTCGTCCCGATGTAGGGTCCCGTCACCACCCATACCTTGCCGAACTCCCTGGCCCAGGCGCGGACCTGCTTCTCGAGATAGTTCCAGTCGTTCTTGTTCAGCTCGCGGTCCTGCGGGCAGATGTTGGTGAGATAGAAGGTCTCTTTCATGGCCTCGGAGTCCCACTCGAAATCAGCGGCGGGGGCCATGTGCCCGCGGCTCCAGGTGTTGGGATAGTAGTCCTCGCGCATGGCCTGCGTGCGCTTGTACGAAGGGTCCATCTGGAAAGTGTACTCGTCCCTGTCCAGGTCGCCCCGCGTCTCCTCGTCCGTGAGCTCGTACGCCACCCACAGGGGGATGCGCGCCTCGGCGTTGTATGAGATGATGAAACCCTTGTGCGTGAGGAGGACGTCGTCCTTTGAGACGGTCGGGAGCTCTATCAGCCCTTCATCGACGGGATCCTGCCAGCCGTCCTGGCCCTGGATGAGCCTGGATATGAATCCCGTCTCTTCCTGCAGCAGGTATACGGCGCACAGCAGGATGAGCAGCAAGGCGGAGAAGAGTGAGGTGCGTTTTTTCATCTGTCGTATCGTTTGTACAAAAATACTCAATCCCTTCGAATGATAGCGATGATAATTGAAATAATTTTTGTATAATTGCAGATACACGCCCGGAGAGTTCAACAATCTAAATAACCACAGCTATGTCAGAAGAAATCAAAGAGAAAGTCGAGGAGCTCGGAGACGAGATCCGCGAGAAGGTAGACGCTGCCGCCGATGCGGTGGAAGAAAGCGTGAACAAGGCCGCTGAGGCTGTCGAGGCCGAAGTGAGCGAAGCCGCCGATGCTTTGAAGGACAGGAAGGAAGAGTTCAACCAGAAGGTCGATGAGATGAAGGCTGACGTCAAGGAGGCCTATGCCAATGCAAAGGACAAGGCTCAGGAGACGTTCAAGGATGTCAAGGAAGGCGCCGCAGCGGCTTTCGCCACTGCAAAGGAGAAAGCCCAGAGCACCGTGGAGGACATCAAGAAGGAGATTGACGACTACTCCGACGAGATGGATCCCGACGACGTACAGAAGAACAAGCTCATGGCCATCCTTGCATACATCGGCATTCTCGTGCTTATCCCGCTATTTGCTGCCAAGGACTCCAAGTTCGCCAGGTTCCATACCAACCAGGGCCTCATTCTCTTCATACTTGCACTTGCCTGCAGCTTCCTGAGCAGGATCAAGGTCATCGGCTGGCTCTTCAGTATCTGCGGCTTTGTCATATTCATCCTCGCCATCGTGGGCATCATCTACGCTGCCCAGGGCAAGGCCAAGGAGCTCCCCGTAGTCGGTAACTGGAAGATATTGCAGTAGAATCGCTTGCGATAAATGAAAAAGGTGCGGCCCGGCAGGACCGCACCTTTTGTGCTTATTTGTAGAGCGGCGAGGGATAGACGCCCGTATCTGCAAGTTCCTTGAACTTGGCCACTACGGCCGGGCGGTCTTCCTTGTAGGTGACGCCGAACCAGCGTGAAGGCGTCGAGAGGACGTCGGTGCGGGCCTGGCCGGACTTGACCATGCAGTCGACGGCGTAGGGGATGTAGTACTCCTTCTTGAGCTCGCCTATATTCTTCTCCAGGAAGTCCTCGAAGATGGCGGCGCTGCCGGCGAAGTAGTCAGGCGTGAAGCCCCACATGTTCATCGAGCAGAGGGCCTTGCCGTCGAGGACGACGCGCTCGCCGGTGGAGGAGTTGTCGCCGCGCACGGCGCCGTCGGTCTCCTTGAGGATGTTCAGGTGCTCGACGATGTCGGTGAGGTGCTGGTCTGCGTCATAGGAGCAGATGCCACGGCTGACGCCGCCCGACTCGGAGAGGGTGTTGTCCAGCTCGAAACCTACGATGGAGTACACTCCGCGGCTGTTCTCGTGCTCGCGGAGCCAGTCGCCGAGGATGCGGAACGAATCCTTGCCGTAATAATCGTCGCCGTTGATGACGGCGAAGGGCTCGTTAATGACGTCAGCGGCCATCTGGACGGCGTGCGCGGTGCCCCAGGGCTTCTGGCGCTCGGGGTTCAGGGTGAAGCGGGCGGGAATCTTGTCGAGCTCCTGGGTCACGAAGACGAACTCGAGAGGCTTGCCGTCGATGCACCTGACGCCGGCGTATTTCTGCTTTACGGACTGCTCCATCTGCTCGCGGAAATACTCCCGGACGATGTATACTACCTTGCCGAAGCCCGCCTGGACCGCGTCGTATATGGAATAGTCGATGATGGTCTCCCCGGCGGGGCCGAGGCCGTCCATCTGCTTGAGCCCTCCGTAGCGGCTTCCCATGCCTGCCGCGAGAACTAAGAGTGTAGGTTTCATTTCTGTCTGTTTTATCGATTATCTCCGCAAATTTAATTATTTTTGTACAAATACGATTGAAATGGGCAAGTTCAGCAATATATGGAACAGGTCAAAGGACGGTTCGAGGCATGAAGAGCGGTCCTTCGTGCGTTATGCCATCATCTCCACGGCCATTTTCCTCCTCTTCGTCTGCGTGATCAAGCGGGACAACGTCTTCCGCTGGATCGAAGCCGGGGTCAATATCCGCAAGCAGGAGAAGCAGATGGAGTTCTACGAGGCCGACATCGCCCGTCTGAAGGGCGAGGTGAACAGCCTCACGACCAACAGGGATACGCTCGAGAAGTTCGCCCGCGAGAAGTTCCTCTTCGCCGAGCCCGGCGAGGACGTGTATGTACAAGAATAATCCCCGGCAATGAAAACGATAGAAAAGAAGTATCTGGTCCCGTTCATCCTCGTGACCTCGCTCTTCCTCCTGTGGGGCATAGCGAACAACATGACCGACACGCTCCTCAGCGCCTTCAAGAGGATCATGTCGATGTCCGACACCCAGACATCTCTCATCCAGCTGGCATTTTACGGGTCTTATTTCTGCTTCGCCCTCCCGGCCGCCATCTTCATCCGCAAGAAGTCCTACAAGAGCGGAGTCATCCTCGGCCTGGGCCTCTACGCCGCCGGCGCGATACTGTTCCTGCCGGCAGCCAAGGCGGCTTCCTACGGCTTCTATCTCATGGCCATCTACATCCTGGCGGGCGGCTGCTCCGTGCTCGAGACCACGGCCAATCCTTATATCCTGGCCATGGGCGCCCCCGAGACGGCTACGCGCCGGCTCAATGTAGCCCAGGCTTTCAACCCCCTGGGCTCGATCACCGGCATCCTTCTCAGCAAGTATTTCATACTTAAGGACATATCCCTTTACTCCGTCTCGGGAACATATATGACTCTCGGTCTGGTCCTGCTGGCCATACTCGTGGTGATGCTATTCGTACGCATGCCCGAGGGCCGCGACGACGGGGGTTCCGACGGCTTGGCGGCGACGTTCCGGCGCCTGCTGAAGAACCGCCGCTACACCTTCGGTGTCGTGGCGCAGTTCTTCTACGTCGGCGCACAGATAGGCGTATGGTCCTTCACCATCCGCCTGGTCATGCAGGAGCTCGGCATACTCGAGGCGCAGGGCGCGACGCTGTACCTGATCAGCATCATCTGCTTCAGCGCGGCCCGCTTCCTGTTCACCTGGCTGATGAAGTTCTTCCGGCCGGCGCGCCTGCTGCTGTTCGCCGCCGCGGCCGACATTGTGCTGTCCCTGCTCGTGGTGATACTCGGCGGGACCGGGTGGCCGTGCGTGATAGCGCTCATCGCAGTCAGCTTCTTCATGTCGCTGATGTTCCCGACCATCTACGGCCTGGCCCTTGACGGCGTGGAGGATCCCGCCCAGGGGGGCTATGCCGGCGATGCCAAGATAGGCGCTTCCGGCCTGATAATGGCCATCCTCGGCGGTGCGGTCATCACCCCGCTGCAGGCTATGGTCTCTGATGAATGCGGTATCAATTTCGCGTATATCGTGCCGCTTCTGTGCTTCGTTGTCGTATTTGCATACGCTTTCATGCTCCGCAGGACCTGATTTCATTGACTTTCGGCTATGGTTTACCTTCTGCTCGCCATACTTTGCGGATCACTGTTCTCCATCATCTTCAAGCTGTGCCAGAGGCACGATGTGGATGGTCTGCAGGTGATACTCTTCAACTATGCACTGGCGTTCCTTTTCACGCTCCTGCCCATCCTCGGGCACATCGTGCTTGACTCCGGAGTCGCTGTGAGGGATTATTTCCCCGGCCCTTCCTCGTGGCTGCTTGCCTTCGTCCAGGGTCTGTTCTTCACCTTCGGTTTCAGCGTCATGGACGGGAGCACGCGGCGCTCGGGCGTGGCGCTCACCACCGTGTGCGCCCGCGCCGCGCTGGTGCTGCCGGTGCTGCTCAGCTGGATGCTGCTGGGGCAGCCGGCTCCGGCCTGGCTGCCGGTGCTGCTGACCGTCGTGGCCATGGCGCTGATCATCGGTCCTACCGAGTCGGGAAGGGACAAGCAGCAGGCGGCGGGTACCGCGCGCCACGCCACGATGCTTGCGCTGCTGGGAGTGTTCTTCGTGTTCGGCCTCTCGGACTTCTTCCTCAAGGTCGTCCAGCATTCGGTCGAGAAGGGACATTCCGCCGATCCTGACATGATGGAACGGCAGCTCAGGACACTGACCTGCATCATTTTCCTTATGGCCTCGCTGGCTTCGCTGGCGGTGTGCCTGGTGTCCGGATCTTTCCGCAAGCACAAGGTTACGTGGGAGACGCTCGGATGGGGCGCATTGCTCGGCATAGCCAATATAGGATGCACGTCCTGCATGCTGCGCGCCCTGGGAGTGATGCCCACGGGGGTCTACTATCCGCTTTACAATATAGGCATCGTCCTCGTCGCCACCCTCGCCGGCGTCCTCTTCTTCAAGGAGCGCCTGAAATGGGTCCAGGTGGCCGGCCTCGCCCTTGCCGTCGTCGCCATCGCCCTCTCCTTCTGAGCCCAGGTCAGGCTAGTAGAAGCGGACGATGTCGTCGATGGGCTTGCGGTCGGGACGGCGGGGGTCGGAGGCGCGGCGGCCGAGGCTGATGACGGCCATGATCTGCTCGGTCTCGGGAATGGCGAAGAGCTGGCGGAGGCCGTCAGCGTCGCGCATGCCCATGATGAGGGTGTCGAAGCCCTGCTCGCGCGCCTTGAGGATGAAATAGGCGTTGCTGAGACCGTTGTCGTAGGCGCCCCAGCCTTCTCCCACTTCATTGGCTGCGGTGCCGCGGCCGAATCCTGACTGGCCCTTGACGAAGGTCGAGACTATCATCACCGGCGCATTGGTGGTGTTGCGGGAGTTGCCTCCGATGAGCTGTTTCACCGCCGCGACCTTCTCCTCGCTCATCGCGACATAGTAGCGTGTGGTCTGGGTGTTCGCCCACGAAGGGGCTTCCATGGAAGTCTCGATCAGGGTGCGTACCTGTGCCTCGGTGATGGTGACGCCGGCCTCGTAGTCGCGCACGCTGCGGCGCGAAGCGACAATCTCGTCGAATGAAGACCCGGAGGCGGAAGAAGTCTCGTTGCTGCCGGCGATACAGCCGGGCAGCATAGTCAGGGCGGCCAGCGCCGCAAATGTCAGTAATCGTTTCATAGAGTAGGTATTTAATTGATTTGCATAAAATTATCTTCTCTGCGCCTCGCCGTCCAGCGGGAGGTTGGAGAACACGGGAGTCGCCACTGCCGGCGGGTCATAGCCGTCGGGATAGCCGAACACCGTAAAGTCTATGATCCCCAGGGGATTGTTGCGCGGCCAGTCCGTCACCGTGAGCCTCACGAAGCGGCAGTTGACCGGCTTGAAGCTGTCATAGACCGTGTCCTTGGACTGGGTATTGCCTGTCTTATCCAGGACGGTCACATAGTTCTCGCCGTCCTGCGAGACTTCGAGCTTGTATTTGTACACGGGCAGTGTCTGGGCGGGACCGAAGCCGCGCCGTCCGCCGCTGAACATCACGCGCATGGCGTCGACCGTGAAATGCTGGACGACGTCGAAGCGCGTGGCGGGTGAGAGCTCCAAGGTCAGAGTAGGCTGCGGGTCGTCGGCTTCGGGCATCCATACCGTCCCGCTGTAGTTGTCCACGGCGAACGCGGCGGGGTAGCCCGACTGCTGGGACGAGAACTTCGACAGCGCGTTCATCGCATTCATCTTGTTGATAGTGACGGGGATGGAAGCGGGGACATCCTTGGACGCCACCGTCCCCGGCGCCGGCTGGGGAGTATCGGTGACCGTGCAGTACATCAGCCCGTCGGCGTCGAACTCCACCCTGTCCATGCCTATCCTGCGACCTCCCGGAGGGTTCGACAGCACGATGGTATAGAACTGCCACCATTCATCCTTGTCCTTGAGCTTGACTATCGAGCCGTGAGCCGTGCCGGTCACGAGCCCCTCCGTCTTGCGGAGCAGGGGATTGTTCGGCGCATATGTGTACGGTCCCAGAGGGGAAGTCGCCGTGTAATAGCCTTCCGCGTAGGTCTTCCACTGGGTGCCGGAGGCTGAATACTCGAGGTAATAGATGCCGCCCCGCTTGATGACCCACGGACCTTCGATCCAGGCCACTCCGGGATACTCGTTCATCTCGCCGTAGCGCTCCCAGGCGTGCATGGGATTGAAACCGAACAGATGCGTGGGCTTCTCGGCGAACGAAGTGAGGTCGTCGGGGTCGAGCCGGACGCCGTAGATGCCGCTGATGCCGCGCCCCGGCCAGAACAGGTAGGGCTGGCCGTCGTCATCGACGAAAATCTTGGTGTCGAAGCCGCCGTTCCAGCCGTCCTCGACCGGACCTGTGTTCTTGAACAGGCCAAGGTCGGTGTACGGCCCGAGGGGCTGGTCCGCGACGAACACGTGGTCGCTGTTGCCCGTGAGGTAGAACTTACCCCTGTACTTCACCAGGTCCGGAGCCACCGGGATGTGCTCCACTGCGTGGAAATCCCAGTTCAGCAGGTCGTCGGAGACCCACATGCCACCGCCTGTGCAGCACATGTAGTATTTGCCGCCCTCTTCGATGACGGTCACGTCGCCGCCGGCATTGCCACCCTGTCCGACGGGCATGGGCAGGGGGTTGCAGTAGCTCTGCGCCCTGGCGGAAGCGCAGACCGCCAGAAGCAGCAGAGCCGTGGTCAATGAGTTCAGTTTCATGTCTTTATGATCTAATCTATACGTCCAGGCTGTAGCCGGGGCGATAGTCGTAGTGCAGGAGTGTCGTGGCTTCCGGGTCGTTCATGAACTTCTGGGCGATGGGGTCCCAGACAAGGGGACGGCCGAGCTCCATGGCGATGTTGCCAATGTTGCAGACCGTGCAAGAGCTGTGGCCCACCTCCACCGGGACGTTCGGATCGACGCGTGACATCACGGCCTCGATGAAGGCGCGGTGATGCCCGACCTTGGTCTCGTAGGGGACTGAGTCGTCGGTCTGTGCAGACTTCAGGTCCCAGCGGCTGTCAGAAGCCGCGAACCTGCCGCGGGAAACCTTGATCCAGCCGTTGTCGCCGAAGATCTGCACTCCCTGGGTACCGCCGTCAAAAGGCTCCTCGGAGACGATGATGCCGTTGTCGTACTTGTAGGTGAGATGCTTGTAATCGCTGTAGTCCGGGGGAATGACTTCTACCGGGCCGGAGAGGTCCTTGCCTATGGCCCACTGAGCAATGTCGAACATATGGGCTCCCCAGTCGGTCATCAGACCGCCGCCGCAAACCTTGTACCAGCGCCACGCTCCCCAGAGCTGCTCGTCCTTCTCGGGCGTGATGACGGGGGCGAAGTCGGAATGGTAATGCACTGAGGTCGGGAGGGGTCCCAGCCACTTGTCCCAGTTGAGCCCTGCGGGCACTTCCATCCTCGGGAGATTGTTCGGAGCAGGGGCGGGGGAGTCGGGATTGACATTGTTGCGGCCTACGTACACCTTCACTTTTCGGATGATGCCTAGGACGCCCTCGCGGGCTAGGCTGGCGGCGTGGATGAATTCTTCGCTGGAGCGCTGCTGGCTTCCGACCTGGAGGATGCGGCCATACTTGCGCACAGCCTTGCACAGCTGCTGACCTTCATAGACGGTGAGTGTCAGCGGCTTCTCGAGATAGATGTCCTTGCCTGCCTTGCAGGCGGCGATGGCGATGACGGCGTGCTGGTGGTCGGGCGTGGAGATCACTACTGCGTCGATGTCCGGCCTGGCCAGGATGTCCTGATAGTCTTCGTAGACGTCCACCTTGACCTTTTTCTCGCCCTTCCCGGTGTAATAGTCCGTGACCCTGCGCACGAAGCGGTCGCGCTTGATGTCATAGACGTCGCATCCTGCCGCCACGCGGACGTCGTCCATCGACATGAAGCCGTTGAGCAGGAACATCGCCTGCCGTCCCAGGCCTATGAAACCGAGGGTAATCCTGTCGTTTGCGGCCTTCCGGCCCTCTGGTGATAAAGTTCTTCGTTCCATAATTATGGTTTTGGTTATTAGTTGCATAAAGATAGTGATTCAGAATGACAAATGCACAAAAAAACCGGAATTGTCCCTAAACAATCCGGTTTTCTTCCATTACGCGTGCGCAAGTATCATCTGACCAGTTCCAGGGTCTGGTTGACCGATCCGTCCTTCTTGTAGATGACCTGGCGGACTATCCCGACGCCCCTGGCGACCCAGGTCTTGACGTGGAACGGCCCGCTGCCGGTGAAATACTCTTCGTCTTCGACAAGGAAGCAGTCGAAGCTGCCGGCGGGGACCCTGACGGTCTCCCTTGCGGTCACCTTCCTGTTCCTGTAAGCGTTGGTGGCCGTGAACACGTTGAGCACGCGGACCTGGATCTCGGTATCGCGCAGCCTGTCACCGACGGCTATGCCGGCGGGAATGCTGCTGATGTCTCCAACGGGCATGTAATCTCCTGATTGTGCGGCCTTTGCGACATTCCTGACATAGGCTCTGGTGACGCCGTTCTCCAAAGTTACGTCGAACTCGAAAGGCTTGCTGCCCGTCACCGACCGGCCCTTGGCGTCATAGAACATATATGAGAAGCGTATCCTTGCATTGTCCTGGTCTCCTGACATGCTCACGAGCGTCTCGTGGCAGTGGCCGAAAAGATAGCCGGAGCCGTCATAGACGGCCCACTTCAGAGTTTTGCCTGCGGTGCTGTTGAAATAGCCTTCCTGGGCCCCCGCCGCGCAGCAAAGTGCGGCAAGGACAAGTGTCGTCAGGAATCGGCGAATCGTCATAATCTGTAGTGTACCCGTTTGTAAAACTCTGCCAGTCCCGGCTTGAAGCCCGCTATGTTGAAGATAGCGTAAAGCAGATTCTTGAAAAAGCGGTCAAGCGCGAAGAGGCCCGTGAAGACCTCGATGACTATCAGAGCAAAAACGTTGCCACGGACGGGAGCAATGCAGGGCAATGACCCCAGACAGATGGCTGCGAGAAGCAGGAGGGCGATGAAGGGGTTCCTGAAGCTGTATGTGGAGATGGTTTTCCTTAGATTGCTCAGGATGATATGGCCTGCGTGGGAGCAGGGATCCCTGTCGATGAGCTCGCCTGCTTTCGCGGTGTAGTCGATATCGCTCTCGATCACAGGACCTTCTGAGATCGTCTGGAGGTTCCTGAGTATCTGGTTCGGGGACACGCAGAACTCCATGCCCTGCGGCAGGTAGATGTCGCACTGGCTTCCCCGGCAGATGAAATAGTCCACCCCGAGCAGCTCCCTGCTGTCGGAAGCTATCATCTTGGAGACATATTTGTCGAGGGTATAGACGCATACGACGCCGTTCTCGTACTCGGTCCTGATGAAGGAATTGTTCAGGAAGCGGCCGTCGATCCTGGTGGTCATGTCGCCTGCTTCCACCATCGAGATCAGCTCTCCGTCCTTGTTGTACTGGATCTCGCGGACGATACTGGAGCCTATGTTGGTCACTGCGTGGCAGTTGAACTTGTTCAGGAAGATGGTCACGTGGTTGTAAAGCTGCCCTCCGTCGGCTTCCGCTTCCTTGTCCAGCTCGAGCAGGATGCCCTCCTCCAGGCAGTCGCACTTGCGGATATGGGTCATCAGGGGAACGTCCTTCTCGATGCACATGACGACGCCGTTCACCGGGCAGGCCACTCCGCCGCGGTACTTCCCGCGGTCGATAGACTTGCTGCCCTGGTAGAAGACCATGTCGTCCAGGCAGTTGTTGACGGCCAGGAGCACGAGGATCCCCAGTACGGCGAACACCGGCGGCAGGAAGAAACAGCCGATGAGCAGCGCCAGCGTGGCGACGTATCTCAGGAGGTTGAATACTCTCATCTGCTTGCCTTTGAAAGGTTCAGGATGAAATCTTCGTATCTGTACCAGACGTCTTCCTTGGCGAAATCTCCCTGATACACAGGGGTTTCGACTCCTGCGAAGGCATCGAAGGGATTGTACCCGCGGAAGAGATTGACTATCGAAGTCCCGGAGATACGCTTGGAGTACTCCACGAAGAAAAGCTGTCCCGAAGGGTCTTCTATCAGCTGGACGTGGAAGATGCCCGTGACGAGCAGGGGAACGGATGCCCTGACCGCGCGGACGAACTCGTCCACGGCCACAGCCACCTTGTCCTGCGGCCCGAGGAACTTGATGTACTTGTCGTAGCCGTTCTTGATGCGCACTTCACGGGCATAGATGACGGGCTCGGCGCCGGTCCAGTTCACATCGACCACGAACTCGCGGGCTATCTCCACGCGCCGCGTGATGCAGGTGTTCGCGAGCCTGCCGACTCCGTGGCTCCCGGCCGACATGGTGTTGGGCCTCATGAACACGTCGTCCAGCGAGAACGTCTCAGGAATCCTTATCGCGCAGCCGTCGGTGACGGCGGCCAAGGTCTCGTTCATCCGGCGCTTGTCGAAGAACCAGTGCTCCACCGCCACCATAGGGTTGCGGGAGGCGAGAGCGAACACCGCGGGCTTGCCCTGGCGGGCGAGCTCGTCGGCAGGGAATACTGTGCAGGCGGATGCATCCGCGGCTATCATGGCGAGGGCTTCGTCCTCGCCGACGCGGCGGACGCCCGCAGGGCAGGGACAGAGCCGGTAGGTCGTGTCCATGTCGGCCAGGACGAGAGTGTCGCCGTCGTCCTTCCGGACCCGGTTCACGAAGAAAAGCTCGGCGGAAAGGCCGGCCCGGCCGCCTGCTTCGAATACCAGATATTTCATCGGATCATCTTTTGCAGATAGAACAACTCGGCGAACTTCAGGCTGCATTCCGTGCCGCGCACCATAGCCAACTGCTTGATACCTGCAGGGTTGAGGGGAGAAGGATCGGGCTTGATCTGGCTCTTGTAGACCTTGAACAGCTCGATCTTCTCGTCGAGGCTGTCGGAGATGTCGTGATACCAGAGGCCGCCGCTGATGATGATGTTCTGGTTCAGGATGAAGGGATACTCGTAGAGCGCTACGAAACGTGGCATGAAGCCCTGCCTGAGCCTGAGCGAGGCCATGGCCGAGTCATAGATCTTCTTGTGGTCCTGGTGCCACGATGGATAGTTGATGAACAGCTCGTCCGGCCTGAAACTGTCGAAGATGGCATCGTACTGTGACACGAAGAAGCGTGTAGGGATCATGTCGAGCTCGCCATCATAGTTCTCGATCAGGATCTGGTGAGAGGCGTGGAGCCTTTTGCATACTTCGGCGGCCTCGACGGCCCTTCCGGCCTCTTTCTGGGGGTCTCCCTTGATGCCGATGGTCGCGTAGGCTATGTGGATCTCGCTTCCCTCGTCACGCTGGGAAGCCAGGTAGCCTCCGCAGCCGAGGATTTCATCGTCGGCATGGGGTGAGATGACCAGGATTCTTTTACTCATAGAACAATACTAACGTGATATGAAGAATACGCCCACCATGATGAGCACCACCCCTATCCATCTGGTAGGGGGGATGGCCTCATTGAAGATGAGGGCGCCTGCAAATAGACTGAGAATGAAGCTGATGGCTGTTAGGGGATATGCCAGCGAGAGGTCGTAACGTTTAAGTACGACCATCCATTCGATGACGCCCAGTATAGCAGTAAGTCCCGCTGCATAGAGCTGCCACGTAGAAAGGGCTTCCTTGAAAAATGCCCATGTCCAGGAAAACTCTCCCATCCTGGCCAAGGCTACCTTCAGGAAGCACTCGGCTCCGATGACCAGCATCGCCTGCATCAGGATCAGAATAAACAACCGTATCATAATTTTACAAATTTATGATTTTCTATGATTCTTTGGTAATTTTCGTACACATTGTCGACAAGATTGTCCCAAGTACGGTATAAATCGCGGAACGCTCCTTCTCCGACCTTCTTCAGGAGCCCGCGGTCGCGCTGCAGGCGGAGGATGCCTTCGGCATAGGACCGTTCAGTGTTCGGGACGGTGAATCCGTTCACGCAGTCTGTGATGCCGTCGGCGACCATCGTGCCCTCGCAGAACAGGGTAGGGGTGCTCTGGCAGGCGGCCTCTATCTTCACCAGCCCGTAAGTGTCCGACTCGGAAGGGAAGAGCAGCAGGTCGGTGCGGGCATAGATGTCCATCAGCCGTGCGGGGTCCGAGACCAGTCCGCAGAATATCACATTGTCGTCCAGACCAAGGCTCGACGAGAGCTTCTTCAGGTAATCGTGCTTGTTGCCCGTGCCGACGAGCAGCAGCTTGAAATCGCTCGTGAACTTCTTCAGCTCCATCAGGGATCTCAGTATGAAATCCTCCCTCTTCTGCAGGTCCTGCCTGCCTACGTGGGTCAGTACGAAGTCGCTGTCTTTCATGCCGTATGCGGCATTGACCCGGCTCAGCGCGGCAGCCTTGTCCGCTACGGGGCGGTGGTCGGTCGAATACGGCATCACGCGGTAAGGACGCTTGAGCCCGTAATCCTTTACGAAACTCCTTCCCACTACATCGTTCACGGTCCAGCACTCGTCGCAGGCATTGTATGCGGTCATCATGAGCTTGATGACCATTTCTCCCATGCCTTTGCCCAGATATCCGATCACGTCGGGCCTGAAGTCGGAGTGGATGGTGCCTACCATCGGTATGCCGAATCTCCTGGAGAAACTCTTGGCGTACAATCCCAGGGGGTAAGCGGTATGGACGTGGATGATGTCGAGTTTCGCTGCGCGAACGGCGGCCTTGAATCCGGAGTCGAACAGGGGGAATCCCTGCGGATAATCGTCGTGCTCACGCATGATCGACTTGCAGCGCACGACTTTGTAGGGGAAGCGGTCGTCGTATTCCGGTCCGGTGTTCCAGACGTGCGGGGTGAAGACCGTCACGTCGCACTTGTTGACAAGCCTCGAGGCATAGGCATCCGCAATGGTGATGACACCGTCGATGACAGGATAGTAACCGTCTATGAAAAAGCCTGCATGCATCTCTCTACTCGTTGGTGTAATCGCTGAAATACTTGAGTATCTTGTTCCTTAGCAGGTACTCGTACTTGGACCTTACCATCTCTTCACTGGCGGAGAACCATTTCAGGCGGATCTGGTCGAGGTCGTAGGTAGTCGAACGCCCCATGTCGTAGAGCTTCTTCTGACTGTCGTATGCAGCCATCGCCGCCGACTCGGCCTTGACCGAGGAATAGTAACGCTCCTTGGCGGTAAGCGTCTGATAATAAGCTTCGCGGAACTGCTTCGAGAGCTCCTTGCGAGACTCGTCGAGGGTGACCAGTGCATCGTCCACCGCGAGTTTCGCCCTGGACACCTGCCTCTTGGTGGAGAGGTTGAGGATAGGGACGGCAAGCTTGAGGCCGACGGAACCCCATCCGTTCCTGCCCAGCTGAGAACCCAGCTGGATGTCCTTGTAGCCGAAGGGCAGGTAGAAGTAGTTGTTGTAGCCTGCGAAGAGGGACAGCTGCGGATAGAGCGCGCCCTGCGCCGCCTTCACCCGGTACTCCGCGCTGGTCTTGCTGTACTGCGCGGACAGCACCGAAGGATGGTTGTCGATGTCGCCCAGAAGGTCGAGAATGGAGACGGTCTCGCTGTCTTCGACATTATCGGTGAGTTCCTTGACCTCGAAGCCGGTCTCGTCCTCGAGGCCGATGAGGTTGACGAGCTCCACCCTGGCCATTACTGTATTGCCCTTGGCTGCGGTGTACATATGCTCGGCCGAGCTGAAGTCCGACTTGGCTTCCGCCAGGTCGGCGTTGGTCCGCCTGCCTTCCTCCACGAGCCTGGTCACGTGCTGTACCTGCTCCTCGCAGAGTTCAAGCTGCTCCTTCGCTATTTGCTCCTGGCTTAAATTGTTGAGCAGCTGCATATAAGCGGCAGCCACCCTGATGCGGACGTTCATCTTGGACACGGTGATGTTCTCGGCCGTGGCCTTGAGCATATACTCTTCGGCGGCATTGGAGTTGGGGATGGTCCCGCCCGTCAGGAGCGGCATCTCGAGCGAGGCCGCCACCTGTGTCAGCGACATGGTGAGGTTCTCGTCCACGCTGTACATGATCAGGGTGTTGCCTGAGTGCAATGTCTCCTGGACCCCCAGGCTGATGACCGGCACGCGGCTCGAAGCGGTCTCGCCCAGCACTTCCTTCTGGTTGTCGTACTGGAGCTGACGGTGGAGTATCTCAGGGTTGTGGGCGATGGCATATTCCACGCAGTCGTCTATGCTCCAGGCCTGGCCGAAGGAGACCAGCGGCAGGGCAAGCAATGCGAATGACAGTATTATCCTTCTCTTCATCTCATCAGTTCAATTTATTGCCCCTCAGGACCATATCCTTGGTGACGCCGTCCTTGATCTCGATGTGGATGCCGTCGCTGAGTCCGGTCGTCACGGGGATGCGCTCGAACTTCTGTTCCTTCCTGTCGGAAGAGACGAGCCTGTAGACATAAGTGCCGCCGTCCTCGAACGAGACGGCCGTCTCCTCGATGGAGATCACGTCCTCGGCCTTGGCGGTGATGAACTCGGCGTTGGCGCTGTAGCCGGCCCTGAGCTCGGTGGTGCCGTCGTCGCTGTCGACCGAGGCCTTGAGGCTGAACATGACCGTGCCGTTCTCCTTGACCCCCATCGACGAGATCTCTTCCAGGGTGCCGGTGATGTGACGCTCGAGGCTGGAGCCGACGGTGATTCTGGCCGGGATGCCGACGACGAGCCTGTCTATCTCGGTCTCGTCTATCTTGCCGTCGAAGATCATGTTGGAGACGTCGGCGATGGTGGCGATGGTGGTGCCTTCGCTGTAAGGGCTGGTGCTGACCACGGAAGCGCCTTCCTTGAGCGGGATGTCGATGACCTTGCCGCTCATCGTGGCCTTGACGATGGTGGTGTTCACGGCACCGCTGCGCTGCGAGCTTCCGTACAGGATGATGTCGAGGGAGGACTTGGCCTTGGCGGCGTTCTCCTTCGCAAGCGACAGGTTATGGGATGTTTTCTCGAACTCCTCGCGCGTGATGGCGTCCCCGTTGAAGAGCGCCTCGTCGCGGTCGTACTCCCGCTGCGCTTCCTGCAGCTGGAGGTTCGAGGCCTCCACCGCGCTCTGTGCTTCGTTGTACGAGTTCATGTCGGGTATGACGCTCACCCTGGCGATGACGTCGCCTGTCCTGACTTCCTGTCCGACCTTGACGTTGATCTGGGTCAGGATGCCTGTGATCCTGGGCTTCACGGATACCGAACGGCGGGGCTGTATCTGCCCGGTGGCGATCGAACTCCGGTATATGGTGCGCACCTCCGGCGTCAGCAGCTCGTATGTGTCAGCCGCGGGACGCGACTGGCGCCACATGAAGAAGAATGTCAGGACGACGAAGGCGGCGACCAGCGTCCACAACAGGGTTTTCAGTACTTTCTTCATAATCATTTATCGTCTCTAAGTGCCTCGATAGCTTTTATTCTCAGGGCCTTGCGGGCAGGCACGTAGCCCGAGGCCAATCCTCCGCAAACCAGGATGAGGAGCGATCCGAATGCATAGACAGGCGGTATCATCGGCCTGGATATCAGCGCGTCCGAACCGCCGCCCAGCACATTGTTGAGCAGCAGCAGCACCCACGTGCCCAGGACTATGCCGAAAACTCCCGCCACGACCGTCAGGGTAAGGGCTTCGAGCATGATCTGGGAGATGATGACGCGCGGCCTGGCCCCCAGGGCACGCCGTATGCCTATCTCCTTGGTCCTTTCCTTGATGGTCACGAGCATTATGTTGGAGATGCCGATCAGTCCCGCGAGCAGGGTCCCCAGTCCAACGATCAGTATCAGTATCTCGACTCCTTTCATCGTGCTTTCATACACCGAGACGGCATCCACCATGGAGATGATCTCCATCGCTGCGTCGTCGTCGGGATGGATGTTGTGGTTGCGCTTGAGTATGCCGGTGATCTCGGAGCCGGCGGTGCTGATGTCGTATTTGTCGTACAGGCCCACGGAGATCATTCCGATGCGGTCCTTGTTGTCGAAGGCGTCCTGCTCGGTGGTGAAGGGCAGGAGCACGCAGTCCTGGGAGAAGAACCCCACCGAGATGTTCTCGTTGGTGTGCGTGATGACCCCGACTATCTTGTAGACGTTGCCGTCGACGGTAAGGTCTTCTCCCACAGGGTTGTCGTGGTCGAAGAGCTCGGCCACGACCCTCTCGCCGGCCAGGCATACCTTGCGGTGCTCGTCTATGTCGGTATCGTTCAGGAAGCGGCCGTAGATGACTTTCTGGGGGATGTCGATGTAGTATGTGGGAGTCACTCCCGCCGTCTGGTAGTAACCGCTGCGGGTGCGCGAGCCTATCTGCTGGAACCCGTCGAGATTGGCCTTGGTGATGTACCTGAGGCGGGTGCCCATCTTCTCTCGGATGTCCTGCACGTCCTTGTCCTGGATGTACCACGTCCTGTCGGCGTTGAACCCGCTGTAGGCCATGGAAGTGGTCGTGGGTGTGTAGACTATGCTGTTGGAAGAGAGGTTCATGAGACTGCCGATGAGGCCTTTCTTCATTCCGAAGCCGCAGCCGATCAGAATCACGAGCATGAAGATGCCCCAGAAGACGCCGAACATAGTGAGTATGCTGCGCACCTTCTGGCCTTTTATGGTCACAAGCACTTCCTGCCAAGTATCCCGGTCAAATACAGTCATAGCCTAATCGTTTGCAGCCAGGGCTTCTACAAGTTTTATGCTGACGGCCTTCCTTGCCGGCATATAGCCGGCCAGCAGGCCCGCTATCACCATCAGGACGGTCGCGCCTATCACGACGCCGAGGTCGACGCTCGGATTGAGGAACACGCTGCTTCCCACTCCGGTCTGTGCCGGGTCCGTAGCCGCCGAAACTATCAGCCCGGCAAGCTTTATCACCCCTATGCCGAGCAGCATCCCCACGTATCCGAAGAATACGGTCACCATCACCGACTCGGTGAGCACGAGCCTGATGATGGAGCGCCTGGGGGCGCCCATGGCCTTGCGCACGGCCAGCTCGCGCGTCCTTTCCCTGACGGTAATAAGCATTATGTTGGACACGCCCACGATACCGGCGACCAGCGTGGAGAGGCCGACTATCCATAGGAAGAGGTTGATGGTCCTGAACAGGCTGCGGATATAGAGGGCAAGGTCGTAGGTGTTGGTGATGGTGACAGCCTTCTTGTCCGCGGGCGAGAACTGCTTCTGCGAAGCCAGGTGCGCCCTCATCCTCTCAACGAACGCGCGGTTCTCGGCCTCGGTGTTCAGGCCGTCCACGGTGACGGAGAGCTTGGAAATGTCGTCGTTCTCGAAGTAAAGCGCCTGTACGGTCGTGAAAGGCGCGATCAGCGTCCTGGACACGTTGTAGGACTTGGCCGGCCTGTAAACGCCGGCCACGGTGAAGGCCACGTCGCCGACCGCGACGGTGCGCCCGACGATGTCCCGGGGCTCGTCCGTCGGGAATATCCTCTTGCAGAGGTTGGTGGAGACCAGGCAGACCTTGCGGCGCTCCCTGATGTCCATGTCGTTGATGTCGCGGCCGGCCAGGATCACGTTGTTGCGTATGGACCTGTAGCCGGGATAGAATCCCGCGATGTCGGTCTCGGAGTATTTGTTGCGGTAACTCACGACGACGTTGCGGTCGAGTTCGGGGACGTATCCCAGGACATTGTCCGGGAAAGCCTCCTTGAGCGAGCGCCCGTCCTCCTCGGAAATGCTTATGCTCCTTCCGGTCGGCAGTCCCTCGAAGGGAAGCATGGTGGTGGAGGGCTCCAGCGTCACTACGTTGTCGTCCTCGTTCAACCATGCGTTCGAGATGCCGTTGAGTATGCCCTTGCCCGTCCCGAGCAGCACGATGAGCAGGAAAATCCCCCACGCAGTGGAGAATCCTGTCAGCAGGAACCGGGTCTTGCTGTGGGCGATGGAGGAGATTATTTCCGAAAACAGGTCGCGCATCACTTCTCGTCTTTATAGATGACACCGTCCTTGATGAAGATCCGACGGTCGGTCTGGTCGGCGATGTCCTGCTCGTGGGTCACGATGACTATGGTCTGCCCGTGCTCGCGGTTCAGCTGCAGGAGTATGGACATGACTTCCTGGGTAGTCTTGGAGTCGAGGGCGCCGGTGGGTTCGTCGGCGAGGATGATCTTGGGCTGGGAAATGAGCGCCCGGGCTATCGCAACTCTCTGGCACTGACCGCCGGAGAGCTGGTTGGGCAGGTGGTCCCAATGGTCCTGCAGACCGACCTTCCGGAGGTACTCCATGGCCATCTCGTTGCGCTCGGCGCGCTTTATACCCCTGTAGTACAGGGGCAGCGCGACGTTCTCCATCGCGTTCTTGAAGCCGATGAGGTTGAACGACTGGAAGATGAATCCTATGAGCTCGTTGCGCATCATGCAGGCGTCGTCTTCGGTGAGGTCCTTGATGAGCCTTCCCGCCAGGCGGTACTCGCCTTCGTCGTAATTGTCCAGGATGCCGATGATGTTCAGCAGGGTGCTCTTGCCCGAGCCGGAGGCACCCATAATGCTGACGAGCTCACCCTCCTGTACGGACAGGTCGATGCCTTTCAGGACCCGCACGGGAGACGCACTGTAATATGTCTTGTATATGTTCTTCAGCTCAATCATGACAGTGCTGTAAAGCAATGATATAAAGTCTGCAAATATAACTAAAAAAAGGGACAAATCCTGCGGTTCACCCCTTGCTGCCCATAAGAAATAAATGCGTAATTTTGCGCAGGATTTCTTGAGAAATCGAACACCGGCCATGGCAGCAGAGAGAATTCTTAATTTCAACGGGAGCTGGAGGAGCTACCAGAAAAGGATCCTGGACGACCTGGACCTGCACCTGCGTGACGACAAGCTTCACGTGGTGGCGGCTCCCGGTGCCGGGAAAACGACCCTGGGCATAGAGGTCATCTCGCGCCTGGACAGGCCTTCGCTGGTGCTGTGCCCGACGAACACCATCAAGAATCAGTGGAAGGAACGCATCTGCACGTCTTTTCTCCACGAGAAGGATTACGGGATCGTCTCTACCGACATCCGCCGCCCCGGGTACATCACCGTCATCACGTATCAGGCCCTTCTGGCAGCATTCTGCGGAAATGACGACGATCAGCCGGACAACAGGCCGGAAGAGGAGGAAGGGCAGGTAAAGGATTATTCCATAACTGCTTCCGGACGCTTCAGGCAGGAAAAGGCTGAGGAGGTCATCGGCATCCTCAAGTCTGCGGGAGTGTCCCTTCTCTGCTTCGACGAAGCCCACCATCTGCGGAAAGAATGGTGGAAGGCCCTGACCTATCTCAACGAACACCTGCTGCCTGCCCAGACGCTAGCACTTACCGCCACCCCGCCCTACGATGCCGACCTCAATGAGTGGAAGCGCTATCAGGGGCTTTGCGGAGACATCGACGAGGTGATCTCCATCCCGGAGCTCGTGAAGAACGGGGACCTGTGCCCGCATCAGGATTTCATACACTACTCCCATCTGCACAAGCACGAATTGGAACTGCTTGAGAAGCACAGGCAGAACGCCAACATCCTTCTGGAAAAGCTGCGGAATGACAGGCAGCTTCAGGAGCGCCTGTCGGGGATGGATTTCCTTCAGGCCAAGGACTCCGTGATCGAGGCCATCCTCGAGTCTCCGGAGTTCTACGTGTCCGCCGCGTCCTTCCTGAATGAGTGCGGATATGCGGTCCCCGCGAAGTTCCTGGAGCTGTTCGACGCATCTCCGAAGGAACTCCCGAAGTTCGACATCAAGCGCGCCACGACCTTCCTGAACGGCTTCTTCCATTCGGAAGGAGATGAATGGAAAAGCTTGGAAGCCAGCAGGATAGAATATTACAACCTCGCTAGGAGAATGGGCTTGACCGACGGTAAGCGGGTTGTCCTGGACGGGAACGAGAAGTTCTGCCGGCAGATCGCCTGCAGTATAGGGAAGCTGGACTCCATCGTCAGCATCGTGGACCTTGAGAGCGGCCTTCTGAAGGGAGACCTCCGGATGGTCATCCTCGCCGATTACATAAGGATGAACGACCCGGAATGCACCACCCTGGGCGTGGTCCCGATTTGGCGGAAGCTGAAGGGTGCCTTCCGCGGGAGGATTTCCCTGGGCGTCCTGTGCGGTTCGCTCATCCTTCTGCCGCGGAACGCCCTGGGAAAGCTGCAGGGGCTGATTTCCGGGAACGGCATCTCCGATGACGCCATAACCCTGGACCGCTTCGATGGTGATGAAGACTATGTGAGGATAATCCCGAAGGAGGGCATCCGGAACGATATCGTCCGCCTGGTGACGGAGATGTTCAACGCCGGGGAGCTGACGGTGCTCGTGGGCACGCAGGCATTGCTCGGCGAAGGATGGGACGCTCCTTCCATCAATTCGCTCATCCTCTCCAGCACGGTGAGCTCGTATATGCTGTCGAACCAGATGAGGGGGAGGGCCATCCGCGTGGACAAGTCCCGTCCGGACAAGGTGTCCAACATCTGGCATCTCGCCACCGTCAATCCCAAGTATGACGGCCCGTCTTACGACCTTGTGCAGCTCGGCTCGCGATTCGAAGGGTTCGAGGCCCCGTCCTATCTTGGCAGTCACGAGATCATGTCCGGTATAGAAAGGGTGCTGTTGCTCGATCCCGTGTCCGGAGCCCCGATGACCAACATCTCCTTGGCGCGGAAACGGGAGCTTACCAGGCGATGGTGGAATGATGCCCTCTATGCCGGTTATGGCAATAACAGGCCGATGGGACTCTCGACCGGAGTGGAGACCGAGCCTTTGTCCGTAAGGTCGCTGCGCTACACCGCGTATGCATACTATGTATTTCTTATTCTGTCATTTGCGGTGGCGCTTGCCTACTTGCCTGAGCCTGTCCAGGCGCTCGGGCTGATAGTGACGGCCATACTTCTCGGCATCATCTTCGTGCGTTTCCTCAGGACAGGTACGCTCGCGGGGGTCATGAAGCAGGTCGCCGTCGTCATACTGGAGACGCTCTCTGCACAGGGGCTCGTCAAGACCTCTCTGAAGCAGGTGGGACTGAAGGTGACGAATGAAAAGGGCATGCTGTACGTGAGCTGCTCCAATCTCCCTGCCGAAGAGAACAATCTTTTCATCCAGTCACTGCAGGAGTTCCTCGACCCGGTCGAGAATCCCAGGTATCTGCTGGTCAGGACCAGCACTTTCCTTAAGAAGATCAAGCAGAAGGACTACTTCTCCATCCCCTCGGCCGTCTCTCCCAACAGGAGCTCGGTAGAGCTGTTCAAGAAACTGTGGAACAAATACATAGGAGGCGGGGAGATAGTCTATACAAGGAACCCTGAAGGCAGGAAAGTGCTGCTGAAGGCGCGTCGGGATGCTTTCTCGGCTTCGCAGAAGAAAGCGTCCAAGCGCCTGTCCAAGTGGCAGTAGCCGGACAGAGAATACGGGTCATCCTTTTTCAGGTACCAGGTATCTGCCGATCTTGTAGTCTATGTCCGCTTTATGGGCCTGACTTAACTGGTAGCACCTCCGCACATAGTACATCTTTCCGTCCTTGATGAAGCGGGCTCCGGTCTGATGGAAACGGAAGGGGATGTCCCGGGCGACGCATTGCTCCCTGATGGAGAGTATCCAGTCGTAGTCGCAAGGCCTTGCATCCACTCCGGATTCCCCGCCAACAGAGACTTCTTCTATCGTCCCGTCCAGATAGGGAGAAAGATCGATGGGGGATATCAGCGGTGATGCGATGATGCTCTTGTGCCTGATAGGGAGCGACAGGAAAATGGGCAGGCGGTAATCCGCCATTTCCTGATTCTCTACGGTGCACCCGTGCCAAGGATTCCAGTCGGCATATATCTCCCAGTGCTCAGACATATCTCTTCATCGGCATAAAGATAGGGACTTGGCCGGAGTTATCCAAACACTGGCGGTCATTGCCTTGACTATCTGTGCAGGAAAACGCTGCCTTATGGCGATTCCAATGTACAGATAGTAGGGGAAATGGCAGAAAACGGGCTTTTTAGTAACTATCTGTACAAAAAAACACTTTTAGGATGAATGTCGCTGTACAGATGATTCACTTTTCCCGGACGGCCTTTCCGCTGATGTGTTCGATGGTGAAGGCCAGGATCTCCGCTTTCGGGCCATTGCGGAGGATGTCGGCTTCCGTGTCGTAACCGGCGGGGAAGTATTTCCCTGCCAATGAACGGAGCCTTTCCATGCGCTCCCGTTCATCGCCGACGATGCCGACCCTGCCGAAGCAGATCACACTTTTTACATGATACCACCAGTCGCCGGGCTCCTTCTTGGGCTCGTCCAACACGGTGAAACAGGCCTTGTCGCAAGCGCGGATGGCATCCAGTTTGTGGCCTTCCTTGGCACAATGGAAATACATTTTTCCGTCCTCGAGAACGAAATTGATGGGCACGGAATAAGGATAACCGCCGTCGCCTTTGACCGAAAGGAAGCCCCTATAGGCATTCTCCAGGATCCGGAAACACTCTTCTTCCGGCAGTGCCTGCTTGAACCGGCGCATGGGGCGGAAGGAGGGCTTGTCGACGACTTCCCTGTCCACGGAATACCCCGCCCGGGCGAGCAGTTCGACGGCCCGTGCAAAGTTCTCCGTCTTGGTCAGGATGTAATCCGTGTTGAACGTGGAAATCGCAAAGATTCCGACGTTTCCATCGGCAAGGATGCGGGACAGGTCGGCAAGTATCCCGACGAGGGAGAAGTCCAGAGAGCCCTCGATCCGGAAGGCCCGCCATCCGTCTTCGCGCTCCAACGTATCGGCAGGGGCCAGACGGACTGGACAGACCAAGGATTTTTCCTCGTCCGTAGATCCGGTAAAGACAAACGGTGCGGACAGGTCTATTCCGCCATAGTCTGCGACTTTGCAGACGGTAAACTCTTCTTGGACGATCTGTATGGTCATGGCTGCTTCTCTGGGAATGTGGTTCTACATAGTTTATCCCGACGTTTATTTCGACATAAATATACCATTTTTCCCGATAATGACAAAAAGCCAGCCCTGGGCAGATCCACGTCGTCCGCTCCTGAGGTCATTTCTTCAGTATCCAGCCCAGCATGTTGGCACTGAGGCCCAGGTTGACGGTCCAGGAAGGAGCCGGCGACGGGAAGGAAGTATGTGCCACATAAAGACGTGTCCTGAGAGAAAACTCGGAAAGGCCTTCCAAAGCTTGAACGTAATCAACTGTCCTATAGAGCTTCAGGTCTGCCGAGATGCCTGCTTGATAACGCAGCCCTGATATCTCGTCCGAGTCTCTGTTCGGATCTGTAGGATGGAAAGGATAGTCGATGAAACCGACTCCGATACCTGCGAAAGGGGATACTTTCCACCATTGCGAATCCCAAACGGTATATCCGAGAGACACTTCGATATTGCCGCCCGAAATACGTTCCCCCGCATTCCATTGGTATCCGTCTCTCTGGACAGGTTGTTTATAACGGCCGCCCCAGCCGAGGAGCCCGCCCAGATAAAGGTTGGCCCGGCTGAAACAGAAATCGAAGCCAAAGTCGATACCGGCAATCGGGGTCACATAATCGGCCATAGGACCGAGGTAGAACTCGCTGCCGATCCCACAATGCATCCCCATACCGAAGCCGCGGGGGTCGATTCTCATATCGTTAAATTGAACATCTTCTGTCTGAGCCAGTTCCGCTGTAACGCGACGGGCGTAATCCTGCACTGCCACGGCGTCCTGCCCTTGCTCCGTATCATCTTTCATCTTCGCCATAAAGCTGTCAGCCACATCGAGATGAAAACGCATGACGTCTCCAAAGCCGAAGGACGATCCTTGCATGATATCCTTCATGGCGCGCCGGCGGCAGATTTCCACATAGTCGAATCCGGTCTGGATATATTGCAGCATCTCCTCTGTCCGATAATCAGGATGGACCCAGGAAGAATATGGGTTCATATAACTGCGAGAAAAGGGTACCCTGAATCGGGTGTTGCCCGTCTTCCAGTCATTGGTTGACCATGAAATGCTGTATTGGAATTCGGATATCTTGGGCCATTCACTCCTCCTTGAGGATAAGTCGGCATAGGTTAACGGCCCTTCATCCCAGTATCGGACGGCATCATCCATCGTCAACCCGGCATTGTGACTTTGACTGAGGCTGCCGGGTCTTTCCCGGACATCTGCCCGAGTCTCTGTATTGACCGTCCTCACAAACCACCCGATCTTCGGTGTCAAGGCATAGCTCTCCCGATCTTCAAGAACTCCGACAATACCTGCCACAAGCTCCAAAGGTGTCTCTTCCAGCACGGCTCCATCCATTGTGACAACTTGATATTTGAAGGGAACGACCACCGTTTCCGGCAGCATAGTCTGTGTAATGTCCACTTTATTGGGCGTTTTCCCTTTATTGTCATACGGGAAGAATTTCAGGAACCAGCCGTCAAACTTGGTCAGGCGGGGCTGGTGCTTTGCGCAGACAGGGCCTTGAATGGTCTTGGGGCGGGTCTTGTTGACAATGTCTTTCCAAAACCAATAGTCCGGACGTCCTTCCGCGGCCTTGACGAACTCTTCCAGGATGGGCACCAGATCCGAAGTCCACCAGCCCATTCCGAATGCCTCCAAAGCCCTGGTTTTCGCCAATACTTTCCGCCAGTCATCAGGGGTTCCGGTCAAGGTGATGGAGGGAATCCCACAGACAGCATAAATGGCGGTATAATCAAAATAGGGCTTGACCACATCCATCAGTGTCACTTCTGATGCGATGCGTTCATCCGTCCCCGTGGTGGAGAAATCCGCGACCAGCGTCGTCGCCAGGCCGTTGTTGGTATACTTGTCGATCTCGGCGGTGAACCCGCTGATGAGACCTTCCCAGTCTGCCTGCTCGGAGAAAAGGTCATTCGATCTGACCTGAAGCTCCTTTTTCCCCTGATGGCTTACCAGCACGCTGCGATAACGATCGGGGTTCTCGTTTACGATGTGGCTGAACTGCTGACAGATAACCAGCCAGATGGCGTCCGGCGTCAAGACCACGGGACGATGCTGGCACCACGCCTTGAACAGCATCTGGAAGATGACATCCTCTCCGATATCAAATAGATCGGCGGCATCGGCAAAACTGTTGGCTATGACCTCAGGTTCCCAGTCCCAATACAAGTCTCCTTCGAAATTCCGACGGAGATCGAGGGCCAATTGAGTTCCTGTCACTTTAAAACCGCAATGATTCTCCGGAAGGTCCACTTCGTCAACGGCGAACGTAATGCGGCCTTCCTCCTGGCTCAGGATCAACCGTGCGGGCTGAGCAGACAGCCAGACACTGGCGAATGAGCCAATCAATATGAATAATAAGCGTTTCATCAATCCAAAGATGCAATTAGGCTGTACAAATATAGAATTTTAAACGTAAACCCCCTATCCGCTATGTCCGGTTTCTATGATAGACACAACTACAAACTCTCATCGATAATCTTGATCGATAAGAAATCTTTTCCTGATGAAGTGACCTTCCTGAATGGCCGCAAAGGTGGCGACACCTGCCGCGATAGCGATGGGGACAATGGACCAGAACACCATAGGAACTGTTATGAAGAGCAGAAAGCCTGTCAATTTGTTGGCCAAGG
>Ga0310696_10001618_pt1 | contig 32276 bp, 50 predicted proteins | sample AusTroGonzalo_MG_4_FD_203885 | JGI IMG/M metagenome (GOLD analysis project Ga0310696, IMG submission 203885) | Bovine rumen microbial communities from tropical cattle in Woodstock, Queensland, Australia - Gonzalo_02 (v2) (version 2) | ecosystem: Host-associated > Mammals > Digestive system >... | reverse complement strand
CTCTTTGGGAAAACCGATTTTGATAAGTTCCGATTGCTTCATTACTGCTTTGGGGTAGTTCATTTCTTCTTCCTCAAAATTTTCGTTAAGAGTAGACTATACCGAAACGTGAATATGGTTCACGTTTTAGGACAAAAAAATATCATCTCTTTCGGGTTTTGACAGGTGGAGAACTTTAGATAATCCGATGATTTCAGATGCCGTAAACTCACCAACACCTCGCATCCTTCCGTATAAGGTTTGGCGCAATATTCCGCTTTTATCGGCAATAGAAGTAACTGTCATACCAGAATCCTTAATCTTCTCTTTAAGTAATTCGATGTTAGGCATTACTATCTCCTTTCTAAAATTTGTCCGTGAATGTAATTCACATTTTGAATATAGCACCACCGTGAATAATTGTCAACACGTTTTTCGAAATTTGTTGAAATATTTTCCACATGTGGTAAAATGGGTATATAAGGAGGGTCTTGAGTATGATTAAACTATATGAAAACATACGATGTTTAAGAAAAGTAAATAAGTGGTCACAGGACGAATTAGCACAGCGAATGGGATATAAGGATAGAAGTTCTATTGCTAAGATAGAATCGGGAATGGTGGACATCCCAAGGTCTAAGATATTGGAATTTGCAAAAGTATTTGGAGTTTCCCCAGGAGATTTAATGGGGTGGGAAGATGATAAGCCCGAAGTGGATTATTATGTAGAAGGAACCGCCGAAATGGTTGATGCTTTTATGAAGTGTGGCGAAGAAGACAGAAAGAGATTACTCGCTTACGCCCGTCTTCTTGCCGGTTTCAATGATGGAATATCTTCCAATTAAATCATCAATCATATAGTAGATAAACCTTAGTAATTTTTTGTTTTCAATTAACTGTACCAGTTCTAATATCTCAGCTTTGTAGTCCATGATTACTCCTTTCGTTACGGCGCAAGCCCCTGTCGCACTAGGAACCCACGCCATAACTTATTGACATCATTAATTTATCCCACATAGAAAAGGAAGTGAATATGAAAAAACATAATTCTAAGAAGAAACATGAGGTTGTTTTGACAGAATCCCGTGGAACTCAAAGAGAAGATTATCTTTCATCCTTAAGAGATAATGTAAGAAAGTTCATGGATGAATGTGGATATACAATGGATGAATTGGCAGAGATAGCTGAAATACCTTTGTCTACATTCCGTGATTTTATATATGGTAACACTGCGACTGTGAAGATTACCCCGATTATTAGATTGGCAAAAGAGTTTGGGGTTTCTATAGATGAACTGGTGGGGGCTGATACTCTACCGAAAGAAACAAAGGAATCACTTCAGATCCTGAGACGATTACCTGAACACTTCAGTTACTTCTTCAGGTGGTCCATAAGAGCAACAGAGCGACATCGTAACCGGATTAAACCAAAGGGAAAAGCAGTGTCTATGATTAGACCTATATGTGAGAATGGAAGTTTAAAACCTTCCAACGACTTTGACCTTATCGATATAAGCGATATTCCCCTTGATAAAAGGGCTAAAATCTTCATGGGGATAAAGATACCCTGTGAGCATTACATGCCATTGTATTCGCCATATCACGTCTTATTAATAGCGAATGACCGTCACCCACGTCCTTCTGAAGTATGTGTGGTAGCTTCCAGTGGTTCTTTATGGTTAGTCAGGATAAAACAGGGGAAGGTTTACTCCCTTAGAGATGATAAATACAGATGTGATGAAGACTATATTGATGAACTTGTGGGATATGTGGCTGCAGCTAAAATCTTAGAGGTGCAAAATGATTAAATATCGCAAACAAGAAAACGGATACTTCACCACTAAAGTCTGGGACGGAACCTATTCCGGTGGGAAGAAGCATTACAAATACATAAGGTCTTCTAAATCGTCAAAGGATCTTGAAGCAAAAGTAAAACTCTTCCTGGAATCCATTGACCAAAGGAAGTATGTCTCTCACAACGATGTGATGTTCCACGATTATGCCCTTCAATGGTTAAAGGTTTATAAGGCTGATGCTTCACCCAATACGATTAACATGTATAAGAATATAATCGACAAGCATCTTACCGTGGATATTCCCATATCGTTAGTGAGGAGAAACATTTTGGTGGATGTTGCAAATACATCAAAAGGCCCCAGGACCCGTCAGCAGATTGTTTTAACCTTAAAGCAAATCTGCAAGTCCGCAGTCAGGGATAAACTAATGTCTCAGACTACTTTTGATGACATCTTCACTGATGTGAAGGTGAAGTACAAATCGCCGGAGAAACGTGCTCTTTATCCTCATGAGAAAGAAGCTATTAAGAATGCCAATTTCTCAGACAGGGAAAGGGCTTTTGTTTACATTCTATATTACTGTGGGTTGAGGAGAGGAGAAGCCTGTGCTTTAACCGAAAAAGACATAGACTTTGAGAAGAAATTATTGACCGTTAATAAGGCCGTGTATTTTGACGTAAATGACCCTTATATAAAGGATACGAAGAATGGCAAGCATCGCATCGTTCCCATTCCAAATGAAGCGATTTCAGCCCTCTATGAGTATGTTAGTGAAGGGTATGTCTTCCATATGTCCAATGGGAAGATTATAACCAAGTCATCCTTAGATAAAATGTGGAAAACCATTATACAAAAGATGAATGCGGTATCAACTGAACCGATTATAGGTTTAACTCCTCATATTTTCAGGCACAACTACTGCGCTACATTGTGCGGTCAAATACCCACGATTTCCATTAACAGAATAGCAGAACTCCTGGGCGATTCTAAGCAGATGGTGGTTGATGTCTACAACCATTCCATTGAATCCAAAGAAAAAGTTGAAGAAATTTTAAACTCTGCCTTTTAATGACACTTCTGTCAGAAAAGTGCAACCAAAATGCAACCAATACTTTCGAATACTATCGTTTACTTTAGGGGTATGATGCAAGTATGATGCAAATAAAAGGGTTGGAAAAAGCCCCGAAACCTCAGTAAAATCAAGGGCTTCGGGGCAACCTCTATGCGTGAGCGTGCCGGGGTTCGAACCCGGGACAACTTGATTAAAAGTCAAGTAACAAAATCGCCGAAAGCCCTGTAAATACAGGCTTCCCCGATTTTCATGTGCAACCAAAATGCAACCAATTAATTCAGATATTTTCTCACTGCTTCCCAATCTTCGGGTGAAGCGTTCTGCATGATGCCTTCAAGTTGCTTTACATATTCACTTTGACTCATATACACTTCAGGCTCTGACATGGCCTTTATCTTGATGCAGTTCTTGTAGATGTCAGTTAGCTTCCACGCTACGTCAAGGTTCTCCATGTTGATTCCCTTTAAAGCGATGTTGTTCAATTCGCTCTCTACATTGTTATACAGTTTCTGTAATTCCATTTACTCACCCCCTACTTGGTTACGATATAGGCAGGGATGGGTGTGGGCTGAAGATACTGTTCAATGGATGTAACGGCTGCAGCACTGTTAGCAAGAATCTGTGCAGTCTGTGCAGTCTGTGATGCATTGAAGGATGCAAGTGAAAGCTGTCTTTCAAGATCAGCAATCCTGTCGTTCTTAGCATCGATAGTATTCTGACACATAAGGTCAAGGATTCTCTGAGTGTTAGCGTTGCTTGCGCTAATAACTTCTCTGATTCCTTCGGATACTGCAGCTCTGTCAGCACAGTTTTCTGTTGCTACTGTGTACTTAAGGTCAGCTATATTGCTTCTGTTTTCGCAACAACAATTCTGAAGTGCGGACTGGATGCTGAACATCTGCTGAAGGTCTGCAATCTGACGTGCGTTGTTAGCTGCTTCTGCACCTGCAAAGCCTGCTGTGATTGCTCCCTGAATGTCGCCAAGACCACTTGTCAATGCTGCCTGATTAAAACCGTTCTGAATTTCTCCACCTACAAAGGGTGCGTTTCCACCGAAACCGCCGCCGGCAAAAAGAATAATGAATAAGAGAATTATCCACCAACCTGATCCCATGCCATCGGTTACGATTGTGCCATCTGTTAATGCCATAATAATCAACTCCTTTCAACTGTTTGAGTTAGGGGCTTATGCCCGTATATCAAAATGCGCATTTTTGATAATTTAATTAAGGTTTTTGCGAAAAAATCTCAAATTTGGGCTTTAAAATTTGAAAATCGATATTTATTATATCTTTATGCCCATTTGGTCAGCCATTTTCATAGCTTGATTTATAGCGTTTTGATTTATCTGCCCTGAGTTGATTAGGTGTCTAACCATCTGTTCAGGGTCATTTATTCCCTGCGGTACGTTTAATCCCTTTGATGCCAAAAAGGATAAGGGATTACTTTTTAGGTTTGTTAGCATCTGCATTATCTGCATCGGATTCATTCTTAGCTACCCCCTTTAATAGATTTTTCAGCTCGTCAAGTTCTTCTCGGAGTAATTCTACTTCCGTTTTAGCCGGCGCACGTTTTGTATAATCAAGAATCTCCATTGTCGGGATTCCTCGTGCGTCTGCTGATTTAATGTAGATTGTTGGTGATTCTGAGTCCCACAATACAATGGATGCACCTGGTGCTACTAAATATGAGTTGGCACCTTCTTCTCCACGGACCCAAATCCTATCTTGAAAATAAGGAAAATTTGTCATATATTCACCGCCTTTCTACTTAAATTGTGGCACGAAAAAAGACCCCTCAACAGTCCAATAAAGGACCATTAAGGGGTCAAAAAAGGGTCAACTACCACTCTTTCTTAGATATGTCTTTCTTCCAACCAAACTGCTTTACAATCTTGTTTGCTTCTTCGATAGAGTAGCCTTGTTTCTTTAGGTATGAAATTACATCTGCTCTGTTCGCAACACCATCTTTATCGCCAGGGGCAACAGCTTTGCTTGCTATTTCAAACGTGCCATCCTTCTGTTTAAAGAGGTTTGCATTAGTCTTATTGTCTGACAAGCCTGAGTTCTTAACAACATTAGCATATGATTTATAATCATCAAGGCTAGGAATGATGTCGAATGTACTCATGTTATCAAGTCCGTAAGACTTCATTAATGCATCTTTCTCTGCGTATTCATCAAGCGTTCCATTCTCGGCAGCTTCTACAGCTTTCTTGTTTCCGGTGTCGTAACCATACTCCTTTAGTTCGTTTACTACCTCGGTAGCACGATTAAACTCTTCTTCGCCTTTTTCATAAGCAGCATCGGTATACTTGTTGTGTGAGACACCTGCGTTATCAAAGTCTGACTTTTCCTTATAATAATCAAGCAGACTAGGAAGACCGCCACCGTCTTTGTATATCTCATACTGCTTTTTATAGGTAGAGTTTCCTGAGATGTCGTAGTCAACAAAGTTCTCGTCTTTAGCAAGAGCATCAGCAAAGGATTTAACCTTGGTAACCATCTGTGCTTTCTCAAGATCACTTGCGTTTTTGTAGACAGGTGAGTTAATTAATTCAGAAAGCATCTGGGTTACGTTTTGGCCTTTGGATTTTGAGTAACGGGTATATTCCTGACGGTCAATCTTTTCCGTTCCACTACCTAAAGGTCTTGAACTTGCATATGCATCGGGGAATACATTTGTCCCTTCCTGCTGAACTTCGGGAACCTCTGAAAGCCTTTCAAGCTCTGAGATTAAAGGGCCTTCTTTCTTCCTTGAATAGTAACCAGGGGAAAGCATGTTGTATGCAAGTCTTCCTATTATATTACCACCAGGGTTTTCTTCTGTCTCACCAAAGGAATTGATGTAAGGTTCACTGTTCTCTGAGAGAAAAGGAATCTTATTCTGCTGTTTCAGTAACCACTTATTCCACGTCTTTTCAAATCCTGTCTCAGGAGTGTAACTGGATCTTCTTGTTTCATCAACAGAACGTGCAACCTGTCCTAATGCAGTGGGGAGTCCCTGACCTACATAATTTAATACAGGAGTTAATGCTGCCGAACCAAGAGCGTCTGCAAGAGCACCTTCTTTTGCGTTGCCGTATTTGAAAGGCTCAATCATATTGTTGATGGTGTCTCTGATACCCTGCAGCATAGACATTTCGATTACAGGGCCACCTGCTCTTGATATAGCCAAAACAGGGTCTATCTCTCCATCATCCTGCATTGATTTATACAACTCAGCACCTATGAACAAGGGAATACCGGCAGGAGCTGTCCAGTCAATAGTGTAACTGTGAGGTCCAAAATTAAGCGAGTAGGTCTGCTCTCCTAGTACCTGGTCCTTGTCTTCATCATCGCTACTGGGTTTGAGAATGCCCTTGGATGTCAAAAGCATACCGAGTCCCATAATCATGGAACCGGTCAACACTTCAGAAATGTCATTAATAAACTCGGAAGCAGAATGTCTAAACTCGTTTCCGTTCTTGGCATCAACCAGATTCTGAATACCTTTGTAAACAATTCCTACTGTTCCAACAGGTGAATATCTCATTCCCTGTTTAAGGATATTGGCAGGAGTTTTCTTAAAAGGAATAAGACCTTCTCCAATGGTTTCCACTCCGACACGAAGTAAGGGATTGTTTTTTGCCTGACGTTCAACTGCATTCAACCAATCAGCAAAGGCATTGTCTTCGTGGAAGGTGGCTATCTGTGCTTGCTTTATAGCGTACTCAGACGCTTTCTGCAAGAAGTCAATGTCTTCCTGTGAGTTCATATTAAAGATGTCAGCAGTTTTCTTGTTGGCCTTTAAGTAGCTTGCAAGTGCTGTCTTGTACTTACGCTTGATAGCAAAATTATCTTCTCCGGTAAGAAGTTTGCTATTAAGTTCGTCAAGCATCCCGATGTACTTTTCAAGGCCATTCTTTTCCCAAATCTGTTTCTGCCTTTGGATCTCGTTCTGAATGTCGTTGTACTTGTTTCCACCTTCGGTTGCAGGTGCATAAGCATAATGTTCAAAATACTGGTCTGCACCCTTAATTAAATCCTGGTCTGCCTGACTTGCAAGATTAAGAATTGACTTAGTTCTTTCAATTCCATTCTTGCTTAACTTATTAACACCGGCTTCGCCTACTGCTGCAAGAGCATCCTTTAAGTTTGTAACTGTTCCAAAAAGGGTGTTACCTATAATGTTTCGGATGTGGGTTCTTGTATTACCTAACATAGCAAGGTAACGCCAAGAGTTCCACTTGTCTAAGAAGGTTCCTTCCTCTCCAAGTTTCTCTGCAAGTCTTGCATAGGCTTCGGTAAGATGGTTAGATGCTTCACGGGAATCAAGTCCTGCTTCTTCAGCCTTGTTAAACTTATCAAGGACAAACTGAACATCTTCATCAGTAATGCCCCAGGTTCCTGTAGCCATCTTAGTGGTAAGAGCCTGTCTTAATTCTTTGGTGGAATATCCACCTTCAATCATCCTTGCTATAAATTCATAGTCAGCATCATTAAATTTATTACTTGATACTGCATATTCATCAGCAAGAGTATTCTTGATTTCATCAATAAGCTGTTCGTGGGTTTTCTCTAACTTGGGAACCTGAGCAGTGTCATCACCCATGCCCCTAAGAGCACTGGCAAGTTTCTGATTCTTCTCTAGTTTGGTCAAGGCTTCGGCTGTTCTTGTATCAGCTTTGACCTGTCCCTGGTGGGTCTTCTCAAAACTACGAACAACATTATCTACCATCCTCTGACCTTTAGCCAAAGTTCCGGATGCAGTTCTTGAGTATTTAGCCAATGCCTGTAAAGACTGACCGGCAAGGTGAGATTTCTCGGTTATTAATCTAAGGAGTCTTGCGCCACCTTCTATGTTACCATTCTGAAGGTCGCTTTCTATAATCATCATAGACTCGTCAAGATCCGTTCCGCTAAACTCTTTGTCGTGAAGGTTAAGAAGCCTTTCTCTTTCTGCATTGATATTCTCACCATCAGGGCCCAAACGTTCTGCAGCTCTCTTAAGGGATTCAGCATTAGAAACCTTATCAACTCTTCCCAATGCTTTATCTGTATCCTTAAAGTCTCTGAGGAGTTCAATACCTTCATTTGTCCTCTGAAGGAATGAATTTACGGCAGTGTTGGTGATTGTACGGGATGTGTAGGTTTCTTTAGGAGATTCAGGCTTTTGGTTTGCTTCCTCTAATAATTCGGAAGGGAATTTGCCAAACTCTTGAGGAGTCTCTTCCACGGTTTTTGGTGCAGTTTCTTTGGGAAGAGTTTCGGTTAAAGTAGGCTCCTTAATCTCTTCTGCGATGGCTTTAGCATTGTTTTCAACAGTAGGCTCTTCTGAACGAACCTCGGGCATTAACTGCTCTGTCTGTTCAGGCGCATTATTTGCAACCTCGCTAACAGGTGTTTGATTAAGCCTTCTGTACTGTTCCATTAAAGCATTAAGGTCTGAGTTCTGAGCAGCCCTTGCTTCATCTATAGCGTTCTGATAATCAGACAATGATTCAATCTGGTTTGCCTTTTGCTCTTCGGCGATTCTTTGTAAAGCAGGAACTTCATTATTAATGCTGTTCATAGCATCAAAGGCATCCTGATATTTAGCCGCTTCCTTAAGGGCATTAACCTGTCTTGCATCATTGATTCTGTTGTATGCGTAGTCTACGCCACTTCCAAGACCACCAAATCCAAGACCGGAAAGAGCACCGCCCAAAGTTGAAAGGCCCACATCGTTGGCAATATCCATTGTGGCCTGACTCTCAGCCTGTTCTCTTGACATACCCTGTGCCATGTATGCCTGAACTGCAAGGTTGTATTTACTTAATTCACCTGCAATAGCAGAGTCTGTAAGGCTTCCCAATATCTCTGATACGCCCTCGGAAGCACCTTCATTAACAGCCTGTTTACCCATGTTGGTTAAAAGGTCTTTAACGGTTCTAACATTGCCACCCTTAAATGCGTTGGTCAATGCTTCCAACTCAAACATCTCTGTTGCAGCTTCTGTTGCACCGGAAAGTGTTCCCATTGCAAGTGCTCTGTTAGGATCTATACCACGGTCAAGTGCATCCTGTGTTGATGCTGCAGAAGCACCAAGGCCCATATTCACCATGCCGGCAGGACCTAACAATCTATTGATAGCAGAATCCCCAATGCTTTCAACAACGCCCTGAATAAACCTGGTAATCTCGTTTGAATCCTTGGGCGAACCCGAACGCAATGCGTCAGTAATCTGTGACATGCTCAACATGTCTCCACCGTTTCCGTCATCATTAATAGGTCTGCCAAGTTCACGGTTGATTCTCTGCTGAATGGCATCGGTGCCGCGCAAAAGCGAAGGACCAAAAGACAAGGCGTGTGCTAACCTTGGGTTACTCTCTGAGAAGGCTGTAAGTCTGTCATACAGTTCCTTATTCTCATCTTCGTTTCCCTGTCTTCTTTTCCACTCATTATAAATAGCATTGTAGATGTTGTAGTCCTCGGGAGTCTTGTTTATCACTCTGCCGTTTTCATCAACATATCTTCCGTTAGAAAGTGCGTTGTTAATGAAACTACCGTCAAGCTGATAATCGCCCAGGGCTCTGAATATATCTTCATCAGAATAGTCCTGAAGATTATTAATATCAATACCACCTGTTCTTGTTACTTTTGCGTGTTTCTGTGCACCATCCATAACAGATTCTGTGGTGTATTTTTCATCAGAACGACCATTGTATTTAAGGCGTGTATTACCGCTTTTCTGCGCTTCCCTTAACTGATTAGCCTGTTCTTCCTGCATCTTCTGAAGCTGAGGTAAAAAAGGCGCAACAGCACCATACGTACCTGCTTTAGATGCAGTTCTTACAGTGTCAACGGATTTCTTTCTTTCTCTGGCTGCCTTGTCCTCTTTATATCCGTATTCAACAGGCATAGGATCATAGTCATCAAGAGAAGGAACCTTCTTGATAGGATTGGCAATACCATGCTCTAATTGAAACGCAGGTTGCGTGGGACGGGAAAACTCAGTCGAATGATTGAGTTTGGGGTTGGTTGATTTACTGGGCTTGCCATAAGCATTGGAAGTATTACCTTGTGCGCTTTGAATATTTTTCTGTTTAGGCGCAGAAATAGCCCCCTGTTCGGGGGCTTTCTTTGTCTGCTTTGCTACAATAGCGCCTTTATTTACAACTGTCTTGATAATGTCTTTCTTTTTAGCCATAATTGGCTCCTTCCGATTAACCTAAGAGACTAAGTAAGTTACTGAATGAAGGCATTGCTGAAGCAATCATGTTTGCTCTGTTCTGCTCAAGCTGCGCAAGGTAATTAGAGTAAGACTGACGTGCGTTTGCAACCTTGTCGTTGTATGCGCTAAGTGCGTCAGCAAGAAGTGACTCATGACCGGTCAGCAATTCTCTTAAGTTGGTGTTGTAAGTTCTGTTCAGGGAGTTTCTATTGTTGGCGTAGTTGTTAAGCATCTTAGCAATGTTTGTCTCAGACGCACCACCTGTTAATCCCTGTGCGGTCAATAACTGGTCCATGTCACGGGCATTAATCATCTTGTTGATGTAAGCCTGCTGAAGTGCTGAAGCATTATCATCATCAAGTGTTTGCTTTGAAGAATCATATTTACCTTGAAGAGCTTTCTTCTGCGCTTCATAAGAATCAAGAAGCCCACTAAGAGTAGAAGAAAGAGTGGAATCAAGAGATGACTTTGCACTGTTGAAAGCTGCGTTTGCTGCAGCCTGTAACTGCGCAAGGTAAGATGACAGGTCAAAGCCGCCACCCCCTCCACCGTATCCACCTCCACCATATGATTCAACATATGACGTTCCACCACCGCCGCCGGTATTGGTTCCACCACCAGAAGATGAACTTCTGTTTGCACTAAAAGCAGCCGCATCAATAGCGTTTGCTCTTGCCTGAGATGTAGAATAAGGTGCGGCCATAACGCTTGCTACAGCTTGCTTTGTTGCCTGGTTTGTGGCTGTAGGTGTTGCACTTGCAAGAAAATTCTTTACGTTGCCATATGTGTTGTTTACATAGTTAGATTTAGCAGGTGTAACTTTCTGTGCATCATTGGCCATATAGGCTTTTCCATTATAAGCTAGTGCCATGTTTGTTCTCCTTTCTATCTAATAAGTGCGTTTAAAATACTTTGCATGTTGGGTTTAATCGGTGCATTACTTCCCATCTGTGGTGAAGGAACTGAGTTCGCCATCACGGGGCCTTGCTTTGCACGATTAATTGCACTGTTTCCGTGAAGTGCACCTACGTAAGCACCGTAGTCGTTGTTTGCAAGGGGGTAGCGTGCTTCTCCGAAGTACCGTAATTCGTTTGCAGGTCCTGCGCCGTAACGTGCTCCTACAATAGGTCCTGCCTTTGTGCCAAGATTCACGTCAAAGAAATCATCAATACCTCTCAATGCTCCGTATCTCTGACCACGTTCAACAGCGTCATATGTAGGCTGATTCTTTACTTGTTCAACCATGTCTAAAAGGTCTATAAGGTTCATAGTCTCCTCCTAACTTAAAAGTGAGCCCCATGTCTTAGGCCCACATTTGTAATCCGGTGTTCCGCACTCGGGATGACTTCTCTGATAATCGCCAAGTGCTTCTTTTGTTTTTGTTCCAAAATCTCCATCTACGGAACCGCAACTGTAACCTTTGAGATTCAATAAGAACTGCATGAGTCTTACATCATCTCCCAAACAACCAACTGTTAAGATTGGCTTCATGGTCTTAACTTCAACCATAGGTTGTTTTGATTCCGCAGGATCGTATTTGGATAGTCCCCACTTCTCAACAATCGAGCAAAGAGTCTGTGCGTATGTTGAGCTTGTCGCATAACTATCTGCCTGTAATCTTTCAGCGTACTGTCTGTACGTAGTGGCAGTCTTAAGGTTTGCGTAGTGTGACCACGCTATAAAATCGTAATAACCCTTAACACCTTCTTCCATTGAGTTGTAGACTCGGAAGTTAGCCGTAATGTTTGTAAGTGTTCCAGGGGAGTATTCTTCTTTAGTCTTGAGATTGACCGACTTGCCTTTCCATGAACCACCACACTTCATTCCGAAGTAGTTGTGGTAGGGAGATAACGCACAAGTACCGTAAGCTGACTCACAACATGCCTGCGCTATTACTGTTGATACAATCTTGTATCCTCTTTCTTTGGCATACTTCTGAACAAGTGGCGCAATCTCGTCTATGAATTTCTTGCACTGTTCGTTAGTCGGCATCTTTATTCCTCCTCTTCTAAAAGGGAAGGGCCTTCAATGTAGAACTTAACCTTGTCGTTAGTCTTAATCTGTGACTTCATCCACTCAAGGGCTTCGTCTACCCAAACTGAGAATAATGAGAAGGGAACGAAGGTAGCGAACCAAGGAAACTGCTTGCAAAATGCGTCATATACCTGCCTTAACTTCAACTGTCCTGTTCCTGAACCAAGCCACATTTCTGCCTGTGATACAGCCCATTTAAGCCACTCTTTTGCGTTGGCTCTCTTGGTATAAACGGCATAAAAAAACACCGCCAAAACGACGATGCTAACAACCAACATGCTCCAATTTTCAATTAACCAATTCATCTTCTTCCTCCTTTAGACCTTCTCTATCTCGCCTAAGTTTCATGTTTTCTTCTTCCCTTGTTTCTCGGAAAGACTTAATAAAATAACCGGATGCGACTCCGATTATTTCTGTTACGATTGCTACAGAAAGGGTTTCCGCTATCTGCTTGTCGAAAAACGCTAAGACATAAGAAAGCTGAATATCAAAAATGGCGAATGCCATAATGACAGTCACCATCTTTTTACTGAACGTGATTCTGTTTTTCTTTTTCTTCTTTTTCGATGTAGCCATAGTACGGAACCTTTCTAAGATCTAAAATCTCTTCATATCGAGATGTCATGACACCATTCTGACCTAAGTTATGGTAAGCGTTATACATCGCTTCAAATAGCTCTGCATCATCGTCTGTGATACAGTTCCATCTTCGGGCTGTGTAGTACATATCCATAAGGTCATGTCTGAGTCCTTGCTGTTGTGCAATCATCAAAAGTTCAATTTTCTTGCCCTGCTTCTTTAGGGCACTTGCTATACACGTTAGAATGGCAACTACTATGGTTGCCGCTACGCTTATTACTATCTTTTCAATCATGTGCGTTTTCCCCTACCAAATAAATATTCTCATGACTCGTAAGGCTCTCCTGTTATTTCTTCATATTCCTCGGGAGTAATCCATTTGCCAACAGCGTTGTAAACCTTCTGTTTGCTCCACAAGCCATTGTCGTAGTAGTTCTTTACCTTCTGAAAATTCTTGCTATGCATTTTATACCTCCAAGTCAATATCCATTTCCATCGCCATGTAGTCAATGTTTGCGGCATTCTTCTCGTGTTTAAGAGAAAGGTCGTCTACTCCCATATCCGCACTCTCTGCCTTTTCCGTGATAGGGGTTTGGTTCTTCTGTAATTGAAGTAGAGATTTTGTTAAGGAAGTTACTCTATCTTCAAGGGCTTTAATTCGTTCTTCCATTGGTTATCCTCCTATTCGTACCAAAGGGCATAGACTTCACCTTCACGGCCTCCTGCCCAGTTGAATGTTCCACAGTATGAACCGTTATATGAAGCGTTAAGATGTTGAATTGTATTTGTAACTGTTTGGTTTGCAAAGTCTGACTGCGAGGAATCAGAAAGGTCTTTTTGTGTTGTTATTCCTGTTCTCAATCCAATATTTCCAACCATAGCCGTTGACTTGGATATACCATGTACTTTTGCAATAGTCTTTGATGTTTTATTGCCAATACCACACCATGTATTTGTACCACCTGTGAGCCTAATAGAATTAGTATTGTGCGTAGGAGCATTAAATGTATAAGGTCCCCATCCGTTAGCCGTTGAGCAATTCTCTAAATCGCTTGACTCATACCCATACCAATAGAGGACGTTGCTTCTTGCTTCAGGCATAACATCAACTTCTGTTGATGCGGTTGTAAGTGTTACGGATTTACTGTAATCGTTGCTCAAATTATCGGGGTCTTTTGCAACGCTTGAAGTAAATGTAATGCTTGGAGCAAAGTCAGAGAAAGTGATACTTACTGCTTCCGCCTTGCCTGCTGAATCGGTTGTTGCGGTTTTTGAACCTGTTTCATCTGTAAAGGAAACTGTGTCAGAAGCTGCGGAATACAAGTCAACGCTGATAGTATGAATGAATGACACGCTTTCGGTCTGTCCACTTGTTGAAATAACAACATTCTTGGTTACTGTCACACCATTCAGCACACCTGTAATAGTCCATGTTCCGCTTGAATAAACAGTAAACGTATAAGGACTTTCTGTTGCAGTTAAAGTGGTCTGTCCATCTGAACAAGTTACTGTTGCTCCAGTAGGGTATGTAACTGTGATTGAAGCAGAGAAATGTCTCAGGTCTGCGGTGTAAATCTTTGCGGTATCAACTGTTAATGTTGCGGTCTGCGTATCAACACCCAAAACCGAAGTGACTGTCCATGTTCCGTATGAAGGAATATCGCCCTCATAATTTCCGGTTGAAACTTCAGTCAATTCAATAGTGGTTACTCCGTCTGTCATTGTTACTGTTGACCCTGTGTCGGATATAACCTCAGCTTTAGCCAACATAACAGCAGAGGTTTTGGGCTTCCACTTCTGCGTTGCGCTTTCATAGGTAAGAACATCTCCGTTTGATGCAAGACCAGTGAAGTTTGTCAGCTCTTCCAGTTTGACATCTGCCACACCATCATCATTTCTGTCATATGTGGCTTTAGCCATGTCACCGCCACCCATTTGGGATACATAAGCAACAATGGCTTTGCCTGAAGGGATCTCGTCTGATTCGTCGTGAACCACATCTTCAACGGATTCTATTCCGCTAAAAATAGTTTTTAAATCTGATACAGAAAGGTCAAGTGCAGCACACTCTTTCAAGATAATATCTATAAGGGCTTGTATCTTGGTTTCAGTATCCTTCTCAAGCTCTTCTTCGGCTAATGTAAGGTCGTAGTCGTCATTGACAATAGCACCTAAGTCGGACGATGCGCCGGAGTCCTCCAGGGCATCAACAAGAGCATTTAGTTTGGGGGCCGCAACATCTACAACAAGTTCATCAATCTTCTGTTGCATTTCAAGGGTTGACAGGTTGGGGACATCGGGCAGTCCTGTTACACCTTTATTCTGTAAATCTTCTTGTGTTATTTTGGGTAAAGCCATAATCTCTCCTTCCTAACCCTTGAAGTTACCATTTTCAACGAACTCAAGAGCTATGTTGTATAAGCCCAAAGGCTCATTTAATGTGTCGTTGACCAGTCTAAAACGGGCTGAGTCAACCTTCTTAATCCTTAACTTTGTTGAAATAATCTGCTGTGTAGTGTCAGTAGAGAATGTCAACTTAGAAAAAATAACTCTGGAAAATGCAAAGTAACGGGCACTGGTGTCATCCTTTTTAAGAAAACTCCAAATACCATGTCGCATCGCATAAATGGAAAGTGATGTCGCAACTGCGGATTTTAACCTAACCGCCATGTACTTGAAGGTCTTGTTCTTGTAGAACAGTTTTCCATCCAAGTCAGGGGTTTCCCATATTGCTTCAATGGATTCACTGTCATCCGCATATGAAGCAGGGGCTTCTTCATCATTAAAGAATCGGCATACCTTTCCGTCTTTTGTTCCAAAGAAAAACCGCCCATCATCTACCCACATGATATTTGCAGGGACGTTGGTGCGGTAAAAAGCTGCGTACTGTCTATTTGAGTAAGGAAGGTTCTTCTCTCGTGCCATAGGCTGAAGACCATCCAAGATATATAATTGACCGTTTATGCATAGCCAATACATGTCATTATACACACATGAGTAGGCATCCTTTAAATCGTTCTCGGTTTCCTTTAACATTTTGCCGTTCAGATAGAAGGAACGGTTCTGTGCGTATTTCTCTCCGGTGACGTCCTGTGCTGTGATAGCATAAATTCCTAATCTTGTCAGGAACAAAGGCTCGTTGGAGAGATAACCAAAAGAATAAGGTGCAATAGCACCTGCGCCCTGTAATGTATTGGCAATCTTAAAGGCAGGTTGGTTTTCTACTAAAGTACCACCTCTTAAGATAACGGTCTGGTGTTCCTCGTTTTCATCTTTATGCGCTGCCAACAGTGAGGAAATAATGGAGTATCCGATAATAGCTGACCTTCCCGAACCTAACACTGAGTATCCTGTGTCGGGGAAGTAAGTGGGGTCTTTTAATCCAGAATACCAATCGTAATTGATGTGGTCAGGGTTTCCACTTAAGAACAATCTATCTAGCGCACCATTGACACCGTACTGGATTCCGATGGTGCATTTGTTGATTCTGTCTGCGTATCCTGCGACTGTTCTATAGGCTGTGATACGGACGTTATCTTCTCCTGTCACTGTAGGAGTAGGGGGAGCCTGAATAAAGGAAACGATTCCGGTCTGACGGTCTACTGAGTAATCAGTCGTCAGGGTCTTGGTTTCCCACTCTCCCTGTGCGTTCATGACTTCAACGCCAATGGGGGTATCGTCTAATCCACCGAAAGATAAGTGATAGTCCTTTTCAGATCCGTCACCTTGGAACAATTCTTTAAAACCAGGCTGTAATAAATTCAGTGCTTCGTAATCCTTACCACCACCGTTAGGGGCTTTAGCGATTGTTAAAGTGGGAATGTAGGCATTTGTGGAAGCAGGAACTACGGTGGTTCCGTTGTAGATTAACAACTTCTTTCCGTCAGCGATTGCCACTTTATCTTCAAACTGCCATGACTGTGACCGGTGATTGTTCGCATCTGAGTAGATTATCACGCCTTCTTTAAAGATGTATTTCCCGACATGGATGATAGGGTCATGTCCATGCATGGTGTGGTAACCATTTACCTGCATCTCTCCCACGTCATAGGGAACCCATGTAATAGACTCCCTTTCACCTTTTACAAGGGATACTTTAAACTGCGCATTTGTGAAGGATAACACAGTTGAAGCGAAGTATAACTTAATTGTGAGGGATGTGGTTTCATCCAGTGTGAAGTGGATTGACTTCTCCATTCCGGTTAAATTTGAAATGGAATACTGTTCGTCACCATCCGTCAGCATAATCGTTAAGGGTGCAGTGGTAAATGTGTCGCATGAGAATGTGTATGTTCCTGCCGCTAATGATATAGGCCCGTAGTCAATATGCATTCCTGCGGTGCCAGGAGTACCATTTAACTTAAAGGAATAATCATCACAACTCTTTGATACATCTATTCCGTCTTCTGATTCATCTGTGTCGCAATGAAATAAATTCTGGTAGAAGGAATCAACGACTTCGTATCCCATCGCTTTCCTGACTTTGCCAGGGACATCACGGATCAGGTTCACGCAGTTAGGTGATTGTCTTTCATCCACTGTTGCAGCCGAGTTGGTAAAGTCGCAACCTAAGAAAGTGTCAATCGTCAATATGGATTTTGTTACCGCTTTGGGTACTTTAAAGGTCGCAACCTCTCTATTCTGATCTATCATCAAATCCACCCACTTTCACTCGTGAATCGTTCGGATGTAGGAGCATTAGCGGAATCCTCTGCCAATCTGGAGAGCTCTACCTCATATTCGTTGCGGTAAGAGGTGGCAATGGCCAAGTCATCCTCCTTATATAGCTCTGATGCAATATACATGGGAAGAAGAAGCATCAAGTCATCGGGCAAGTCAAATATGTAATCGTCTGTGGTGTCGTGTGTTATTAAGTTCGGGAAAGAACGATACCAGACAAGATAGTTGCCAGGCATGTCGTTTCTTAACACTAATGTGTGGTCACCTTCAAACGCATACATGGAAGTCTGCATGTACTTTGTATTAACCCCGTTGTAATAAACATCCTCTACATGATGGAAGTCGGAAACGATTGTCTTAAGGTCGTATTTTTCACAATCTTCATAAGCAGGTATTTTATCTTCTGTTTTGAACAAAACAGGGTAAAATGCCAAATCTTTTATGGTTAAAGGGTAAGTGGGAATAAACTCAAACTTAACCTTTGTTCCGGTTAAAAATCCCCTTTTCTCTGCGTAACTTTCAGAATCCAATGCAATGGTGTCGGATAAAACATCGTCAATGTAGATATTTAAAGTACCTGTGCCGGAATACTCAAAATAATATGACTTTGCATTTTCCATACTGACCTCTCTTGATTCTGTCAGTAAAACAAAGTCTTCCGGATTAGTTATCATGTTGGGGATGGGATTGTGTGAGATGCTTACACTTTTAAGAACATATCGCCCTACACGGGATAATGTAGATAATGCTTCATTACATGCCTGGGGCATGGAAGCAATGTAATCTTTAACGGACTCGTCATTAGGGATGGTGATACCATCTGCTGCAAACATTTTCTGTAATGATGCTAATTTAACTTCTTTCCAAGTCCAAATCATAGTTGTTACCTCTTAGTTGTTGTCTTTTTCTTAGGTGCAGGTTTTCTCTTAGGAGCAACCTTTTTAGGTGCTACCTTAACTTCTTCTTTAACCTCTTCGGGGGCTTCTTTAACCTCTTCTTTAACCTCGGTTTCAGGCTCTTCTACGGGCTTTTCTTCCTCGGTTGGGGTTTCTACTGTCTCTTCCTTTTCAGGGGCTTTCTCGGGCTCATTTACGTATCCAATGAACTCCGAATCATATCTTCCGAATCCGTCTGTACGGACTGCTGTTACTTTGTACTTATATCCTTCGTCAATGAAAATATCGCCGACTTTCAAATTATCGGGTGCCATGATTTCTCCTTTCGTTTTTGCCACTCAAAGAGGGACCCCGAAGGGTCCCAATCTGAGGGTAAGGAAGTTTATGGGATAAAGGGGTTTAGCAAATTACGAGTGTTAAAACTGCGAATTTACGCTGTTTCTTAGAGGGAAGAACCACTCTGAGCGCCACCAAGCACAAAGGCCCTGAAGTCCCTAAATCCTGCTGACATTCTTGCATAACCTGTCCACTCAAGGTTTCTGGTCTTGAAGTCAACCTGGTTAGCAACGTCAAGAGGTGTTCTGTCATAGAACATAGCAGCCATAAGCTCTTTGTTTGCTTCTGAAGACATGATGATGAAGGGATCTTTTGATACACTGGGGTCTTTCTGCCAGCAAGGGTCAATTACTAAGTTCCAAAGACCTTTCTGTGTGTTGATGTCATTGAAGTTAGAACCAACCATAAGGTCTGTTCTGATGATCTTCTTGATTGTGTCCTCAAGTACAGGGCAGTTGGAAGGGATGATAATTGTATCAAAGGTATAACCCTGAACATGGCCTGAAGCGTTCTTGAAGTTTCTACCAACGTTTGCAAGCTTGTTAAGAACCTCGGATGTGGTTCCGAAAGCGTCTGTGAATACGTTGGACTGTCCACCTGCGTGTGCGGTTGAGAATAATGCAACACCGTCACCTGTGGTGGAATCAAGGGTCTTGCCGGAGAATGTATAGGTTGCTGCAGCAGATGTAAGAGCGTTAGAAGCAAGCTGTGCTCTTGTTCTCTTGTAAGAACGAACAAGGTTCTGTGCCATTGTCTTCATAACGTCAATCTGTCCGTCATCCTTCATTTCCTTTGTGCAAGCAATACCGTTCTGGAATGTTGAGTGAACGAGTAACTTGGGCTCTGATTCCTGAATGGTATCGATAGGAGCAGCTTCACCTTCTCCTGTGATCTGCATGTTTCCGATAGAGGTAAGACCTGCGGTCTTCTCTGCGTACTTCTTAGATGATTTCTCGTTGTAAACTGCTTTAACGAACTCGTCATAACGACCTTTCTCGTTATCAACATCGTTCATGACTGCTGTAAGGACCTGACCTACGGGCTTCCAGAAGTCATCGTTTAATCCACTGTTCTTTGAAAAAATAATAGCCATAACTTTCTCCTCCTTAGAATCTGACGATTACTTCTGTACCGCTTGCGCCAGTACCAAGTTTCTCGATAATCTCAGCAACACCGGATGTGGTGGTTGCTGTTACCTGTGCTGCGTCTGTGTGAAGGGTTACCTTCTGTCCTACTGCAAGGCCTGTGCCATCGCCGTAAATGGGAACCTGATATTCCTGTCCCTTAAGAACCTGATAAGCTGCTACCTCGGAAAGGTTGGAGCCTTTGGTTGCACAGATGTACTCAGGTGTTGCGGTTGCGCCACACTTAGCGGCCTTACCGGATGTAATTACTAATGCGTCACCGCAAGCGTATGTAACGCCGGTGTTTGCTGTGATTGTTTTTGTAACGGGTGAAAATCTTCCACCGTTATCTCTCACGTACTTGAACATATGAAATTCCTCCTTAAATTGTCTGGTTGTACTTCTCCTTTAACTGCTTGGGAGTAAGTTCGGGATAACATTCCTTCCAAAAAACAAGTTCATCGGCAGGAATGTCTACCATCTCTTTTCCGGCATCATCACTAACGGATGTGGTTGCCTGTAAATGAGATGTTGATTTTGCCTGATTGATAGCCGCCTGTTTAGCCGCATCAATAGACTGCTGTGAGATTTTCCCGTAGTTCACAAGTCTGTACGCTTCCACAAGGTTTAAACCTCGGTCTATGTATCCTCTGAACTCTCGGTAGTTCTCCATATCCAACAAATCATTGGGAGTGTTGATTGATGGGTTCATCTCATGAAGCTGTGCCATTTGTTCATTGACATCGTTTACAAACTGCTGTTCCTGCTGTGAAACAAGAACCTGCTGTGCCTGTTTGATAACGGGGTTGTTTGCAATCAGCTCATTCAGGAGATTGGGGTCTAACCCTGCTTCCTGCATCTGCTGTTGTGCTTGCACCTGCTTCTGGGCGTTTAAGGCATCAAAGTAGCCCTGAACACTTCTAACCGGTTCTCCGGTTATGGGGTTTTTGTAAGAGCCAAACTGTTCTGCGACTTGTGCATCAAGTCTTGCCATTTCAGCTCTGACTGCTTTCTCCCTTGCCTCGGCTTCACGCCTAGCCGCTGCATACTTTGCGTTTTCCTCGGGCGACTGAACGGGTTTCTCTTCGGGTTTCTCTTCGGGAATCTCGGGGGTTTCTTCGGGTTCCTCGGGTGTCTCATAAGAGGTTTCCTCTGAAAGGTCAGTGTCTTCGGTCTGAGGGGCAACGACTTCCTCTGATACGTCTTCTTCTGCAAAGAACTGCAAATTGTACTTCATATTCAATTTCCTCCTGATTTTTGCGCTTCTAGTAGCGAGTGTTTTTAGGTATCAAAAAAGCAAGTACTGAACTGCTTCAGCACCTGCTTTAATGTCACTGGGGTTTTACTTCTATGGTTTCTACCACTGTCTTATAATTGGGACACTGTGGATTCCTGCAAACCAAGTTCTGTTCTATCTTTTTCTCTCCGGTATCTTTATCTGTTCGGATCACTGTGGAACCTACTCTCATTTCGATACCGCAATCGGGACACATCATATCTATACCTCCGCCATACTCTCAGATAAGAACGGGTCAAGCTGTGCCTGTTCTTCCATCGGGGTTTCTGTTAGGGTCTTGTCTAAGTCGGATTGAACATAGTCATCAACGACTGCTGAATTGGCGGTAGGGGGAACAAAACCTCCTTCTGTAGGCATTCCCTGCATCGCCAACATCTTCTGTTCCTGTACCTTCTCCTCAAACATCTTTCGCATCTCGGAAGCATATGGATAATTATTTCCTTCCATGAACTTCCAATAGCGGTACATTGCTTCAGGATCTGCTAACATTCCGAATGCACCGGACTGTAACTTAAGGTCAGCTTGCTGCCACATTGCTTCTCTGTTCATCAACATTGTGGAAGTAGGGTCTGTTTCAAAGATGAACTCGTCATTCCAGTACCATTCCCCTGCAGCATCCTTTCTTAAGAAGTCGTAACGGTTAAAGTGTTCGAAAACTAACTCACCGTCTTTGTTCTCATAAGAAAAGGGAACCTTTTCATCGGAGTACGCAAGCATGAATTTGAAAATCATCTCGTAGAGTCTTGCGTAAGCGTAGTTTTTAAGGACTCTCTTTGACTCCAAACGACCTGCGGTCTGGTTAATGGAATACTGTTTAGCGGTTCCTGATACGGCTGAAGGGTCATATTTGCCTTGGAATGAGTCTGTAATTCCTAATGTGGAACGTGCATGTTCGTATTGGTCATTCATCAAAATTCGGTCAATTCCAGGGTCTACCTGAAGATTAAGGACCTTAATCATGTTGAGTTGGTTCGGATCGTTTAACCTAACGACTTTCAATTCATCGTCAGTCAGCTCAACCTTTAATCCACGGGGCAGAGTAAGGAATGAACCTGCTGTCAGGGTCTTCTCATTGGCCTTATCGCCGAGTTTATTTATTAGATTCTGTTGGTCTTTTATCCTGTCAACATCGGAATAGCCTAATAATTTGCCATCTCTTGACACGTTATTCCTTAAAATGACAGGGAAACAGTTGGGTTTGTAATACGGAACCGTGATTCCTGCATCTATCTTGGTGACGGTGTTACCATTTACCACTTCGGTAATGGGGAACTCGATTAATTCTTCGTCTAAATCCGTCTTTTTAAAGGATTTTGAACCGCATTCACAGACATCACCCTTCTTGGGGAGCCCACATTTAGAGCAAACTTCCTGTTTTCTTGCCTGATAGTCCTCTAAATCCTCTAAAACGTAGTCCTGACACCAGATGAAACGTCCGATTCCACCTTTTCCGTTCTTGTAAAAGGCCATATTCACCGTTACAATGTCAGTTACCTGACTTGCATCGGAGTTATTTCGGATTTCGGGCTGTTCCTCTCCGGCGTTTTCAACGTCAACACCGTACTTTTTCTTTACAAATGCCTTTGTTTGGGGTATTTGCACGAAAAAATAATCCATTTTCTGAATATCTATGCACCCAGGCTGTGGTATTACCTGTCTGGGGTGGATTTCTGACACTGCAACGTCACCTAAAGTACAGTGGTATCCTTTTGTGGAGTCCCATTCGACCATCATAAAGTCACCACCGACTACGGGGGTGGTCCTCTCCTGTGCGTCATTGATTAAATCAAACCTGTGCTGACGTACAAAATTGGATAAAAGGTGCTCGATTCCACGGGCTAACTCTAAATCCGACTCATGGACGGGGGTTACTTTAGGCATGGGAATGGAAGAATCAACCTCTGTCTCGACTAATTCATAGGCAATGTTCCATACCTGATTGGATACTTTAGTCACAGCCTTGTCTTTATTGGCGTTCCCCTTTACTTCTCGTGATCCCGAGTATAATTTCTCGTTATCTTTCATTAAGGTTAATTCGGGAGTGTAGGATTGACGGGCTGTTTCCAGTCTTTCCTGCCACTTCGTAAGGGTTTTTGACTTTTCGGGTTCGGTTATTTTCATTACCATCTTGTCCATCAATGCTTTTAACCTCATTTCGGTTCTCCGTATTTTCTCAGTAACAGTTCTTTTTCTTCGTCTGAAGCGTTCTCATAGTCTTCCCACATGTCAGGCCGCCATTCCCTCTTAACGCATTCTTCAACTACGTCAGCAGGGGAAACAAACCAAATACAAAAAGACCTCAATGAATCGACATCGTGGGTCAAATCATGTGGGTCTTTTGCGTAGACATTGGGTCTATTCTTGTCTTTTTGTATTTTCGTTAGTGATTTATATAGATTGGGCGCAGCCCCGTCTAAAATCGTTAATTTGGACTTCTCGCCTTCGATTGGCTCTAACCATGCTTTCATGGCTGCACAACCTGCCGGAAAGTCTCTTGAAGTCTTTGTTAAAGGGATGCCGTTATTTGAGAAATGTAATGCTCGCGACATACCCGTTATTTGCTCTCTTGACCATAAATCGGAAGGGGCCAAATATTGATATATAGATTCATCGCCACTTAGGTCCTTAAGAATGTCACAAGCAGCTCGGATGGTCTTATCCGGTGCGTCATACTCTCTATAAACCTGTGCATGTCCATTCCGGTCAACAGAAATCCAGTGTGCGGAAAACATATCAAAACCATAGTCGATGCAGACATATCGTCTTACCACACCGGTCATCTTTTCGGAAGTGACGGTGTTGATTCTTGAAACTTCGGGGAAGAATGAACCACCAGGAACCTCAAGAGCTTCTTCTATGGTTGCAGGGTACTCTTGGGTGATGTTATCGCCCATTGCCGCTTTAGTGTCTTCATACCACTTATTGTCCCTTCGGGGGTCTGCATACCAGGGGATGAAGATTTTATTAAACTTGTTATCAGGGTTGGTGAACAACTCCTCAAACAAGGAACCTCTTTCGATAGTTGAAAGTCCGATGACTTTACCACCTGTAGGACGGTTGATAACAGGGTAAATCGCTTTCCAAATCTCTTCAGCCCATTGCTGAAAGGCCCATTCATCCAATAAGATTAAATCGGCGGTAAATGAACGTCCTGCACTCGGACTGGAAGGAAAAGCCTGAAACACTGAAGGGGGACCGGAAGGCCACGTGACCTCAATCGACATCGCAGTGGCTTTAAATATGGGTCCGTCCCATCCTTGCTGAACCTCTGAAGATTCATATATCAAAGGGCAGTTCCTTAAAATTACTGCCAGTCTACGAACCAGTTCCTTTGCTTCTGCTTCGGATCTTGATAATGCGATGACTGTTCGTCCGGTGAATAAACACACATACCACGCAGCTACGTGAAGGGCTAACCATGTGATACCCAACTGTCGAGCCTTAAGAATGATGTTCAGTCGGTTCTCCATGATTGAACGAACAGCTTCCCTCTGTGCATCCCACATGTTAAAGGGTTGGATTAGTTCATCAGCATCCTTATCCTCTATGTGTCCAAAGGTGTCGATAAAGAACTCTATGGAGTTTTGACATTTCTCTATGACCTGTTTTTTGAGTTCTGCTAATTCCATAATAAAAAAAGAGCCGTCAGGCTCTGAAAAGTAATTATTCCTTTCTGAATGTGTCCGAAAACAGTGATTGCTTCACCGTCACGCTATGGTTCGGGGGGTCTAATTACTACAATGTTGTCTTTGAGCCGTTAGGCTCTCGCGATTTTGATTTTTACCTTCCTATGGATTCTCTTCGCAGTGGACAGTGAAACATTCATCTCCTCGGCTATCTCTTCTAACGAGGCCCCTTTTAGCCTTAAATCGAAGAGTTTTCTCTCAGGTGGAGTGAAGTTACATTCTCTTACGTAATACTCTATTTCGGGGCGGATTAAGTCGTACAGCATATGAACCTTTCTGTGCGACTATGGGACCCTTTTGGATGGAGTGTGATGACCATCTATGGGGGTGGGTTATCTGAATTGATTTTGGGGAAAAATTATCTATCAGCCATATAGGACCCTTTTCGGGCTTTGGCTTCGCCACGGCAGAGGGGTAGGGGGTGGGGGTAGTCCTGGAAACTTAAAAAGATCTTCTCTTCTCCCTCTCTCTTTGCTTCTTTCTCTCTCGCTCTTCTCTTCTCCCGTGACGTGATTGCCTGTGGGCGTTGTGCAATGTGTACAAGGGTATTAATTATATACCAAATACAAGATGTTGTGGTGTACCTTGGTATTACCCCCGTGTTTTTTGATACCCTACCACTATATGTTGTGGTTTGGGTATGTGAAAAAGGGGCTTGTAAAATAGCGTTAAAGACAGATTAAACGCTATTGTTTACCTGAAACCCTTGATTTTACGCCTTTTCCTGCATTTTCTCACTAAGTAGGGCGAGTAACTGCCTATCCTTATCGGTAATGACGTTGGCGGTTAGGTTTACTTCCTCTGTTGGCTTATCGCCGAAGGTGTCACGCAGTTCAGCGAATGCTTTAACGTTGCCACTATTAGCCACTTGAAGCATTTTCTGAATCATAACCGAATATGTATTTCTATCCTTACTATCATGCCCAAGTATCTGAGTAACTTCTTCCTCTGATAAATCCTCACTTAGTAACTCGCTTAATATCTCTTTAGCGTGTCTTACTTCTTTTCGTTTCTTAACAGATGCTTTACCGCCTTTAGAGGTTATCTCTTTAAAGTCTTCTCTCTCATGTAGTAAGATTTGATTCTCTTTTAATGGCTTTAAACTATTCTCATTAAAGTTCTTGTATTTATATCTCTTCTTTTCTTCTGCCATAAGTCTTCACCTATTTGGTATTCAATCATCAAAAATCGGTTCGGCTGCTATGTAGCTTTTAACCACTCAATCACTTGAAACCCCTGTAGATCCGCTATTTCCGGCTGTTTTCTCTCGGGTTTTCATATGCGTTTCTTCTATATAACGCAAAAAAGAACGCTTTTCCGTCTTCAAGCGTCCTTCTTACACCCTAATAATAACATGTAGTAATACTGAAAAACAATGAAGTTTAGGGCATTTCTGGGCTATTTATGGGCATATTCCTTAGTGCTAGTACTAGTAATACTGCACAAAATCCTGGCGTTATCTTTGTGCAACATTTAGTGGTTTTGGGTGTTGACTTCTGTTAGTGCTAGTAGTATTATGAGTACAACAAAACAAACCAACACGCCGTAGCAAGCAAGTAAACCCACTACTTATTCAATAGGCAGTCGGAAGAAAAAGCCCTACGAGTTAAGACTAAAGAGGAGATAAGAAAATGACTAAAAGAGAAATCTTACGAGAACTTGAAGACAATGGAGACTTTGGCTTTGACATGACATGGAAGAAGGAAGACTTAGAAAGACACCTTAGAGAATCTAAGGAAGCAAGAACCATGACACTTGAAGAACTTGTTTTAAAGGTAATGGAAGGGAGATAAAGAGAGGAGACTTAAGCATGACCAAGAAGGATAAAGCAAAGAAGACCGCAACACGATTCTTAATTGACAACGCAAGAAGAAAGCGTTCCAGAATTTCACAATTTTAGGAAGGAGAAACATTATGGCACTTGTTAAAACATTAGACAAATACGATTTACAGAGCGAATTTATGAAAGCCGACAGAGACTACTATTCTTTAGATGGTTATCAGGCATTGCTTGATTTATTCAAAGAATGCGACTGTGGAAAGAACACCAACCTTGATGTAATTGCAATCTGTTGCGAGTTCACCGAGGACGACCCCTCAAGTATCCAAGATGAATACGATAACATCCCTGAGATCGCAGAATGTCAGGACGAAGACGGAGAGATTGACGTTGATAAACTGATGGACGCACTCAACTATTACACTTGGGCGGTTCTCTTAGACAACGGCAACATCCTCTACCAGGATTTTTAAAAATCTGCTGACCTATCGGCAAAACGGGGAGAAGGAGCAACAATGAACGAGGTTAAAAAGATAGTTTATAACGGCAACTCAATATACTTTATCCTTCAGACAGAAGGCGACCAGGATTTTTGGTGGTGGGAAGTTTCTGCATCAGATGTTAGCGACTACTTCGTAGATAAGGGATTAGAAAGCATAGACAACGCAAGCGCTGTGTATGAACTTGCATGTGAGAAGCTTTCTAAGAGACATGCAGAGCAGTTTTGTAACGATGCAAACAACGATACCCTTGGATGTAGTTGCGGTTCATTTAAGACCGTGGAAGAAGCGACATGGGATGTATTAGGAAAGTAAAGGAGATTTTATTATGAAGACATTAGAACAGATTTGGAACGAATACACAAGAGATTTTGAAGGACTTGTAAACGGCACATTGGCAGACCTTCAGACATTGGAAGGAATAAAATCAGGTGACACCACGCCAGAGATTGAGCTTGCCATTGATGGATTAAAGGACAGTTTGAAGTCAACATTAAAGGCTGTAATCGCCTTCCAGAAGGCAAACAGACCTAAAGGTCATTATGAAACCGAGAATGGAGAAATCTATTTTAGAGCATCAAGTGGTATCCGCTACGAGATAGAAACAGGTTGTGATCTTAACGACAATAAGACGCTTGACATCTACTATATAGTGCTTAACGCATATGAAGACATCCCCACGGAGCTTGTCGGATGGAGTTTTGGGGCAACATTTGCAAAAACTCCCGAGTATGAAGAAATTATCGACAAAGATATAACGGAATGGGAAGAAAAGCACCCTGAAATCGTAAGAGGTATCCTTAGTGGCGAAAACAGGGAAATGTCAGATGTGTTAAGAGAGGAGAACGAATGATGAAGGTGTTACTAGCAGCCGACTTTTATTACGAGTGGACATTATACGAAACGGAAGACCTTGAAGCTTTTAAAGAATGGATACCGAAGATGCTTTCCGGCGATGATGCCGAAGGCTTTGGATACACAACTTTAGCAACACATGACGATAGCACATTATCAGACGCACTTGAAGAAGCAGACCTGGTTTTATGGCTTTCAGATTTTGAAGAGGTAGAAGAATGACAGTTTTTAAATGGCATCTACGCATAACAAATTGGAATGATATTCAGGCTAAAAAGTATGGTGGTGACATCTACTGCAACACCCGTATAGAGTGGTTTATAACCCTTGACGATGTTTGGGACTTCTTAGGATTTAAGCTCAAGAAGCAAAAAACAGGATATTCAGGAATCAAAGACAACGTAGAGTATGTTTTGACAAGAGTATAGAAAGGAGAAATAACAATGTTTATTATGTATGACTTAAGGAATGACACTTACATTTCAGACGCAACTATAGAAGCAAATAAGGACTTTGATAAGGACCTGGAGAACGCATTAATTGACCTTAGAGAGCTCATTTTAGAGCAGAATGCAGTGTGAGGTGAGAATATGTTTATAGCAAGCTTAAAAAACGATATTGCGACAGAATACAGGCTCTATTTGGACTTTACCGACTATATTGTAGACACCTTTTCACCTTCAATCACACCAAAGTGTGAAATCTTATTCTCACTTGATGGCAAGACATATCAGGAACGCAAGGATTCCTTAAAGGAACTTGCAGATAAGTATTTGAAGATGGTTGAAGATGGGCTGCTTACCGGCTTAAGTTCAAAAGAACTCGGGATCATAAGAGAATGGTTTGAGAATCAGACAGCACGTTATGGCCTTAAGAAGGCTTATTACTAGAGAGGAGCGAGGAATAATGACAAAAGAAAATAGTGCAAGATGGTTAAAGGATATGTTAAAGAACTTTGATTTGCCAATGGAACATTATCAGGCAGCCCTTGAAATGGCAATTCAAGCCTTAGAGCAACAGCCTTGTGAGGACGCTGTAAGTAGAAAAGCAATACTAGAACACGAAGAACCCATGTATGACAACTACGAAAATTATGAATATGCCGTGAAATCTGAATACATTGAGTCGTTACCTTCCGTTCAGCTTAAATCTTCTTGGATTCCTGTTAGTGAGAAGTTGCCCGATATGGGTAAATACGTTTTATGCTCTGTCAATAAGATTTATGAATCAGATTTAGAGGTAATAATAACCCAGTTTCACAATGAAGGTTGGTGGACAGATGGCAGAATTAAGGCATGGATGCCGCTTCCCAAACCATACAAGACAGAAAGTGAGGAATGAAGAATGACAGATGAGCGACAGAAAGCAATAGATTTCATCCACGCTTACATGCATCCAACAGGAGACGATGAATATGAGCGAAAAAAATTGAAGTACAGAAATATGGCAATTAAGGCTTTAGAGCAACAGCCTTCTTGGATTAGCGTTGAGGAGAGGTTGCCGGAAGAAAGGAAAGCGGTCTTAATACACTGTCCTGAGATTAAATGCACCTTCACAGCAACATTAGAAACATTATTAGATACGCAAATTTGGTGGTCATTTGGTGGTGATGGACCTATTCAGTATGAGGTTGTGGCTTGGATGCCTATGCCTAAGTATGAGGAAGGTGAGTAAATATGTGGTATAGAATCGTTGTGTGGCTTATACATCACTCAAAAACAGCCATGAGATATGTTATTGAAATGCGAAATGAAGTAGCAGACCAATTATTAAGAGAAATGGAAGGAGAATAAATGTGGTATAATGGCCTAAAGGAAGGTGAATTTATGGCAACCGAAGTTAAGGCAAAGGAAAAAGAGTTTTGGGAAAAGCAAGGCGACAAGCCTTTAACCAAAGAAGACCGTGCAGAATTACAGCGTATTAGGCGCAATGTGCGCAAGGGAAACTGGAACGCTAAGAAATACGAGCAGATAGCTTTAAGACTGAAACCAGGCGTAAATGACCGCTTAAAAGAGGTATCAAGCGAAACAGGAATGTCTATTCCTCAGATGGTAACGGCTATAGCATCCGGAGAAGTGGTTTTTGTCGATAAAACCAGGGCTGAAAAGCTGAAAAATTATGCAAACCGCCAGGGTTTATCCTCTTCAGACTTCTTAAACTCATTTATAGACACCTTAAATTGACAATGGTATATCTGTTATGGTATAATAGTTCGGTAAGACTAACGGAAAAGAGCCCTGATTCCTTAATGGAAGGGGCTCTTTTTATCTGCTTAAAGCTTTATCCAATATTTTCTTCGAAACGTTCCCTTTTCAATCCTTGCAACATCTTTTCCGTCACTCTGGTAGTATAAATACGGCATCCAAATCATGGTTGCATGTGCTTTCTTTTCTTCAACAAACTTGTTAAATCTCTTTCGGCTTACTCTTTTCCACTCGTTCATTCTTTTCCCTTTCGTTCAAATACTCTTCCCAAAGCTGCAAATATATGCTTCTATAAGAGCAAACGGAATTACTAAGCATCCTTTCGTAACTTGTTTTGTAGCTTTCTAATTGGCTTTGTTCATTCATCCTCTATCCTTTCCAATCTTGACTAATAGAAACACATCTTCAGGTTGAACTTTCATCAAAGGACACTTTGCATGTTTTTCAAGTGTGTCTTCGTATACCCAATTTTCTGTGTATCCATTACAGGTTCCAAATCCTTCTGCTTTCACTTCTTCACTCATTAAGCACTTGCCATCATAGTTGCACATCTTGAGAAGTTGTTTGCCGGTTATTTTCATCCTCTATCCTTTCCATCATTCCTACAAAAGCATCTTCATCGAAGTAAGTCTTGTCAGTCATCCAACCATGAACTACTGGTGGTATTACTGATTTATATTGAAAATATTCTTTCATCCAATGAGTGTTAGTGAATGTTCCCACAATCATCTGTCTTGGGGTATACACAACTCGCACTTTAGATTTCAAGTATTCATCAATATCTTCAGGCGACATAGAAAAAACAAATTGCATCTTATTCTTCTTTCTTTTCTTCTTCGCTTGTCGTTTGTTCATCCGTTTTCTCCTAAATCACAATATCCGATACATTGTGGCCAATGATATTTTAAATAGTAATCCTCTGCACCGAATCTCCAAGTCATGACATGTCTTACTGACTTCCATCCTATGCGTGGGTCAGGCCCTATCGATTCTCCTATAACGATGTCCTTTGCTTCAAAATACGGTTCAAACTCTTCTTCAAGATAATGCAAGAAGTCAGCCATGCTATGAAACTTGTGTATTTCAGCATCGTAAATACTTCCACCGCTGTGTTTGTAAAACTTAATCATCCTCTTTTCTCCCAAATCCCTTATCAAAGCTTTTCTTAAGAGCTTCACCGAGTTTCTTATGTTCTTCAGGATCATGCAGCTTCTTGTATAACTCTTGATACCTTACAGGATGACGGAGCCAATCTTCTAATTCCTTGCCACAGTCATCGCACATATCTGACGCTATAATTGTTGGATGCGTTGCTCTCTCTATATATTCGGTATCCGTAAGTGTATGTACATCCGGTATTTCTTTTCCACATCTGTCACAAAAATGTTTAACCATTTACTCACCTTCCTTTTCTGCTCTTCGGCAGTGCTCCGTAAATTCGGTTCCGCAGATTGTTCTTCTGTAATAAAGCGGACATTCATCCCCTAAGCAATCGAGAAATACGGTTGTATCTTTGGCATAATACGTTGTGCATCCTTCCGTATATTCGGGTTGATGTACTGTCTTTGTTTGATACGGGCACTTCATTTACTCACCTTCCTTATCCTTTTTGCGCTTCTTTCTGTCCTCAAAGAAATCAATCAAGAAGCATATGAGAAGATAAACAACAACCTCTCCTAATGTCCAAATAAACATATTCATTCTCCTTCCTTATATGGTTCAGGCTTTAAGATAGGTTGCCATGCTAAAACGTTTTCAACATAAACAAGATAAGTTCTGCAAGCAAACATGTCTTTTTCTCCATCCTCTGGATACGGTTCCTTGTAAAATCGTGCTCTTTCAACATTTCCTTCCACATCCGTTATCCAAACTTCTTCGTGATCTTTCGGCAACTTATCCTTAACGCTAATCCAAGAAGATTTAGGCTGAACGGAAGGTAAGCCATTAACTAAATCGGTAATATCCTTAAGTTTTACATCATCATCAGCAATACTTCCGTTCTTGTCATACCAAGTCATATTTTTGTATAGATAATTAATCACCGCTTTACGACTTACAGCATCCTCACAAGGCTGTTGCTCCAGGGCTTTTTCTGCCACAAGTAATGCTTCTTCAAATTCCTTATCGAAAAAGTCTTTCTGACCACATACGGCGTTTAATGCGTCTATGTTTCTGATTGCTTCTTCCTTAGTCATTCCTCACCCTCCATAACTTTTCTTGTAATGGTATAAATCTCCATAAGCCACCAAACCATTCAAAAACGTA
>Ga0310696_10001616_pt1 | contig 32279 bp, 24 predicted proteins | sample AusTroGonzalo_MG_4_FD_203885 | JGI IMG/M metagenome (GOLD analysis project Ga0310696, IMG submission 203885) | Bovine rumen microbial communities from tropical cattle in Woodstock, Queensland, Australia - Gonzalo_02 (v2) (version 2) | ecosystem: Host-associated > Mammals > Digestive system >... | reverse complement strand
CCAAGTTGCTGCATGAGCTCACGAAGGGAGGAACGGCCGTCGTAATGGCCACTCACAACACCGTGTTGCAAGAACTCTTCCCGGGAACCGTCTACACCTGTCGCAACCACCGCCTCTACGCGGGCGCGGAAGAAACTGCAAAGAATACAGAAAACGATATACCCGTAGCCACCATTGCCGTGGACACAACCCCAAGCAACGAATAAAAACTAAAACACATCATAAGGAATGAAAGTTCTCAAATTCGGAGGCACGAGCGTAGGCTCTGCCCAGCGTATGCAGGACGTCTGCAAGCTCATCACAAGTGATGGCGAAAAGAAGGTCGTTGTACTCTCTGCCATGAGCGGTACCACCAATACCCTCGTAGAAATCGCCGACTACCTCTACAAGAAGAATCCAGAGGGCGCCAACAACGTCATCAACCGTCTTGAACAGAAGTATTTGGCTCACATCGACCAGTTATACACGACCGATGAATGGCGGGAGAAGACAGAAGCCTTCCTTCAGGAGGAATTCTCCTACCTGCGCTCGTTCACGAAGATGCTCTTCACCAGCTTCGAAGAGAAAGTCATCCTCGCCCAGGGAGAAATCATGTCCACGAATATGGTGACGAACTACCTGAAAGAACAGGGCGTGAACGCTATCCTGCTCTCTGCCCTCGACATGATTCGCACGGATAAGAACGCCGAGCCCGACTTCGGCTACATCCGCGAGAAGACCCTTGCCCAACTGGAAGCCAATCCCGACTACGAAATCTACATCACGCAGGGTTACATCTGCCGCAACGCCTATGGCGAAATCGACAACCTGCTGCGTGGCGGTTCGGACTATACGGCCAGCCTCATCGGTGCAGCCATCGAGGCAGAGGAAATCCAAATCTGGACAGACATCGACGGAATGCACAACAACGACCCACGCGTAGTCGAGGGAACAGAACCCGTGCGTCAGCTCTTCTTCGAGGAAGCTGCCGAGTTGGCTTACTTCGGAGCCAAAATCCTGCACCCCACCTGCATCCAGCCTGCCAAGTTCGCCGGAGTCCCTGTAAGACTGCTGAACACGATGGATCCCGAAGCACCCGGCACCATCATCAACAACCGTATGCACCGCGGCACCATCAAGGCTGTTGCCGCCAAGGACAACATCATTTGCATCGGCATCCAGAGTTCGCGTATGCTGCTGGCTCACGGTTTCCTGCGCAAGGTCTTTGAGATTTTCGAGACCTACAAGACCAGTATCGATATGATTGCTACTTCGGAGGTGGGCGTCAGCGTGACCATCGACAACCGCTCTCACCTCAACGAAATTACGGCCGAGCTGAAGAAATATGGCACGGTGACCGTGGAGGAAAATATGTGTATCGTCTGCGTCGTCGGCGACCTCTCCAGTCAGAACATCGGTTTCGAGAGCATGGCCACGGACGCCCTGCGTCAGATTCCTGTCCGCATGATCAGCTACGGCGGTTCCTCGCACAATATTTCCTTCGTCGTCGCAGAAGCCGACAAGCAGCGTACTCTGCAAGCCCTGCAACAATGCCTCTTCCACTACGACGGCCACGTTCGTCGCCCGTCCTGAATCCACCTTTAAAAACAGAAAAGAATGGACACCCTCGCACACCTCGCTTCCCATCAGACACCCTATTACCTCTATGACACCGAGTTGCTGGCCAGCACCTTGGACGTTATTCGCACGGAAGCATCGAAACACGACAACTACCACATCCACTATGCCATCAAGGCCAATGCCAACCCGAGCATCCTGCGTCAGATAGCGGCAGCAGGGTTTGGTGCCGACTGCGTCAGTGGCGGCGAAATCAAGGCTGCCCTGGAAGCAGGCTTCCCCTCTACGTCTATCGTCTTCGCCGGAGTAGGCAAGGCCGACTGGGAAATTCAGTTGGCGCTGGAGAGCGGTATCGGCATGTTCAACGTCGAGAGCATCGAGGAGCTGAACGTCATCCATGATATAGCGAAGAAAATGAATCGCTACGCCCGCGTCAGCTTCCGCATTAACCCCGACGTAGGAGCACACACCCACTCCCACATCACCACGGGGTTGGCCGAGAACAAATTCGGCATTGCCAAGGAAGATATGGTTAAAGTCATACTTCAAGCAATGAATATGCCGCACATCGTTTTCACGGGATTACATTTCCACATCGGTTCACAACTTTTGGAAATGGATGATTTCGCAGCCCTGTGTACGCGCATCAACGAATTGCAAAAAGAGCTTAACCAGGCTGGCATTCTGGCGCCGAACATCAACGTCGGAGGTGGCTTGGGCATCGACTACGAGACACCCGACGCAAACCCCATTCCAGATTTCAAGGCATACTTCGACACCTTTGCCCGTGGCCTGAAGCTACGTCAGGAGCAGCAAGTCCACTTTGAACTCGGACGCTCGGTCGTGGGTCAGATGGGCTCACTTGTCACGAAGGTTCTCTACGTGAAGCATGGCAAGCAGAAGCAGTTCGCCATTGTCGATGCAGGGTTCACAGACTTGATCCGTCCTGCACTCTATGGAGCCCACCACGCCATCGAGAACCTCTCGGCCGAAACACGCCTGAACGCTCTCAACTCAACGAAAAAGGAAAGCAGTTCTATGGAAAAGTACGATGTCGTAGGTCCTATTTGCGAGTCCTCCGATGTCTTTGCCAAAGACCTTCTCCTGCCCGAGACGCGTCGTGGCGACTTCCTCATCATTCGTTCGGCTGGAGCCTACGGCGAAGCAATGGCATCGCAGTACAATTGCCGTCCCCTGCCCCAGGCCGTCCTGCTCTAATCCCTAATCTCTAATCCCTAATCCCTAATTCCTAATTCCTAATTCCCCTTTGTCAACGCCCTTCTCCATCATTATTCCGACCCACAACCAAGCTCCAGAACTCAAGACACATTTGCCTCTTGTTCTGGAGCAAGACTATTCTGACTTTGAAGTGATTGTGGTGGATATGGCATCGACCGACGAGACCAAGCAAGTGCTGGAAAACCTGGAGTTGGAATACCCCGCCCTGCGCCATACCATCACTCCCGCCACAGCCCGCGACATCAGCCTGGAACGTCTGGCTTTGACTTTGGGAATCCGAACAGCCAAGCACGACTGGGTTATCATCACCCACGCAAACTGCCAGCCAGCGACCTCCCAGTGGCTACAGATTTTTGGTCAGGCTGCCGTGGAAGGCAAAGAAATTCTCGTAGGCGTGGCCAAATACGACGAACAGCGAAGGTCCTGGTTCAACTACAAGACTTCCTTCTTTCGCCTCTGGAACACGCAGGCCAACTTGCAACACATCCGATCGGGACACGCTGCCGTGCGCGCCGACGGCTGCAACATCGCCTTGCGTCGCTCACTGTTCCTCAGTAAGAACGGCTTTGACAACCATCTGAACTTGCTTTCGGGTGCAGAGGAACTGCTTGTCAACAGACTTTCCACAGCCAGCAACACTGCAGTCGTCAGCAATCCAGAGGCCATTGTTGTGGAAGACGTTCTGCCAGAGCGACGCCTTTGGAAGAAGCATCGCGTCTTCTACATGGAGACACGTCGTCATCAGAAGAACGCCACTCCCTATCGAACGAAAACGAATTTGAAGCAGTGGCTTCCGTGGCTCCTGATTCTTGTTCCGGGGAGTCTCTGGCCCGTATTGAATTACTTGCATCCCGACGAAAACGTGGCGATTTCCATCGTCATGGGGTTGGGATTCCTTTTGACGCTCATCATCTTAGGCGCTTGGGCCAATAGCTTCAGCCATAGGGCACAAGCAATCGGCTATCGTCGCTCCTACCTGTTTCCCTTTCTGCTCTTTGCATTCGCCCTTCCGCTTTGGAACCTGAGTGCCCTCCTCTCCTACCACCTTTCTCCCAAGAAAGAATTCCGCAAGAAGTTCGTCTAACCTATTCAATACTTCTATAAATTCATGTCAGAATTCATCACTTGGTGCATCGAGCACCTCGACTACTGGACAATAACCTTTCTGATGACGCTGGAAAGTACCGTCATCCCTGTACCGAGCGAACTCGTGGTTCCACCCGCAGCCTATCGTGCAGCAGCCGACAGCAGCGATATGAACGTCGTGCTCGTTGTCCTCTGTGCCACCTTGGGTGCCAACATCGGCGCTCTCATCAACTACACAGCCGCCCGCTACCTCGGCCGTCCCATCATCTACGCCTTTGCCAACAGCACCGCAGGTCACCTCTGCCTGCTCAATGAGGAGAAGGTTCAGAAGACGGAGAAATACTTCTACGACCACGGTGCCATCGGAACGCTCATCGGGCGACTGGTGCCAGGCATCCGCCACCTGATTTCTATTCCCGCCGGACTGGCAAAGATGAAGCTTTCGCACTTCATTTTCTACACTACCGTTGGTGCAGGTCTCTGGAACGTTATCCTTGCCGCCATCGGCTACAGTCTTCAGAGCGTAGTGCCCGAAGACCAACTGATGGAAAAGGTGAACGAATACAGCCACGAACTCGGAATAGGAATGATAGCCCTGTTCGTCGGTCTTATTGTTTTCTTAATCTATAAAGGGAGAAAGAAAGGGGCGGAGTCAAAATAAGAATAAGAGGCGGGAACGAATGAAGAAGGATTCTTTATTCTGATTACGAATGAAGAAGGATTCTTCATTCGCTCGTTATTCGCTCGTTATTCGCTCGTTGGCCATTGGCCATAGAGGCGGTAGTAATAATAATCGTAGTATTCGGCGGGCTGCACCCCTTCGGCAAAAATATAGCCGAGAAGCTCCTGCATATCTGGAGAGTGATGCTCCACAGCCAACTTGATATTCTTTAAGCAAAGTTCGCTGTTGTCCAGTTCATGGTAGCAGAGGGCCAGATAAGGATAGACTTTGTTATGCAGCTCCTCATCTTCCATATTTTCCATAAGCATACAGAAAAACTCTAAGGCACAGCTATAATCCCCAGCCTCCACAAAAATCTGGCCGCTTTGCATAATCACATCCGGCAAGTTCTCAGTCTCCCGTTCAATGACGTCTCTTATGAAATGCAAAGCCTGCTCACTATAGCCATTGTCAGCGTAAACACGGGCGCGATAGAAATCGAAGTCCTGTAGTTTGTCTTCCTCCTTCGCCTCGTCGGCCTGTGCCGCCTTTTCCGCCAAATCCACATAGTGCAGCGCCTCGTCCACGTTTCCGAGGACAGAGAGAATATGAGCATGGTGCTCGTAGATTGCCGTCTGTTCCTGGCTCATCCCGTCCGCCAACTCCTCAGCACGTTCAATGAGTTTCTGGGCTTCGTCATACTGTTCCTTATCGAAGAGACAGAAGGAGTCGTAGAGACAATGGATTTCCGAATCGGGGTTCATCTGTCGCAACTGGGAGTAGAGTTCATGAGCCTCGTCGAGGTTTCCCTGACGCATCAGCACCCACGCCTTCAGTTCCAGAGCGCGCTCGTTGCGAGGCTCCACGGCCAAGGCAAAATCGGTGCTTTCGCAGGCCTTGTTGAAGTCCTGCAACCCACAATAGGCTTCCGCCCTCCAGTTCCACGCAGCCAAGTAGAAGGGGTCTTTGTCCAGCATCTGCTCGATATAGGTCAAAGCCTTCTCGTTGTTGTCTTCGGCCAAACAGATGTCGGCTTGTAGTTCCCAAGTCTTGAACCACTTGGGTGCCATCTGTTCGAGCAATTCTGCAAAGACGGAAGCCGATTTGCTGTCGTGGTAGTCGATGAAGATGTAAGCACTGTCGAAGAGAAAATAGTCGCGGTCTTCGGTAACCTCCTCCGAACGGTCAAGGAGGAAGTTGCTGGCCTCCGTGTTCCTGCCGTCGCGCACCATCAGCTCCGCACGCAGGAAATAGACTTCGCGGTGCTGTTGGTCGCTGATGGCATTGCAAATCTCAAGGGCGCGCTGGTTGTCGCCTGCAAGCATGAGCTGACGAGCCTGAAAGATCTGAGGGTCTACGGCCTCCGGATGAAGCTGACGGGCAAGCTCCACGGCCTGATCGGCACGATGGTCGTCGTGGGCCACCAAGGCGTAGTACTCAGCCACGTCGGTGAGTTCGTCTGCATCCATGTAGATGGGCGAACCCGCCTCACGGGCTGTCTCGTACTTTGCCAGGATGTCTTTAAACTCCTGGGTCTCGAAATATCGCAGGTCGTCGTCTAAGCGCATTTCCTTTATAGGGGAGTCGCTGTAGGACAGCGACTTACACAACAATTTGGGATGCTTGGAGGTGGTCAGGCTTTGGGCTTGAAAGTGTCCTTGAGGCCTACGGTCTTGTTGAAGACGAGGTGGTCGGGACGGGAGTCTGTGTCCACATTAAAGTAGCCGATGCGCTGGAATTGGAGGTAGGTCAGCGCAGGCTGCTGGGCGGCAAATGGTTCGACGTAGCAGTCGGTGAGCACCCGCAGCGATTCGGGGTTCATCATCAGGCGCATGGCGTCGATACCCTTCACTCCCTCTTCCTCTTCAATGCGTTTGAGCTCGTCGCGCGGATTCTCCACCTTCCACAGCTTGTCGTAAAGGCGCACTTCGGCCTTGACGGCGTTGTGGCAGGAGACCCAGTGGAGGGTCTTGCCCTTGATTTTGCGGTCGGCTCCGGGCATTCCGCTACGTGTCTCGGGGTCGTAGGTGCAGTAGATGGTGGTCACGCGGCCGTCGGCGTCCTTATCGCAGGGGTGCTGTTCGTCGCACTTAATAATATAGGCGTTCTTCAGGCGAACTTCCTTGCCGGGAGCCAGGCGCATGAACTTCTTCTCGGCCACTTCCATGAAGTCGTCGCGCTCGATCCAGATTTCTCGGCTGAACTCCACTTCATGGGTTCCGTCGGCCTCGTTCTCGGGGTTGTTGATGGCGGTGAGCGTCTCGGTCTGGCCTTCGGGATAGTTGGTGAAGACCACCTTCACGGGGTCGAGCACGGCACTAACACGCAAGGCACGCTGGTTGAGGTCTTCGCGGATAGCGCTCTCGAAGAGGGCGGTGTCGTTGAGGGCGTCGTAGGTGGTGTAGCCGATTTTCTCGATGAATTTCTTGATACCTTCGGGCGAGTAGCCGCGACGCCTGTAGCCGCAGATGGTAGGCATACGGGGGTCGTCCCATCCGCTGACCACGCCCTCGCTGACCAGTGTACGCAGATTGCGCTTCGAAAGGAGAATATAATTGAGGTTCAGCTTGTTGAACTCTGTCTGGCGGGGACGGTTGTCCTCGATGTTATCCGTTTCGCCACGCCATTCCTTCATCCAGGTGACGAAGAGGTCGTACAAGGGTCGGTGCTCCACGAACTCCAGCGTGCACCACGAGTGCGTGACACCTTCGAGGTAGTCGCTCTGTCCGTGGGTGAAGTCGTACATCGGGTAGGCGTTCCACTTGTCGCCGGTCTTCAGGTGCGGGATGTTCAACACACGGTAGATGAGCGGGTCGCGGAAGAGCATATTGGGGTGAGCCATATCAATTTTAGCGCGCAGGACGAGGGTTCCGGGCTCGCACTTGCCGCTGTTCATGAACTCGAACAGGCGCAGGTTCTCCTCCGCGGGGCGGTCGCGGAAGGGGCTGTTGGTGCCCGGCGAGGTGGTGGTACCTTTCTGCTTGGCGATTTCCTCGGCACTCTGCTCGTCGACGTAGGCGCGACCCTGCTTGATGAGCCACACGGCGAAGTCCCACAACTGCTGGAAGTAGTCGCTGGCGTAGTAGACGTTGGCCCACTCGAAGCCTAACCACTTGATGTCCTGCTCGATGGACTCGATGTATTCGGTGTCCTCTTTCTGTGGGTTGGTGTCGTCGAAGCGGAGGTTACACGTGCCGCCGTACTTCTTGGCGAGGCCGAAGTCAATGGCGATGGCCTTGGCGTGGCCGATATGCAAGTAGCCGTTGGGTTCGGGCGGGAAGCGTGTTTGCAGGCGTCCGCCGTTCTTGCCCTCGGCGAGGTCGTTGATGACTTTCTGTTCGATGAAAGAGAGACCACGAGCCGACTCGGACTCTCCCCCCGCCTTCCCTGTCAGGGAGGAAGCGGTTACTTCTGATGATTCGTTGACGTTCATATTCTGATGGAATCTATTGTCTTGAATGGTTCGTAAAAATGATTTTCTTTCTTCGGCGTCAGATGTTTAATTCCTTCATCCTCGCCTGATATTGGGCGATATATTTGCCCAGGATGTCGAACTCGAGGTTCACCACCGTTCCCTCCTTGATAGAGTGAAAGTTGGTGTTGTCGAAGGTGTAGGGGATAATGCAGACGGCGAAAGCCCCTCTCCTGACGCCCCCCGCTGGAGGGAGAGACATCGTGGGGCGGCAGACGGTCAGCGAAACGCCGTTGACGCATACGGAGCCCTTATCAACGGTGAAGTATCCGCGAGTCACCATCTCCGGCTCCACGTCGTACTCGAAGGTGAACTCATGGCTGCCTTCCTGGTCTTCAACGCGGACGCAGCGCGCCGTCTGGTCCACATGCCCCTGCACGATATGACCGTCCAGTCGGCCTCCCATTTGCATGGAGCGCTCGACGTTGACTTCGTCGCCCACTTGCAGCAGTCCGAGGTTGGAACGCTCCAAGGTCTCGCGCATGGCGGTGACCGTATAGGTGTCGTCCACGATGCGCACTACGGTGAGGCACACGCCGTTGTGGGCAATGCTCTGGTCAATCTTCAGCTCGCTGGTGAACGGGCAGCGGAGGGTGAAATGCAGGTTGTCCTGCTCACGCTCGATGGCCACGACGGTGGCCGTTGATTCTACGATTCCTGAGAACACGGGTTATATTAGGATTTTTATGTTTTACTACTTCACAGTTTGCGAATCGGCGATTTACGCTTTCACGCTGCAAAGGTAATCATTTTTTTTCGCAATTCAAGGCTTTTCGAGGGCTTTTTTTGAACTTTTTTCATTTTTACGGATTCACACGAATCGGACGGCGTCGAAAGCGCCGTCCGATTCGCTTTTTCGCGCGCGCGCACAAAAAGTCGTCGTCGACGAAGACCTTCTTGCTTTCTTTATTTATTTCTTTTCTTTTGTCCCCTTTTCTTTTGTTTTTTCTTTCTTTCGTTCTTTTTCGGGGTGCATTTTTCATCACGAAAAAGCACCATAAAAAGACATTAGTTTCCTCCTCATAAGTTGCCTGCCGCGAAGGGAGCAGGATAAGGCAGCGAGGCCTATAAGATTCCTCCCCTTGAACCGCCTGCTGCGAAGGGCGCAGGATAAGGCCGCGAGGCCTATAAGATGGCCATCCCCCCCTGTATTTTCACTGCCGTCTTTAAACTGGGGTTATCACCCCTGCCTGTAGTCTTAACAGCCCTTTGGGCTTCCGTGTAAGGTCTTGTAAGACAAAGCCACAGCGTGGCTTGATAAGGGTAGCCAGCCAATTCATTGGCTGGTACCAGATGGCAATGAAAATGCGTGCCTTTAGGTACGCGACATCAAAATCCTATCGCGTACCTACGGCACGCCATCCATGGACGATTACGTTACCAGCCATTAAAATGGCTGGCCGCTCGGCGCTTGCGACGCTTGACACTTCAAGAACCCCTATCTGATGCCTACGGCATCGGCTTAACAGAGCTTGAGAAAGTTGAGCCATGAGTCCACTTTAAAAAGTCCTGAAAGGACTGCAAACTACCTGCCCAGGGCAACGCCCTGGGTGATAATCAGCAAGTTAGAAAAACGCCCTGTAAGGGCAAAAGCATAAGAAAGACTTTAAAGTGGACTCAGCTATTTCTCTGCCACGCATTCAATCTCGACCAGCGCTCCCTTGGGTAGTGCCTTTGCGGCGACGGCCGAACGGGCAGGGAAAGGAGCCTCGAAAGCAGTGGCGTAGACGGCGTTCATGGCGGCAAAGTCATTCATGGAGGCGAGGAAGACAGTAGTCTTCACGACACGGCGGAGGTCGCTGCCTGCGGCGGTGAGGATGGCGGCGACGTTGCGCAGGCTCTGGCGCGTCTGTGCCTCTATACCTCCTTCGGCGAAGACGCCCGTGGCGGGGTCGATGGGCAGTTGGCCGGAACAGAAAATCAGGTTTCCGACTTCGACGGCCTGAGAGTAAGGCCCGATGGCGGCCGGAGCGGCCGCAGTGCTGATAGCTTTCATTGTCTTTGAGTTGTTTAGAGGTTCATTTTTATGTGACGCTGCAAAAGTAGTGAGAAATCCGTGAAAGCTCTGTCGCCGCAGCAATTTTTTTTCAAAATTCTCCCGATTTTCCTTTCAGGAATGGACTTTTTTTACTACTTTTGCAGCACATAACGGATGATTATACCCTCGCATCGAACTAAAACTAACGAAAATGAATAGACTTTTACTTTTCTGCCAGCTTTTCGTCACCTTCGTGTGTGGCGGCAGCGTGGACGTTTTGGCTCAAAACGAAGTCCATATGGAAAGGGCAGGCACCCTCTCAACCTTGCTGACGGCCCCCGAAAGCCAGCTCAAGATTATTGGCCCCATCAACGGCACCGACATCAAGTTCCTGCGCAATCAGATAAACGAAGGGGAACTGAGGTCTATCGACTTGTCCGAGGCACAGATTGTCAGCGGCGGACAAGCCTACTACGAAAGCTTCAGGACGGAGAACGACGTCATCGGACAGGCCATGTTCCGCGAGTGCGCCAATCTGCGTTCCATCGTGCTGCCCACGACCGTCAGCGCCATCCTCGCCAACGCCTTCTCCAATTCGGGACTCACCGAAGTCGATATTCCCAACAGCGTCTCCCACCTCGGAGGCGACGCCTTTGCCTACTGCAACTCCTTGGCCAAAGTGGTCATCGGCAGCCGCGTCTCCCGTATGGATCAGGGAGTCTTCTACAGCTCGCCCGTCAAGAACGCCTACGTCAAGCCTCTTTCGCCGCCCTCTCCCCCAGCCTACCTGTTCTCTTCCAGTCCCCGAATCTATGTCTACACCGACGCACTGGCCGACTACCGGGCTACGGATTGGAAGCAGTACGGCACCCTCGTGGGAAAGCTGGAGAACATCTACCCCCGCGAGCCAGACCCCACCGAACTCGTCGACAGCTTGTGCGCCAGTTTCTTCGAGGACGCCGCCTGCACGAGACTCAAAGCCGAGTATCAGGCCATGAGCGACGAGTCGCTCGCTGAGGCGTTCTCCGAAGTAGAAATGCCGGAGTTCATGAGTGACATTGCCTTGAAAATCAAGAACGAAAGCTGGACGACCTACGAGAAGGACTTCCGCATCCACAGCTACAACGCATTCAGCGACGCCGAGTACTGGAACACGCTCCTGAAGAGCACGGGCGGCTCCTACATGGGCAATCCGACCGGAATCTATGCGTCTTCGCTCGAACCGCTCTACGTCTTCGTCGGAGAGGACCTCCCCGAAGATGCCACCCTCTACTTTGCAGGCTGCGTGGAGAACCAGCTCATCACCAGTGCCAAGACGGGACAGAAGCTGAAGAAAGGCCTCAACATTATCGACGGCGTAAAGGACGCCCTCTACTACGTTGTCTACACGGCCGACACCCGGAAGAAGACGAAGACCCTCAGCGAGTGGCCCGACATCACCATCCACATCGAGGGAGGCACCGTCAACGGCTACTACGACGTGGCCCGCCACAGCGACGCCGACTACAAGGCCATTCTCGCCGCCGCCACCCACGAGCGCTTCACCGTCAAGAGCCAGCACGCCCTCTTCAACTTCCGAACCTCCACGTACAAGACCGTCTGGCCGCGCACCATCGACCAGAGTATCAACTGGTTCGACAGCCTGGCCGTGTGGCAGCGCGACCTCATGGGCTACACCGTGGCCGTGGCTTCGGGTCAGCGTGCCGGAGCACCCTTCTACCTGACGGGCGGCGAGGCCATCTTCCCCATCTACTACAACAACCCGAACTTCGCCATCGAGGGTGAGTCCTCCGATGCCGGCTACGCCAACTCAACGGCCTACCGCACGTGCTACAACTCCGTCGAGTGCATTCGCAACTCCTTCGACGTCAGCCGTGCAGACCTCGACGACTGGTGTTCCGCCCACGAGTGCGGCCACAACAACCAGGGAGCCATCAACCTCGAAGGCGGCACGGAGGCGTCCAACAACCTCTTCTCTAACTTCATCCGCTACCTCGACGGCTTGGCCACCTCCGTAGGCTCGCCCCTCTCCACGGTCATGGAGGAATATGCACGCGAGACTCCGTTCTTCATCCGTCCCGTGGATAGCCAACTGCGCATGTATTGGCAACTCTACCTCTACTACCATCTGGCGCAGAAGAACACGTCGTTCTACCCCAACCTCTTCAAGGCGCTGCGCGAAGACCCCATCAAGTGCTGGGGAGGCGGCAACGTCAGCTCGCTGAAGTTCGTCCGCAAGGTGTGTGAGGTGGCGCAGGAAGACCTCACCGAGTTCTTCACCGCCTGGGGTTTCTTCATCCCGTTGACCAACTACCCCATCGAGGACTACGGCTCACACACCTTGACCGTCCGCAAGGCGGACATCACCCGCACGCTCTCCACCATCGCCCAGTATCCCACGAAGAACCGAACCATACTTTTTGTCGAAGACCGTGCTGACTACGTGCTGACGACCGACTTCCTCACGACGGCGGGAAAGAAGCGTCGCGACTCAGACCGCGTAGGCCAGTGCGGCGACCTCGGGCAGTTCACCGACTACCTTCCCGAAGCGGCGACGCCCTCTAACTACACCTACTTGCAGGCCGACTCCCTCTACGCCCTGGAGGGCAAGGGAGGCGTAGGAATTCTGATGCTCAACGCCGAAGACAAGATGGTCTATGCCTCCAACGCGCTCAACTTCTGCGTTCCCAGCAACATCGGAAACGATTTCACCATTTACACCGTGGACGCCGACGGCTCGATGCACGAGGCTCCTCTGTCCGTGGAAGGAAAGGGTGCAGAGGAAGTTTACCTCGCCCAAGCCGGAACGCTCGCCGACACCCTGTCTGCAACCGTAATCAAGGCGACCATCTCAGGCAGCGTCAACGGCACCGACTTCAGGCACATGCGACGACTCACCAGCGACGGCAACCTGGCAGCCATCGACCTCACCGAGGCCCGTGTCGTCAGCGGAGGAGGGGCTTACTACGAGAGCTACCGGACGGCCAACAACGCCCTGGGCAACCACCTCTTCCACGGATGCGTGCAGCTCATATCCGTTCGGATGCCCGAAACCATCAACCGCATAGAGGCCAACGCCTTCTCCAACTCAGGTCTGAAGGAAGCTTGCATCCCCGACGCCGTGACCACCGTCGGCGGCGACGCCTTCGCCTACTGCAAGGGACTCGTCAGCGTGACCGTCGGCGCCAAGGTCCGCACCCTGTCGCAGGGCGTCTTCTACGAATCGCCCGTCAAAGACGCCTACGTCAAGCCCCTCACCCCTCCAACCATTTCCTCCTACCTCTTCTCCAGCAAGCCCACTATCCACGTCTACGCCTCGGCCCTCGCAGCCTACAAGGCTTCCGGCTGGGCTGAGTACGGCACGCTGGTCGGCGACCTCGACGACTACGACGAAATCATCGCCCGTCTCTCGCCGAACGTCCCATCTTCGACCTCACTGGCCGCAGAGTAAGCAAGCCCCAGAAAGGCCTCTACATCATCCAAGGCAAGAAGAGCTTCGTGCGGTAAAAAGTTCTTGATATCTGTAAGATATAGGTTCTCTTGTTTGTCCCACTGAAGGGAAAACATTGTCCCACTAATGGGAAAGTGTTTTCTCATTAGTGGGACACGAAGAAAGTCTTTGGAGTGCGCGAAAGAGCGGGAGTTTAGATGATTTTCTCCAGCTTGGCCAGATTCTTGGCCACATCCTCTTCCGTAATCTCGTAATTCTGCAAGTTGCCGGCGAAGAACTGGTCGTAGGCACTCATGTCGATAAGGCCGTGGCCACTGAGGTTGAAGAGGATAACCTTCTCCTCGCCTGTCTCCTTGCACTTCAGAGCCTCGCGGATGGTGGCGGCGATGGCGTGGCAGCTTTCAGGAGCAGGGATGATTCCCTCACTACGGGCAAACAGGGTTCCAGCTTCGAAGGTCTCCAGTTGGGGAATATCAACAGCACTCATCAGGCCGTCCTTCAGCAGTTGGCTGACGATAACGCCTGCTCCGTGGTAGCGCAGGCCACCAGCGTGGATATTCGCGGGCATGAAGTTGTGACCAAGCGTGTACATGGGCAGCAGAGGGGTGTAACCGGCTTCGTCGCCGAAGTCATACTGGAACTGGCCACGAGTCAGCTTGGGACAAGAGGCAGGTTCAGCGGCGATGAACTGCGTCTTCTTTCCTTCGAGGATGTTATGGCGCATGAAGGGGAAGGCGATGCCGCCGAAGTTGGAACCGCCGCCGAAGCAGGCAATGACGGTGTCGGGATATTCTCCAGCCAATGCCATCTGCTTCTCAGCCTCCAAGCCGATAACGGACTGGTGCAGAGCCACGTGATTCAGCACGGAACCCAGCGTGTACTTGCAGTTAGGTGTGCTCATGGCCAGCTCGATAGCCTCTGAAATAGCGGTGCCGAGGGAACCCTGGTTCATCGGGTCGCGGGTAATGATATCCTTGCCAGCACGGGTCGACATAGAGGGCGAAGCCTCCACGGTGGCACCGAATGTCTGCATAATGCTACGGCGGTAGGGCTTCTGGTTATAGCTGATTTTCACTTGGTAGACAGCGCACTCCAGGCCGAAGACCTTGGCGGCATAACTGAGGGCTGCGCCCCACTGACCGGCACCCGTTTCCGTGGTGATATTCGTCACGCCCTGCACCTTATTATAATACGCCTGCGGGAGAGCGGAGTTCAACTTGTGGCTACCTACGGGGCTGACGCTCTCGTTCTTGAAGTAGATGTGGGCAGGAGTTCCCAGAGCCTCCTCCAAGCCGTAAGCACGGACGAGCGGGGTCGAACGATAGTACTTGTACATATCCCGGACGGGTTCGGGAATGGGAATCCATGCATCGGTCTGATTCATCTCCTGACGGGCCAATTCCTCAGCGAAGATGGGGAACAGGTCTTCAGCCTTCAGGGGCTGCTTCGTGCCCGGATGCAAGGGAGGCAAGGGCTTGTTGACCATATCGGCCTGAATGTTGTACCATGCGGTAGGAATCTCGTTCTCTGCGAGGAAGTAACGTTTCTGTCTTTCCATTACGTGTTTTATTAGTAGGTGAATTAATGATTTCGGCGCGAAGGTACAAAGAATCTCTAAAACCAGCACAACAATCCCTCCTTTTTTTCTGCTTCTTTATCAAAATCATGCAGAAATAAGCTTTTAGCCATCTTTTTGTCACTCCAAACAAGCCTCATCTGTTTGCTGAAGCGTTCTCTCCTGCTCTTCCAAGTAAGTTCATATTTAACCTTTTTTAGCAATCAAAAGCGGGCTTGTTTATAGATTATTGAGTACCTTTGCAGGCGAATTGAGACTCAATTTTTTATCCGTCTTATTTTGTAACCATAGTGGGTCGAGAGCCCGTGAGGTCTGAGCCCTTGCATTTTCTGAAATTTGCACTTGCAAGGAGGAGGCTACGAAAGCAGAAGAGGAAAGAGGATTCCTCCGAACTTGCACTTGCAAACGCTTGTCTATTAGCGCTATAGCGTTTTTGCAAGACCGCCGTTAGAATGTACTTTTATCAATTATTCCTCAAAGAATTACAAGTATTATCCAGTATGTCGAAGATAGCGAATCGCACTGGTTTGTCATGCGCTCTTTGATCAAATTAGAGTCGCTGGAGCAGATGCTGATTCGCGAGGGTCTGAAGTATTTCTACCCGAAATCCACAAAACTAATTCGTGGGAAGGATGGTTTATACACGGAAGTGAAAGCCATTATTCCTCCTTATGTCTTTATCTATTCACAATACGAACAGATTCGGAACTTCAAGCAGAAGAAGGATTCCATTTCCTTCATCCCCACCCTGGGGCGCACGGAACACACGACGATGAAGGTTTCCAACCGCGAAATGGAAGATTTCATCCGGGTGGTCAGCCAGATGCAGGAAAAGACACACATTTACCAGGCCGGTGAGATAGAAATTCCGAAAGGTAAGCGCATCCGCATCTGTGGCGGGGTGCTGGACGGTGTCGAAGGAACCCTTGTGAAGATCAAAGGCATTCGTGACAAGCGCCTGGTCGTCAGCATTCCTGGCATCATGTTTGCCTCCACCCCCATCGAAAAGACATTTATCCAAATCCTTGATTAGAAAGAAAATTAATAGCCATAAGAGAACTCATGAACGAATTTAAGAATTTGAAAATCGCAGTAGCCGGAACTGGTTATGTCGGTCTTTCCATTGCCATTCTGCTCTCGCAACACCATCAGGTCACCGCTGTTGACGTCATACCTGAAAAGGTAGATAAAATCAACCGACATATCTCTCCCATTCAGGATGAATACATCGAAAAATACCTGGCCGAGAAGCAATTAAACCTCACTGCAACCCTGGACGGTGCTGCTGCCTACAAGGATGCCGACATCGTGGTCATTGCTGCCCCCACGAACTACGACCCCATCAAGAATTTCTTCGACACCCACCATATAGAGAACGTCATCGACTTGATTCTGAGCGTTAATCCCGATGCTATGATGGTCATCAAGAGTACCATCCCCGTCGGCTACACCCGGAGCCTCTATCTCCGCTATGCCCAGCGCTTCAAGGAAGATCCCAGCCTCCAGGGGAAGCACTTCAACCTCCTCTTCTCTCCGGAATTTCTTCGCGAGAGCAAAGCACTCTACGACAACCTCTATCCCAGCCGAATCATCGTGGGGTATCCCAAGGTCGCAGACAGCAATCTCAGCCAGGAGGACCTCCTCGTCCGTTCCGTTGCCAACCCCAAGGCCGAAGAATATGCGCGGCTGTTTGCCAGCCTGCTCCAGGAGGGAGCCATCAAGGAGAACATCCCGACCCTGTTCATGGGGATGATGGAAGCCGAGGCCGTGAAGCTCTTTGCCAACACCTTCCTTGCCCTGCGCGTGAGCTACTTCAACGAACTCGATACCTACGCCGAAGTCAAGGGGCTGGACTCTCAGGCCATCATCGAGGGCGTAGGTCTGGATCCCCGCATCGGCACCCACTACAACAACCCCAGCTTTGGTTATGGCGGCTATTGCCTGCCCAAGGACACCAAGCAGCTCCTCGCGAACTACTCCGATGTCCCGCAAAACATGATGTCGGCCATAGTTGAGAGCAATCGCACCCGCAAGGACTTCATTGCCGACCAGGTGCTGAAGATGGCAGGCTACTACGAAGCCAGCGCCAACTACGACTCGTCACGTGAACGAGAAACCGTGATTGGCGTTTACCGACTGACGATGAAGTCCAACTCTGACAACTTCCGCCAGTCCAGCATCCAGGGCGTGATGAAGCGCATCAAGGCCAAGGGTGCCCAGGTCATTATCTATGAACCCACACTCGAGGACGGCTCCACGTTCTTCGGAAGTCTCGTTGTCAACGACCTCGCCAAGTTCAAAGCCGCTTCCCAATCCATTATCGCCAACCGCTACGACGCCTGTCTCGACGACGTCATCGCCAAGGTTTACACACGTGACTTATTCCAACGCGACTAAATGCTCCCCGTCAATATCCCCCTCCAAGGACAGCGAATCCTTCTGACCGGTGTTGCCGGCTTCATTGGCAGCTTCCTGACTAAACGTCTCTTCGCAGAAATCGATGACGTTCAGATCGTTGGTATCGATAACCTAAACGACTACTACGATGTGCGCCTCAAGGAAATGCGTCTGTGCGAGCTGAAGGCCATCGGCGACCATCGCTTCACCTTCATCAGAGGCAGCATCGCCGACAAGGCACTTATCGAGCAGACCTTTTCTGATCATTCTTTCGACATAGTCGTGAACCTGGCTGCACAAGCGGGAGTCCGCTACAGCATCACCAATCCCGATGCCTACATCGAAAGCAATCTGATTGGATTCTACAACATTCTGGAGGCCTGTCGCCATTCCAAAGAAAGTGTAAAACACTTGGTTTACGCTTCGTCATCCAGCGTATATGGCGGCAACACCAAGGTTCCATTCTCTACAGACGATAGAGTCGATAACCCCATCAGCCTCTATGCTGCCACCAAGAAATCCAACGAATTGCTGGCCCACGCCTACAGCAAACTCTACGACATTCCCTCCACCGGTCTCCGCTTCTTCACCGTCTATGGCCCGGCCGGACGTCCCGATATGGCTTATTTCGGCTTCACCGACAAGCTGGTGCGCGGCGAAACCATCAAGATTTTCAACTATGGAAATTGTCGGCGCGACTTCACCTATGTGGACGACATCGTGGAAGGCATCTGTCGGGTGATGCAGCATGCACCGGAGCATCGAACAGGTGCCGACGGGCTTCCCATTCCCCCCTATGCCATCTATAATATCGGCGGCGGACAACCCGAAAACCTGCTGGATTTCGTGACCATCCTGCAAGAAGAGCTCATCCGTGCCGGCGTCCTCCCCTCCGACTATAACTTTGAAGCCCATAAGCAGTTGGTACCCATGCAGCCAGGCGACGTACCCGTCACCTATGCCGACTGTTCTGCCTTGGAACGCGACTTCGACTTCCGTCCTTCGACCCCCTTGCGAGTTGGCTTGCGGAAGTTTGCCGAGTGGTACAAATCCTATTCGTCCGCGTCCATCATCTCATGAACTCTCAACTCATTCGTTGAGCGTATGAGAAACATGAAAACATAGAATATCTTTAATTTGAAATAGTTTTTTTTAATTTAAAAATGAATACAAAAATTTGTGTAATTGGCCTCGGCTACGTAGGTCTGCCGCTGGCTCGACTCTTCTCCACTAAGTATGAAACCATTGGTTTCGACATGAACCAAAAACGTGTTGATGCGCTCATGAGCGGTCACGATGCAACCCTCGAGGTGACAGACGACCTGCTTCAGGATGCCATCAACAACCACGGCTTCCGTTGTACCACCTCCCTCGACGATATCCGCGATTGCAACTTCTACGTGGTTGCTGTTCCCACGCCTGTTGATGAAGATGACTATCCAGACCTTAACCCCTTGATTGGTGCCAGTACGACCGTCGGTAAGGTTATTTCCAAGGGCGACATCGTCGTCTATGAGTCCACCGTTTATCCTGGAGTGACCGAAGAAGTCTGTCTGCCAGTTGTGGAACAAGTGAGCGGATTGACGTTCAACAAAGATTTCTTTGCCGGCTACAGCCCGGAACGTATCAATCCAGGTGACAAACAACACACCGTCGAGAAAATCAGAAAGGTCACCTCCGGTAGCACGCCCGAGGTCGCCGACATCGTGGATGGAATCTATAATTCCGTGTTGGTCAACGGAACCCACAAGGCTCCTTCCATCAAGGTTGCCGAAGCCTCGAAGATTATCGAGAACTCTCAGCGCGATGTAAACATTGCTTTTATGAACGAGCTGGCTAAGATTTTCAACGCGATGGGCATCGACACCCGCGACGTCATCGAAGCCGCTGCCAGTAAATGGAATTTCATAAAATTGGCTCCCGGATTGGTCGGTGGACATTGCATCAGCGTCGATCCCTACTACCTCATCCAGAAAGCACAGGTCTATGGTGTCCTGCCGCGAGTGATGATCAATGCACGCCGACTGAACGACGGCATGGGCGAATACGTTGCCAACCAAGCCATCAAGCTGATGAATTTAAAAGGTGTATTGGTCAAGGATGCCAAGGTACTTATCCTCGGCATTACCTTTAAGGAAAATTGCCCGGACATCCGCAACACCAAAGTCGTGGACATCTACAACACCCTGAAGGAATACACGTCCAATATCACCATATATGACCCGTGGGCCAATCCCGCAGCTGTGGAGCATGAGTATGGAATTAAGATCGTCAACGAACTCCCCACGGAGAAATTCGATGCCGCCATCGCAGCTGTGGCACACAAGGAATTTGCCGACCTCGACATCCTCTCCCTGCTGAATGAGAAGCACGTCATCTACGACGTCAAATGCACACTCGACCGAACCATCGTTGACGGCAGACTTTGATGATGACATACAAAGAATTAATATTCTCCAAGGTCTCCCGGTTCTTGGTCACCTCGCTGGAAGATGACTGACGGCTTTTGCCGTTTCAACCGAACTGCAAGAAAAAATTTGTTCAAAATAGACTTCACACTTCATACTCCACACGTATATACGCAAACCGATTTACGTATAGTCGTAAACCCAATCACGACTATACGTGTGCCGCCGCTCGACCTGTCGCTTATTCCATTAGTCCATTTTCCGTTTCTCATTCTCAACTTTCCGCTCGGCCCGCAGGGACGCTCCATACTGAGAACTCTCACCTTTGCATGCCTCCTAATCTTATCCCCATAAGAACCTAATCTTATTACGATAAGATTCTAATCTTATCCCCATAAGATATATATCTTTCCCTCCTAAGATTATATATCTTTTTCGCCCTCCCCTTCAGCTCCATGTCAGATTATGAGCTCCATGTCAAATAATGAAGTGTGAAGTCTATTTCGAACAAAATTTTTCAAGAAATAAGAATGACTGCTAATGAATTTGCATACAGACATAAGAAAAACAATGTCACATGATGCATTAGAGCAAATCAACAGCAAGTGCTAAGCCATTCCCTACCAGACCTATGACCAATGGTCATCCAGGTAGTGAAATTCGATGCAAGACATGTGTGTCTTGGATAATATGAAACAGAATGATTTGAAGAAGGTAATGATGTGATATTGTATCGAAATAGTCATTTCCGAAACAGTTATTTCGGATGACGAAACGACAGGCGGATAAAATCTGCATTGGGGTGCTGAAGCAGTGAGCTGAGGTGATGCTGCAGGCAACGCATGAGTGGAAGAAGTATGACATCCGATACAAGGGCTATCTATGGAGGAAATGTAAAACTATGAGATTTTAATAAAAAGATAATGACAAGTATGAGACAGACAGACAACCAGAAGCGTATAGCAAAGAACACATTTGTTCTTTACATACGAATGGTTGTGGTAATGGTTATCACGCTGTACACTTCACGTATCATCCTTTCTGCTTTGGGAGCAGAAGATTTCGGTTTGTACAATGTTATTGCCGGTGTCGTGGGCTTGTTCCTGTTTCTGCGTACATCCATGGAAAAATGTACCCAACGTTTCCTGAATGTTGAAATGGCTCAAGGTACAGGCAGACTTAAAGATACTTTTAGTGTTTCCCTAACAATTCATTTACTGATAGCCCTGTTTGGATTTCTATTGACAGAGACAATTGGGCTTTGGTTCCTTAATTATCATATAAATATACCCGAAGGCAGGGTATTTGCGGCGAATTGCGTTTATCAAGCAGCAGTCATTGGCTTATCATTCACCATCTGCACAATCCCCTTCAGCGCCTGTATCATTGCACATGAGAATATGGGATTCTTTGCTTTTGTCAGCATAATGGATGCTTTGCTAAATTTAGGCGCAGCCGTTATTATTACCCATTCACCAAGTGATCATCTAATCTTTTATTCTATTTGTATCCTGATAATTAATGCGATAAACTTATCCGCTTATATGGTTTACTGTCGAAAGAAGTTTAAGGAGGTTTCCCTTAAACTTCTTTGGGAGAAAAGCCTCATCAAAAAAATGTTTGATTACATAGGATGGACGTTGTTTGGTCATACGCTCATAATCGCTACCAACCAAGGAAATATCATTCTTGTAAACCAATTCTTCGGTGTCACAGTGAATGCAGCTATGGCTATAGCCTCACAAGTCAATCGTGCCGTATTGAATTTTACGAACAACTTTCAGACGGCATTCAACCCACAAATAACCAAATCATATGCGGTACAGGATTACATTTATTTACGTTCACTTGTTTATGTGACAACAAAGATCTCATTTTTCCTACTGACCATCATATCCATGCCACTGATATTCAATCTCAACATGATTCTTGACTTCTGGCTTACAGAAGTTCCGCAATATACAGCCGAATTTTGCACACTGATGATTGTAAGCGGCATTCTGCAAGCTTCTTCCTCTCCTCTGAACTTCTGTGTCATGTCGAGTGGAAACATCAAAGCATTCCAAATAGCTACAGGCTTGGTTTTCGTTTCTGACCTCTTCTTCTTATATGCCTTGTTCTCTGTAGGCATGCCACCAATCACGGCCATGTATGTCAAAGCCTCCATCATGCTTATTGTCTGTGGTGTCCGTCTCCACTTTGCAAGAAAAATAATTCCTACTCTCACACTCAATTCTTATCTTCGAAATATAGTTTTTCCTCTACTCACATCTACAGTATTCAGTGTTGCTGTTATCATTACCTTCATGCAATATGTCAATACCTTATTCTTGCATATCGTCTCCATCCCTTTGATTGTCGGCATTACAGCCTCGAGTGCATTTCTCATTGGATTATCGCAAGAAGAACGTTTTCAGATAATTGCTTTCGTTAAGAAAATAAAAACAAGGATTCTACATAATTAAGATGAAACAAAAAATAATCAGCCTTCATGGTTCCTATTTTGGGAAAAATTATGGCGACATCCTTTTGGTTAATCTTTTTGCTAAATGGATTCGCAGTTCATGTCCCAATACAGTAATCAATATGCCTTTGGGGGGACGCAGCACAGCTCCAGACCTTGATTACGACACGACTGGCATAATGAATCTACTTCGCTCTAAAGCTCTAATATTCTGCGGAGGCGGTTATTTCGGAGAAAAGCCAAAGCATTATCAGCGATGGGCTATGCGAAACTTTATAAGACATGGCATCATCGGACTTTTGGCTGTTCTCTTTCACATTCCTTTTGCAATCATTGGTGTCGAATTTGGCCCTATCAGTTCTTGCTGGTTTCGCAAGTTCTGTATATGGCTGGCAAAACATGCATCAGTTGTTGTCGTAAGAAATGAGGAATCGTTAAACTTCCTTTGTTATAATGGTATCTCAAATGCAGTATTGTCTGCAGATGCTGTATTGACTTTATCTGATTTGATCAAACCTAACAACAACCATATTGAAGTGCCAAATATCGTTATCCATATGGATATTATTACCGTTTCTTATCTTGATTCAACTCTTTTATTGATAAAGTCTATTACTGATGCTGCAAAAGAAACTTTCTCAGATTTTAATCTTTTAATTATATCCGACGGTACTGAACGTTGGTTTGATCAACCATCCTTTGTTCCCGTATTAACATATTTATCACAAAATAAAATCAACTATAAAATATACCCTTATGAAACCTGTCAGAAACTGATTGACATTATCAATTCTTCGCAGTACATCATCACCACGAAACTCCATGTTGGCATCACATCACTTGCTCTTAACAAAAGTGTTTTCTCTTTTTGGATGCAAAAAAAGACACCACGGATGCATAAAATGGCTGAAAATGTGCAGTTTTGTGTTGAATTTCATAGCATCAACGAAAATATAAAAGACACATTGAAATCTTTTTTCTGTACGCCTTGCTATAAACTCAATCCTGAGCTAAAGGAGAAAGCAAAACGTAATCGCTATGAATTGGAAAAATTCCTTCAGTCGTTTTCTACTATACAGTAAGACTACCATACACTAAGGCATTAATATCGCAACATAATGAAAGATGTTAAGCTGACTGATTTTTTAACGTGGACAGGTATCTCCTTGCTCATTGTTTTCCCTCTCCTTTTTCTTGGAGCGGTCCACATAGGTCCCTTGTCCGTTCGAATGATTCTTGCATACGGTTTACTATGCTATGTATTGTTGCGTGGCAAAACTGATTACATGCCAACTCGTGGCATACAGTTATATTTTGTATATCTTGAAGTATATTTATTAGTCAATCTACTTAATCTCACTGCTTTTAGTACTGAATTTATCAAAGATCTGATAGCTGTCCACTTCGTTTGCTGCATCGTCATATTTGCCTTCCCGCGTCTTTTCAAAACGGAAGCTTCCATCCAAGGTGCTTATGTTGTAATTACTTTTGGGGTTCTATTAGATGCTGTCATAACCTTCCTGCAATACATGAACTCTCCATTGGGCTGGACAATAGGCATGGCTATCAACCCCACTCAAATGGACGAATTGAGCGAAATACAGTCAACATTGGAAAATTCCGATGAATTCAATCGGGCTATTCTTGCGGGAATCATGGGTAGAGTTGTGGGAAATGGCTATTTAATTACTACTATGCTCCCCATCATGACTTACTTTATTTGGGATAAGTTTAAGTTGAAGACGTTTTGGTCATTTGCCATGTTTGCTGTTTCTGCCATTTGTATCTATTTTATTCAGCAACGCATGGCATTGGTTGTTTCCGTTGCCTATTTTCTTTCCATTATTCTGCTAAAACGATTATCTACGACAAAAAAGATTCTATTTGCAACTGCAATCATTGTAATCCTTGCTATTTACATGGATAACATTCTTAATTATGATTATTCACAATTAGGAAGACTTACCAATATAGAAGATGAATACCGTAACAACACACTAACAACCCTAGAATCCTTCATTAGTAATCCTAAACGAATGATGTTAGGGAATAACCAAATTATCACAGATGAGGATTTGTATATATTCCATGTTCTAGGCCATAACACCTTCACTGATTCGTTACGTCTTGGAGGCATTTTCTTGCTAATTACATATATTGTTTTATTCTATAATTTGTGTAAGGCACTTTTTGAGATAGTTATGTTCTCGCGCCGCGAAGAGGATTTTCGCACCATGGGCTTTGCTATTGGTTGTCTTTGTTATTTGCTATATTCTCAGACACACTCTACAGGAGTACAATCTGGCAGTATTATGTTTTGGACGTTATATATGCTGACAGTTCAAAGCCACAGAGTGTGGTGTGAGTTGTACATAGAAAGTGAAGAGGAGGACACAATAGAAACATCATCATTATGAATATCGTTATCATATCATATGACTATTCCGACGAACGAAGGGCTGTTTTCACTTTCGTGGCACAGCTTGTCGAACAATGGGCCAAGCTGGGACACAACTGCTGTGTGATAGCTCCTTACAGCATTAGTGCCAACAAGCGTCTGCATACATTCAAAGAGATCATTCAACAAGAGGGACAGGGTACAATCACAATTCTTCGTCCAAACTATATTACCACATCTCGGTTGGAGATTGGAGGAAAACGAATATCGTGGATGATGCATGAATGGGCAGTAAATCGCGCTCTAAAACAATTGCCCTTCAAGCCAGATGTTATTTACGGACACTTCTGGGAACAGGCTCATGAAAGTTTTCGCTATGCAAAGAAACACAACATTCCACTATTCGTGGCAACGGGCGAAAGTGATGTCGCCAAGATGATTAGCAGATGGAATGATAAGGAGGACTTCTGCAACTATGTAAGTGGTGTTATCTGTGTGTCCACAAAAAACAAACAAGAGAGTATAAAACTTGGCCTGACGGTCGAAAGCAAGTGCGAGGTCATTCCCAATGCAATTAACACAGAAATGTTCCGAAAACTAGACAAGACAGTTTGCCGTTACAAATTGAAGATTGCTGAAGATGCTTTTGTTGTGGCCTTTGTGGGGTGGTTTAACGAGCGTAAAGGTGCAAAACGTGTTTCACAAGCGATTCAAGAATGCAACGATCCCGAACTTAAATCATTATTTCTCGGAGCTGGTTCCGAGGAGCCTGATTGTTCTGGCATTCTCTTCAAAGGGCAAGTGCATCATCAAGAAGTACCACGTTACCTCAACGCTGCCGATGTTTTCGTATTGCCAACGCTCAATGAGGGCTGTTGCAATGCTGTGGTTGAGGCTATGGCGTGTGGACTACCTGTCATTTCCTCCAACCGTGCTTTCAATTGGGATATTCTCAATGAGAAGAACTCCATCATGGTAGAACCTACAGACATCAATGCAATCTGTCTAGCCATTAAGCGACTGAAGGCTGACCCTTATTTGCGCCAGACTATGGCAGAAGCGGCCTTGGCCTCAGCTGAACAGCTCAAAATAGATGTTCGCGCATCTAAAATTATTAACTTTCTCAAAAGCCATGCAACATAAAGTATGCTTCTTCAATCAAAGTTCTGTGCATTATCGCAAGAACATCTTCATGCTCATGGATCAAGAATTGGGCATAGACTTCTTCTTTGGTGATTCGCGAAAACAGGGAGCCATCAAGGAGCTTGATACTTCTTGTTTGAAGAATTTCAAAGGCTACTTCCATAACATCGGATTCGGACCTGTATATTGGCAGAATGGTGCAATCCGATTATTATGGAGCGACTATACAGACCTCTTCACTACTGCTACGCACTACTGTCTTTCCGCATGGGTCATTTTGCTGTTGGCTCCATTGTTTGGTAAGCGTGTGTTCCTATGGTCGCATGGGGCATACGGCAATGAGCGAGGCATGAAGAAATGGCTTACCGTTTGGAAAATGAAACGGGCTACAGGTTCGCTTCTCTATGGCAACTATGCCAAGAATGTACTTATGGGGTGGGGCGTGCCGGAAGAGAAATTACACGTTTTCTATAATTCTTTGGCATACGATGAGGAAATGGAGGTACGTAAGGCACTCAAGCCTTCTGACTTCTACCATAATCATTTCCACAATAATCTGCCCAATTTGATGTTTATTGGCCGATTGATTGCCGACAAACAATTAGATATGATTATCCTTGCTATGCTGTTACTTCAAGAAAAGGACATTAAATTAAACATGACCTTCATTGGCGATGGTCCAATGAAATCAGAACTTGAAGTATTGGTAAAAGAACATGGATTACAAGATAACGTTTGGTTCTACGGCTCCTGCTATGATGAAACGCAAATAGCTCAACTGATATACAATGCTGACCTTTGTGTCACACCAGGAGCTATTGGCTTAACAGCCATGCATTCCATGACTTTTGGTACACCTGTCATCACCCACAACAACTTCTGCAACCAAGGACCTGAGTTCGAGGCCATAGAAAATGGAAAAACGGGTGCTTTTTTCAAAGAAAACGACGTGGAAGGTTTGGCCGAATGTATTCGGGCATGGCTCTCCAATGGCCTGAATCGCGAACACGTTAGGTACAACTGTTACCAAGTAATTGACAACAAATATAACCCACATCGCCAAGTGGAAATGATACGCAAGGTGATTTTTACATAAATCATTATGTTACAATATTTACCCTCCCTTTTCTCTCTGAAAAAAATCCTCTACAAGGATATTTCTCTGTTGGCTTTTTGGGATAGTGCAAGCACTTTCACTCGTTACACTTCTTTTCAGCGTAAGGCAAAGCTGATGCACTCTCACGTGGGAAGGCACTCACGCATCTGCATCAATACAGAATTGCTTTATGCTACGGTTGGAAATTTCTCGATTATAGCCCGGAATTGTGTCGTTGGTCTCGGTGCTCATCCGACCAATATGCTATCTCCCCATAGTATTTTCTATAAGAAGCATAGATGGAAATGGCGTGATGAATGGTGCGAGGACACGGGTTTTAGAGAAAGCGATAAGAAGACAACTGTTGGCAATGGTGTATGGATAGGTATGCGTTGTCTCATCCTTGATGGAGTTACCATCGGGGATGGAGCTATCGTTGCTGCAGGAGCTGTAGTGACAAAGGATGTTCCGCCTTTTGCTGTTGTTGGTGGGGTTCCTGCTAAAGTGCTGAAATACCGTTTCTCTCCGGAAATCATCGAGCGCCTTCTGGAAATCAAATGGTGGAATCTTCCCGATGAGGAGATTACACGCATCAAAGATCTGTTTCACATCCCGAACCCCACGATAGAGGATCTGGACCGATTTTTCCCTAGAAACCACTCCAAATGAAGTTTTCTATCATAACCGCGACATATAACAGTTCGGCTACTGTGCGCGACACGTTGGAGAGTATTCTTCGGCAGACGCATCAGGACTGGGAGCTTATTATCGAAGATGGGCATTCACGGGATGACACACTTTCCATCGTGAGAGAATACGAGCCGAGATGCCAAGGTAGGATGCGTATTTTCTCAGAAAAGGATGAAGGGCTCTATGATGCCATGAACCGAGGTATTGCCCGCGCTACAGGAGAGGTCGTCGGAATACTGAACTCGGACGATTTCTACCATGATGAATATGTGCTAGAAGATATCAACCGTACCATGGAAGGTCAACCAGTGGAATGCGTCTATGGAGATCTGAAGTTTGTACAGATTGCTAACAAAGACAAGGTGATGCGCATTTGGAAAGGCTCTCAACATCAGAATGGTGCCTTCCTACGTGGATGGCATCCTGCACACCCTACGTTCTATGCACGTCGTGAATGCTTCGAGAAATTAGGCGCATTCAATACAAGTTACGCGGTCTCGGCAGACTTCGAGCTGATGTTGCGTTTCATTGAGGTTGCCGGGCTTCGCAACCGCTACATCCATCGATACTTCGTTAAGATGCGTTTGGGAGGAGAGAGTACAGGTAGCCTGCGTAACATTATTCGTGGTAATCGTGGTGTCCTCCGTGCTTTACGTGAAAACGGATTTCAACCATCTACCTTTTTTATCCTTCGCCGAATGTTACCCAAGATATGGGTGACAATTCTGGGAAGAATTCATCTAATCAAGCTCTGAAAGAAATATGGATTCTGCTTTCCTCATTAAGATTACACCATTCTTCATCTCTGCTATGTTGGGATTGATAATCATTCCCCACATGCGGCTGATGGCAACAGAGAAGAAAAGTTTCTTGCCAAGAGCGGAGGCAAGCACGAACAAGCACTTGATGATAGGTGGAGTTACGTTCTTGCCCATCATCCTGATAGCCTTGTGCATCAGTGTTTCACTTCCACATCTCTTTGGGCTGACAGAATTACGTGCCAAGGTCGAGCCGACGGCGTTGCGTATCATGCAGCTTATTGTTGGCAGTTCGTTGCTGTATATGGCAGGATTGAAAGATGATTTAAATGGTACAGGCGGTTCCTATAAAATGGCTGCTATCATCCTGGCTGCCATCATGTTCCCTGTCACAGGGCTGTGGATTGACAATTTGCATGGACTCTTTGGCATAGGGGCATTATCCCCGTTCATCGGCATACCGCTTACTGTGCTTTTAGTCCTCTACATTACGGAGGCTTTCAGTCTGCTTGATGGTATTGATGGCCTCAGTTCCGGGGTTGGAAGTATCATGCTCTTTACCTTTCTCGTGTTCAGTGTCTGGAAGAACTCTACGCTTATCAGTTTTGTATCATCGTCCGCACTTGGTGTCACGACGGTTTTCTGCTTGCAATCCTTATTCTCAAAAAGTTGGCGAAATACCTTGATGGGCAATTCCGGAGCATATGTCTTAGGGTACATTATCAGCTACCATGCCATTGGATTGAGCCAAAGCGAACGTATGCCGGAAGGGATGCTGATGATCTGCATCGGCTCATTGTTCGTACCAATGATTGATATCATCCGTGTCATCAGTAGCCGTGTCAGGGACAAGCGCACATTGGATCGGCCGGATCGCAATCAGTTTAATCATAAGTTGATACGTACAGGTATGCCCCGACAGATGATTCCTGTTACGATTGCGTGTCTGATGGGTTTCTTCGTAGTCATGAATACATACGGAGTCCTTATGCGTTGGAATTCGAATATTCTGCTTCTTCTGGATACGGTATTATGGATTCTAATGCATTTGGTGATTAACCATTTCATCCATCACCACGAAAACCAGGGATTCCATAGGGCATGGGAAAAGGCCTACGGCGAAGATTCGTGGTATTCCAACATCCCTCATGAGACTCTTAAACGAAAGGCTGAGACCTACGGGACTATGGGATTGCCTGCTGATATGATGACGAAGAGTGCCATTGAGTTCATCCCGGACGGCATGAACGGTTTTGAACGAAACATCAAGCGTTTCGTGGATATGTTGATTTCCGCTGTTTGTCTCATTGTCTTCTCACCGCTGATGCTGATTTGCTATATCCTCATCAAGTCCGAAGATGGCGGCCCTGCCATCTTCAGCCAAGAACGGATGGGTCGTTTCGGACGACCATTTAACATCTATAAGTTCCGTTCCATGCGAGTGGATGCCGAGAATGCAGGGCCTGCACTTAGCCATGCAAGTGGGAGCGATGACCCGCGATTGACAAAGGTGGGCAAATTCCTACGGGCACACCATCTGGATGAACTGCCCCAACTTTGGAATGTCTTCATGGGAGATATGGCCTTTATCGGCTATCGGCCGGAACGTAAGTTTTATATCGACCAAATTATACGTGAAGATCCCCGCTACACCTTCCTCTATCAGATCCATCCTGGTGTAACTTCCTATGCAACCCTTTACAACGGTTATACCGACACGATGGAGAAGATGCTCAGACGTCTGGAGCTGGATCTCTACTATCTTGGTCATCGTTCCTGGTGGCTTGACACTAAGATTCTGGGACTTACATTCCTCAATATTATTTTTGGAAAGAAATTTTGAGTTGTGAAAAGTGAAGAAATGCTGTTACGTCTGGTGCGTGCTTCGTTGTGGAGTACGCCACTGAAGATGCAGGGACATGTGTGGACTCATGAGCAATATGCCCATGTGATGTCGCTGGCTCGTGAGCAGGCTTTAGCAGGTTTGGTCTCTCAGGCATTGATGGATTCCGGCATCCGGTTGGAGCGTCAGGATGCGCTGGAACTGTTTGCCTTGCAGCAGAGAATCCGTAAGAGAAATGCTTTGATGAACAATGCGGTAGTGAAGCTCTGCCAGAAAATGAAGGAACGTGGAATCCGCATCTTCGTGATGAAAGGACAGACTTTGGCCGCACATTATCCAGATGCAGGATTACGTCAGAGTGGTGACATTGACTTCCTGTGCTATCCTGATGACTGGGATAAAGCCATCGACTTCTTCTGCAATGAGTTGAAACTCCCGGTCACGGACAACACCACGGAGAAGCACGTAAGCTTCCAGATTGGAGGCGTAGAATATGAGCTACATCGCCAACTGGCTGCTTTCGCCTCGCCACGCCACCGTCGCTATTGGGAGGAATACGTGGTGCCTGAAATGTGGGCGTCGGTGTCGGCTGTAACTATCGACGGGTACGATGTCCCTACCCTGTCACCGTTGTACAATGTGTTGTACGTTTTCGTCCATTCCTTTGCCCATCTTTTGGACGAGGGCGTAGGGCTACGCCAGTTCTGCGACAATGCAGTATTGCTGGCTCAACAGGTGAACAGGCCGGACGGTAACGACGAATTCGACGTTCAATTGCTGGAGAAACATCTGGAAGGATTGGGACTTCGGCAGGCTTTTACGGGCTTCGGAGCCATCCTGACCGACTATCTGGGATTCCCAGAGAAGTCGTTCCCCTTCATAATCACGGACGAAGACCATCGGAGGGCACCGAAGTTACTCATGAACATGTTTGAGTTGGGAAACTTCGGCCATAATAAACGATATATACAAGAAAGCGGAATACTCCACGGCATCGAGCATCTGTCACGTATTACCCTCCAGGCACGTCGTTTCTACCATTATGCTCCGTCCGAGGCGTGGTGGAGGATTCCGTATATGTTCAAATGGTGGGGAATCAAGATAAAGCGTTTATTTTCAGGGGAAGCTAAGGGCTGAGGAAAGAAAGGTTATAATAAGATATTGTAAACATAATAAACAGGTAATCATTATGAAGCGTTATTTTTTATTATTGCTCCTGAGTTACATGTGTGTAGCTGTGTCTGGCCAGGAGTATAACGGGACGACTGGATTGCTGCATGTTCCGAGTGCAGAGATGGACACGGTGGGAACGTTCCGGGGTGGCTTGGCTTTCCTCCACAAGAAGTTCACGCCTGACCAATTGATGACTCGTCCAGAGAAAAAGAAATACAACACCTATTCCTATTACTTCAGTATCACAGCCATGCCTTGGCTGGAGGTATCCTATGCGTGTGCCTTGTTGTATATGCACAAGAATGGTAATTCCAAAGAACCTATAGGCTACTACAACGAAGACCGAAGAGTGAACGTGAAGCTGCGTCCGTTGAAGGAAGGACGTTGGTGGCCAGCTATTGCCGTGGGCATGGACGATATCGGGCGTTTTAACAGAATCGAAGATGGAACGAACAACAACAACTATTTCCAGAACTTCTATATTGCAGGAGCGAAGCACCTGAACCTGAGCAACAATGAATTAGGTTTCCACCTGGCTTATCGCTATTATACCTCCAAAAAGAACAGCAACCAGCGCGGCGTAGCTGGTGGACTCACGCTGCGTCCAGCCTTCTACCGTCCCTTGCGAGTCGTGGCGGAGTGGGACGGACGAGGTGTGAACGCTGGTGCCGACGTTCTCCTATGGCGTCATTTGTTCATGCAGGCAGCCTTGGTTCACGGCCAAGGGCTGACTGCAGCCATTGGCTACCACTATACGATACCATTCTGAGCCGTAAGCATCCGATAAACTACAGGTATTAGTACCTATATACTATAACAACAGCAGCTACAATCCTATTCGACTATAGCTGCTGTTGCTTTTTGTGCACCTTTATTTGATACCTATATC
>Ga0310696_10001615_pt1 | contig 32279 bp, 30 predicted proteins | sample AusTroGonzalo_MG_4_FD_203885 | JGI IMG/M metagenome (GOLD analysis project Ga0310696, IMG submission 203885) | Bovine rumen microbial communities from tropical cattle in Woodstock, Queensland, Australia - Gonzalo_02 (v2) (version 2) | ecosystem: Host-associated > Mammals > Digestive system >... | reverse complement strand
ATGGGGAGCATCGTTTGGATTATGATGGTGCTGATTATAATCTCTTGAAGGGTTATGGCGCCGTCCGTTGCATCAAGGACTGATAAAGTTCACTGTAAAATTCTCTCTCTCTCACTTTCCGTTTTTTGTTAGGAGGAAAGGAGGAAGGCGGGCTTCGGCCCGCCTTCTTTTATGTTGTCACCCCGGATTTATTCTCTTTGACCACTTAGCACTTTAGTGCTTACGTGGTCATGATCCGCGTATGGGGACGGAATCGCCTTTTTTTTACTTTTTATCGAAGAAAATATTGAATTTTCTATATTTTTGATGAAAAACGCTTATTTCTGCTTAAAAACGATAATTTTTTATCGTAAAACTATTGACTTTTGAAATTTTGCAGTTTATATTTAAAACCGTTGGGAGGAATCGATGAAGGATGTGCTAGAGTACACGGATTATCACCGGTACATCGCAGATTATTTTGCCGAACGTAAAGTCAAGTCTGCGTTTACATGGCAGGCTTTTATGCTGGCTGCCGGTTTTTCTTCGCCCGTATTCCTCAAATATGTCAGTGAAGGCCGCTATAACTTGAGCGAAGAGACTTCGTATCAGGTTGCATCGGCCATGGGACTTGCCGGTTACGAACAAGAGTATTTCGCCGAAATGGTCCGGCTGGACCAAGCCAAAACGGATGATGAAAAAAAGGCGATTTTCAATAAAATGCTTGCCATTGCAGATATGCATAAGGTGAGAATTATTGAAGGCGATTCCTTCCGCTATTATGAAAGCTGGAAAAATCCGGTCATCCGTGAACTTGCTCCTGCGATGCCCGGGGCAAAACCGCTTGCGATTGCCCGCGCCTGCCGCCCCAAAATTACTGCCGCCGAAGTCAGCGAATCCCTCAATTTTTTGGTCAAGACCAATCTGCTCCAAAAAGATAAAGAAGGGAATTATGTACAAACTGAAACCGGCGTATCGACAGGCCCGATGGAAGTGACTCCTGTGGCGGTTCGCGGGATGCATCGTCAAATGGGTGAATTTGCGCTTGAAGCAATCGAAGGTGTCCCGCAGAATGAACGCCATTTCTCTGGCCTTACGCTTGGTATCACGCGCGATGTTTACGATGAAATTGTACAAGAAATTGCCGCCTTCCGCAAAAGGATCATTTCGATTGCGACAAGGAGCAATGCGACGGATGAAGTTTATCGACTGAATGTGCAGTTGTTCCCGATGACAAAAAAGAGTGTTAAAAAGGATTAGGAGCATATATGAAAAAGACGACTCGAGACACGCTGTTGCGTGATTTTTTTGGGGCGGCGTTCTGCTTGATAATGGCGCTCGCGATTCTTTTGATGTATTCGGGCTGTTCCGAAAATATTGACCAGCCGATGGCGCATGATGGCGGTTACACGGAAGAAACGGCATTGTTTGAGAATGTTACCGTGAAGGGGCTTGCGGAACGATTGGTTGCTACTGCCGACAATGCTCCTCTTGCCTTGGTGAGCGATGTCTACGCTGGATCCGTTATCAGAATGTCTGAACTGGATTCCGTGACGATGGATACAACTGGGGTGTCTTATATGACCCGCTGTACCAATACTTCTGGCGAATTCGTTTTTGACAGTGTGTCGGTGAATAGCCCGTATGTCTTGCTTGAACTTTCTCCTTGGCAGGAGAATGAGTATTGGGAATGGGATGGCACTTGGTCGTTTGGCGGCGAAATTCTGTATAGCGCCGTTGTAGACTTGCGTGAAACGAAGAATGTGGGCATTAACATCATGACGTATTTGGAAGCGATTCGCGTGCGGTATCTAGTTAAGCAGGGAATGGACTTTGTTTCGGCAAGGCAACAGGCGGATCGCGAAGTTCTCGATGCCGTTGGTCTTTTCGATGCAACATTTGATTTTGACAAGGCCGGGTATTGGGAAAAATCAGACAACATGATGGCTTTGCGCTACTTGAGCTCGCTTGTTATTGGTTGGGGCGAAACGGAGTCTCCTTTGAAGTTCTTTGAGACGTTTGCTCAATCGGGATCTTTTGCCGCCAATGACACTGTAAGAGATGCGTTCTCGTGGCGCCTTGATTTTGAGTTTGTTTATGCCAGGAACGATCGCGAAAAAACTTATCTGAACCAGTTGATGGCCGGTATTAATGGACTCGGAAAATGTACTGCCGATAAGGAAGGCTCCGTTTGGGAAATTGATATCGATTATGAACGTTGGGCCGTTTTGCGCTGTAACGCAGGGGCGTGGGAAAAAACTTATAAGTACAAGATCATAGATCAAGTGAAATATACAACGGGGTCGATGACGGACTTGCGTGACGGAAAAACTTATAAGACGGTGACGTACAATATAAATGGAAAACCGCAAACTTGGATGGCCGAAAATCTGAATTACAGCGATGCATCTGTGGTTCCTGCCGTGGGCTATGATTCGGTTGAAATTGGCCGTGCTCAAGGCGGTGACTACGATTATCTTGAATATCGTAATTCGCTGGATTCTACGTATTGGAATACTTGGGTGCGTTATAAAAAAGTCGAAGATGTGTTGGGCCTGGATGAAAAGCAGATGCTCGTTTATTTCAGCGATTGCCTTTTAGGGGTAGAAGAGGCGGGCGCAATAGATACGTTAGTTTGTCGTTATATGATTGATTATAACGATCGTGGCAAAATTATGTCTAAAAAGCTGTCAGACTATATCGATTCCGTTGAAACGGCAAATGGGTATTATCAGGGCTTGTGCCCGGATGGATGGCATCTTCCGCAGAGAGAAGAATGGGATGAGTTGTTTGACTATGTGAATGAATCTTGTGGCGAAATGTGCCGTATAGACGACAGAATGGAAAAGAATTTGATACGAGTAGGTTTTGGTGATATGGCCGAAGAAACTCATCCTTCGTTGACGAAACTCGATGATGGGGGGTATGCTTTGGAAGGCCTGAATTTTACAAATTGGATTTTGGTAGAAGGGCTGTTTTTCCAGGACTTCTCGATCCGTTGTGTCAAGAATTAATCCCTCAGTTGTTTAGGAGGAATATGAGGGATAGAAGACGGGCTGAGGCCCGCCTTCTTTTTGTAAATATTGTATCTTTACTCTATCTTGCGCTTTGTGCGTACGAAAAGGACTTGTTATGAAAATTGGTAAGACTGAACTCCGTTTGAATGCAGAAATTGAAAAGCGTGGTGCCTTGTTTGCCGTGCTGTTGGATCCGGATACATCGGACGAAGCTGCCTTTGTCAAAGCCGGCTCCCTTGCTGCAGAGAACGGTGCCGACCTCCTTTTGGTGGGCGGTTCTTACCTCGGTAACTTTACGCTCCCCAAGCAGGTGGCCGCCCTCAAGGCGAATGTCGATTTGCCGGTGGTGCTTTTCCCGGGTGGCGCATCGCAGGTCGTTCCTGGCTTTGACGCGATGCTTTTCATGACGCTTGTGAGCGGTCGCAATCCGAACTACCTCATCGACGAACAGGTCCGCGGTGGCGCTTTGGTGCGTGCCCTCAACATGGAAGCAATTCCGACGGCTTACCAGCTCATCAACAGCGGCAAGCGTACGACGGTCGAATACATCAGCGGCACGATGCCCGTACCCGCCAACAAGCCCAAACTCAGCATGGTGAACTCCATTGCTGCAGAACTCATGGGCATGCGTTACGTTTACCTCGAAGCAGGTAGCGGTGCCGAAGAACCCGTTCCGGTGGAGCATATCGCCTACACGCGCAAGGCTACTGAAATGACCATCATCACAGGTGGTGGCATCAAGGATCCGCAAACGGCCGCTGTTCGCGTTGCCGCTGGAGCCCAGATTATCGTGACTGGAACCCTTTGGGAAAAGGTCAACGATCCTGCGCTGCTCAAGGAATTTGCCGCTGCTATCCATGTCAAAGGCTGATGTGTCATCCTGAGCGGAGCGCGTAGCGCGAAGTCGAAGGATCCAGTGACAATTTTATAGAAATACCCTAATTCATAATTTTAAATTATGAATCCGATTGAAAGAAAGTATTAGTCAAAACGGCTAATTCCATCTACATTTGTGCCCGAAAAAAAGAGCTCTTGAAAAATTCATCGTTAAAACAATCTTAAGGAGATTGAATTTATGAAGTTCAAGTTCATTGCCGTGGCATCCCTCATTCTCGCTATTGCTGTGCTGTTTACGGCTTGCGAAAAGGTGGAAAATTGCCACTATGATGAAGTCGCCAAGACGCTCAAATGCCAGGGCCAGACGTACTCTACCGTCGAAACGGGTGACCGTATCTGGATGGCCGAAAATGCCAATCTCATGAATTTCGATTCCAGCTATTGCTACGGCAATAACCTCGACAACTGCAAGAAGTACGGCCGTCTTTACGACTGGAAGTCCGCCAAGGACGCATGCCCGGTGGGTTGGGAACTCCCGAAGCAGGCCGATTTTGAAAAGGCCGACCTCAAGCTTTTGAACATCGGTAAGGATGGCTTCCGCTATTATGACGGAAAGTTCGCCGACGAAAACGTGAGCGCAAGCTTCTGGACTGCCGACGAATTCGACGAATCCCGTGCCGTCATGGTCCGCGTGCAAGACAAAGTAACGTACGAACATTACAACAAGACGATTGCTGCTTCTGTCCGCTGCGTCAAGGCGAAATAATTGTTCATTACTTTTTCCTTGCTTTAAAATAATTCCGATCTTTTTTGCTGAATCATAACAAAGGGGTCTTGCGGTCTAATCGCCGCAAGGCTCTTTCTTGCATTTATAGGCCGAAAAAATGCGTGTTATTGCTCTTGGCGCGTGTCTTTTTTCTCTATAAATACATATATTCAGAATGTGGATGCCGTGCGCGTTGTGCGGCATCGTTTCGAGGTTTACGATGAAGAATCTTGTGATTGTTACTTATGTGCTCAGGGCACTCGGTTTTGTTCTGGTCTTGCTTTCGCTTTTCGGCCATAGTTTCATTCTGAACCTTTTCCCGGGGCTCGAAGGCATGTCCATCAACCCGATCTTCTATTCGGGCATTATTGTCTATTTGCTCGGTGCGGTCATCTATTTCTTCATCAACAAAAAAGAAAAGGCGGAACACCGCCGTCGTGAAATTGAGGAATCCTATAAGGCCGCGGGTCTTTCTGACTCTGACGATGACAAAGATTCTAGCGAAAAGTGATTTGTGTCTATGAGTGATTTTATGATTGAGATTGAGCACCTGCACAAGACATACCGCAGCGGCTTTACCATGAAGCCGAAACTTGCGCTCAAGGACGTGAACTTTAATGTCGAGGCAGGTAAGGTTTATGGTTTTATCGGGCCTAACGGGGCGGGCAAGTCCACCACGATCAAGGTCTTGACGGGGCTTTTGAATTTTGATTCGGGCAAGGTTCTTGTGAACGGGATTTCTCCGCGCGATACAAAGAGCCGCCAGTACATCGGTTATTCTCCGGAACAGCCGTATTTTTACGATTACCTCACGGGCCGCGAACTTTTGCGTTTTTACGGTAAGCTTGTGGGCCTCAAGGGGGCCGAACTCGAATCCCGCATTGGCTGGGCGCTTGAACTTTTGCACGCCAACAAGGACTGGATCGACCGTCGCCTGCGTTCGTACTCCAAGGGCATGATGCAGCGCGTGGGCATTGCGCAGGCCATTCTCGGAAAGCCGAAGCTCTTGATTCTCGACGAACCGATGAGCGGCTTGGACCCGATGGGTCGCCGCGATGTGCGTGAAGCGATTATGCAGTTGAACCGTGACGGCGTGACGATTTTCTATTCAAGCCATTTGCTCTCTGATGTGGAATCTATCAGCCACCGTGTGGCGATGATTGTCGATGGCAAGATCGTGCGCGAAGGAACTGTTGACGAAATCACGGAATCTTGCGGCGTCGAATACCACGTGCGTACTCGTGAAGCGATTTTGGAAGCGGACTTGCCGCGCGGTGTCACGCTTGCTGGCCACCCGCAAGAATTCATCTGCTCTGACGATGTGGCACGTGATCGCTTGCTCGGTTACTGCCTCTCTAACAGTATCGCTGTCGAAAAGATGGACCACAAGCGTCCGAGTCTTGAAGATATTTTGACGGAGGAAATTGCCCGTGCAGACGCTTAAGCATATTGGCATCATTGCCCTCAATACGTTCCGCGAATCCATTCGTGACAAGATTCTTTATAACATCGGCTTTTTGGCGATTGCGCTTACGCTTTTTAGCATTGTGCTTGGTGAATGGTCGGTGTTTGACCGTGCCTACGTCATCAAGTCGACGACGCTTTCGGTGATGAGCCTTTCGGGCCTTTTGATTTCCATCTTCGTGGGCATCAGCCTTGTGCAGAAGGAAATCCAGCGGCGCACGGTTCTTACGCTTTTATCGAAGCCGATTAGCCGAGCCGCCTTTATCGTGGGCAAGTATTTTGGGCTGTTGGCGGTTGTCGCTGTACACCTCACGCTCCTCACGGGAATCTATTACGCCATTCTGTGGGTAACGGGTTCTAGCCCGACGCTCAGCCTCTTGACGGCCATCTACCTCATCTTTTGCGAGATGGCGGTGGTGATTGCGGTGGCGCTCTTGTTCAGCAGCTTCAGCAGCACGGTGCTTTCGGCGCTCTTTACGCTGGGCGTGTACTTTGCGGGCCACCTGAGCGACCAGCTCATGGAACAGGTCAAGTTTGCAAGCCGCATGGGCGAACTCCAGGGAGCCTCTTCTGCAATTCTTGAAAAGGCGGCGGTCGTGATTCACGCCGTATTCCCGGGGCTTTATCGTTTTAACGTGACGAACTACGTGGTGCATGGCGTAGCGCTCCCGGACATGTATCTGTTCTGGAATTCCCTTTACGCGCTCGGTTACATTGGCGTGTTCCTCGCGATTGCAAGTTGGTGGTTCAGTAGGAGGGACTTCCTATGAGAAACCAGTACATGGCGAAGGTTCTCGTACACAACAAGGTGGTATCCGAGGATCAAGTCAAGGCACATTGGGGCGAGATTACGGACTCGATGGATATCGGTCAGGTGCTTGTCCGTGCGGGAATCTTGAAAGAAAGTATGTACGCGAAGGTGCTCGCCTTTGTGCAGAACCTCGAAGCGAAAAATGCAAAGGCGGCTGGCGGTTCTGCGCATTCTGCGGCGCCGTCATCTCCGGCAAGTACGCCATCAAAGCCTGCGTCTCAACCTGCGGCAGCTCCCGCTCATAGCGCTCCGACTCCGGCAGCGCATGTCCAGCCGACTCCTGCTCCTGTCGCCCAGGCCGCTCCGGCCCCTCAGCCAGCAGAAGAACCCGCAATAAAGATTGAAGGCAACAGCAGCCTCTATGGCGAAGCGTCTGCATCGTCCGTGGTTATTGAAAAAGTCGCAGGCCTCGAAACGACGAGTATGGCGAGCGTGCAGGTTCCGGTAGAATCCGAAGCCTCCGCCGAAGAAAGCGAAAACGAAGAACTGCCGTCGCAGTTTGCCGTCGCCACGGGCGAGGGTGCTGCGGTCGAAGCTCCGGATGTATTGCACCCGATTACCTCGCTTGCAAAGATTATCGCTTACGCCCGCAAGTTCAACGTCACGGACGTCTACCTTTATGCGGACCGCCAGATTACCATGCGCCAGTCGGGAACGCTCTTTATCGCTTCCGAGAAGGTGCTCGAAAAAACGCATTTGATGGACCGCCTTGCCGAAGCGGCTGAAGGTTTCGCTGACGGCTACAAGATTGTCGTCGGTCGCAATTTCAGCAAGACGTTTGGCCTCCCGGGTGTCGGCCGTGCCCGCATTTCGGTCACGTGGAACGACGTGATCCCGAGCATTTCCATCCGCATTATCCCGATGGAATCGCTTGCGCTCGAAAACCTTTACTTGCCCGAATTCTGCATGCAGTTTGCGACGCTCAATAGCGGCCTTGTGCTGTTGGCGGGTCCGCAGGCGAGCGGCCGATCGACGACGATGACCGCCTTTGCCGAGGCGATTGGGGCAAACAGGGAGGTGTTCATCCAGACCATCGAAAAGCCGATTGAACGCTTGTTGCAGAATCCGCATGGCGCGATTGTCCAGCGCGAAGTCGGGCTCCATGTGCGTTCCGGTGTCGCCGGGATTGAACTTGCCATCCGTACGGGTGCCGACGTTATTCTCTTTGACCATCTCGAGTCGATGGAAGAACTTTCGCTGTTGATGCAGGCCTCGAATGCGGGCGCGCTCGTATTTGCCGTGGCCAGTGGCAACAATATCCATGCCTTGCTTTCCCGTTTGCTGATGTCCGTGCCGAGCGAAAACCGCACCTCGTTTGCGAATACGCTTGCCGACCAGCTCAAGGGCGTCATCGTGCAGCACTTGATTCCCGTGGTCGACAACCAGGGGCTTGTCCTTGCGACCGAATCGATGAAGGTCACGTCGACGATTGCGGGCATGATCCGCAAATGCGATGTGTCGCAGATTGTTTCTGCCATCAGCAGTCAAAAGGATCAAGGCGTTACGCTGGATGATTCCTTGCAGATGTGCGTGGATTCCGGTTACATCGACGGCGTTGAAGCGTGGAAACGCGCGAACGACAGCCGACGTTTTGCTTCTTACCGCAAGGTTCAATAGCGGGGTTCGTCATGGCATCAGAAATTGAATCTCTTTTGGAATATGCCCTGAACGTCGGGGCGAGTGACTTGATTGTGACTGAAGGTGCGCCTTCGGCGGTACGTTTTGCAGGTCGCGTTTGCGCCATTCCCGAGTCGAATGCGCTTCCGTTTGGTTCGCTTGTTGAATTTTTAGGCTCGCTCGAAGGCGAGTCGGGAACGTTTATCGGTGGCCCTTGGCACAATACCAAGTGGCGTGTGAAGTATTTCCGTGAGGCGTTGGGTAACGCTGCTATTTTCCGCCCGTTGATGGCTGAATGCCCTGATTTTACGTCGCTTGGCGCTCCGGCCTCGCTCGACAATTTGCTGGGGCTCAGTTCCGGTCTAGTCGTGTTTGGCGGTCCGGTTTGCTCTGGCAAGACGGTTTCGGCAACGTCGTATGTTTCGGCGATGTGCGGGTCCGGTATTTTAAGGTTCTGCAATTTGGACGTGGGCCATGAATTGCCCGTCAAGACGGGTGAAAGCCTCATGCTTAAGAACACGGTCGGTACGACTGCGGAAAAGCTCGAACAGGGGCTTCGCAGCGGGACGGACTTGTTCTGGGTCGGCGACTTTGAAGAATCGACCTTGATTCCCGCATTGCGCGCCGCAGAGGCGGGTGCCTTGGTCGTCATGAATGTGACGGCGGGTAATGCTGTCGGTGTCGTCGATACGCTCTTGTCGGCCGCTACGCCCGAAAATCGAGACCTTGTCCGCACGATGCTTGCGGCATCGCTCAAGGCGGTTGTCGTCCAACGTCTGTTGCCTGCGGCGGAGAACGGCGGTGCGGTTTCTGCCTGGGAAATTCTTTATAACACGCAAAACGTGGCATCTCATATTCGCAGTGGTGATCATTTCAAGATTCCGTCCATTATTGCCGCCTCCGGTGCCGAAGGCATGTGCCTGATGGATGACTGTATTGCAGAACTTGTTCGCTCCGGCTATGTGACTCCCGAAGAGGCAGGTAGGTATGTTTCCAATCCCGCTAGGTTGGCTTAAAAAAGCGCTTTTTGTTTCGGCGACTTTTGCAGTTGCCGTTTCGGTGTCGTCTGCGCAGGCGGCCTTGTCCGTCGATGAGTCCCTTTTGGGGGCGATGCAGATAGAACCGGATTCCCTGCAAGCCAAAAAGGTAAAGTCCGTGCTTTACCTGGGCGGTGGTGATCACTCGCCTTGGTTTGAGTTGGGAGCGCTTTATGCGATCGAGGAATACAAGATTCCTGTCGATTCCATTGTGGCTACCTCGTGGGGCGCCTGGATGGGCGCTTTGTGGGCGTTGGGCGTCTCGATTGACGATATGCAGCGCCTGATGCTTGACCCGTCTGTCGTTAAATACTTGGGCGTCAATGCCATTCACGACAAGACGGAACATCAATCTTTTGAAATTCCGGTTTCGGTGGACGGGGTTCCGTCGCTTCGCGAAAGATTCTCGTTCTATGCGGACACGGCTGGCAATATCTATCGCAGCATGCATGCGCTTGTTCCCGATACCGCGGCCATTGAACGTTCCCTTTCGCACTTGCGTTTCGAAGAAACGCTTTATCGCCAGCGTGGAACCTACCAAATCCCCTTTACGCTCCTGACCTGCGATAGCGTCATTGAAAACCCTTCGTATGCCGATATCGTTGCATCGCTCCCGCTTGCGGGTAACGAAACGTCTGGAGAACTTTGCCCTTACCTGGCCTTGCCGCAGGCTGAAAATCCGCGCGAATTGCCGCTGATTGTTGTTGCCGACCCGGTGCGTTACGAACTCGAAGGCAGTGCCGAAATCCGCACGCTCAAAAAGAACGTCTTGACGAAATTGAAGGATTCGCAGGGGACGTTCGTGAGGGCGCATTCCATTCGCGACAAGTCCCGCAATTCCTTGATCCAGGCGGGTTTTTCGGCGGTGGAAGGCAGCTTGCGCAATATGACGCTCTTGATGGAACGTCGTAAAGATTATTCCGACAAGCAAAAGTCCGAAGCATGGTTCAAGTTCAATCCGTCGTTTGATAGCCTTTCGTCGGAATTGCATTCGGCGGTGGCCTCTTACTGGAATCCGCAAGATACGGGCTTTGAAGCTCCTTCGCGTTTTGCGTATGCGGTGATGTCCAAGGCGCCTTACGATACGCTTTCGTTCAATATGCAGCCCGATGGCGACCTTTTGATTGATGTGGGCGTACACCCGACGGTTGATGTGGCGGTAGGCGGTTTTGGCTCGAATGTGATCGGGGCGAATGCGTATGGCGAAGTCTCGCTCAATTACGTGAACCAGATGGAAATTTTCATGAAGCTAGCGGGCTTTGTGGGGACATCTTCTTACGGGTTCCGCCCGCGTCTCGAAGTTTCGAACCTCATCAGTCACCGCTGGAAGTTCAGCTTTGGCTATGACTTGATGAAGCTCCGCTATTTGAATTCGTTTAAAAACGACAACATCCCGGGGCAAAATCACTTCAAGTACGAAATGCGCAATGACCTATTCTTGTCGGCCCGTTATGCGTTTGACAAGATGCAGTCTGTCGAAGTCAAGTTCCTCTTTGGAGACCGTGAATTTGACTTGGCCGAGAGCGCCGTGCCTGTCGAAGAATCGTTCGAAGAAGATGAAGTCTATGTTTCGACGAGCAACAATTACAAGACGAATCCGGCAACGCAGAGTATCCGTTATACGTTGCTGAGCGGAGATGACGATCCGTGGTTCTCGTCTAAGGGCTTTGAAGCGAATGCTTTCCTCGGGATGAATTTGATTGGCTATGGATTCCACCAGCGTGGCCCGATTTACGGCATTTACGCTTTGGATGGGCGATTCTCTTACTCGCCGACGTCAAGCACTTCGTTGACGGCTGGGGCGGCGGCGGGCTTTGACGCTTACCGCGATGGGCATTTCAAGTTCCCCAAGAACTTCGATAACGTGGCGATGGAAGACCGTTACCGCCTGCATGTGAATGCTACACCGTGGTCCGAAGATTGGCTCGATCCGGAGCTCTCGACGCATGGCTATGCGCTTGTGCGCCTGAATGGCGGCATACACCGCTATGGTTTTGGCTTGTGGCTGTCGTTAGCGTATGTCCACGATTTCGAGGATAAAAAGACGGCAAGGCTCGGGAACAACAAGTTTGTGTTCGAACCGGCCCTGCGTTACGAATACCGCTCGTTTACGGTTTATGCGGGGATGAACCGCATTGTGGATACGGATACCTTCGGCGATTTAAAGCGCTTCAAGGATTATAGATACTTTATCCGTATCGGCGATTATAGCCTTTTCTAGATGTGAGGTCGGTCGCCTCGGCTCCCTTTGAGGTATGAGCTTTGAGCGTTTTAATTCTGGCTTCGCCAGCTTCTTGACTTACTGCTCACAGCTCAACGCTCATTGCTCAAGGCTCACCGCTCATCGCTGTTTTACCGCTATTTCTTCTCGCCGCGGTTCTTGGCGGCGACATCCTTGTACTTGTTGTGGTCAGCGAGGTTCGTGCTAAAGAAGTGCGTGTGCGAACCGTCGTCTTTTGCAACAAAGTAAAGTGCTTCGGTCTTCTCGGGGAAGAGTGCGGCTTCAATCGCCTTGCGTCCCGGGTTCGAGATCGGTCCCGGCATAAGGCCTGCGAACTTGCGGGTGTTGTACGGGTTGTCGCTGTTCAACTGGCTCTTGTAGATGGGGCCCGTCAAATTCCTGAAAATGAATCGCACCGTCGGGTCTGCACCGAGCGGCATGCCGATGCGGAGGCGATTGTGGAACACGCCTGCAATCAGCGGACGTTCTTCCGGGATGCCGGTTTCTTCTTCGACCACGCTAGCGAGCGTGAGCACGCGGTGCCAGTTGCCAAGAGTCGCCCACATTGAACCCTTGCGTTCCTTGAATTCGTCACGCAGCTTGAGGTTTGCGGCGACCATCTGGCGTAGTATGGACTCTTCGTCGGAGTTGATGGCGAAGGGGTAGGTGTCCGGCAGCAGGTAGCCTTCGAGCGACTTCGCTTCGATGCCAAGAGAGCGGGTGAACTGCGGGTCCTGGACGAGTTTGTTCCAACGGGCGGTGTCTAGGTCCGGGAAGCTCTTCTGGAGGTAGGCCGGGATTTCCCATGAAGCACGACCTTCGGGGATTGTCACCTTGCGGACTGCGCTCTTGCCACTCTGGAAGAGCGTGGCGAGTTCTTCGAGCGTCTGGTGGGCCGGAACCTCATACCACCCCGCCTTGAGGGCCGGTTTGTTCATTTTACACCAGAGGGTGTAGGCGAGTTCGTCGGTCCAGACCCCTTTTTCTTGTAAAATTTGTAAAACTTTTGTGGGGGAACTGCCCTTTGGAATCTCCAAAATGACGGTATTTTCGTTGAGTGAAACGGCGCTCAACCGTTGATTTACGTGGAAATACGCAAAAACAGCGAGTAAAGCGAGGATAATAGCGAGAAATGCAAAAATCTTCTTCATTGAGTAAAAATTTAAAAGAAATTACAACGGATTGGCAAAATAAAAGGTATATTCGTATAGCATTGTTGAATATTTCCCTTGTTTTGAGGATTCGCTATGAAAATGATGAAAAAAGTTATGTTTATCGCCTTCGCTTTGCTGGTTGCTTCTTCCTTTGCAGCCAAGAAGGTTAAGTCCAAGCTGGGCGATGTGGAACTCACCAAAGAAAGAGATGGTGGCTCCGTAGTCTGCACTGCTGGCTTTAACGACGAACTTACCGTCTTGAAGGAAGCCGATACCGAAGTCCTCGTGAAGGGTAGCTGCGGTCAGGGCTGGGTCCCGAAGGCCAAGATCGAATACGTCGCACAGAAGGCTGGCGACAAGTCCATGAAGTTGGAAGACGTGGACATCGTGGGCTGGCTCGATAACCCGAGCGCCGTGTTCGTGTTGGAAAACGACGACATCGACTTTGACGGTGTGAACATCGACCGTGACTTCAAGGAATACCTTCAGCACACGATGGACCGTGAACAGATCGAAATGCACAACAACGAAAACTAATTGTTGAAATTGTTGCTTGCGTAAAAGACCCGCGCCAACCGCGGGTTTTTTGTGTTATTGTACGAATGTCGATTTTGCTTGTCACCCCGGCCTCCGCAACCGTCATCCTGAGTCGCGAAGCGATGAAGGATCCAATTACTTCTTGAATTTATCCATCAGCCGTTTAGCGGGGAACCCGACCAGCTGGAAGCCCTTTTCCCAAATAAGGTCCTTGATATGCTCGACCTTCGTTTCGCTGCTCTTGGGGAGCCAGCTTGCGTCAAAGTCGTCATCTAGGCCCGCATTGAGCACGAGCGTCGTATAATCCATGTTGAGCGCATCGTAGGCGTGGTGGCGCACGAAATGCTTCTTCTCTTCGTAGGTAAAGCGTCGTTCCAGGAGCTTACGCTTGATGAAGCCTGCGCCTTGCTGGATGAGTTCGTCGTAGGCAAAGAATACGGGACGCTCCGTGTGGTAGAGCGATTCCATGATGACTTCGGCTTCGGTGAACTTTTCGCTCAAGCCCACTTCGAGCTTGCGGGTCACGTCGTAGAATTCGGCCTGCTCTGGAGTCTCGAGAATGTGCAAGAAGAACACGCCAAAGGCGGCCGGTTTCATGTACAGGAAGAACGATTGCAGGTGCGGCGCGATTTCGTCGTTGCAGGTCAGCGAAACGACGTCTGCGGGGCTCTGTTCTGCACGTTCGAAGAATTCCTTGAACTTGTTTTGGTAATAGACGACAGAATCGTTGATGAGGAGCAGGCGGTCGATGTTCTTGGCCGAGAAGCCGGGTACGTAGTTACCGGCGCTGTCTTTGCGGTTTGCCTGCAGTTGCAGGTAACGCCTCCACATGCCAAAGTCGAATCCGCGGTTTTCGGTGAGGAAAAGCTCGATGTGATTCTCCTTCAGGAACTCGTAGGTTTCGTTTGAAAGCGTCCTGCGGTTCGTGAGGAGCACGACCTTGAAATCGGTCTCGGCGAGATGTTTAAGCGCAAAGCGGACATAGCCGGGGAGGTTTTCCCCGGTTTGGTAACTAGCGTAAAGGGCGACCTTCTTCTCTTCCAATCAACTACCTTCCTCTGCGGGAGCTGCGCCCGCCACGTCCATGCGAGAACTTGTCGCCGAACGACTTGCGTCCGCGTCTAGCTTCGCGCGGCTCACTGGCGACGTGGAAACCTTCGCCGTCACGGGAACTGCGGGTCTTGCGGAGTCCCTTGTGACCGCGGGAGTCGCGTCCGGTGCGTTCAAAGTTTGGACCGTCGGCGTCAAAGTCCCTGCGTCCACGGCGACCGCGAGAAACGTATTCCGGTTCGTAATCGTCGTCATCGTCCGGCTGGCTTACGAGTCCGAGTGCTTCGGCGGCTGCGGCACGGTCAGCGCGTTCCTTGTAGTTGCGGACGTCGCGCTCGGTATCTTCGCGGGTACGGCGCTTCTTCGGTTCGGCGCTCAGCTTTTCGGTAATGCTGAAGTCGGCCTGACCGCGCAACGGGTCCACTCGGAGGAGCTGGACCATCACCTTGTCGCCACGGCGGAAGGTGCGGCCGCTGCGCTTGCCAAATGCCAATCCCTGGTCCGGATTGAACACGTAGAAGTCGTCGCCGGCGATGTCGCGGTAACGCACGAGACCTTCGGCAATCGGGTCTTCGATGGAAACGTAAATGCCCCATTCTTCGATACCCGTAACCGTTGCTTCGAAGTCGTCGCCAATGCGGTTCTTCAAAATCCAGCAGCCGCACACCTTGATGGCGATGCGTTCCACCTTCATGTTCTTGATTTCATTTGCCGAAATCAAGTCGCAAACTTCAATCACGCTGTTCACGCGGTCGGCGGTAATTTCCTTACCCTTGCGGGCGAGTTCACGATGGCACCAGAGGTCCGCGTAACGGCGGATCGGCGAAGTGAAGTGGCTGTAATCCTGCCAGTTCAAGGCGAAGTGCCCGAAGCTGTTGGAGTCGTAGTGGGCCTTCTGCATACTGCGCAAAATGCGGTTCGTGAGTGTTTCGTCGCCCTGGGCGCGCTTGACCAAGTGCTCGTACAGCTTGAATGCCGTCGGGTTCAGGTTCGTGTCGCCACTGCGCGGCTTGCCCAGATCGCGCAACATCACCGGAGCGTCCTTGAACAGGTCCGGGTACATGTAGTAGAGTTCCATGATGTCCTTCGTGTCCGGAGCCTCATGGATACGGTAAATGCCTTGCAGCTTGCGCTGCTTGAGTTCCTTGGCGCAGCAGTTGTTCGCAATGAGCATGCACTCTTCGACCCAGGAGTTCGATTCGTCATGTTCGCGCGGAATAATCTTGATCGGTTCGCCAAGGTCGTCGAACTTGCAGCCGTATTCGGTCGTCTGGAATTCGAGCAAGCCTTCCTTGGTGCGGTTCTTCTTGAGGAGAGCCGTCACTTCGGCAAGAGCCTTGATGGAGTCGTCGCCGGCTTCCATCATCTGCACGGCCTGCTGGTACGTAATGCCCTTCGTAATCTTCACGACGCTGCGGTGGAAGTCCCAGGAGAGAACGTTTGCGTTCTTGTCGAGATCCATCATGCAGGTAAATGCGCAACGGTCCACGCCTTCGTGCAAGCTGCAAACGCCGCTTGAAAGCTTTTCCGGGAGCATCGGCACTGCGGTCCACGGCAGGTACTGTGTGTAGCTTCTTTCGAGAGCTTCTTCGTCGAGTTCGCTGCCTTCGGGTACGTAGTAGCTCACGTCGGCGATATGCACGCCGAGCTTGTAACCACCGTCTGCTTTGCGTTCTACGCTGATGGCGTCGTCATGGTCCATGGCGCCTTCCGGGTCAATGCAAAGGATATCGAGCTTGCGGTAATCCACACGGCCCTTGAAGTCCTTTTCTGTCGGATCCGAGATGGACTCGACATACTTCTTGATAGCGGGGCTGAAGTCCTTGGGGAGGTTGCTCTCTTCCATGAACTGCTTCTTGACTTCGTCCCAGGTCACGTTCATAATTTCGGCGGAGCGGTCGACCTTGGCCAAGTAGCTGTGCTTGAACTTCGGATGCGGATACAGCGTAAAGCTGATGGTCTCGCCTTCCTTGCCCGGAGCCTGCCTGCGGTGGCACATCTCGTAGACCTTGCCCGTGTCGAGTTCGGTCACCTGCCATTCTTCTTCGCCGGTCTGGTGCAAAATGCCGCGCTTGACGCGTGTGCCGGAATCCTTTTCGGTCTGACGGCGGCTACGTGCGCCCGGACGGCGGTTGTCTTCGACACCCTGCTCTGCAAACTTCTTGAGGCGCTTTTCGCGCTTTTCTTCGAGAGGTTCGCCATCGCCAAGCTGGTATTCCTTGTGGGCCGAACGCTTGAGAACGCCACGCTCGATCATGTCGGCGAGGAGCTGCTTAAAAGCCATCTTCTGTTTTTTCGGGAGGCCGAGAGCGCTACGGAGCTGGCTCCCTACCATAGGTTCGTCACGAAGGATTGCAATAATTTGTTCTTCGCTCGGTAATTCCTTAGCCATAATTAAGCCTCCTTATTTTCTGTTGCCACTTCTTTTGCTGCGGCAAGTTCCGCCTGCTTGTACGGCATTGCGGATTCAATTAAATCGTGAGTTTCGTCGCGGAGATCGGCCATCGGCTTGTCGGCGTAATCTTCATAACGGATCAGCGGGTGAACGACCACCTCGACGGTACCGGAATGGACTGCCCACTTGACCTTCGGGAGAATCTTTCCGGTGTTAATAAATGTAATCGGTAAAATCGCAAAATGCTGTTCTTTTGCCAAGCGGAAAATTCCATTTTGGAACTTGAACATGTGCCCGTCTTCGCTGCGGTGGCCTTCGGGGAACACGACGATGTTGTAGTTGCTTTCGAGGCGCTTCTTGAGAATCTTGCCGAGGCCAGCGTTCATGCGCGGGTTCTTGTGGATAGGGATGTTGCCGGAGCGGTTCAGGACCCAGCCGAATACGGGAGCCTTCCAGAGGCTTGCCTTAGCCATGAACGAAGCTGTCGTGATGGAGTGCCAGATCACGTTGATGTCCAAAAAGCTCTGGTGGTTTGCTACGATGACGTAGTTTATGCCCTGTGGGATGTTTTCGGCGCCCTTGATGGAAACCTTGATACGGAACAGCTTGAAAATGACGTACTTGAACGAGTAATAGCAAACATTGGTGCATTTTTCCCAGTGTCCGCGGATACCGCAATAGAGGGTGTACGGGATACCCGCGACAACCATAATGGTGAAAACGACGATGTAATAAAAGAGTGCAAGAATAGCGCGCATGGTCTCTGCTGGTTAAAAGTGAATGGGGGCCTATTCAATATAAATAGGTCCTTATGGGCTTAATGTATATTTTTTGAGCGGAGTAAATCGGTTGTTTTTGTTACAAGCACGTATTTAGTGGATTTTGCGTAGAATTTTTGGGAGAAAATTACCTATATTCCTAGGGCGTGAAAATCATGGAGTTTTTTTATGGAAATCAAATGGCTTAATCCCGATGCTAAGTTTGACCGTCTTGTGTTGGCGGGCGATATCGGTGGTACGAATACGAACCTTGGTCTTGTGGGCTACAAGGATGGCAAGTTTACGCTCATCCTCGAAACCGTTTGCCCGAGCCAGTGCATTGAAGGACTCGACACCCCGATCCGCGAAACGCTCAAGGCCGCTCTCGAAAACCGCGCGGATTTGAAGCCGTCCCACATCTGCATTAGCGCTGCTGGCCCGGTGGCCAACAACAAGTGCGTCATGACGAACCTCCCGTGGTGCGTCGACGGCGATGCCATCACGAACGCTACCGGCATCCCGACCCTCGTGATTAACGACTTCATGGCCATTAGCTACGGCATCCCGACTCTCGACGTCGATGACCCGAAACAGATTCTCAAGTTCAAGCACACCGACGGTAGCGAACCGAAGCCGCAGGCTGCAACGAAGGCCGTGATTGGTCCGGGTACGGGCATGGGCGTTGGCTTCCTCGCATTTGACGGTCAGAAGTACATCCCGGCTTGCTCCGAAGGCGGCCACTCCACATTTGCTCCGTTCGACAAGGAAACTCAGGACTTCCGCGACTACATGGAAAAGCGCATTGGCATGGTGCCGGGCGTTGAACCGCTCGTCTCTGGCATGGGCCTTGCTCACCTCTATGAATGGTGGCGCGACACGAAGGGCGTACCGCAGAACGATGCCTTCAAGAAGATTGAAGAAACCGATTGGCATGACCGTCCGAAGTACATCAGCCGCGCAAGCGATACCGATCCGGTCGCTGCCGAAATGATGCGCATGTTCGTGAAGATGCTTGCCCGCTTCGCTAGCGACGTTTGCACGTTGTTCCTCCCGCTCGGCGGTTTCTACCTCGCAGGTGGAACGGTCCAGAAGGACCTCCGCTGGCTCGAACGCGATAACTTGTTCATGACCTGGTTCGAAAAGAACTACAACCCGAACATCCGCCCGCTTTTGAACAAGATCCCGGTTTACCTCATCAAGGATTACAGCATTAGTTTGTACGGTGCTGCTAATGCTAGCTTGAATTTGCAGAAGTAAACGAGAATTGTGTCATCCTGAGCGGAGGCGTATGCGCCGAAGTCGAAGGATCTAAAGCGTAACTTTTGTGATGTCACCCCGGACGTGTTCCGGGGTCGTCTTTTTTTATCGCATCAGGCGATTCCAAAGAGCATCTTCGAGGTCACGCCGTGAATCGACAACCGCGAGAATCACAATTTGGTTTGCCTGCTTGCGGTAAAAGATTCTCCAGGGATTGATAGATAATTCGCGGTAGCCACCAATCTGTAACGCCTCTAGCTCAACAGGAATTTTGCCCAAATCAGGGAACCGCTCAAGAAGCAGACATTCCTTCTTGATTTTTACGAAAGTTTCGCGTGCATTTTGCATGTTGTCCACTGCAATGAACGAGACGATAGACTTAAGATCGAATGCTGCCGATTCAGACCATACAACTAGATACTTCTTACTTGGCATTCAGTTCGCTCTCCAGAGAATCGAATAGGTCTTTCTGGTGGATGACTCGATCGCGGGCAACCTCTCCTTCGCTCTGTGCAAACAGCTTGAAAAGCTTTAGCCCATCTTGCATTTTCTGGTAGGTGTCAACGTCGAGAATTACTCCGCGAGCCTCTCCATTCTGCGTTACAATGTAAGGGGCGTGTGATTCGCATACATGGTCCAAAACTTTTGCTGCATTAGCCTTGATGTACGAAATAGGCTTGATGTTTTTGATTGTAGACATGTTTCCCCTTTCTTTGCTGAAGGACTGAATTTGGTACTAAATATAGTCTTATTTGCGAGATGAAGCAATGGGGGCCTTTGGGGAGGGGGTGTTCCCCAAAATAGTTTCTACCCTTCCTCTCGCTCATCCTTCAGTCTATACCGTTTGCTTCTGCCGCCTTTGTTGTTCGTCTGCAAAATTCCTTTGTCCATAAGGCTCTGGATTTCGCGGAGGGCAGTGTCGTGGCTTGCGTTGAAGAATGCGGCGGCTTCTTTGGCGGTGAAGGGTTGGGCAATTCTTCCGGCTAGGATTTCGTCGATGAGTTGTTGCTCGCGTTCGCTGAAGGTGGTGCTTGCGTGGGCGTTGCGGAACTGGATGTTGTTGATTTCGGCGGCGAAGAGTTGTTCGCTGTCCTTGATGGCTTGGCGCATCATTTGCAAGAACCACAGAATCCATTCGGTGAGGTCGCCGCTTGCGGCTTGCGTGCGCGAGAGGATTTTGAAGTAGTCGGCTTTGTTCTCGCTGATTTGCTTGTTCAGCGCGTATTGGCAATGCGTTGTGCTTTCGGCGCGGGCGAGTTGCATCGCGGTAACGGCGCGGGCGATTCTGCCGTTGGCGTCGGCGAAGGGGCGGATGGTCAAGAACCAAAAGTGCGCGATGGCGGCTTTGATGACTCCGTCCATGTTCGATTTTTCGAACCACGAGATAAAGCTTTCCATTTCGCTTTGGAGGCGTTCTGGATTGGGGCCTACAAAGTGGAGCGTTTTATCGTCTAATGTTGTCTGTACTTCGCTGGGCGTTTCGCGGTAGTGCTTGACTTTGTTCTGACCCATGGCGGCGTGCCAGTTGAAGAGTCTTTCTTCGGTCAGGGGCGAAGCGGCGTTCTGTATGGCGCCGATGTAGTTCTTAATGTAATTTTCGTTGCTCTTGTTTTTGAGTTCCACTTCGGTGAGGACTTTCGCCGCGTCGAGCGTGTAGCCGTCGATGGCGTAGTTGTCGACGATGTCGTCGGCGATGAGTTTTGCTTCGATGTCCTTGAGTCCACAGATTTGCATGATCCCGATGAGTTTTCCTTCGGCGAGTCGCGTTTGCCCAAGCGCGTTGAGCACCTTGGGGGAGTCGAAGCGGAATCGCGTCCAGTCGGGGAATTGGTGGATGTAGAGCATAAGTTCGAAGTGGTTTGCCTAAATATATTTCTTTTTGCGGCCTTATTTGGCGCCGTTTGTCGTGACCCACATTTAATTTGATAAATTTAGGGTATGCAGAAAATCGATACTTGGTACAAGGCTCAGGGCAACTGCCCCAATGAAGAATATGAAATTGCAAGCTACCTGCTTTTCGAAGCGGGTGTGGCTACGTTGGAAGAATTGGATCCGGTGACGGAAGGTCGCACGGAGTTCTGTTTTTACACGGGCGACAAGGCTGAACGCGACCGTATTGTGGCGGAGTTCCCGCAGTACAACTTCACGGTGACGGAAGAGCCTGCAAAGGATTGGGACAAGTGGTGGCGCGACCGTGCGCAGCCGGTGGCTGTGAGTGAGCATCTTTGGGTGCGTCCGCCTTGGGTGGAATTTGCGCCGGAAGATCCGGAAGCGGTTGTGCTTGAACTCGAAGCGAAGACGGCTTTTGGTACGGGCGAGCACGAGACGACGAGTAGCTGTGCCGCGTTGATGGAAAATATTGATTTTAACGGCAAGACGGTTCTCGACATCGGTACGGGAACGGGAATTTTGGCGATGTTTGCGCGTCGCAAGGGTGCTAGCTTGGCGGTGGGTACGGAAATCGACCCGCTCACGATTCCTTGCATTGCTGAAAACTTTGAACGTAATGGCTTTGGCGAAAGCGACTGCGTGCTCGGATTCTTGGATGCGTTCAAGGACGGAACTAAGTTCGACGTGATTCTCTGCAACATGATCCGCAGCGAGCTTTGGCCGTTGCGCGATGATATCGAGGACTTGCTTGCGGAAGGCGGCGAACTGATCATCAGCGGTCAGCTCGTCACGGAAAAGGATTACATCCTCAAGTGGTTCGAAGAAGCCGGCTTTAAGGTTTCTATTGAGCGCGAGAAGGGAGAGTGGTGGAGTGTGCTTGCACACTCCTAAACGAGCCAAGGGCGACAAGCGTATAAGGTGATGCCGGAACAAGTCCGGCATGACAATAAAGGAATGACGGCGTTGCCGTTACTTCTTAAACGATGGCTTCTTGAAGCCTTTGGCGTGGGAGCGGCGGCTGGCGAGGTTTATTTCGCCGCTGTTGAAGCGGTTCTTGTCTTCGACATTACGGTGCTCGCGGAATGGCGCGTTCTGCTGATTTCCGCGACGGTCAAAATCGCGACGGTCATCAAAGCGATTATCCCCGCGGCGGTTATCGAATGCGTTATCACGGCGGTCAAAGTCGCGACGGTCCCCATTGCGATCAAAATCTCGGCGATCGTCAAATCGGCGGTCACGGTCGCTGTGGAATCCGCGGCGTTCTCCATCGCGTTCTTCGCGGAACTGGAATTCGCGCGGTTCGTACCCATCATCGCGCCAGCGGTTCTTGACTTTCTCTTTTTTGGGGCGCAACGCATTCGTGCGTTCATCGCGCTTTTGCATTTCGCGATTACGGAAGTCTTCGTTTTCTTCGCGTTCCTTGCTCGGGAAGTATTCCTTGCCCTCGGCCATTGCCGTGCGGCTCAGCAACAAGCGGCTGACCTTACCCATCTTGAGGCGTTCCAGAACTTCGCGCAGGTGCGGACGGTTCGCAGGAATGTACCAGAAGAAGAATTGCTTCTGATTTGCTTTTTCTTCGGGTGTTTTCGCGACAAAGAGCGGCTTTCCGTCCGGAGTCATTTCGGCGTAGAACATTTCGGTCGCAATGGTCATCGGCGTTGGCGTAAAGTCTTGCACTTGTTCCAACTGGAAACCCAATTGCTTTGTTTCGAGTGCAAGTTCGGCCATGTCGGCTTCGGTGCAGCCGGGGTGACTACTGATAAAGTACGGAATGAGCTGTTGCTTTTTGCCGATGCGTTTGCATTCGTCGTCAAAGAATTCCTTGAACTTGTGGAACAGCGTAAAGCTCGGCTTGCGCATCAATTTCAAGACGGCGTCGCTCGTGTGTTCGGGCGCGACTTTCAAGCGTCCGCTTACATGATAGTCGATGAGCTCGCGGGCGTATTCTTCGTGGTCCTTGCGGAGTTCTTCGTCATCCGTCTCTTGCAAGAGCATGTCGTAACGCACACCGCTTCCGATGAACAAATGTTTGACTTTCGGATGGTTGCGCACTTCGCGGTACAGCTCCAAAATTTCTTTATGGTGCGTGTCCATGTTGTCGCAAATCTTGGGTGTGAGGCAGCTTGCACGGGCACACTTTTGGCAACGGCTCGGGTCACGGCCTCGCATGTTGTACATGTTCGCGCTGGGGCCGCCAAGGTCTGTAATCGTTCCAGCGAAACCTTCCATGTTGGTGACGATTTCGACTTCGCGCAGAATGCTTTCGCGGCTGCGGCTTGCGATGAACTTGCCCTGGTGTGCGTTGATGGCGCAGAAACTGCAACCGCCGAAACATCCACGGTGCGTGTTGATGCTGAACTTGATCATGTCAAACGCAGGCACGTTGCCTCGCTTTTTGTAACGCGGATGCGGTTCGCGGGCGTACGGGTATTCAAAGCTTTCGTCAAGTTCGCCGTATTCGAGCGGCGGGTAGGCGGGGTTAATGACTACGGTCTGTTCGGCAACATCTTGCAGAATGCGGCGCTGGAACCACTTGTTGCATTCGATATCGACCCTGCGGCAGTTCTCGATTTGGTTCCTCTTGCTTTCCAAGCATTCTTCGTAGCTGTACAAACGCAAGTCTTCCCAATTACTGTTCTTCGGAACATTGCCCTTGGGGGCCAAGTAGGCCGTCTGCGGAACGGAATTGAGGCTCGAGAACGGAACGCCTTTTTTGAGCAAACGAACAATTTCTTTCAGCGGCTTTTCGCCCATGCCGTAAACGAGAATGTCGGCCTGCGTATCGAAAAGAATGCTCGGCTTGAGTCTGTTGCTCCAGTAGTCGTAATGCGTCACGCGACGCAAGCTCGATTCGAGACCGCCAATGAGGAGCGGCACATCGGGGTAGAGCTTCTTCAAGATTTTTGCGTACGTGTACGTCGCATAGTCGGGGCGGAATCCGGCCTTGTTCCCCGGCGTAAAGGCGTCGTCACTGCGAAGGCGCTTTGCGGCGGTGTAATGGTTCACCATGGAATCCATACCGCTCGAAATCGCAAAGAAAAGTCTTGGCTTTCCAAGCTTCTTGAAATCGCGCAAGTCATCGCGCCAGTTCGGCTGCGGCAAAATCGCTACGCGCAAACCCTCATGTTCCAAAAGTCGCCCGACAACCGCATGCCCAAAGCAGGGGTGGTCCACGTAAGCGTCGGCGCTGATGATAATCACGTCAACGTAATCCCAACCGAGTTCATCCAGGTCTTCTTTGCAAATGGGTAAAAATCGAGGATCGTACATAATGGAACTTATGGGTTTAAAAGTTTATAAATCTAAAGATAGAAAACACGCGTGCTTACGAAATTTACTTTCGTCTTACTCCGCGTTCCCTTTGACGCAACGGACGGAAATCCCGTTCGATTTGTCGAGTAAAGCCAATTCGGCGTAATCTTGAACTCGACCAAATTCAACGAATGCTGCATAAATTTCAGTTTCGTCCGTTGAAGTCCAAAATTCACCCATTACTCCTTCTCCACCAAACCCTTTTGGAACCTTGAATCCTGCGGCCATTACGGAAAAACCGTATTCGTTAGTATTCGTGAGTCCGTCTTCCCAACCATCAACCGTTTTCAATGATGTTCCGGCACAATGGTATTGGTTTGGAAAATTTCTTTCTTGCGTTATTTCGCAGGTATGGTCTTCTATAAGTTCTAACCATTCTTCTGCAGTGGGCAAGTGCCATCCTTCAGGACAAACTTTTTGTGCGGCTTCCCAGTTGTAAAGTCTACCAAACTTTTTGCAGTATTCTGGATCGTCGTTATAGCACCAGTTGTTTTTTGATTTGCCTTCTTCGCTCACAATTTCGTAGTTCATGTTTTGCGCGGTCCACACGTGATTGCTGATAACGAGCGTGCGGTAAACTTTATTATCGCGCTTGTCCAAAAGTTCTCCGTACGACACCTCTGGATTTAGATATTCCATTGTCATGCAGTCGTACTTGTCGCAGTTGTAAAAGCGTAGTGTGGTGCTGGACCTAGGTTCGCTTGAACTGGAGCTTTCCGAGGAACTGGACGATTCGCTTGATGAAGAAATGGATGAAGAAGATTTGATTTTGCTCGAAGAACTGCTAGAAACTTTTTTACTGGATGAAGATTTTGACTTGCTCGAAGATGAACTTTTGATGGCTACTTTATTTGAAAAATTAAGAATCGTTTTGGTGGAACGCGAAAAGGAACTGGATATTTCGCTTGTGGAAGAATATACGATGATTTCAATGGAATTGGAATTGCTGCTTTCTTCGGATGCTTTGGATACGTCATCGGAACAGGCTCCCCCGATGATGCCCCAAAAAATTAAAATGAAATACAAATACCAATTTTTATTCATTTTATAGAATAATATATAATAACGACTGGCGTGTCATGTTGCAGGTATAAACGGCCAATTAAATTTTGCCTTGGGAACGGGCTTCGCGTTCCTCCGCTTCGCGCATGGAGTAGACGCAGCCGCAGAAGTTTTGGCGGTAAAGGTTGTAGTCGTGCGACAGTTGGATGGACCGCTTGTAGCCGCCTTTCTTTTTAAAGTCGCTGGGCAATCGCTTAATTCCGTAAATGTCGCATTGTTCCTGCACGACTTCGTTTAGCACTTGGGCGTCTTTCATCGGGCTGATGGTGAGCGTCGTGGTGAAGTAGTCGCAGTTGAGTTCCTTGGCGAGTCTGGCGGATTCGGCGAGGCGCAGCTCAAAGCATTTGCGGCAGCGCTTTCCGCCTTCGGGCTCGTGTTCAAGTCCGCGGGCGATGTCGTAAAATTTTTTCGGATCGTATTCGCCTTCGACAAGCGTGACAGGATACTTTGTCTTAAATTCTGCGACGAAGCGCTTGATTTCGTTAACGCGGTGTTGGTATTCTTCGGCGGGAGCGATGTTCGGGTTGTAATAGAAAAGCGTAATTTTGAAATATTGGGAGAGGTACTCGATGGTGTAGCTGCTACACGGCGCACAGCAGGCGTGCAAAAGGAGCGTCGGCACTTCGCCTGTCTTTTCGAGACGGCGGATGATCCGGTCAAGATCGACCTGATAATTGTGCTTCGGTGCGTTTTTTGCCTGCTCACAGCTCATAGTTTCTCTCGTCTCTAGTCTCTCGTCTTTTGTCTAAATTGTTCCGACAGCAACAATCCAAAAACAGATCGTCGATGCGATGGCAAGCGTTCCCATGACATGGCGTTCCTTGGCGCTCAGGCTGAACAGGACCGTTGCCGAGTAGAACGTGAGGTAAACGGCAAAGAAAAAGGCGAGAATGCGGATGATGCCGAACGGGATCGTTTCCGGGAGTACGTGGCCTGCGCTTAGAATTGTGAACAGGGCCACGAATTGCATGATGATGGGCAAGACGAACGCCTTGCGGACCTCTTGCGGCACCACTTTATGGCGACCGTTCATGGCGTACATGCCAAGCGGTGCGCCGAGAGCAAGCGCAATGTTGAGGGCGACGGAGGGTAAAAAGACAATGGATCCGATAATAGCTGCAATGAAATACATATCACTAAGATAAAAAAAAGGATTCCTTCAGGCAAAGGAGGCAACCTAAAGGAATCCGAGAGTGTTAGGATATAAATAATAATAGATTTCTTTGATGCGTTTTTACGGAAAAATATTGAAAATAGTGGTTACAAAAGTATCCATTGACATAAAATTGTAAGTTGCTGGGAACAAAAGTCTCAAAATTTTAAAGAAGCCTGCAAATGAGCGAAATTGGGTTGAAAATGCGATTTTTTCGTTTTTTTAAAGGCGAAAACGAGGTCGCAACCGAGCCAATCGCTGTCTAATTTGAGCTCGTTTTGGAACGAAATGGCGTTTACAGGGTTCCCGTCCGGTAAAGCGAATAAAATTTTGACGAAGGCGTTCTGCGAGGGACGGTAGCTGGCTGCTAGTTCGATTTTGGGCGGTTTTGTTTTGTCGTCGTGGCGGAACTTGGCGCTGGCATTTAGCGTGACGCGTTCCCATGATGATTCTATGGCGGGCTTCCATTCGGTGGTGTTGCAGTTGTCGCTTGCTTCGACGCAGGTGATGCTGAGGCTTGGGCGTAAGCGGTCTGGGCCCGATGTGAGCGATGCTTTGAAGCGGGCGCTGACGGAATCCGATCCGACGGGACTGAGCAATCGGGCTTTTGCGGAAAGGATGGTGTTGAAATCGTCTTGCCAGTGGAAGTTGAATGTTTGCGATGCCCATAGCCAGTTTTCGACAATCCCTTTGCTCAAGTTGAGCCCTTGCGGGACAGGATCGCCATGGAGGTAGGCGGTTGTTTTCCAAGATAGGTGTTTCATTTCGCTTTGCAGTTGGATTTTAAAGAGCGGCATGTCTTGCCCGATTTGGTACCATGCGGAAATTTGCCCAAGGGTGGTGCGGGCTTGCAAGGCGATGGCGCTTTGCGACGGGAGCTTCCAGAAGGACGCTGTGATTTCGTTTTGGCGGTTCGGCAGGAACGAGATCCTCGTGTGGATCGTCTTGGACGAATCGAGAAGGGCGCCGAGCCGGAACTTGCCGATGGGGTAGAGGAGTGCTGCTCCCCATAACGTATCGAGCGGCAAGTGGCTGTGGATTTCTAGCGTGGAGACTTGTCCAAAGTGCGCTTCGAGGCCATCGCGGCGGTACGATAAAAGTTCTTGCGAACCCTTGCGGAACCTGAAATAGTAGAACCGGATTTGAAGTTCCTTGCGGAGTTTTTTCAGGTGCCCGTCGGCGTCGTATTGGGCTTTCCAGGCGAGGTGCCCGTGCGGGATGATGGATACGGTATCTTTGGCCACTTTTGAGGGCGGTTGGCTTTTCTTTTTGGTGCGGGGTTTGGCTTGCTTTTTTTTCGGGGTGGCGCAGGGCTCCTGGGCGTAGACTTCGGCGAGGAGGCAAGCTTCGTCGTAGTTTTGCTCTTCGAGTCGCGAAAAGATCTCGTCGGCTTCTTCGGGGGTGATGATGCCGTCGTCCCACCATTCGAAAACTTGCGCTTCGGTGATGGGTTGTGTTGCTGCGGATTGTAGCGTGTCCTGTGCGTATAGGTTGTGGACCGCCGCGAAAACAGAAAGAGCTAAAATAACAAGTGATTTTACCAAAAGTAACCTCCTCTATATATACACGCACGAGAGGAAGTTTTTGTCTAAAATTGCCAAGTTTTTTTTTGATAAAAAAATTGATAATTTCAAATTAGAGAAATTTAATTTTAGTCTGATTAAAAAAGCGTCGGCCAAGGATGGGATCCCAAAATCTTTCTAGATTTGTGGATATGGCAAATTCATCTTGGTCAAAAAATTCCAAACCCCGTGGCGCCAGTGCGCTTGGCAAGGACTTTATCCCTCACATGAAAGCTCCGCGTACGGAGTTCCCGCTTTTTAACGGTAAACGTGTGACGCCTTCGCTTGCAGGGCTCGACAAGCTCTTGCATTATTACGGTGTGGAACTGCAGGAATCGACGCTCAAGCAGATTTGGGAATTCCACCAGCTGCTCCGAGCGAACAATGACGACCAGGACTTGACCCGCCTCAACGCTTTCGAGACGATGGTCGAACGCCATTACGCAGACTGCACGCTCATCAACGCTTACGTGCCCAAGTGGCCTGCCCGCATGATTGACGTCGGCAGTGGCGCAGGCTTCCCTGGAATTCCGCTCAAGCTCGTGAATCCGCACATTCGCTTGACGTTGTGCGAACCGCGCCCGAACCGCATCAACTTCCTCAACATGGTCATCGAAAAAATGGGCCTCAAGGGAATCGATGTTTTCGGCCACAAGGTCACAAGCCGCAGTATGACCATCCCTGTCGATGGCGTCATCAGTCGTGCGTTTGAACTGATGGAAAAAACACTCCCGCGTATTGCAAATTCCTTGAAGGTGGGCGGTCGCGTGTACTTTATGAAGGGACCTGCCGTCGCTGACGAACTTAAGACGTTCTATCCAGAAGACTTTGGCTACAAGTTTATCGGGAAGCATTTTTACACGATCCCGAACAGCACTCAGGACCGCGCCCTCATTATTCTAGAACGCGAAGAATAGCTCGTTGTTTTGACGCATTATTCTGATGCGTTCGTAGTCTATATGAAAAAAGTCAGGTGATGAACCTGACTTTTCTCTCGTCTTTCGTCTGTAGCCCGCCGTGGCGGGCGTTCTTTCGTCTAAGTTAGAACTTGAACAGCAAGCCGAAGCGCATCTGGCCATCGCGTACGCCGTCGGCCTTGCCCACGTTACGAATCGTAGCCCAGTCGAACTGCAGAACGTCGGAGAGCATCACGCCCACGCCCAAGTCCATTTCGTTACGCTTACCCGTACGGTCGTAGAGATAGCCCAAGCGAAGAGCGATGGTGTTAGAATAAATGAATTCCGTACCGATGTTGAACACGCCTTGGAGAATGGAGGCCTTGACCTTGTTTTCGCCCTTTCTGGCTTCGGGCTTAAAGAGGGACTTCCAGCAAGCGACGTAGAACGGTTCCGGATCGCCGTTGTCGTCGTCGATCACCACTTCGCGGTTGTAGTCAAAGGCGACGGTCCACTTGTAGTCGGCCATGCTCAAGATTTCGTAAGAAAGTCCGAGACGCCAGGTCAAAGGAATTGGGTCTTCGATGGTCTTGTCGACGTAGTAGACGCTCGGGCCGATGTTCGCGAGGACCAAGGCGAAATTGAGTTTCGGAACGATGAGGTTTTTCTTCAGCACGCCGATGTCGAAAGCGTAACCGAATGTGGTGGCTTCTTCTTCGCCGGCGGCTGCACCGGAACTCAAGTCAGAGTAGAAGAACTTGATGGAAAGGCCTAAGCCCCAGTCGTTCGGGAAGCGGGTGCCGTAGCTCACGCCACCGACGATTTCGGAACTGTTGTAGGCGACGAGGTCATCGGCTTCGAGGTCACCGGAAGCGACTGTCGAACCGAACGAAACGAAGTTCACGGAAACGCCGAGCGTACCCCAGTCGTTCAGCGGGATGGTCATGCCGCCGTAAAGATGGTAGAGGTCCGGGATGTTCAAGACCGGCAAAAGTTTTTCGTAGAAGGCGACGAGCTGGTAGTCGGCATCCTTGTACTGTTCCATGCCGTTCGCCGTGCTGAACCAGACGTCGTTCCCTTCGGGAAGGACTGTCCAGACCTTGTTGGTCGAAAGGCCGTTGCCCTGGTGGTAGTGCGTCCATTCGTCGTCGCGCTTGGTCACCTGCGGGTCTTCCTTGGAGCTGCGTTCGAGTTCTGCCTTACGTCCACTGGCGGTGGCGTAGTCCGGCAAATGACGCCAGACGCCGAGGTCGGTGGCAATCCAGATGGCACCCTTGCGGTCCACGGAAACGTCGTTCACGTTGTTGTTGGCGAACTGTACCTGTTCCCACTTGCGGAGCGTGAAGTGCGACAGACCGCCCTTGTGGGTTGCCCAGACGTGTCCCGAACTGTCGACAGCGAGTGCGGTCGGGTTCAGGTCCATGATGCCGTCTTCCTGGTTGAACAGGCTCCAGCGGTCTTTGTCGTTAGCGCTCTTTTTCGGAGTGAGGCGTGCCACGCCGGCACCATTGACTGCCACGTAAAGTTCCTTGCGGTTTTCGGACCAGACGAGGGCGTTAATCTTTTGGCTTGGGAGAACTTTACCCTTCTGTTCGAAGGCTCCGTTGCGGTAGACGAAGAGGCCGTTGTCGGTACCAATCCAGAGGGAGGCGCCCTGCTTGGCCAGTGCCGTGATGCGGCGTTCGCCGAGTTCGGTTTCAAAAGACTTCCAGCTCTTGCCGTCGAAGCGGTAGAGGCCCTTAGGTGTACCGACCCAAAGCTTTTCGGTGAGGTTTTCGTAAAGGATGGCCGTAATGGTATCCTTGACGACGAGGTCCCAAGGCATCTTGACTTCGACCACGTGCGATTCGTCATCGGCGTTCTTCACGTCGTTGAATGCCTTCACGACACGGGTGTATTCGTCGAGACCGCGTTCGCTTCCGACGTAGGTGCGGACGGCGTCCTTGATCTTGGCGTTACCCTGCAAGGTGACGGAGTAGTAGTTGACCCACTGTTCGCCGTCGAACTTGATAATACCCTGTGTGGTACCGGCCCAAAGTTCGCTCTTGTCGAAGAACCCGTTCTTGGAGCGGGAGGCCATGTGCGTGAAGAACGGCGTCTTCTTGGCATCGGCGTCGTAGGACTTGCGCCATTCGTCGGCGAGCGGTCCAAAGGCGAGACCGGCCGGGTTGTAATACATTGCAGTTGCGTCATCGGCGAGTGCAGCACCGACTTCACCCATACCTAGCTGGCGGGCACCAACCGGCATCTGGAGGGTGATGATCGCGGATCCTGTGGCAAGCGCCATGACAGGAGCCAAAAGAATTGCAGATAATAGTGACTTACGCAAGTTGCCTCCAATCCGGGACGTTGTAGGAGTTCCCGTGGGTCGGGATGACTGCCTTCCAGCCGGATTTACTCGGGTTTTCCCAGGGTTGCTTCGGTAAAAGCTTACAGTCGCAGCCCAGGACATAAGGGGGTAGAATTTCCGCGTGATTACGAATCTGTTCGCGGGTGATGAAATTCTCTTCATTGACGAATTTACAATAATTCTTGCCTTTCGGACCAAGGACAATCCTGTATGTGGCGGTGCCGATTTTGTCCCCTTCGTCAATCGTCTTAATGGTCTCTTCGAGAGTGTTGTTCCACTGTTCTATGTAAGCTAATCTCTGTTCGGGCGTGAGGTCCTGCGTTTCGAGCCATGCCCTGATGGATGCTTCGGAAGGCTTTACGGCCGTGAGCGTTTCGCGGGCCGGGCGTCCGATGGCGGCATATTGCCCCGATACGTCGATGACCGGTTTCGATTCTTCTTTCTCGTCGGAATTGTGCATGCCTACGTAAATACCAATGCCTGCGAGGACGATGGACAGCAGCACAATCGCGACGACGATGATGATTGATAGCATATTTAAATCCGTTTACGATAAATCCTTACTCTCAAAAACTAGCATTTTCTATTTTATGAGACAGGAGATACTATGTCAAAATTAAAGTTTTTTCTTGTGTTGCTTACTTGTAGCGTTGTCTGGGCGGTCCCTTTCAAGGTTGAAGTCCTCAAAGAGGGGAGTGGAGAGCCCATCCGTGCAGGTCAGCTGATTCAAGTTCATTACAAAGGTTACCTCGCTACCGATAGTGCCACCGTGAACAGTGCCGCAAAGGATTCGACGGTCGAAGCTCCTTATTTTGCTAATTCCTATTACAATGGAACTCCGCTGGAATTCACGATTGGCGTGGGCCAGGTGATTGAAGGCTGGGACAAGGGCCTTGTCGGCATGAAGGTCGGCGAAGTCCGTAAACTCTCGGTGCCGTCGGTGATGGCCTATGGCGATAATTCCCTCGAAGGCATTCCGCCTAACAGTGACTTGATGTTCGTTGTTGAACTTGTTCATGCTGAAAAACCGCTCGAAGCAGACAAATTCCCTGCCGATGTGGAAAAGATGAAGTGGCGTGACTTGGGCCGTGGCCTTAAGGCTTATGACGAAAAGACGGGTACAGGTAAACTAAATGCTGCCGGCAACGTTATTA
>Ga0310696_10001614_pt1 | contig 32288 bp, 32 predicted proteins | sample AusTroGonzalo_MG_4_FD_203885 | JGI IMG/M metagenome (GOLD analysis project Ga0310696, IMG submission 203885) | Bovine rumen microbial communities from tropical cattle in Woodstock, Queensland, Australia - Gonzalo_02 (v2) (version 2) | ecosystem: Host-associated > Mammals > Digestive system >... | reverse complement strand
CGATAGTCCCGTCAGGGCACCGTTGGTCATCCATGAGTGCTCGAGTCCGTCAAAGTGCAACATTCTTCGTGTCTGTACCTTTCCCACGTAGGGTGTGCCGTCTTCGTAGGTATAGCCACTCTCTTCAGTGGCGTCGCTTACGCCCATCACCGTCGGACAAGAGCGGTAGGAGTGTCCATGCTTGTATTTGCTGTGAATGGCTAGTTTCGTGCCGTTATCCCAATGGTAGTCCAGTACGAAGTTCAGGTTGTGTACCTTGTTCATGTTGGCATCATCGATGTCCTGTTCCTCCATCTTTCCTGACATTACATCCAGATACCTCACCACTCTGTTTTCAGGGCGATATTGGTCAATGCCCAACTTAAACCCCTCGTACTCCTTCACGCTACCGTCGCCCACGAAGATGAAAGGACCAAAGTTCTCAATGATCTCCCTGAATTGCGAATACTGATACACGAGCCCTGCCTTCCCTCGGCCTTCGTTCCAGGTCTTCGAGAGGGCCGCCTTGTAGAAATGGGCGCTCTCCTGTAGGCTGGTCATGTCGAGATGGTTGCTTCCAGGGTCATAGTTGTGGTAAGTACCTATACTGATACCCCATCCCTTGGCGATAGGTGTCGATACGTTGGCATCCACCATATGGCGCCCATGGTGATTGAAGGTGTAGTTTAGTTTACCCTCGAAATGATCGTCCGCCAGTTTCGACTTACTGTCAACGCTATAGGTTATCACACCATACTTCAGGGCCATGTCCTGAGGCCCCATCGTCTGTACTTTCTCATGGCTCACGCCACTATGCCACGACTTATAGGGATACACCTGGTAATTATAGTACGACACAGGCAGACCGTCCTCATAGATATAGGCATAACCGGAAATAGGCAGACCTAATGAGATCTGCCTGGGCTGCGATGCGAAGTCCGCATTCATCAGCACGTTTCGGTTGCTGTCGCCTGAAGTGTGCTTTGTACTGTCCGCCGTAGCCTCCTGAGCCATGGCGCCAAAGGGCATAATCATACTTATCAGAGTAATTTTGATTGCTCTTGATAAGTCCATATGCATACAAAGCCTGTGGCTGGTTTTTGCCTTATTTAATCAGGTTGCCGAGAATGTCGCGCGTCAGTTCTCTGGTCACTGATCGCGTAGCGGCACTGGTGGCATTCTTCACCACACGACCAGTAGCTGAGGTCTTCGACTTCGTCTTCTTACCCGTCACCTTGTCGCTGATATAAGTACCGAGAATGGTAGCGAAGGTCGAGGTCACAGCTGTGATCACAGCTTTCCACACCTTACTCATAATGCCACCCTTCTTCTTGTTCTTTGCAGCTTCCTTCTCCTCAGCCTTGGCTGCGGCCTCCTCCTCTTGTGCAGCTGCCAGCTCGTCAGCCTCTGCCATCAGCACCTCGAAGGCACTCTCCCGATCAATGGGCGTATCGTATTTTCCGAAGATGCGACTCTGCTTGATGATGTCGAGACGCTGACCTTCTGTCACGGCACCGATCTGCGACAATGGGAACAATATCTTGGCGCGCTCCACGATGCTGGGGGCACCCTTGGCGTCGAGGAAGCTCACCAGAGCCTCACCCGTCTCTAAGTTCATGATGGCCTCGTCGGTCTTGAACTCAGGATTAGCGCGGAAGGTGTCAGCAGCGGTCTTCACGGCCTTCTGATCCTTCGGAGTGTAGGCTCTCAACGCATGCTGTACACGGTTACCAAGCTGTCCGAGAATGTTCTCAGGAATGTCCGTCGGACTCTGGGTGATGAAGTAGATACCCACGCCCTTCGAACGGATCAGGCGGATCACCTGCTCAATCTTATCTAGTAGAGCCTTCGAGGTATCGTTAAACAGCATGTGGGCCTCGTCGAAGAAGAACACCAGCTTAGGCAGATCCATATCGCCCACCTCGGGCAGGGTAGAGTAGAGCTCAGAGAGCAACCACAACAGGAATGTCGAGTAGAGCTTGGGTTGCATCATCAGCTTGTCAGCTGCCAGTACGCTCATCACGCCCTTGCCCCCTTCCGTCTGCATCAGGTCGTAGATGTCGAACGAGGGCTCTCCGAAGAACTTGTCGGCACCCTGTGTCTCCAGCTGCAACAAGGCACGCTGAATGGCTCCGATGGTCTGGGCAGAGATGTTACCGTATTTCGTGGTATATTCCTTGGCGTGTTTCGATGTCCAGTCGAGCATAGCCTGCAGATCCTTCAGGTCGAGCAACAGCATGCCACGATCGTCAGCAATGCGGAACACGATGTTCAGTACACCGTCCTGCGTCTCGTTCAACTGCAACAGGCGCGAGAGCAGCATCGGGCCCATCTGCGAGATGGTAGCACGCATGGGGTGGCCCTGCTCGCCAAACACGTCGTAGAACCTCACGGGACAAGCCTGGAACTCAGGATTCTCGATGCCGAACTCCGGCATACGCTTCTCAATGAATCCACTGAGCTTACCTACCTGTGAGATACCACTCAGGTCGCCCTTCATATCGGCCATAAAGCAGGGCACGCCTGCCTGGCAGAATGTCTCAGCGATCACCTGCAGTGTCACGGTCTTACCCGTACCTGTAGCACCAGCTATCAACCCATGGCGGTTAGCCATCTTACCTGTAATACTGAGCGCACCGTTAGCGCAATGGGCAATATACAACCCTCTTTCTTTGTCTAACATAAGATTTATAGTTTTAAAATTTTCTGCAAAGATATATATTATTTCTTAGATTATTCGTATTTTTGCAGAAAAATTAAGCGAAATATGAAGATTACTAAGTTATTAGCCGTTTGTATCCTCTTGGGAGCAACGGCCCAGATGAAGGCTCAAAGCGCTCCTGAAGATGATTTTGACGCCAAGTATGCCACCGAATTGGTAAAGCCAGGCACACCTGCCCCCGACTTTAAGATGAAAACGCCCGATGGCAAGAACTTCCAGTTTGCCAAGTTTGCCAAGGGCAAGACCGTCGTGCTCGATTTCTGGGCCTCTTGGTGCCCTGATTGTCGCAAGGATGCCCCTGAGGTGGTACGTATGTACGAGGCCTACAAGCAGTATGGCATCGAGTTCGTTGGTGTCTCGATGGATACCGATGTAGAAGCCTGGAAGAGTGCCATCGAGAAGTATGGCATCACCTATCCGCAGGTCAGCGAGCTGAAGAAGTTTAAGGATACCGACATCTCCAAGGCCTACGGCGTCAAGTGGATTCCCTCGATGGTAGTCGTAGGTCCCGATGGGCAAGTCAAACTCTCCACCGTGCTCACCTATAAGGTCGATAAATACCTGAAAGAGCTGACCACTGGTGAATATCAGGCAGCACAGAAAGGCGAGGCCGTCTATATCGATGGCGATCATGGTCGCCTGAAGGCACTTATCCAGAAGCCCGCATTACAGCCAGGCGACCAGTGCCCGATGGTCATCTTCTGTCATGGTTTCAGTGGCACGAAAGATGGTCCACTGTTCGAACTGATTTGCGACACCCTCCAGGCTCATGGCGTCGCCAGCATCCGTTTCGACTTCAACGGACATGGCGAGAGCGAGGGCGAATTCAAGGATATGACGGTACCCAACGAGATCGAAGATGCCAAGAAGGTGGTGGCTTATGTGAGCGATCTGCGCTATGTCAGCAGTCTGGCCATCGTGGGCCATTCTCAGGGAGGCGTCGTAGCCGCTATGACGGCAGGCCAGTTGAGCGAAGAGTTAGGCGAACCAGCCTTTAAGGCCGTAGCCCTGATGGCCCCTGCAGCCGTCCTGCGCGACGATGCCATACGAGGCAGCACCATGGGCAAGTCGTACAATCCATTCGATCCAGGCGAGTATGTAGAGCTTTGGGGTGGCTTGAAACTTGGTGGCAAGTACATCCGTACAGCCTTCAACCTACCTATCTACGAAACCGCAGCCAAATACCAAGGCTCAGCCCTGATCGTCCACGGCAATGCCGATCGCGTCGTGCCCTACACCTATGGCGAACGCTTCCACCAGATATGGCCCAAGAGCGAGTTGGTCATTCAGGAATACTTCGATCATGGTTTCTCGCAGAACATCTATCGTAGCACGTCTATCGTAGCCGATTACCTGCTCAAGCAGCTGAAATAATATCTATCCAGAATTATTTCCTTTTCCAGGTTTGGGTTTCGTAGAAGACGCCGAGGTAGCCACGAACCTTTAGTTTGCTGCCATCGAGCCAGATGGAGCACTTATAGGTCTTACCATTCTTGGGGTTATATATCTTACCGCCCTCCCACTTGTCTTTTGACTTTGAGAGGCCGCTAAGAATGTTCACGCCCATCAGTTTGCGGGTTTTGAGTTTATCGTCAGGGTTGTGTTTATCCTTCGTCTCAGGCCCTTGCTGCAACCAGACGATCTTGCCGTTGACCTTGTCACCCTGCTGATATATCTCCACTTGGGCATCGCCAGCCTCTGTAATCCACTTACCCATAATGTCCTGTGCCCATCCAGACATCGATGCTAAGGCAAAACAAACACATAAAAATCCTTTTTTCATCTTTTATTCCGATTTTTCTGCAAAGATAGGAAATGTTTTCGATAATAACAAGATAGTAGGCTAATATTTATAACAAACCCATTAAATTGTATCAAATAAAGGCAAGAGTGGAGAGCCTCGTTGAGAGACTCCCCGCTTTCTCTACATGTTCACGCAGCTTGATGCGCCGAGCGCGGTGAGTACTGCTGTGATTACAGACGCGATGATTTGCAGCGTCCATTTGATGGTTTCTTTCTTAGTCATAGTATTCGATTTTTAAGGTTAATTTTTGCCACTCTCGTCATCCTCGGGATCAGAGCCTCCACCGCCCTGGTTACCGCCCTGCGAAGAACCGCCACCCTGGCCTTCGGTTCCTGAGCCAGTCGAAGGATCCTCGCCACCCTGATTCTCCTGCTCGGGATCCTCCACGGTGCCCGGGTCGGTCGAGGTCACACGCTTCACCTCCTCACCGTCACGATTGTAACAGGTGATCTGGATAGCCGTATTGGCCAGCTCATCCTTCAGGGTGATATCCGGGGTGAAGATGATGCGACGGCTCGTGATGAGTCCAGTCTTTACCTCAGTGACGTCATCGACGCTCTTTGCGCGCAGACCGAAGCGCATGGTTCCCAATCCGGGCAGAGCCACTGAGTGACCTTCGGTTGCCCACGCCTTGATTACCTCGCCAGCTGCGTCCCAGCAGGCCTGCATCACGCCCTTGCTCACGCCCGAGCGGAGAGCCGCCTCCTTAATTACCTTCTCCTGACTCAGTGCGATGTACAGGTCGGGCATCATCACGTAGCGATAGGTGCCAGCATACTTACCAATCTTCTGCAATCTCTCTTGTGCTTTTACTTTAAGTGCCATAATGTAATAAAAATTTAAGGTTAGAAATTAATGGTTTTGTTAGTTCTCTTGTGTCGCCATTCCGAGATTCTTTTTTCGCCCTAACTAGAGAAATCTTTCTCGTGCACTAGAAAAATATTTTTCCCTCGTTGGGGCTCTAAATCCCCTCTTCATTAACGACAGTGCAAAGGTACGAAATTTTCAAATGCAAACCAAATTTTTTGAGAGTTTTTTTTGCGTTTTTTTTAATTGTTAAAATTTACACATTTAGTGTCTATGATAGTGCATCAGTGAATCAGTGAATCATTTGGTATTTCATTTGCAGTTTACTTAAATCCTATATTATATTTATATATATTATAATATATTTAAATATAAATAATATCCTTTCTTTTTTTCGCCCGCATCAGAATTATCAGAAATCGAAAAGATACACTGATGCACTGATGCACAGTGTAGTTTTTATACTGAAATCGTTGACTATTACCCCTACAATATGCGACTCTATTACTAGATCATTTGCCTCTTTTCCTGAAATAGTTGCCCAATCCCCTTGTATGTAAGACCTGCCGCTTGCTTAGTGATCATCTGATTGAGAAGACGAGCGATGGGCGAGGACAGAAGCAAACCGTATTTCGTAAAACTGGTAATATTATGCTCTAATGCTGCATTGCTGCATTGCGTCATTTGATTTTTTTAATAATAAACAAACAAGAATATGACAGAAATAAGTATTAATAAGAGCGCGAAGGGGGTTGATAATACGCCCTCTCACGCGGCAGTGTTGAACCTGAAGGACCTCTGTGAGAACTGGCTCGAAGAACTGAGGTACAGCTTCATCCAGACGTAAAAATACAACAGGAAGAATGTGCCTATAACAATAATCCCCGCTCGTGTGGAGCGGGGATTTGTTTGGGGGTATGATTGGATTAGTTGTATTTCAGAATCTGACCGGGCATCAGGCGCTTGTTCTTGCTGATGCGGTTGGCTTTGCAGAGGGCATCCACCGTGGTGTGGCACTTGCGGGCGATGGCCTGGAGGGTTTCACCCTTCTTGACCTTGTGGTAACGAGCGGCCTTGGTGTAAGACGACTTGGAAGCCGTTACAGCGAGGTCGGAATCATCGTCGTCGGCACTGACTCTGCTGCTACCACTTACGCCACGAAGACGTGTGGCCTGAGCTGACTCAGCTGCATAACGGCTACGACGGAAATTGTAGAAGTCGCCTGTGACATCCTGATTGTGGAAGTCGAACATCAGAGCGGGGTTCAGAGCCACACCGCAGAGACGTGTCTCGAAATGGAGGTGAGAACCGGTGCTACGACCAGTGTTACCACCCAGACCGATAGGATCGCCTGCCTTTACTTCCTGATTCTCTACGACCAGATGCTTTGACATGTGGCCATAGATGGTCTCAAGACCGTTGTGATGGCGAATGACGACATATTTACCATAGCCCTTAGGCTCGTATTTCACGATGCGGATCTTGCCACTGAAGGCTGCGCGGATGGTATCGCCTACATAGACCTTGATGTCGAGGCCCTTGTGCTGGCGACCCCAACGGGCACCGAAGTTAGAGGTGACCACGCGACTCGGGGTAGGCATGCAGAAACCACGAAGGTCGATGCGGAAAGAGTCGGGCAGAGCAGTCTCACGATGGGCATATACGTTGTTCCAGTCCTCATAGAGATCGGCAGAGGGGTTGTAACGCTCTTCTTCGATGATCAACTTGTTGAGAACGATGGAATCAACGGCTTTCATTTTGCGATCGATGGGGGCCTGTTTAGCTAACAGATCCTGAGCTGTGGCAGGGGTTGCTGCCAGGGCTGCGAACGCAAAAAAGATAAATTTCTTAATTCTTATATTCATACGATTGTAATGTTCGAATTGCAAAAAGTCGGTGCAAAGGTAGTGATTTATACCGAGAATATGCAATATATTAGGTGTATTTTGTGCACTTTTAACATTTTCGCCCCCATTTTTAGGGTTTTCTACTTCAGACGGATGTTGCCCTGAGCGTCGATGGTGGCCTGACTCAGGGGGATATCGGCGTTGCTGAGTTGGCGGATTTCGCGAGCCACGCTGCCTGCTGCATCCTTACGAGGGCCGATGCCTCGCGTCTGGAGGAACGAGTGGATCTTACCGTCGATAAACGAGCCGTCGGCATTGATGTTGATCTCCACGACGGGGGCATAACCTGAGATGCCCGTCAGGCTGACGTTGTAAGGCGTGCAGAAGTTGCCGAGGCTGTAGGCGATGAAACGATCCTTATAGACCTCGATGGCGCGCACCACGTGGGGACCATGACCATAGACGACATCGGCGCCATGATCGATGCAGAAGTGAGCCAGTTGGCGCAAGGAACCGCGATTCTCGCCCAGGAAGGTCTCAGAACCCTGTGGCAGATGACTCTTGGTGCGCCCCTCGGCACCGCCGTGGAAGGACACGATGACGAGGTCACAACGATCGACGAGGTCATCGACGATGCGGCCTACGGTATTGAGGTCGGTATGTTTCAGGGTGTAACTGTTATGGCCGAAGGCACAGAGGCCGATCTTCAGGCCCTTGCGCTCGATGACGGCACTCTCGATGCGACCATCGATGCCCGAGAACAGGATGCCCTGCTCTTCGAGTACGCGCTCGGTAGATTCGATGCCCTCAAGGCCAAAGTCGTTGGCGTGGTTGTTGGCCATGCTCAGGAAGTCGAAACCTGCCTCCTTCAGCAGATGACCATAACTGGTAGGCGTGCGGAAAGCGTAGGAGTTAGGCCCTGTGCCCTTGGTGCTACGGCCTCCGTCGCAGATGGCTCCCTCGAGATTGCCTACCGTGAGATCGGCTCCCGTCAGAATATCCTTGGCGTCGCGAAAAAGGTCTCTGCCATCGTTGGCAGGGAGCATGATGCTGGGGTAGGTGGTACCCATCATGATATCGCCAGTCATGGCGATGTTAAGGGTTTGAGCATGGAGGGGGGTAATGCCAATAAAGGCGAGGGTCAGGCTAAGCAGGCGGATTCTCATAATGCACTGAGTTCAGTGATTCTGCGTGCACCTACATAACGCTTAGCGTAATTGGATTCAGTAGAGCTGCTGAGCTTCACACCACTCTTGCTACTGGCATGGATGAATGTGAACTCGAGCGTGACGGGATCGACATCGACCACGATACCTACGTGACCTACGTTTCGACCTGAATTAGGACTGGTGAAGAACACCAGGTCGCCACACTGGATCTCATCACGACGGATGGGCGTGTTGCGAGCGTACTGGTCGCGTGAAGAGGCGCCAACGAAGATGCCTGTCTGCTGCTTGTAAACGTAACTGGTAAAACCTGAGCAATCGAAAGCATTGGGGCCCTTAGCGCCTGAACGGTAGCGGGTGCCGATGTGAGAGAAGGCCTCGTCGATCAGCATCTCCAACCTGTCGAAACCCTGCTCATCGCTACCGTAGAGAAAATCGAAATTACCGATCTCTTCTTCCTCGTACTGGTCGGGCGATTGCACAGGCTTCTTGGTTTCTCCATTAGCAATCTCGCTCATGGAAAAAATCAACAGCAGGGCAGATAATATTACTTTCTTCATTACTTAGGTTTGGTTTTATAACCGAAAAAGATTGGTGCAAAGGTATATATAATATTTTGAAAACGTGCACGATGGCAGTGCGCGTTAACAAAATTAGAGTTGATTTAACACTCAACCCCTCATGTCTAACATTTCCAAAAATTTATGAAATAGCGGCCCAGTTGATGTTGGTTTTGCGGAGTTGGCGCAAGCGGTTCCAGAGCATCTGATAGCGTGGCGAGGTACAGTCCGGATCGTCGTCGATGATCTTCTGGGCCTCGTCTCTCGCCATCTGTACAAGCTGGCCATCGCGTGCGATATCGGCTATCTTCAGGTCGAAGGCCATACCACTCTGTTGGGTGCCTTCGAGGTCGCCAGGACCGCGCAGTTTGAGGTCGGCTTCGGCAATGCGGAAACCGTCGTTGGTATCGCACATGATATCGATGCGCTTGCGGGTGTCTTCGGATAGTTTGTAGGGGGTGACGAGGATGCAATAGCTCTGGTCGGCACCTCGACCTACGCGCCCTCTGAGCTGGTGGAGTTGCGAAAGTCCGAAGCGTTGGGCATCGAGGATCACCATGACGGAGGCGTTAGGCACATTGACACCTACCTCAATGACGGTGGTGGCCACGAGAATCTGCGTCTCGCCCTTCACAAACTTCTGCATCTCCTCTTCCTTCTCGCTGGGTTTCATGCGACCATGAACCTTGCTGAGGCGGAACTCGGGAAAGGCTTGTTTCAGTACCTCAAAGCCATCTTCAAGATTTTTCAGATCTGATTTTTCGCTCTCCTCGATGAGGGGGAAGACAATATAAATCTGGCGACCTTCGCGTATCTGCTGACGGATGCCATCGTAGAGCGTCGTCATGCGAGAGTCGAAGACATGAGTGGTTCTCACGGGTTTACGACCAGGAGGCAACTCATCGATGACACTCACATCGAGATCGCCATAGAGCGTCATGGCAAGGGTACGAGGAATAGGGGTGGCTGTCATTACCAGTACATGGGGAGGATTGGCACTCTTGCTCCAGAGTTTGGCGCGTTGGGCAACGCCGAAACGATGCTGCTCATCGACCACCACAAAACCGAGACGGGCAAACTGCACCGTATCTTCGATAACGGCATGGGTGCCCACGAGGATATTGATGGTGCCGTCGAGCAAGCCCTCGAGTACTTCCTCACGCCGTTTACCCTTCACGATACCCGTTAGTAAAGCCACGCGCAGATTCATATCCTTGAGGAAGCCCATGATGGTGGTAAGATGCTGTTCTGCAAGGATTTCCGTGGGAGCCATGATACAGGCCTGATAACCGTTATCGATGGCAATAAGCATCGACATGAGGGCTACCAGCGTCTTACCACTACCCACATCACCCTGCAACAATCGGTTCATCTGGCGCCCAGAACCAGTGTCCTTGCGGATCTCTCGGATGACACGTTTCTGCGCCTCCGTCAGAGGGAAGGGCAGGTTGTTGTGATAAAAGGTATTAAAGGCATCGCCCACGTGGTTGAACACATACCCCCGATATTTGCGACGATGGTCGCTGGCGTACCTCACGATATTGAGTTGCACGAAGAAGAGTTCTTCAAATTTCAGGCGCACTCGGGCGCGTTCTAAGTCTCTGACGTTCTGTGGATAATGTACGGTGCGCAGGGCCTCGTTGCGCCCCATGAGATAGTGGGGGCCAGTGATGAAGTCGGGGATGGTCTCTGGCAGGGGAGGCAATTTCTCGAGCATCGCCCTCGTGAGTTTTTCGATGTTGCGCGAGGATAGACCTCGTTTCTTCATCTTCTCCGTTGTGGAGTAGTAGGGTTGCATGCCCATCGTGGAGAGTTCCAAAGAGTCGGCTTTGTCGATGTCGGGGTGGGTGATGTTGATGCGGTTATTGAAGACCGTTGGTTTGCCAAAGACCACATACTCCACACCGATCTTATAACTCTCCTTGGCGTATTTGCCCCCCTGAAACCATACGAGGTCGGCAATGCCTGTGCCATCAGAGAAATGAGCCACCACGCGCTCTTTGCGAGGCCCCATCTGGAAAGTCTCAAAACTCAGGATATGACCCACAATCTGCACGAAGGGCATGTCGCCAGTGAGGTCGTGAATCGTATAGATCTTGGAACGATCGACATACTTGTAGGGATAGTACTCCAACAGGTCGCCATAAGTGTGGATGCCGAGTTCGTCACCCAGTATCTTCTTCCTGTTGGGCCCCACACCAGGCAGGTATTGTATGTCTTGATCGAGGATGTCCATCAGATGAGCACTTCGGCAATCTTGAGGTCGTAAGGTGTGGTGATCTTGATGTTCTCACGATTGCCCTCCACGAGGGTGATCTGATGGCCATAGCTTTCCACTACAGAGGCATCATCCGTAAAACCGTCGTTATAGGGCTGACGATTGGCAGCCTTCAACAACTGGATATCGAAGGTCTGGGGTGTCTGCACGAGTTTGTACTCATCGCGAGGCACAGTAACAGAGTTTGCAGGGGTGAGGTGGCGCACGGTTTCGACGACGGAGATCACAGGGATGACGGCCTTGGCTGTGCGAGCCGTTTCGTAACAATTACGGATGACCTCGATGCTGGGGAAGGGGCGCACACCATCGTGCACACCTACCACACCCTCTGCATCGTCGGGTACCAGAGCCAAACCATTCTGTACGGAATGGAAACGCGTCTGTCCACCATTGGCGAGTTGGTACTCAACGCTGAAATGATACTCCTCGCAGAGCTGACGCCAGTAATCCTGTTGGGCCTCAGGCAGTACGAGAATAATCTGTAAATCAGCAGAATACGCCTTGAATCGCTCGAGTGTGCGCATTAATACAGGTTTCCCACCAATGGGCAGGAACTGCTTGGGGATATCGCTCCCCATGCGCAGACCTTTACCACCTGCTACAATGATGATATAGTCCATCAGGCCATCAAGTGTTTAAAGCGCATGCCCTCAGCAATCTGGTCTGAGGTTTCCTGATCTACGAGTTGAGCGAGCAGTTCGTAAGCGTAGGGGAAGGCAGCTGCAGGACCTTCACCCGTCGTGAGATTACCATCCACTGTCACAAGGTCGCCTGTATAAGTGGCACCCGTCTCTTCGAGAACCTTCTCGAAACCAGGGTAGCAAGTAGCTTTCTTGCCATTGAGGATACCCAACTGAGCGAGAACCACAGCTGGTGCTGCACAGATAGCGGCAATCTTCTTGCCAGCCTTGAACTGAGCCTTCAAAGCCTCGCACACACCCTCGTGGGCATAGAGGTTGCTGGCACCTGGCATACCACCTGGCAACATGAGCAGGTCGGCGTCTGAATAGTCTGCCTGATCGAACTGCAAATCTGCCTCGATGTTCACGCCATGAGCCGACTCTACGAGTGGGAATAGCGTTGTGCTGATGGTTACTACCTCTACGCCCCCACGGCGCAGTACGTCAATGGGAATCAGGGCCTCGACATCCTCGAAGCCATCTGCCAGGAATACATAAACTTTAGCCATAATCTTCAATTTTAGGGTTTTCTGTTTGCAAAGATAGCAAAAAAACTGCGATAATATGCTGATTATTACTCTTTTTTTGTATTTTTGCAGCCATAAAAGCAAAAATATGGAGCACCGTAAACTGAGATTCGCCCTTTTTGGCAATATCTACCAGACGAATAAGTCTGCTTCGATTCAGAAAGTGTTATCGACACTCTCAGAGCTTGGCGCCGAGCTGTATGTCGATGCTGAGTACTATGATTTTCTGAAAGACGACCTGCAAATCAATGTGAAGGCCGACAACGTGTTCTATGGCAACGAATTTGATGCTGACTTCGTTATCTCGATGGGCGGTGACGGTACTTTCCTGAAGGCTGCCAGTCGGGTGCGTGAGAAGAATATTCCCATCCTTGGTGTGAACATGGGGCGGCTGGGTTTCCTCTCGGATATCAGTCCTGATAACATTGAGCACAATCTGGAGGCGCTCTACAACGATGATTACGCCATTCAGTCGCGTGCGTTGATTAAGGTGGAGACTAATGCAGAGGTGTTTGAGGGTTACTGTTGCGCCCTCAATGAGGTGGCCATCCTGAAGCGCGATACGGCTTCGATGATCTCTATTCGGGCTTGCATCAATGGTCAGTATCTGAACACTTATCAGGCTGACGGACTGGTGATCTCTACGCCCACAGGTTCTACGGCTTATTCACTTTCGAATGGTGGCCCAATCATCGTACCTGGTACGAAGGTGTTCTCGATGACGGCTGTAGCACCTCATTCCCTGAACGTGCGCCCCATCGTCATACCCGATTCTGCTGTGATAGAACTCGACGTGGAGAGTCGTAGCCATAATTTCCTAGTGGCCATCGACGGCCGCTCAGAGAAGTGTAAGGAGGGTACGAAGATTATACTCCGTCGTGCCCCCTACGACATCAATGTGGTGAAACGTGCCGAGCATCGCTACTTCGACTCCCTTCGCGAAAAAATGATGTGGGGTGCCGACCAGCGATAGTTGTGTCTGAAAGATAGATGAAAGTAATCTATAATAAATATTTCCCGTTCGGCAGTTTTTTAGCTACCAATATCTTCGGAATCATTTTTTGCAGGAGCGACAAGGGACGGTTGAGTGAGGTTGACAAGAACCACGAATATATCCATACCTTGCAGCAGCGCGAGATGTTGTTTCTGGGGTTTCTGGTGTGGTACAGCATTGAATGGCTGTGGCGCTATCTCAAGTGTCGCAACGTAATGAAAGCCTATTACGACTTGTATTTCGAGCGTGAGGCTTACAAGATGGAGAGCGACTTGGCATATCGTCAACATAGGAAGCACTTCGCCTGGTGGTATATGTTTGTGCCCAAGGGCTCGCTGCTGCATGAGATCGGATCCTTTTTTGGCGATATAGGTGCGTTCGTCAAGAAAGATTTCATCTGGGCGAAATACCTTTTTGCATTGGTGTTGGCCGTATTGATCGTCATCGCTCAGGTGAAGTTTAACATCTACGACATCATCATGGCACCGACCTTCGACGACGGGACTTCGATGTTCTGGATACCCCTCATCTATATCATGGTCTATTTTCTGGTGCTGATACCCTCGTTGGCCATGCATCAGGAACTGTGGCGCTTAAGGCGATGGCAGGTGTGGGTGTTCCCCATCATTCTGCTTGCCATCGACGGAGCAGGGCAGGGCTTCTATGATTACGTGCGATGGGCTGATGAATATGGGGTGACCATCAAGGATAAGAACTACTTGCGATTGGTGGGGTCATACTTGTTCCGATCAGTCTTTATCGTGCTGATGCTGTGTGTGTTCCGCAAACTGGCAGAGGGGCGCTTTGGGCTTTATGGCATGAAGCGCTCTGCCAAATATCTGCGTGTCTATGCCCTCATCTTCATACTGCTGGTGCCCATGTTTCTCTTCGTTTCGTTTACCCCTCAGTTCCTGAGCTATTATCCGAAGATGCATATCGACTTCTATGATAGTGCTATGGGGTGGGAACGATGGCAACTGATAGGCTTATTCGAAACCTTCTATGCCTTCGATTATATTGGTGTCGAAGGCATGTTTAGAGGTGCTATGGTGATAGGCGTGGCACGATGGCTTGGGTGTAGGGCAGTGTTGCCGATGGCATTGGCATATATGTGCATACACCTTGGAAAACCCGACCTCGAATTGTGTTCGTCAGTGATAGGAGGCTATATACTTGGTGCCCTTGCCTGGCGCACACGTCATCTGTGGGGAGGTATCATTATTCACCTTGGCATCGCCCTGTTTTTCGAAGTGGTGGGCATTACCCGTTTGCTGTTGCAAATGTAAGGCTTATGTCTCTCGCACGTTATAGTAAATAATGTACGCACGAGGGTGGTTTCTTAAATAGTGTTAAGAAACGAAAGATTTCTTCCAAAAAGTTTGGAGGGTATTGATAATAGTCTTACTTTTGCAGTGTACTATTCAAGTAGCACACTATAACAGAAGTTTTAAAAGTAATAAAGTAAGAAGGTAAAATAGTAAAAATCAAAAATAAAAAGGTTATGATTGAGGTAAACAGCATCAGTTTTAAGTATGCAGGTCAGAAGGACCTGGTATTCGATGATTTCAGTCTGAGACTGGAGGAGAACAATATTTATGGTCTGCTGGGTAAGAACGGCACAGGTAAATCTACACTCTTGTATCTGATCAGTGGTCTGCTTCGTCCGAAGAAGGGTTCGGTGTGTTTCGATGGCATCGAGACCTGCAAGCGCAAGCCTGAGACACTGAGTGAGATCTTCATCGTGCCAGAGGAGTTTGATCTCCCCGCCATGTCGCTCGATGAGTATGTGAAGATCAACCGTCCCTTCTATCCCATGTTTAATATGGAGGTGCTCGAGAACTGTCTGAAGGACTTTGAGCTTTCGACAAATCTGAAGTTGAATGCCCTCTCGATGGGTCAGAAGAAAAAGGTGTTCATGGCCTTCGCACTGGCTACTGGTACTAAACTGCTGTTGATGGACGAGCCTACGAATGGTCTCGACATCCCATCGAAGAGTCAGTTCCGCAAGGTGGTGGCTCAGTACATGACGGAGGAGCGCACGCTGATTATCTCTACCCATCAGGTACACGATGTGGAGTCGCTGCTCGATCATATCATGATCCTCTCTCAGCAGAAGCTGTTGCTCGATGCTTCAGTGGCTGACATCCAGGAGAAATACACCTTCGAGTATCGCACGCCCGACGATATGGACGACGCCCTCTATGCTGAGCCTTCACTCCAAGGTAATGCTGTGATTGCACCTCGCAAGGCCGATAGCGCTGAGACGCAGGTGAACCTCGAATTGCTCTTTAACGCTGTGACTCAGGGAAAGATTTGAGAGGTTGAAGATTGAACATTAAAGATTGAACATTGAAAATTATGATACAGTTTAGTTTTAATAGATTCGCAAAGGTGGCGCAATGGTCGCTGACGAACGACAAGAAGTATCATCTGAAGTCGTCTCTGCAGACATTCGTCATCATGCTGCTGGTGTTCTTGTTCTTCACCATAGCTGAGGTTAGGTTTAATGGCAACGATGCCTTCTATATTGCTTGCTCTATCTCAGTGATTGTATCGCTGCTTGTGACGGTTATCCTGGGCTCCTCATTTATGTTCTACAGCATGGAAGGCAAGCACGATATGCAGGCACTGCTGTTGTTGCCGGCCTCGAACCTCGAGAAGTATCTGGTACGCTATGCCTCGTGGATCATCATGTTGCCGCTTAGTCTGGTGGCCATCTTTGCTGCCGACTTGGTGCAGTATGTCATCAATCTGCTCCTGGGTCACCCCAATGCCACTTTTGTCACTATGGAGTTTGTGAATATGATGGGTGACACTTGGCATAAGATGCCTGAAAATCTTCGGAGCGGATTGGTCTCTGTGCTGATACTCGTCATCGTTTGGATGCATTCGCTCTATGCCCTTGGTGCTACGTTCTTCCGTTCGCGTAAGTACAACTGGGTTCCCACCACGATCATCATTGTATTGCTGATGGTTCTGCAGGTCGTCATCAACTCCCTGATGGGGAATCAGAACTTGGAGATTCAAACCGAGACCAACAAGTTTATAGTCAATGTGGTGGTCATGCTGCTGCTGATAGTATTCAACTTTTGGATGTCGTACAGACTCTTCTGTCGTCAGCAGGTGATTGGTAAATTGGTAAACCTTTAAAAGGATAGAAAGTAAAAAGGTGAAAAAGTAAAAAGGGTAAAAACGATGAATAGTTTTAGTTTCAATAGATGTGGAAAGGTGCTTCGCTGGCTGGTCAGCGTGAATCGCGTCAATCTGCTGGGATTAATCGCAGGCTTCACATTCTTTATTTTCCTCTTGCAGATGGCAACCTTCATATTCGGTTCGTTCGAACAGGTTGTTCCTTTTATCCAGCGTAGTGCCGACTTTGGCTCATTCTTCATACCATTTTCAATACTTATCATTGCCAGTAATGCCTTTACGAACTTTACCAGCATTGGTACCAAGCAGCAGCGAGGCACTTTCCTCACGATCCCTGCCTCTAATCTGGAGAAGTATCTGACGCTGATAGTCTATATGATCGTGGCTTGTGGACTGTGTGCCATCGTGGGTTATATTCTGGGCGACTGCCTCCGCATGGCCTGTCTCTGGATATGGGCAATGGCCTCAAATGATCCTAGCTTTACAGCTTGCGAGGTGTTTAATTTCAACGGCGTGGATCAGACCTATTATTTGTGGTCTTCGACAGTGCCCAGTCTCTTCTCGAAGATGACGCCTCATCTGATGACGGTGTGGAGCAGTGGTATCTATTGGGATTGGTACGTTTGGGCGAGTTTCATAATCGCTGTGATCTTGGCCGTATGGACTCACTCGCTCTTTATGCTGGCTGGTACGCTGCTTCGCAAGTATGCATTCATCATCTCAGGCGCTCTCTGGATGACGATCATGTCGCTCTACATGTGGACACTCAGTCATCTCGATCTCACCGTATTTCAAACGGTCTGGGATGGCGAAAAGTACGTTGGGAATGCTGTCGGTGGGATGGCTTACGTGCTGATGGTGGTGCTTCCTCTCTTCACGATATTCAATTATTGGGCATCGTTCCATATCTTCAAAGGTTTTCAGTTAATAACTAATAAGTGGTTTAATTATGACATTCTCAAACGATAAACCCATCTACATCCAGATGGCGGATCGCCTCTGCGATGAGATACTTGCTGGCAAGTATCAGGATGACGATAGAATACCGTCAGTCCGAGAGTACAGCGTGCTCCTTGAGGTGAACACGAATACGGCTGTGAAGGCTTACGAGCAACTGGCGCGCGAGGAGATCATATACAACAAGCGTGGTCTGGGCTACTTCGTCACCAAGGGTGCCAAGAAGCAGATCCTGAAGGCTCGCAAACAGGAGTTCATGAAAGAGCGCCTGCCAGAGCTCTTCCGCCAGATGCAGTTGCTTGATATCACAATCGATGATGTGGCAGAAGCCTATAAAAAGTTGTCCGTATGATTACGATTTCCATCCATTCATCACAAATTTGTGCAAATTATCCCAAATATTTGGGAAATGATGCAACTTTTAGTACCTTTGCCTCGTCAAACGTACAGAACTAAGGTAAAAAGTTTGTTTTTATGATACATCTACAAGACATCAACAAAACCTATTTCGGCGCACAACCACTCCACGTGTTGAAGGGCATCAACCTCGACATCGCGAAAGGTGAGTTCGTATCCATCATGGGTGCCTCGGGTTCAGGCAAGTCAACGCTGCTGAACATTCTGGGTATCCTCGACAACTACGACTCGGGAACCTACGAGTTGGCTGGTGTGCCTATCTGGAACCTCTCAGAGCGCAAGGCGGCCGACTACCGCAACCGGATGATAGGTTTTATCTTCCAGTCGTTTAATCTCATCTCTTTCAAAACAGCCGTGGAAAACGTTGAGTTGCCATTATTTTATCAGGGGGTGTCCAGGAAAAAGCGTCATCAGATGGCTCTGGAGTATCTGGAGCGTCTGGGACTTCTGGATTGGGCTGACCATTACCCCAATGAATTGTCGGGAGGACAGAAACAACGTGTGGCAATAGCCCGAGCACTCATCACCCGTCCACAGATCATCCTGGCCGATGAGCCTACAGGCGCATTGGACTCAAAGACCTCTGTGGAGGTGATGCAGTTGCTCAAGCAGTTGAATCAGGAAGAGGGCATGACCATCGTTGTGGTGACTCACGAGAGCGGTGTGGCGAATGAGACAAACAAGATAGTACACATCAAGGACGGTATCATCGGAGAGATTGAGGAGAACCTTAACCACGATGCTTCGCCTTTCGGCAGTGGAGGACTCATGAAGTAACGATTATGAGAGACATCTTTAGTGAAATATGGTCAACGGCTCAGAGGAATAAGCTCCGCACGACGCTTACGGGTTTTGCTGTAGCGTGGGGTATCTTCATGCTTATCGTACTGCTGGGTGCCGGCAACGGTCTCATCAATGCCAACATGAAGATGATGGGCGACTATCTCACCAACTCCATAGAGGTTTATGGAGGTCAGACCTCGAAGGCCTATAATGGTCTGAACGAAGGCCGCTATATCAACCTGAACAAGCGCGACATCTCTGATACAGAGTCGGGATTTACGGATCATATCGACGAGGTAGGTGCCTGTTACTATACCAGTGCCACTGTCACCAATGGTGAGGAGTATATGAGCATGCAGATAGCCGGTGTATATCCCGTTCACACGCAGATCGTAAAGCAAACCATGATAGAAGGCCGTTTTATCAACGATATCGACTTGAAGGAAAAACGCAAGGTTATTGTACTCACCGATAAACAGGCCAAGGAACTTGAGCCAAAGAATTACAAGAGTCTATTAGGTAGGCATGTGAAGGTGGGGAACATCGCTTTTAAGGTGGTGGGTATCTATAAGGCTCGTGACGATGGGAGTGGTAATGCCTACTCATCCTATTCCACCATTAAGAGCATCTTTGCTGCCAATACTCCTTATATTGGTAATATCGAGTTTACCTTCCACGGGCTTCCCACGGAGAAGGCCAACGAGGACTTCGAGAAGACTTATCGCCGCAAATTGAATGCCAACCATCAGGCCCATCCGGAAGACGAGCGTAGTATCTGGATTTGGAACAACTATACCCAAAGCATGACGATGGAGTCGGCCATGAGTATCATCCGTACATTCCTCTGGGTCGTGGGATTGTTTACGCTCCTCTCTGGTATTGTGGGTGTGTCGAACATCATGCTCATCACCGTGAAGGAGCGCACCCACGAGTTTGGTATCCGCAAGGCCATTGGCGCCAAACCTTGGAGCATTCTGAAACTCATCATCATCGAGAGTGTTATCATCACTACGTTCTTCGGTTATGTAGGTATGATGTTTGGTATTGCAGCCAATGAGTATATGGATGCTACGCTGGGTCATCAGGTGACCGATGTAGGTGGTGAGAAGATTACCTTCTTCATTAATCCCACCGTCGGACTGGATGTATGTTTCGAGGCCACGATGGTGATGGTCATAGCAGGTACCATTGCCGGACTGATTCCAGCCTATAAAGCAAGTAGAATTCGCCCCATCGAGGCCTTAAGAGCAGACTAAGATTATGAGAATAGATTTAGATACATATAGAGAAATCCTCGACACGCTGACGCGTAATAAAGCGCGCTCGTTCCTCACTGGTTTCGGTGTGTTCTGGGGTGTGTTTATGCTCATTGGCCTCATGGGCGGTGGACAGGCTTTGAAGCAGATGCTCGACAAGAATTTCGAGGGTTTCGCTCAGAACACCGTCATCATCTGGGCACAGCAGACTACCAAACCCTATAAGGGCTTCCGTAAAGGTCGCTGGTGGAGCATGGATTATAAAGATGTTGAGCGCCTGAGGCAGCGTGTGCCTGAACTCGACAATGTAGTACCCGTCATCTTCTCGGGTTGGAGAGGTGGTAATACGGCCTACTATGGCGACCAGAAGACCACGCCACGCATTCAGGGGACCATTCCTGAGATGGCTAACGTCATCGAACCCAAAATATACTACGGACGCTATCTCAACGAGATGGATATCCGAGAGCAACGCAAGGTGTGCGTCATTGGTAAGAAGGTGTATAAAGAACTCTTCAAGGGCGGTGGCGACCCCTGTGGCAAGAAGATCCGAGTAGATTCTACCTATTTCGAAGTGGTAGGCGTGGATTACGCCACAGGTGGCATCAATATCAATGGTCGTGCTGAAGAGAAAATCACGTTACCCCTCTCATTGATGCAGGCTATGTTTAATCGTGGTAACCAAGTGGATATGATTGCGGCTACAGGTCGTGGCAATGTGGTGATGAGTACGATTACCGATCGCATTCGTGAGACGGTGGCTAGAGCCCACTACGTAGATCCAGCCGACGAGCAGGGAGCCATGGTGCTCAATACTGAACTCATATTCCAGATGTTCGACAACCTTATGAAGGGTGTGAACTTTCTCATCTGGCTCGTAGGTCTTGGAACACTCTTGGCTGGAGCTATTGGTGTGTCGAACATCATGATGGTCACCGTGCGTGAGCGAACCACAGAGATTGGTATCCGTCGAGCCATTGGAGCGACGCCCAAGATGATTTTAGGTCAGATCATATCCGAAAGTATCGTGTTAACACTGGTGGCTGGTATGAGTGGTATCCTATTCGGGGTAATGATCCTACAAATGCTCGAAATGAACAGCATGGAAGACGGCATCATCACCACCCATTTCCAAGTAGGTTTCTGGACGGCCATCCTTGCAGCCGTAGTAGTTTCGGCCATGGGTGTGCTGGCAGGACTTGCCCCTGCAGCCAGAGCCATGAGCATCAAACCCGTCGATGCGATGAGAGACGAATAATATTGAAAATTGAATATTGAAAATTGAAATAATTATGAAAAAGTACAGCAAACTGATTATCGCAGCGATTATTGCGCTGATTTTCATCGGAACATTCGTGTTCCTGTGGCAGAAGAGCCAGCCCAAGGAGATTGTCTATAACGAGTTTACACCCAAGACGGAGGACATCCAGAAGACCACGATCATTACGGGTAAGATTGAGCCTCGCAATGAGGTGAACATCAAACCCCAGATCTCTGGTATCATCACCGAACTCTACAAGGAGGCAGGCGATGTGGTGAATGCTGGCGACGTGATTGCCAAGGTCAAGGTCATTCCCGATATGAGCCAGTTGTCTTCAGCTGAGTCTCGCGTACGTTTGGCAGAGATTAACCTCCAGCAGGCTCAGATCGATTACAATCGTGAGGAAAACCTCCACAACCAGAAGCTTGTTTCCGATGATGAATTCGACAAGAGTCGTCAGTCTCTGCGCCAAGCTAAGGAAGAGAAGGCCGCTGCTGTCGATGCTCTGCAGGTAGTGCGCGATGGTGTGTCGCAGGCAAATGCCAAGGCCTCTTCCACGCTTATTCGTAGTACCATTTCTGGTGTCATCCTCGATATCCCTGTGAAGGTGGGTAACATGGTTATCCTCTCTAATAACTTCAACGACGGTACCACGGTGGCCTCAGTGGCTAACATGAACGATCTCATTTTCCGTGGCAACATCGACGAGACTGAAGTAGGTCAGCTGGTGAATGGCATGACGATGAAGATCACCATCGGAGCCCTTCAGGATCTGAAGTTCGATGCAAACCTCGAGTACATCTCTCCAAAAGCTGTTGAAAGTAATGGTGCCAATCAGTTTGAAATCAAGGCAGCTGTGAAACTGGCTGAGGGAGGTAAGATCCGCAGTGGTTACAGTGCCAATGCTGAGATTGTACTGGCTGCAGCTTCGAAGGTGCTCAGCGTACCCGAGAGCGCCATCGAGTTCAGTGGCGATTCCACCTTTGTCTATATCATCAAGGGTGATGGCAAGAACAAGACTTACGAGCGCACCCAGGTTACGACTGGTCTCTCTGACGGTGTAAACATCGAGATTAAGAAGGGACTTACCGCCAAGGATAAAGTGCGTGGCCCCGAGATCGTTACCGATACCGATAAAGATTGAAAATTGAACACTGAAGATTGAAAGGTTATGAAAAAGGTTCTTTTATCATTTGTCATTTTTCCTTTATCATTTAGCCCTGCAGGGGCGCAGAAACAGTGGAGCCTGCGCGAGTGCTGCGACTATGCCGTAGAGCATAACATCAGCATCAAGCAGAAACAGAACCAGTGTCGCAAGTCAGAACTCGAACTCTCAACGTCGAAGAACTCCCGACTGCCTGATCTCAGTGGTAGCGTAGGCCAGAACTTCTCTTTCGGACGTGGTCTGACAGGTGCTAACACCTATACCAACACCAATACCAGCAGCACCTCGTTTGGTCTTAGCACGAGTGTACCCCTATTTACTGGTTTTCGTATTCCCAACGAGATTAAACTGAATCAACTGAACCTTGAGGCTGCCACAGCCGATCTTGAGAAGGCCAAAAACGATATCCGTCTGGATGTGGCCAAGGCTTACGTGCAGATTCTTTACGATATGGAGATGGCTGCTGTGGCCCATCGCCAGATAGAGATTGATTCCGCTCAGGTGCGTCGTCTGGAGGCCTATGTCGATAATGGAAAGGCTGCTGAGGCCGAGCTCTCACAGCAGAAGGCCACGTTGGCTAATAGCCGTCTTACGTTCACTCAGGCCGAGAACAACTATCGTATGTCTGTGCTTACGCTTACACAGTTGCTTGAGCTCCCATCGCCCGAGGGCTTTGCCATTCTGCCTCCCACTGAGGCTGAGATGAATGCCCTGAGTCAGACGAGTATCATCGGTCCTGATCAGATTTACGCTGAAGCCCTGGGTGTCAAGCCTGAGATACTCTCTCAGCAGTTAAAGCTGAAAGGTACTGAGCACAGCATTAAGATTGCTCAGGCAGCCAATTATCCATCACTCTCATTGGGTGGAGGTCTTGGTTCCAACTATTACACCACCTCGGGCTACGATTCCGATAGTTTCAGTTCTCAGATGAAAAACAATTTCAGCCAGTATATCAGTCTGAACCTGAACATCCCCATCTTCAACCGTTTCCAGACGCGCAACAACATACGTAGTGCCCGTATCGACTTGGAGAATCAGCAGTTGCAGCTCGACAACACCAAAAAGACGCTTTACAAGGATATCCAGCAGGTGTATTATAATGCCCTGAACGCACAGGAGAAGGAGCGCTCTTCCGAAGAGGCTCTGCAGAGCACCAAAGATGCTTTCCAACTCATGCAGGCCAAGTATGAGAACGGTAAGGCCACCATTACTGAGTTCAACGAGTCGAAAAACAACTACCTCAAATCAGAGTCCGACCTCGTTCAGGCTCGTTACGAGAATCTCTACCAGCATGCGCTTATAGAGTTCTACCGAGGCAAAGATATGGTCTTTTAGTCTCTACTTCATCTCAACGATCTCTCCGTTGTGGATGTAGAATCCTTTGGCATGGGGCTCGGCGATGAGCTTCATGCCATTAAGTTTATACCATGCATTGTCTGGCTGCTGGGTGTGGATGGTCTGAATTCCAGTGGTGCTATCAAGAAAGGTCTTGAGTTCGTAGAGGGCAGGAAGGGCGCAACCTGTCTCGTTGTCGAAGAGCGAGGCGTTGTACCAACCGTCGGTCACGCGCTGGGTGTTCCAGTCAAGCCCGTATTCGTTAGCCTCAGGGAACCACCATAACAGGCCATTCACATTGGCATGCCTGTTCAGCATGGTGATTAGTTCTTCCGTAAATTGCCGCTGGCCTTCGTAGGTGAGGGGATAGTACTGCTTGTCGTTATCGCCCATCTGATAGTGATAGGCACAGCCTGTCTCTACGACCATGATCTGTTTGTTGGGGAAGTTAGTCTCTAACTCTTTCAGACCTTTGTCGAGGTTGGAGATAGGGCCTTTATAATAAGGATAATACGAGGTGCCGATGATGTCATAATCAATCTCATACTTCTCGATATGCTTGAAGAAGGCTATATCGAGTGTTGGATTATTGGCGCACTGCTCAGTGTGGATGATGATCTTGGCCTCGGGGCAGACCTCGCGGCAGGCTCGAGAAGCTGATCGCAGTATGTTGGAGAAACTATCCCAGTGATAGTCGGTATAGTCCTTCCAGTCGTCAGTGGGTTTCAGATGACCTCCGTCACTCTCGAATTCCTCATAGTTGTCGCTCAGATAGGCGCCCCAGAGCATGCCAAAACTGATCTCATTGCCGGTCTGGATGAAATCAGGTGTGGCACCTGCTGCCACGAGTTGCTCCAGACAGTCTTTGGTATAATAATAGACAGTCTCTTCTATAGGGAGTGTATCCTCATTGGGAGCGGGAATCCATGATTTCGGGTATAACTGCTGACCAGGATCGGCCCAAGTGTCAGAATAGTGGAAGTCGAGCATGAACTTCAAGCCGTTGTCCTTGAGGCGCTTGCCGAAAGCCTTGACATATTCCAGATCCTGACGAACACCCTGGCCCTTGGCCTCGTCGGGAGCCTTACTGGGATCCACAAATAAGCGTACGCGTATCGTATTCCAACCTTGTTCTTTCAGGAAAGAAAGCACGTCGCTGATGGGTTGCCCGTCTTTGTCCAGATAGATGGCACCATGTTCCTCATAGGTGGGTAACAAAGAGATATCGCCACCTACATATTTCTGAGCATGAACAGAAGTGAGGCAGAAAAGCAGGGCTGAGGCCACGAGGAATCGGAATTGTTTCATATCATACGAGTGGGTTAGTTTGCTTTGCAAAGATAGCTTTTCTTTCCGAACTATCCAAAAAAAATGTAATTATTTTGATAAATGTTTGTAAGTTACACTGAAAAATGCTATATTTGCAGTTGCAATTTATGAAGTCTTTTGTCAGACACCATATGAAGCTTGTTATAACAGCCTTCTTGCTGTTCGTATTTGCAGGTGTTGCCTTCGCTGAAAAACAAGTCAATGACTTGACGGGTGAGGACAGGGATAAGTATGTGCAGTTCCAGTTTCTGCTGATGAAAGGCACGCCCGACGAGTTTTACGGTTTTGTGAAGGATTATGAGAAGGATCTGAAGAGCAAGGGCTACATGATGCTCTATTACAAGCTGAAGACAAACAAGGGTTTTTTTGCACTGGCCCACAATATGCTCTATCTGGCCATTCAGTATGCTGAGGAACTCGACCAAGAGGTGAGAAAGGCAGAGGCCAAGGACTACTACTATCTGGCGACGGGACTCTATGGCGACATCTATAAGAATGGACATAATGCCCGCAAGGCCAAGCAGTTTATACTGCAGGCACTCGATGAGGTGGGCGACAGGGATCCGAAGTTCACCTTGCGTATGTATATGAACCTGGCTGAGATGATGAGTCTGAGGGATCCGAAAGAGGCTTTGGAGTGGCTCGACAAGTATGTGAAGGTGGCCAATGATATCAATAGTGTGGATCATATCTCGATGTCGCTGGGCATGAAGGGTTACATCTGTTTCCTGACAAACGACGCGAAAACTTTTTATCCGATCTATGAGCAATACGATGAACTGAGGAAGAAGTACGAGGCTGAGCTGAACAACCGTTACGACAACATCATGGATGTGGCGAAGTACGCCTTCGACGGTAATTACAGTAGGGCGCTCTACAAGGTGCATCAAGGTAATCTGCTGGTCGATAGTGCGCTCTGTGTCATCAGCATCCACGCCATGGAGGGCGACGTAAAGGAAGGATTCCGTGCGATGAAGGAGCACTACGTGGAGCTGGACTCTATCTACAGTCTGTTGCAGGCAGCTAACTTTAACCAGTTGGCGAGCGAGACCTCACTGATGCGCTCGCAAGAGGAGACGATGGCCAACAAGCGATTGGCTAAGCAACTGGTAAACTGGCTGATAGGTATGTCGATAGTGTTTATCTTTGTCTATATCATGGGGCGCAGGCGACTGATGAAGAAAATTTGGAAGCGTAGTGCCGAACTTAAGAAGGCCCTGGCCAGGGCAGAGGAGTCTGACCGCATGAAGTCTGACTTCATCAAGAGTATGAGTCACGAAATACGCACACCGTTGAACGCTGTAGCTGGTTTCGCGCAGGTGCTGAGCAGTCCGCTCTACCAGTTGTCGGATGAAGAGAAAAAGTTTATGCAGGACCGCATTATGAGTAATGTGGATCAGATTACATCGACTGTCAACGAACTGCTGGAGCTCTCTAAGAGCGAGAGTGAAACCGAAGATACTGAGGTGGAGATGTCAGATATCAAGTGTAACGATCTGTGTCGCTCGGTGATTGAAGCGATGAAGGGTAACGAGAAGGCAACGGTGGAAATGAGATTCTTCACTACAGTGAAAGACGACTTCACCATCCGCTCGAATTCTTACAGACTGAGAAGCATACTGAACCACCTGATAGATAACGCCCAGAAGTTTACAGACATAGGGCATATTGACTTGCGTGTGGAGAAAAAGAACGATAAGGTGTTGTTCACAGTGACAGATACGGGCGTAGGTATCGACAAAAAGAACCGGGCGCGTATCTTCGATCCTTTCTACAAGCAAGACGACTTTAAGTCGGGTATTGGCTTAGGACTGGCCATCTGCCGACGACTGGTGACCACGCTGAGAGGTACGGTGGAACTTGACCCCATCTATACCAGCGGAAGTCGTTTTGTGATTACACTGCCTATAGAATAATGATCAGAAGGTGATGCCGATGGCGGCCTTCACATCCCACTCACTCATGCGGATATTGGTTCTTTCGTATGAGGATGAGAAGCTATGGATTTGGCCCATGGCGTTGATAAACCAGTTGCGATACCAGTAAGTGATAGAGGCACGCATGTCCATATTCAGACGGATGCGACCCCACGTGCTATGACTGTCAGAGTGGTTCGTAATGAGATATTGGGTGAAATCACCTTCTTCGAAGCCTTCAGGGGGTATGTCAATATCGGATGTGTATTGATCCACTTTCATGTAGTTGATGAGACTCACCACAGGCATGGCCACAGCATTGATCACCAGACCAGGGGTAGGAACCCAGTTGTAGGTATAGCCTGCACCGAGGCTGCCCTGATAGATCTTGAGTTTGCCCACACCTTCGAACGATCCAGAAAGGAGCATTACACTCTGAGGCTGTGAGAGGTCGAACTTCTGGTAATAGGCCATCAGTCCTGCAATAAACGAGCCTGCGGAGCGCTTCTGTATGACTGACTGACCATAGGCTGCGGCCAGAGAGAACCGTTTCTGATTGAAAATCCAATAGCCGTCGAGCACAAACGATTCGATTTTCATGGGTTGTTCTAAGCTTAAGATGGTCTCGATGCTGCCTTTGTTCTCACCGTCAATGCTCATATCATACACACCGAATTGAGGCTCATAGAAACTAAACCGACGCCAACGGATATTGACGCCATTGCTGGGAGTGGCGATGTTGAACGACATGTTGATGCCATCATTGCCGGAAAGTGAGAGGGAATAACCGCCGCCCCAGCCTCGGTAGCCCACATAGAATCCTAAGGATGTGGCCACTGGAGGCTTGATTTTCACACCAATGTCGTAGATGTCGTGGGTTTTGGAAACCTCAGTGACCTCGTCAATGTGGGTTTCCATGTTCAGGTGCATCTGGTCAGTACTGGAGTTGAGCGTGACGGCCCACTTCTTCTCGGGTAGGCCGATATAGGCAGGATCTGTGCCCATGACGTTAGAGGAGTCGAGGTAGTGGAGGAGTTTCTCCTTAAACGACTTCTTCTGTTTCTGCTCCTGAGCCTGTATGCTGCCGAGCGCGAGGCACAGTGCCAATACGACAGAGATACGCCTCATCAGTTTATTTGTTCTTATGTCGGTTAGCCCGTTGCTCACGGTATTTGGCTTTCTGACGGGCAGAGCCACTACCGTGAGCCCCAGTGATATACTGTTTCTTCTTGGCCTTGGTCTTCACCTTGCCACTCTCCTTCGGCTTATCACCTCCACGTCCGAAGTTGATGCCGTTTTCGAGAATATGCTGGAAATCATCCATATTAATGATGGAAAAGGCGAACGCCTGTGAACGCCATGGCAATACCGTACTTATCGCAGGTCATGATGACATGATCGTCGCGCACTGAGCCACCAGCCTGGGCAATGAACTCTACGCCGCTCTTGTGGGCACGCTCGATGTTGTCGCCAAAGGGGAAGAAGGCGTCAGAGCCAAGAGCCACCTTCGTGTTCTGGGCTATCCAGGCTTTCTTCTCTTCCATGGTGAGCACCTCGGGCTGTGTCTTGAAGAACTGTTGCCAAGCACCATCGCGCAATACGTCGTCGTGCTCATCTTCAGAGATATACACGTCGATGGTGTTATCTCGATCAGCGCGACGGATACCATCTACGAAGGGCAGATTCATCACTTTGGGATGCTGGCGAAGCCACCAGATGTCGGCCTTGTTACCTGCCAGGCGCGTGCAGTGGATACGGCTCTGCTGACCAGCTCCGATACCGATGGCCTGACCGTCCTTGACGTAGCAGACGGAATTAGACTGCGTGTATTTCAGTGTGATGAGGGCGATAATCAGATCGCGCTTAGCCTCGGGTGTAAAGATCTTGTTCTGAGTGGGGATATTTTCGAAGAGGGCATCGTCGTCGAGTTTAATCTCGTTGCGACCCTGCTCGAAGGTAATGCCAAACACCTGCTTGCGCTCAATGGGCTCAGGCTGGTAGGTAGGATCGATCTTGATGACATTATAGGTACCCTTGCGCTTATCCTTCAGGATCTCGATGGCCTCGGGGGTATAGTCGGGAGCAATCACACCGTCGCTTACCTCGCGCTTCAGGATCTTGGCAGTTGTAGCATCGCAAGTGTCGGAGAGGGCTACGAAGTCGCCATAGCTCGACATGCGGTCAGCTCCACGGGCCCTGGCGTAGGCACAGGCGATGGGGCTCTCGTCAAGACCAGCGATATCGTCCACGAAGTAAATCTTCTTCAGTGTGTCGCTCAGGGGCAGACCTACGGCAGCTCCTGCGGGACTGACATGCTTGAACGAGGCAGCTGCGGGCAGACCAGTGGCGGCCTTGAGCTCCTTCACAAGTTGCCAGGCGTTGAATGCGTCGAGGAAATTGATGTAGCCGGGACGGCCGTTGATTACTTCGATGGGTAACTCTCCCTCGGTCATGAAGATGCGTGAGGGTTTCTGGTTCGGATTACATCCGTACTTGAGTGCTAATTCTTTCATTTGTATATGTGGTATGCTTTATTATGTTTTACTTGAGTTTGATGCACATCTTGGTGAAGTCGTCGCTGGGTTCGGCATCGCCTACAAAGTCCTCAACGGCCTTGTGGATGACCTCAGAGGTCTCCTGGGCACTACCATGATCCTGCTTCAATAAAGCCTGCAGACGAGCGTCTCCAAACTGCTCCTTGTTGATGTTCTCGGCCTCGCTGATACCATCGGTATAGATAAACAGCGTCTTACCATGCATATCGCCCACTTCTTCGCCTTCGAACTCTATTTCCGACCACAGACCGATAGGCGCATTAGATTCCATCTTCATATATTCGCCATTGAGCAGGGGCGGATTATGGCCTGCGTTGCAGTATTCCATGTGACCCGTCTTGAGGTCGATGAGACCTATAAACATAGTGACGAACATGCCCTGATCGTTATCCTCCGTCAAGGCATGGTTCAGACGGTTGGCAATGGTATTAGGCGTGAGCCTGCCATCTACCAGTGTACGGAACATACGCGTTACCTCGGCCATGAAGAGGGCAGCAGGTACGCCCTTGCCACTCACGTCGCCCACGCAGAAGTAGAGCAGATCGTCGATGAGGGCATAGCCATAGAGGTCGCCACCCACCTCCTTGGCAGGGGTCATCATGGCGTAGATATCCACATCCCTGCGCTTGGGGAACACATGGGGCAGCATGCGCTTCTGAATCTCACGGGCAATGCGCAACTCACTCTCAATACGCTCCTTGGCGGTGGTGGTCTCTTCGAGTTTGTCGTAGGCATCCTGCAACTTACTGTGAATAATCTTCAGATTCTTCATGTGAATATTGCGTCGATAGGCGATGATGGCGAGGAAGCTGATGAGGATAACTGCGATGAGACCACCTGCAATCAGCATTGTGCGCTCCTTGGCCAGCATCTGCTCCTTCGCGTCGTTCTCGGCGTATGTGAGAGAGAGTTCTGCGTCGAACTCGTTCATCTGCAAACGTGCTTCTGACGACTGGATGGAATCTATCACTTGGCGGGCCTGTTTCTGCCAGTAGAGGGCTTGTCTCAGATCGCCCATGTGCTCGTAGATCGAGGCTTTCTGTGCGCATCTGTTTTGCTGGTGAATCAGTTTGTCGGTGCGTTTGAGGGCTAAGTCCCACTGCTTGCGGTTCTTGGCTTGATAAACACTGAGCAACTCGCCAAAAAGACCACCCTGGCCTCCGTATTTTTGCATGAGCTTGGCACGCTCCTTGTAAGCCTCCTCAAAGCCAAGGCTGTCGCCCAGATTATAGCGTACCAGACACTTATAGCTCCAAGCCGTAATCTGATTCATGGGAATCACCTTTGGCTCATCGAGCGCCTTGCGGGCATATTCCTGCACCTCGTCGTAAGCCCTTCTTTGGAGTGCCACCTCACAAAGTCCCAAGTAACAGGGAGCTGCACTCTCGTTGGGCAGGTACTCCTCTTTCAATTCCAGTGCCTGAAGGAAACTCTTCTCGGCAAGACCCTTATTGCCTGATTGTTCGCGGATGGTACCCAGGGTGAAAGTGGCGAAGTACATACCGACATTGCTGTTGTTATCCTTGGCATGATGATAGATAGCATGCGACAACTCGACACCTTTCTGGCGATCGACGTACTCGAACATATAGATGGCTTCGTAGCTGCAAGCGCGATAGAAGGTCTCATGATAGTCGGAAAACTCGGTGGCGTCCTTCACTTTCTTGATGGACTCAAAAAAGCGGTCTGTCTCTCGCGTACTGTAATAGTGGTAAGCCTCGTCGGTAAGTTTCTGGAGTTTTGGGGGCAACTGCTCTTCAGCGCAAACAAAGTTGGCGCCAAAGGTAAGCTGCAGAAGCATCAGAAACAAGAATAAAGCAACTCTCTTCATATGCGATGGATTATATTACGCTGCAAAATTAAAAAAAAAATCTGAATTGTGCGTGGCACATTGTGTATTTTTTTGTAATTTTGCACCAAACTTATATATTAATATGGAGAAGAAACATATAGCTCTCAAAAAACTGCTGGAGGCTGTGGAGAAGGAATTGCTTCACAAACCCGACAAGAAGGCGCTCGACCGTCTGTCATTGTTCGTGGGCTTTCAGGACTGGGATTCTTTTCAGGATGCCTTGCATGGCGATGCGAGTGCCGACAAGAACTATAAAACAAAAAAAGAGGCCTAAAGCCTCTTTTTTCTTATTCAACAGTAATGGCGCGACGCTTCTCCTTAATACGAGCAGCCTTACCAGTGAGCTTGCGCAGATAGTAAAGCTTAGCGCGACGAACCTTACCAACCTTGTTGATTTCGATGCTCTCAATGTTCGGAGACTCAATGGGGAAGATACGCTCTACACCAACGGTACCTGACATCTTACGAACAGTGAAGCGCTTCTTGTCACCATGGCCGGCGATCTTGATCACCACACCACGATAGAGCTGGATACGCTCCTTGGAACCCTCGATAATTTTGTAAGCGACAGTGATAGTGTCTCCAGCCTTGAACTTGGGGAACTGCTTGCCGGTTGCAAATGCTTCTTCAGCAACTTTAATTAAATCCATCTTTTTACTTTATTACTTTGTTTTGCTGTATCGTTCCAACGCAACATAGACGGGCAACTCGTGACTTCCCTCCATAGGTTACGCCGAAAAGCGGGTGCAAAGGTACTATTTTTAATTGAAAATTGAAAATTGAAAATTGATAATGTGACATGATTAACATTATTTAACCGATCTATCTATTGAATCTTCAATTTTCAATCCTCAATTTTCAATAATCTTCGTAATTTTGCACCATAAATAATTAAAACTATGCGTAAAACTCTACTTTTTCATGGGACTTTGGCCATGCTTATGTTGG
>Ga0310696_10001612_pt1 | contig 32326 bp, 25 predicted proteins | sample AusTroGonzalo_MG_4_FD_203885 | JGI IMG/M metagenome (GOLD analysis project Ga0310696, IMG submission 203885) | Bovine rumen microbial communities from tropical cattle in Woodstock, Queensland, Australia - Gonzalo_02 (v2) (version 2) | ecosystem: Host-associated > Mammals > Digestive system >... | reverse complement strand
GACACTGGGTCGACGCAGGCCTTAAAAATGCGGAAGATGTGAAAAAATATTACGACGCGCTCAGAGCCGAGCGGGCCGCGCAGATGCGCACAAAGGACTCCGCTCCCAAAACGTCTGCGGCGCCTGACACGCAAAAACATTTCAACGGCGAGAGAAAATACAACAACGATTTCTACGAGTGGCTTGAAAACCGCGACGCGCCGAAGAACAAAAACAAAGGTTAAACATATAATGCAACAACCGGCTGCACACCGGAACCGCTCACGGAGGACAACATGATAAATCGGGCCGAAATAACCGCACGCGTTGAAAAAATATACGAGGAAAAAAGGCTTTCCAACATGCAGCTCAAAGACAAAAGAACTGCCGAGGTCAGTGAAAAGCTGCCTCTCTACGCGAAAATCGAAAAAGAAATAACCGAAAACGGCTTCAGACTTGTCTCTCTTGCCGCCAAGGGCAGCCGCGGCACCCCCTCATACAAAGAAACTGAGAAAACGCTCTCCCGCCTCTCAGACGAGAGAAAAAAGCTTTTGGCATCCGGCGGCTTCCCGGAAGACTACATTGACGGCTGCTACACGTGCAAAAAATGCCGCGACACAGGCAGAACCGTCGACGAAAACGGCCTGCCTTTTTACTGCGACTGCTACGTAAACTATTGCAAAGACCTGATCCTCGCAGAATCCGGCCTCCCGGTAAAAGAGGGCTTTGAAGCGTTCGACTTAAACGTTTTTGCCGAAGAGGACAGAAAAGAAGCCTCAGCTCTCCTCGAAAACGCCAAGGAATTTGCAAGCGGCTTCGAAAACGCGCGAAGCGAGCTTTTCTTCGGCAAGGCGGGTGTCGGAAAAACCTATCTTGCGAGCCTCACGGCAACCGAACTCATCAGAAAAGGTGTCTACACCGTCTACACCACGGTCCCGATGCTCATGCAGACGCTTCTTTACTTTGGCGATGACGAAAGGCTGCAGGAAAAACGCGACAACATGTTTGAAATAGTCCACAGCGCGGACCTCCTGATTCTTGACGAGCTCGGCACGGAGCGCATGACTCAGGCAAGGCAGGACCTAATCGAATCTATCATTGACGGCATTGTTGCAAACCCTGCAAGAAAATGCATCGTCATCTCAAATCTTGACGCCAAGGAAATGATGACCGCCTACGGCGAGAGGATGTTCTCAAGACTTGCGTCAATGAAACTCATAAAATTCAATCTCCCCGCTACGGGCGACCTCAGAATCAGGAGATAAGAACTTTACGCAAGTCGGGGTCGCGCACGCAAAAATAGTTCAAAAATCGAGATTTTTGACTCTTTACGCAAGTCGCGAAAGAGAACTTAAAACACCCAACTGTACTTCTAAAAGCACACAAGGTGTCTTGCGACGATTATCTGCGACTTGCTTTGCGCGAGCTCCCCGCTCGAAGTACCTTCGTACATCTTCGGGGTCGCGCACGCAAAAATAGTTCAAAAATCGAGGAGCTTTTATGGACGGCGATTTTGGCGATTATACGCTGCTTGTTGAAAAAGAAGAAATATGGGCGAGGATGCTCGCGGAAGTTCTCGAGGACAACGGAATCCCCTGCGCCATGCTGCCGATTTACGGCGCAGGCCTTTCGATGAAAGCCGGAATGCAGGATTGGTACAAAGTGTTTGTCCCAAAGGAACACCTCGAAATCGCCAAGGACCTTGTCGACGAGCTGTTCTCCGCCGGTTATACGGTGAATGACGATAATTAGCTTACATGTGTCTGTTAAACAATACAATTCACAGACGAACGCTCCGGCAGGCCGAAAGGCGGGCCGGAGCGGCATTTTTTTGCCCCAAAAACATTGAGGCAAAGCTTGAGTGGAACTTGATGACATTGGCGGCTTAGATACTTGAAAACGCGCTTAAAACGTGCTAAAATTCTCTGGTTTGAGAGATAACTCAAAAACAGTCAAATTTTTCTAATTAACGGAGGGTTTTTACATGGACAACGGGTGTCTGAAAAACGACGAAAAGTATCAGAAACTCCTTGAAGTCATTGAAGCCAACAAAAACATTCGCGGTTCCCTGATCCGTGTTCTTCACGACGCTCAGGAAATCTACGGCTATCTGCCTATCGAGGTTCAGAAAGTCGTTGCTGAGGGGCTTGGAATTCCTCTCGCCGAGGTTTACGGAGTTGTGACTTTCTACGCGCAGTTCTCAACAAAGCCGAAGGGCGAATACAAGGTTTCGGTATGTCTCGGAACGGCTTGCTATGTTAAAGGCTCTGACAAGCTTCTCGAAAAACTCGAAGAAGAACTGGGCATAAAAGTTGGTGATTGCACACAGGACGGCAAATTCTCAATCGAAGCCTGCAGATGCATCGGCGCATGCGGACTTGCCCCTGTTTTCACTATCAATTCGGATGTTTACGGAAAGAAGATTCCGGATGACATTCCCGGAATTGTTGCTAAATACAAGAATTGACGGGAGGCGCGAATATGATCACAGTACAAGAACTTAACGTTTTGAGAGAAAAGGCGCTGCCTAAAATCGCTCTCAGAAAAAAAGTATTCGCTGACAGGGTTCCCGAGCTTTCACAGAAGAAGATCGTGGAAGTGAACGAGGGCACTGAGAAGACGTACAGAGCGCACATTCTCTGCTGCGCAGGTACGGGCTGCAAATCTTCAGGTTCAGACAACCTCCGCGCGGAATTCGAAAGAGTTCTCAAAAAATATGATCTTTTTGACGAGGTTAAAATCGTTAAGACAGGCTGCTTCGGTCTTTGCGCCGAGGGCCCGATCGTTGTCATTTATCCCGAGGATGCGATGTACTGCAAGGTTTCCGTTGACGATATCGAGGAAATCGTGACAGAACACATCATGAACGGCCGCATTGTTAAGAGACTCCTCGAAAATGCAGCTGCAAGGGAAAAAGAGGGCGAGATCACAGACGAGGATCTTGAAGGCAGCACATTCTTCAAGAAGCAGATGCGTATTGCTCTTCACAACTGCGGAAGAATCAACCCCGAAGATATTGAAGAATACATTGCCGTTGACGGTTATCAGGCGCTTGCAAAAGTTGTCACAACCATGACACCCGACGACGTTATCAACGTAATGCTTGACTCAGGCCTCAGAGGCCGCGGCGGCGCAGGCTTCCCGACCGGAAGAAAGTGGCTTTTCGCAAAGAACAGTGTGTCGGACCAGAAATACGTTTGCTGCAACGCCGACGAGGGCGACCCGGGCGCATTCATGGACAGAAGCGTACTTGAAGGCGATCCGCACGAGGTTCTTGAGGCTATGGCCATCGCGGGCTACGCAATCGGCGCAAATCAGGGCTACATCTACGTAAGAGCTGAGTATCCGATCGCAGTCGAGAGACTTCAGATTGCTATCGACCAGGCCGAAAAGTACGGTATCCTCGGCGAGCACATTTTCGGAACAGATTTCTCGTTCAAGATCGACCTCCGCCTCGGTGCGGGTGCATTCGTTTGCGGCGAGGAAACAGCGCTTATGACTTCGGTTGAGGGCCACAGAGGAGAGCCGAGACCCAGACCTCCGTTCCCGGCAGTCAAGGGTCTTTTTGCAGAGCCTACGATCCTCAATAACGTTGAGACATACGCCAATGTTCCCCAGATCATCCTCAAAGGATCCGAGTGGTACAAGAACATCGGTATTCCGACCAGCACAGGCGCGAAAGTGTTTGCCGTTGGCGGTAAGATCAAGAACACGGGTCTCGTCGAAGTTCCTATGGGAACAACACTCCGCGAAGTCGTTTATGACATTGGCGGCGGCATCCCGAACGGAAAGAAATTCAAGGCAGCCCAGACAGGCGGACCTTCAGGCGGATGCATTCCGGCCTCGCTCATCGACACCCCGATCGACTATGACTCGCTCATCAAAATCGGCTCAATGATGGGATCCGGCGGACTCATCGTCATGGACGAAGACACATGTATGGTTGACATCGCCAAGTTCTTCCTCGAGTTCACAGTTGAGGAAAGCTGCGGCAAGTGCCCGCCGTGCAGAATCGGAACCAAGAGAATGTACGACATCCTCGATAAGATCACAAAAGGCCAGGGCGAGCTTAAGGATATCGACGACCTCTATGAGCTTGCCGATGCGATCAAGTCATCTGCTCTCTGCGGTCTCGGACAGACTGCTCCGAACCCGGTTCTCTCGACCCTGAGATACTTCAAGGATGAATACATTGCCCACGTTGTCGACAAGAAGTGCCCCGCAGGCGTTTGCAAAGCGCTCATGCAGTACAAAATCGACAAGGAAAAGTGCATCGGCTGCGGCAAGTGCGCAAGAAACTGCCCTGCAGACGCCATCTCAAAGACGGACTACACAGCTCCCGGACACAAACTCCCGTCGATGCAGATCGACCAGAACAAGTGCGTCAAGTGCGGCGCATGTATGAGCGGATGTAAGTTCGACGCTATTTCCAAAAAATGAGAGGTGCACGCAGATGAAAATGATTAATCTTAAAATAGACGGTACCCCGGTGACAGTTCCGGAGGGAACTACAATATTGGAAGCCGCAAGACAGGCCGGCGTCAAAATTCCGACACTCTGCTTCCTCAAAGACATCAATGAAATCGGCGCCTGCCGTATGTGCGTCGTCGAGATCAAAGGCGCAAGAGCTCTTCAGGCTGCATGTGTATATCCCGTTTCCGAAGGACTCGAGGTTATAACAAACTCCGCCAAGGTCAGAAAAGCAAGAAAGATCACCCTCGAGCTCATCCTTTCAAATCACGACAGACGCTGCCTCGAGTGCTCAAGATCCCAGAACTGCGAACTCCAGACTCTCGCAAAAGAGCTTGGCGTTAACGAGATCCGCTTCCCCGCACTCTCCGACAAGAAGCTTCTTCCCATCGACAGCATTTCTCCTTCAGTCGTCCGCGACCCGAACAAGTGTGTCCTCTGCAGAAGATGCGTCAGCGTTTGCAAAAACGTTCAGACAGTCGGCGTCATCGACACAATGGAGAGAGGCTACAGAACAGTAGTCGCTTCACCTTTCGGAAAATCGCTCTCCGAGACTCCCTGCGTTAACTGCGGCCAGTGCATCGCGGTTTGCCCGACAGGCGCTCTTACCGAAAAATCCGAGAAAAAAGAAGTTTGGAACGCAATTGCCGATCCCGACAAATACGTTGTATTCCAGACAGCTCCGGCAGTCAGATTCTCAATCGGCGAAGCATTCGGCATGCCGATCGGCTCAAGACCCACCGGAAAGATGGTCACAGCCATCAGACGCCTTGGCGTTGACAAAGTGTTCGACACAGACACAGGCGCAGACCTCACGATTATGGAAGAGGGCACAGAGCTCCTCAACAGAATCAAGAACGGCGGCAAGCTTCCGATGATCACATCCTGCAGCCCCGGCTGGATCAAATTCTGCGAGCACAACTTCCCCGACTTCCTCGACAACCTCTCGACCTGCAAATCTCCTCACGAGATGTTCGGCGCAGTCATCAAGACCTACTACGCAAAGAAGATGGACATCGATCCCGCCAAGATTTTCGTAGTATCCGTAATGCCCTGCACCGCCAAAAAGTTCGAGGCAAAGCGCGACGAGATGAAGAACTCATCCGGTTACGTTGACGTTGACGCAGTCCTCACCACAAGAGAACTCGCCGCAATGATCAAAGAGGCCGGAATCGACTTCGTAAATCTGCCCGACTCAGACTTTGACGATCCTATGGGCAATGCAACAGGCGCCGCCGTCATTTTCGGCACAACAGGCGGCGTTATGGAAGCTGCTCTCCGCACGGTTGCCGACATTCTCACCGGCAAAGAGCTCAAGGAGATTGACTACCACGCAGTCCGCGGCATCCAGGGCATCAAGACAGCTGAAGTCGAAGTTGCCGGCAAGACGATCCGCGTCGCAGTCGCAAGCGGCCTCGGCAATGCCCGCAAGCTCCTCAACTCAATCAGATCCGGCGAAGCCTCCTACGACTTCATCGAGATCATGGCCTGCCCGGGCGGCTGCGTAAACGGCGGCGGACAGGTAATCCAGCCTTCACAGGTCAGAAGCTGGGTTGACCTCAGAACCCTCAGGGCAAAAGCCACCTACGAAGAGGATGCTGCACTTCCGATCCGCAAATCTCACGAGAACCCCGTTATGAAGGTCCTCTACGACGAGTTCTACGGCGAACCCGGCAGCGAGCTTGCGCACCACGATCTGCACACTCACTACCATGAGAGGAGTAATTATTGATAGAAACTTCGTTTTTTGAAGATCAATAATTAAAATGTGAGGCGGAACGTTGAATCCTTTAAAGCGTTCCGCTTTGCATTTTTAAGGATTATCGAAAGAGGTGTTTAAAAACTAAAAAATGCATATTGCAATCATTTTGATATGTCTGGTCTTCTCGGCGCTGTTTTCGGCGTCCGAAACGGCATATTCATCTCTCAGCAAGGCGAGGCTGACCATATTGGCGAAGGAGAACCGCAAAGGCGCCAGGAGGGCGCTTAAGCTCCACGACCGTTACAACACGATCCTGACCACGATTCTGATCGGCAACAACCTTGTGAATATTATAATGGCCGCCGCGGCGACAACCATGTTTATAGAAATAATCGGCGGGTCCGGCCCTGCCGTATCCACAGCCGTAATAACGGTGCTTGTCCTTGTCTTCGGCGAAATACTTCCCAAAAGCCTTGCAAAAGACTACCCGGAGCGTTTCGCGTGTTTTATTTCATTGCCCCTTGACGCGGCGTCAAAGCTGTTTTTCCCATTGGCGTTTTTATTTGAAAAGCTTAAATCGGTCATCGCGAGGATTCTCGGCCCCAAAGAGGATACGTCTTTCACCACCGACGAGCTTCTTGTAATGTTTGAAGAGGGAGAAAAAGAAGGCGCTCTTGACGCTGACGAAAGCGAGCTGCTTTCAAACACAGTGGAGTTTCTCGACTGCCTCGTGTCCGAAGTACTGGTTCCGAGAAATCAGATCACAGCCGTGGAGGTCAGGACCCCGAGAAAGAAAATTGCCGATATTTTCGAGGAAACGGATTATTCAAGGCTCCCGGTCTATCAAAAAGACCCCGACCACATAATAGGCATTTTGCACAGGTCCGATTTTATTACGGCCGACGGTCTTTCAAAGGAACCCCTCAAAAAGCTTTGTTCAAAGCCGGTCTTCCTTTCCCTGAATACCGAAGCCGGGGACGCTCTCAAAGTGCTCCAGGAGAACAACGCCCAAATGGGTATCGTGCTCGACACCGACAAGCATTTTGCCGGCATCGTCACAATGGAGGACCTGCTTGAGGAAATCGTAGGAGAAATTGAGGACGAACACGACGCGGACGACGCCAATGCGCCCCGCAACGAATAAAAAAACAGCCAACAGAGCGCCTTGTTTTGAAAGGTCGAAGACCTGTTGGCTTTATTGCTGTCAGAGGCGGCTCGCGTAAAGAACCGTTATTATTTGCTAAAACTATAAAAGCAGAGTGTCGAGCTATTTTTGCGTGCGCGAACCCGAAAATGAGTTTCGAAGAGGAACCTTATCATGTAGGCTACTGACGTACAGGCTGCAAAGCCCGTTTGATATTAAACAACAGCAAACCCGGAGCAGTAGTTTCGTTCTGCTCCGGGTTTGTGCGCTAAAAACAAGCCGCCACTGATCGCCGCAGAATAAGGGCGTGCGAACACACTACTCTTTTTTTGTGTCAGAATGTCCTGCCTTCTTTAATGAAATCGATCAGGTTGGCGTGAATAATGCCGTTCCTTTTCTGAAGAAGGCTGTCTGTTGTAAGAAGATATTTCGGATAGTTGTCACCCGTGATACCTTCAAGCGCCCTGTACTCTCTGTCCTCGGTCTCGCGGCTCCCGAGAATCGTATATGCCACCTGAACATAGGAGTAATTCATCTCGTTGTCACGTAGGATAAAGTCGCACTCTAGCTTGCCGATCTTGCCTACGCTTATCGTATAGTCTCTGCTCGCAGCATAGGCATAAACGATATTCTCAAGGACCGGTCCGAAATTAATCCTGCTGTCCGTATTGAACGCATAATAGAACGACAGGTCGGACAGATAGTATTTCTTTTTACCGGCGAGAGATAATCTGGATTTCATATCGAATCTTTCGCACGGAATCAATACTTTTGCGCTTACCAAAGCGTTGATATACCGGTCCACGGTAGTCCTTTTTATCGGTGTGCCGTTTTTTGCCAGGTCTTCGGCAATGTTCAAAGTGTTTGTTGTGGATCCGAAGTTATTGATAACGTATTTCATAACGGTATCGAATGCGGCTCTGTTTCTGATTTTTACCCTACGCCTGACATCTTTCTCATAAATCTCGTTGATCAGGCTCTGAACATATCTCCTTTTATCGGCCTTTGAATTAAGCCGCAGAGCATACGGGAAACCGCCTTCGAGAATATAGTTTTGAAATTCGGTCATATTATCTGCAGAAAGCTGTTTCCCGAAGAACGATTTGACGGCGAGATATTCGTCAAAAGAAAGAGGAAACACGTTGAATTCAATATACCGCCCCGTCAGTTTCGTAACAAGCTCTCCGGACAAAAGATACGAATTCGACCCGGTAATAAAAATGGAAAAATCCCCTTCTTCACGCCAAGAGTTAATAATCGTTTCAAATCCTTTGACGTTCTGGACCTCGTCAATAAAGAGATATTTTTTACCTTTCGCATTGCTTTCGGCTTCGATAATGGAGTCAAGAGCATCGGGAGTTGTGATCTTGTCAAACGGTTTTTTATCGAGATTAAAATAGAGTATATTGGCTTCATCAACGCCGCTATCTAATAGTTCCGCGGCTATCAGGTTCATAATAGAAGACTTGCCGCACCTTCTCACACCGGTCAGGACTTTAATAATGTCACATTCATGATAGAAGCCCCGTATCTTTTCAAGATACTTTTCTCGCTTATATAAATCGGTTTTAATTTCAAACTTCATAAAGCACCTCCGAACGGCCTTTATTATAACTCTTAAGGGGACATTAGTCAAGTTAAGGGGACAAATTTTGCAACTTATTTAAAAATTGTCCCCTTAACGTCATCATTTTTTAATTTTAGAAATAATCGTATTAGCTCCGGCCTTTCCGTTTTCCCGTGATAATATGTTGTTGCCGGAGTGTAAACCGCGTCGAATACATAGGAAGATACATATTATGACAAGAGAGGAAAAACAAGCCGCCACTGATCGTCACAGACACCTTGTATGCTTACGGTAAGATACTTGGAATCTGTCAGATTACATGGCGGCTTGTGTAAAGAAGCGAAAATCGCGGTTTAAGAACTGTACAAGTGTACTGCGAGCGGTTTGCTCGCGCAAAGCATTTTGCCCAGTAATCCTTCCTTATATGTTTGTACGAAGTACGTTGCGGTGAGGAATTTTTGTAAGAAGTTCGTTATATTGTTAATTTGGGCAAAATGCGCAAAGCGCCGTTACCTTATTTCTACCGCTGAACATAAAAGCAGAGTAACGAGCTATTTTTGCGTGCGCGAACCCGAAGATGTATGAATATACTTCGAGGGTCCGCTCGCGCAAAGCATTTTGCCCAGTAAATATTTCCTTATCCGTTTACGAAGAATGTAATGGCTTCGAAGATAGTATGGATAAGGAAAATGGTTAATTTGGGCAAAATGCGTAAAGAGCCGTCACTCTGCTTTTATATGGACGTCCAGTTGGTTGAAGGGGATAGTCATGCCTGCGGCTTCGAGGTTTTGGCGTACCTTGGTCAGCATGTCGAAGTACACGGCCCAGTAGTCTGCGCTCTTGACCCAGTTCCTTGACTTGATCAGCACGCTGCTTGAGTCGTAGGATGCGACCGCGGCGAAGGGCAGGGCGGGTTCTTTGAGGATGCGCTCGTCTGCATTGGCGGTTTCGAGGATGATCTCGACTGCGCGGGCACTGTCGTCGCCGTATGAAATCGTGAACTCGAGGTCGACGCGGCGGAGGTCCTTTTCGGAGTAGTTGACGATGGTCGAGGAGGAGGCGATGCCGTTCGGGACGTAAATCACCTTGTTGTCGACGGTGCGAAGCTTGGTGTTGCAGATTTTGATGTCCTCAACAGTGCCGCATGAGCCCGCAATGTCCACGTAGTCGTCGATACTGAAAGGCCTCGTGATGAGGAGAAGCATGCCGCCGGCTGCGTTGCCGAGAGCGCCGTTGACGGCAAGACCGATCGTGACGCCAATGGAAGCAAACAGCGCTGAGAAAACGCTTGTGTCGATTCCGACGAACGAAATGAGCATGACGACAACGAGAATCTTCAGGATGATTTTGGAGACGTAAATCAGGGTCTTTGAAAGCGTCTTGTCAACCTTGGGCCTCTTGTCGAGCCTCTTTTTGATGCGCTTGGCGATAAAGTTGATGAGCCAGAACGCGACGAACAGAATGATGACGGCAATTACGAGCCTGACACCCGAAGTAAGCAGCCAATGCACCACGGAGTTTTTGAAGTTCTCGAGCGTGTTGACGATGCCCGCTGTGCTGCCCGAGGGTGCCTCGGTTGCGATCTCCGACGCCGCATTTGTCGCGGTTTCGATGACGTCCGGGCTTGGCGTGAACGTTTCGATGATTGCCGATAAGGTTTCTTCCATTTATTTTTCTCCTTATTTGAGAGTTAAAACCGTGAAAATCGCGAAAAAACGCGAAATACCCCTTGATTATACCATTGCGGCGGAGAAATTGTCCACAGGCAAAAGTCAAAATCCGAAGCCGCCAATGCACCGCGCCGAAGCCGCCGATGAAGTCGCCAATGCACCCCCGCAGCATCAAACCGCCAAAGCCCCAAAGCTCCGCAAAAGCCCCCTGCGCTCTCTTGAAAAAACATCGCCAAGCGGTTAAAATCAACTCATCAAAAAAGCCCGAAAAACCAAAGGGCAGGCCGCGACCGACCGGCCAAGGAGAAAAGCATGTTTCCTGAATACAAACCGTTTTACTACGCAAACATAAACGCAGAGACAAACTACGTGTACCACACGGCTCACCCATACGAGACGGAGTCCGTTTCAAAGACCCCCGAAAAGACGGTCTTCATGATACCGGGACATGACGCGGAAATCACGGTATTTTCCGAAAATTTCGCAGGTTTAAAAGCCGTGAGGCAGAAGACCGGAATAACCAATAAAGGACAGAAGCCGTTTGTCGTTGACACGTTGTCGGCAATATACCAGTGCGGCATTGGCGATGACGAAAAAGGGTTCTTCAAGGGGCGGTTTGTGATTCATTACGCGCACAGCGTGTGGCAGGGCGAGGCGCAGTGGAGGGCGGCTCCGGCCGAAAAACTCGGTCTTTACAGCACCCACAACCACGGCACGCAGACCTCGTTCAGAATCTCGTCGCAGAGCACATGGACAACGTGCCACTACGAGCCCGTGCTCATAGTCGAGGACACCTACCTTAAGAAAACGTGGATTTTTACGTGCGAAAGCGGCTCGAGCTGGGCGATTGACGTCAACGCGAGAGGCTTTCGCAAAAACCTGTCGCTCGCTGTCTTCGTCTCAGGCTCATACGAGAAAAACGACGGCTGGTTTGTGACGCTCGCTCCCGGCGAAAGCTACGAGACCTGCGAAGGCATGGTGAGCGTCGTTGACGGCGGCTTTGAGGAGGCTGCGGCGGAGCTTGTTCGCTACGGCAGGGCGATCGAAAAGGCGCCTTTCCCGGGCGGCGTCATGCCCCTCTGCTTTAACGACTATATGAACTGCATCTGGGCGCTCCCCAACGAGGAAAAATGCAGAGCGCTCGTAAAGGCCGCGGCGGAGGCGGGCTGCGAGTACTACGTGATCGACGCGGGCTGGTTCGGCAAGTCGCCTAACTGGGGCGTTTCCCTTGGCGATTGGAACGTGAACGACAGCCTGTTCGGCGAGGGAGGGCTTGGCGGCATCTTTGAGCTCATCAGAAAATCGGGTATGGTGCCCGGAATCTGGCTCGAAATCGAGTCGATCAACCTTGCTTCTGAATACGCCAAGGCGCACCCCGGCCACATCCTCACGCGGCACGGCAACGTCATCGGCGGCGGTGTCGGCTTCCTTGACTACCGGAAAAAAGAGGTGCGCGACTACATCGAAAGCGTCTTCGACAGGCTCTACGGCATGGGCGTCAGGTTCATAAAAAACGACTACAACCAGACGGTCGGCGTCGGAATCGACGGCGGAAAAGAGGGTATGTCGCCTGCGGCAGAGCTTGAAAACATGACGCGCATATTCAGAAGTTTTATCGATAAAATACGGGAAAAATATCCGGACCTCATCATCGAGAACTGCGGCAGCGGGGCAATGCGCAGCGACATGGGCACACTCTCGCACTTTCACCTCCAGTCGATCAGCGACCAGGAGGACTATTTCAGGCTGCCGTCAATCGTTGCCGGTCTCGAAGCGATTCTCCCGCCCGAGCGCTGCGGCATCTGGGCCTACCCCTACCCGTCGCGCATCGACGACCGCATGACGTTTGAGCGAGGGCCCGAATTTACCGAAAAATACGCCGACGGCAAAAACACGACCTACAACATGGTCACCGGTCTCATGGGCCTCCTTTACCTCTCCGGGCGCATCGACAGGGCGGACGAAAAGAACATGAAGCTGATTAAAGAGGCCTGCGCCGTCTTCAAAAGGAACAGGAAAATCGTGCAGGGAGCCGTTCCGGTCTACCCGACGGGCACCTTCGACATGGACGACCCCGGCGTTCAAACTTTCGGGCTGCTGAACAGTGAAGCGGGCAAGCTGCTGCTTGCGGTTTGGAACCAAGAAGATGATGCGGCATTGAAAAAATGCGATGTCGGAACTTTATTCTCCGGAAATATTTCAAGAACAGCCGAAAAAACAACCCCCAAGGCAACCGCAGATGCAGCCGCCAATGCAAAACTCGCCTACTCCTACCCCTCCCTTGAAGGCTATGAGGCAAAAATCGACGGCGGCGAGCTTACGGTAAGGCTCCCCGGCGGCAAAACGGCAATGTACCTGGAAATCGATATCTGACACAAATAACAGTAAAGCAGGCGGGCGGGCCTCCCGAACCAAAGGAGACCCGCCCGCTTCGTTTAGCCCAAAAGACCTGAGTTTCAGGCTTCGGCTCTTCTTGCGAACATGCGGCCCGTCTCGGCAATGTACTTCATCATCGCGGGGCAGACCTCGTTGTCGACAGTGTTCCAAACGTTAAACGTCTCGAAACTGAGGGGTTTGTTGAACTTGATGGCGCGGAGGCCTTCGACGAAGCGGTTCCAGTCGAGGATGCCCATGTAGGGCGCGAGGTGCTGGTCGCCCATGCCGTTGTTGTCGTGGATGTGGAAGGCTTCGAGGCGGTCGCCGAGTTTGACCATTGCCGTGTAGATGTCGGTGGCGGTGAGCAGAATGTGGCCCGTGTCGAGGCAGAAGGCGAAGCGCCTTTCGCCGGCCTTGGCGTTGAGGGTGTCGATGAGGTCGCAGGCCTGGTTGATGTCGGAGCAGCAGGCTGCGTAGGGCTTACCCCTGTTCACAACGAACATGTTTTCGAGAAGGATTGTGACGTCGTTTTCCTTGGCGGTTTCGGCAAGCTCCATGTAGCCGTCAACGTTTATCTTAAACTCCTCGTCACGCGGCAGCATTGCGTCGTACATCGCGAAAAACGGGTGGATGACGAGCCTTTTGCAGCCTATGAAAGCAGAAGCGCGGATCATTTTTTTCTGTAAATCAAGGAGAAAAGCGTTGTAGTCCGGGTCGCCCGTAAACCAGTTCGGGAACGTCGAGTGAGCCTGCACGTTTTCGATGCCGTACTTTGCCGCGCAGTCCCTGAAAGGCTCGAAAAACTTGAAGAAAGCCTCCTCGTCGAAATTCCTGAGCATCTCCGGAATCTCCTTCCTTCTGACCGCACCGGGCGTGAAAACGTGGTCGAGGTTGGCGTCAACACCGTCAAAACCGCTCTCCTTAACGAGCCTGTAAGTGGCGTCAAGCCCCATGCGCTCCGCCATACCGCCTGTCTGAACCGCTATCTTCATAAGTTACCTCCAAAATAGATACTTCGGCGCGCTGAACACGCCAATACACATCGCACGATTGTAGTCAGTCACGCCCCCTTTGTCAAGGTTAAACGTGCGCACTTTAATTAAAATGAGGCTTGAATTGGCGTCAATTTCTTGATAAAATGACGTCAGGAGCATATTCTCCCGGAAAAGTAATTGCACATCCGATTAAAAGGTGTTATGCTTTACTGACAAAGAATAATCCTTTTTCACAAAATTGGGAGGTTTTTATATGAAAAAGTTTATGACCGTTCTTCTAGCTGTGATGCTCGTTCTTTCGTGCTTCGCGCTGCCTACGTTTGCAGACGAAGAGAAAGCAGTTGACGGCTTTGACTTCTATTCGATGACTGCGCACTACACCACGCCGGTCGTCCTTTCTTACAAGTACGTCACAAAGGCTGACCAGATTGTTAAGAAAGACATTAACGGTAATCCTATTCTGAACGAAGACGGAACAGAGCAGTATGTTGACAAGGGATGGGTTTTCGCAGATCCTTCGGACGCATACATCATTCCTGCGGTTGCGTTCACAAGCAAAGACGGATCCTTCACAAACTTTGCCCCGGGTTACGGTGAAAAGGAACTTGGAAAGGACAAGTACGCCGATAAGGTTTACGGTATTGTCTGCCCCGCTTACGGAATGGATTCAAAGAAGCTCGCAATCACGTCGACCTACGGACTCACCGATATCAGCGATAACACAGCTATCACCCTTATTAATGCGGCTAAGCTTTACGGCGCCATTGATTTTTACGATGACGCAGGAACTCCTAACCCGAACTTCACGCTGGTCGACGGATATTTCCTCGATAAGGAGGTTGACGCAGACGGAAACAACCTCCGCATCGACGTTAACGGATACGTTATCGATAAGAACAACATTTGGCACGCAAGAGACGGCCACAGAATCGAGCCCTTCGTTGAAGTAGGCCAAGATGAAAAGGGTCTGCCGATTCTCGTTTGGATAGATATCGAGTCACGTCTTGATGCAGACGGAAAAATCCGCGACTACACCAAAATCTCGAACCAGTCCCTTATCGACAAGGGCGTTCTTACTCTCCCTGAGAAGTACGCTACTCTCGCAGAAGAGTTCGACGCAACGGTTGACTACAACGAGGACGGAAAAGTCGGCGACAACAAAGATAAGAGAACTTACAACTCGCTCGTAAAAGAGAAAGAGGTCTGGCTTGAGACCTCCAGCATCCAGATGTATACGATCGATTACATCGACGCTGACGGCGACGGAAAGAAGACAGAGAAAGACCTTGGCGATACTTTCATCGACAAGAACAAGAACGGCGAGTACGACGAAGGCGAAGCTCTGCTTTACGATAACCCGAAACTCGTTATCAAGCAGGAACACATAATGACCAGAACAGATCCTTTAGGAATCAAAGTCATTTTCGTTCAGGGTTCGCCGGCTATAGGAAATCCTCTTTCCAAGGTCGTTATCTCCAATTTCACGGTTGAGATCGACGCTCTCGGAACACAGCTTTACTCGGACATTGTAGCCGATCCTCAGCAGCAGAACGAGATCATCATCACTGTAGGCGACATTTACACCAATGTTTCCAGAGCTCTTGACTATGTTGCAGAGCATCCTAACAAGGTTTATACAGATGGCTCGATACTCGGCAGAGCAAAATGCGTAACCACGAAGACCGAGATGGAAGATGTTTCGGGCAACTATCCTTCGACAGTTACAAGCGTTGACGTTGTCCTTGAAGAGGGCGCGGTCATTCCCGCAAACGCCAATCTCTATTTCAACTTTGTAGTAAAGACTTCTCAGCCCGAGCGCACGAAGAACTACAAGAAAGTTGACAAGAAGACCGGCGAGGCAACTTCGCTCATTCTCCCGATCAACAAGCCTGAAATAAATCCTGAAGATTTTCCGGATGCTACTCCGGCTCCCACGGCAGAGCCCAAGCAGAAGAGCGGATGCGGCGGAATGGTTGCAGGCGGAATGGTGATCGTTGCAGCAATGGCGGCGGCATTTGTAATTCGCAAAAAAGAAGAAAAGTGATTTAAATATTAAGGACTGCTGAAACGGGTAAGCTGCCGGAGATGATTGACGGCAACGGAAAAACCTTCTAAGGCAGACTGAAATATGACTCGGAAGACCTGCGGTGCCGTAAAAGGCGGCCGCAGGTTTTGCTGTAGTATGGCGCGGCCGCGGCATTGGCGGCAGACCGATAGGCTTTGCTTATAGGTTGGGTTTGTGCTAAAATGTGACTGCTATCCGAGGTAGCAGGCTTTAAACAGGCTCCTTTTTTATTTCGGGAGGAAGGCATCATGTACAGTAAACCGCTTTTCTGGGACGTTGACCTTTACACGATCTTCATTGTGATCGGTGTGATATCTGCTTTTGTTGTGTTCAGAGTGTGCGCCGACAGGTTCAGATTTTCGGCAAGACTGCAGAATCTGGTACTCATTGACGCGCTTGTCTCGATAATGGTGGGATTTTTCGGCGCGGCTGTGTGCCAGGCCTTTTACAGGTGGCAGCAGACAGGTCAGTTCACGTTTGACGGGGGCATTACGTTCCTTGGCGGCATCATCGTAGGTGTGGCGCTGTTCCTCGGCATCTACTTCATCGCGGGCAGGATACTGTTTAAAGAGGGCGAAAAAGAGCACATAGCAAGGATTTGGGAGCTTGTCTCAATAGGCGCCGCGGCAATCACGGGTGCGCACGCATTCGGAAGGATCGGCTGCTTTTTTGCGGGCTGCTGCTACGGAAAACCCACGACAGGCTTTCTCGGAATTCAGTTCCCCGGCGAACACTTCAAGAGGATTCCCGCGCAGCTTTACGAAAGCGCTTTCCTTTTCATACTCTTCGGCGTGCTGCTCTTCATGATTCTCAAGAAAAAAGGTCTGTATATGTGCATGCCGGTCTACCTTGTGTCGTACGGAATCTGGCGCTTCTTCTGCGAGCAGTTCCTGAGGGGCGACAACGTGGAGCGCGGCGCCAAGATCATCGGCCTTTTCCCGTCGCAGTTTTTGAGCGTGCTGCTTGTCATTGGCGGTGTCGTGCTCGGAATCATTCTTTTCAGGAAGTTTTATGCAAAAAAAGAGCTTGATTCTTAAGATCATACGCATCGTTTCGGCGGTCGTCCTACTCGTTTTCGTCGCGCTGGAGTCGTTTAAGGTGCACCTGATCCCCGACGAGGGTCACGACCTTATCGCCAATGTCATCATCACGAGGACCGTTGCCGCTGTCTTTTTTCTGACCGTGCTTCTCGAAAGCGACACCAAGGTCGCGTGCAGGAAACCCGCCGATGAGTATCTCAAAAGCCTTCTGCTCGTGATACCGGCGCTTCTTGTTGCGGTCAACAATTTGCCTATAATTTCGCTGATAACGGGCAGGTGCTTTGTGACGGAGAGCGCTCTTTGGGTGGCGCTTTTTGCGGTGGAGCACATTGCCGTGGCGGCTTTTGAAGAGATCGCTTTTCGCGGCGTTCTTTTCCCTTATTACCTCAAAAAATGCAAGTCGAGGCTGCAGGTTTTCATCTGCATCGCGGCAACAAGCTGCGTGTTCGGCCTCTACCACCTTTTCAACCTGGTCTCCGGCGCCGGTTTCGGTGCAGTGATCAGGCAGGTCGGCTACTCGGCCCTCATCGGCGCTATGTGCGCAACCTGCATGCTCATAACGGGCGACATCCTCGTCCCCATAGTGCTGCATGCGGTCTACAACTTCTGCGGAATGCTCATCGACACGGTGGGCGCAGGCGAAATGTGGGACGTGCCGACAATCGTTATAACGGCTGTGCTGGGAACGGCTGTTTTCGGGTTTTACCTTGGCGTGTTCCTCAAAAAGAAATCCTTCAGGCTGATTGCCGCCAATGAACCGGAGCGCGAAAATGACTGAAAAAAGTTTGAGAAAACCGGATATTTTGCGGATTTTTGCGAGGCTTGGCGTGTTTGTCGCGGCGTTGCTGACTGCCTTCGCCTTCTGCCTTCCCGCGCATGCTGACGACTGCTCGATCTCGGTTGAGTGGCCCGGCGGCGTGTTTGACATTGGCGATGAAATTGTGATTGAGTTTTCGATTTACGGACTCGAAAAGGGCCGCGCGGTCTCAGGAAGCATCAACGCCGAGTACAAAGGACTTGGCTTTTCGATTCCGGAAGCGGCGCCGGGCTTTAACGTCAAGGCAAATCTGCAGCCCGGCAGTGTAACCATAACTTTTGAAACCGACGGAAAATTCACCCCGAGCTCTGACGGCAAGGCCGCAATCGTCATGCTGAAAGCGTACATAACGGAGGAACCCGAAACGAGCATCAAGGCCTATGCGGTCGTAAGCGACGGCAGCATGAACACAATGACGCAGCAGGGCATCTACACGGTCAAAAGGAAGGCCGTTCCGACGCCGACACCCGTGCCCGGCGGCAATCCGACGCCTTCACCCACGATAGTTCCTACGGACGCGCCTACTCCCACGCCGACGCCGACGCTTGTCCCCGCAAATACGGAAGATCCCGGCGGGAACGTTACTCCCGTTCCGACCGAAGCGCCAACGCCCTGCGGGCCTGACCCGACTGAGGGCAGCATGCCGGAGCCGACGGCGTATAACGGTTCGGGCAGGGCCGCCGACGATACGGTCAAACTCGGCAAGATAGTCTTCTGGGCATTCGTTGCCCTTGTCGGCGGCGTCTGGATAGGCATTGCCGTCGGCGCTGTCATCTGGCGAAAGAAGTCCATTTTCGTCACGGACGAAGAGAAAAAAATAATCGGAAAGAAGTAAATTTTCCGGAAATATACGTCAAATCCGATATTTTCCGGAAATGCGCAATTTTCCGGAAATATCAAACCGTTACAAGAGTCTTATGATTTCACCGCTTTTAATCTCCACCGCCGCATACGTTTCAACCCTTGCCGCGGGAATAATCGCCGCCGTGATCGTCGCGGTGACCGCCTGCTACCTTCAGACCAAAAAGTTCAAGGTCACGGAGGTGTTTGCGGACAGGAGCGCAAAGGCAAAAAATCCCCTTAAAAAGCGAAAAAAAGACACGCATGCAAGTGACGCGGAGCCTTCGTACGGCGGGACGCCGTACTGCAGGATAGGGCACCTTTCGGACCTTCATTTCCCGATGGTCTCGGTTAACCTTGGCGATGTCATTTACAGGATTGCGAGCGAGGACTGCGATGCATTGGCGATAACGGGCGACCTCTGCCAAAACGCCAAGGGCAAACCCGCCATGCTCGACTTCATGCGAACCCTGTCAGACGCGCTCGAAGGCTTGCCGATTCTTGTGGTGCTCGGAAACCACGACTGTACGCACGTCTGCGGAAAAGACCCGAAAAAGATTGCGGAATACGTAAAAGAGGTCGAAAGCTGCGGCAGAAACATAAAAGTGCTGCGCGATGAGACCGTCAAGATCAGGCTGAAGGGTACGGACGCAAGTATTGTTGCGGCGGGGCTTGACGAGCTCTGCATCGGCGATGACAAAAAGCACAAAAAAGCCGTCAGCGAAGCGGCGGCGGAGGCCTTGGAAAACGACAAGCTGCTCATCCTCATGCACAACCCGGACCTCATGGAGGTTGTCAAGGACGAAATCAGCGGCTGCGGGAAGTACAGCGTGACGCTTGCCGGGCACACGCACGGCGGCCAGGTCTACATGCCCTTCAATTTCGAGTTCAACGTGCTGCGCGACGACCGCATGCCGAGAAAAGGCTACGTCTACGGCCTCTACGAGTATTGCGAAAACAACAAGCTGTATATAAACTGCGGGCTCGGCCAGAGCTGCCTGCCGCTGAGGCTCGGAACAGCGCCGGAAATCGCCTTCGTCTGCTTCTGAGATGCAGGGGAAGAGCGCGGAAAGCGCGGAGCACATTGGCGGCTTCGCGGACGATCCTTTATAAATAAATTGTACATATGAGAATTTTGCGCGCAAAAACAGTTGACGATACCGCCAATGCGTTGTAAAATGGCTTCAGAAATAAAGCAGGGCGGAGTTTGTCCTGTGAGTTTGAAATCAGAAAAGGAGAATTATTATGAAAAAGATCATCAGTCTTCTTTTGGCAGTTGCTCTTGTCCTTTCCCTCTGCACCGTTATGGCGTTTGCAGGTGAAGCCCCGACAAACATTGCCTTTGAAAAAGATGTTGAAACATGGGACGGCGGCGGAGCTAACTCAGACCTGAATATGCCTGAGTGGTTCTTGGCTTCAAACCTCACTGACGGAAAGTTGGACGAGTTTGACGGAAACGCATCAAACACCAACCAGAGCCTTGCATGGTACGCATCGGCTAATATGAGAGACGTTGACATTACGGCTACAGTTGACCTTGACGGAACCTACAATATCGGCGAAGTTAAACTCTACCCCACAAAGTTCCTCTCGGGTATGCCTACACCTGTCAGCTTCACAGTTGAGATTTCGACAGACAATGTTAACTGGACAGTAATCGGCGGCGAGTCTGATCTTCCCGACGGAGCTGCATATTCAGATCCTTTCATCTATGACGGCGAAGGCAAAGAAGCTTCCTACATCAGAATCTACATCACAAGAACAAGCAGCATTGCTGACACAGTTTACTATGCAGGTTTCGGCGAGCTCGAAGTATACGAGAGCGAACCCGCTTACACACCTGTAAGCCGCAGCTTCGACGCATCTGCAGGCGACGGACTCTCCTACGACTGGATTCTTGCAAACGGCGCTGAAATCGCCAATGGCAACTCCCAGGTCATCGAGACCAAGAAGGGCATTAACGGCACAGACGGCTCCATCACAGAGCTCACACTCTACGGCTGGTACGGAAACGCTAATTCACCGACGGCTGCTTTCGGCTACCAGATCAACGGCGGAACGATCGTTTACGGCGACTACTTCACAACAACAGAAGAAGCTGTTACGAACCTCGGCGCTAACAACCGCAGATTCATGATTCCGGTTGACGTATCCGAACTCAAAGATGAGAACACAATCTGGATCTGGGCAAGACTCGAGAACGGCGATGAGATCAAACTCGACAGATTTGACAACAAGGGCCAGGCAAACGAGAAAGACAGAGAAGTATATGTTATCTTCAACGGACCTGCTTCGCAGCAGAACCCGGTAACAGCTGACGCTTCAATCGTAGTATTCGTTATCGCTGCAGCAGCTGTCGCGCTCGTAGTTCTCAAGAAGAAAGCTTTCTGATAAACTTTTCCGAAAGCTTATAAGCTAAGTTAAAGACAAGCACCCGGGGCCTCTTCAGGTCCGCGGGTGCTTGTCTTTTATGCCTGTTAAGCACTTATTTAAAGAAAGCTTTTGACGCCTGCGCTGCGGTTTTAAACAGCCCGGCGCCGCATGCACCGTAAAGCGCGGCGCCGACGGCCGCCTCCTCCTCAATCGGCGGCACGGTGACCTTGGCGTCAAAATCCCTTGCAATGAAACCGCCAAGGGCAGGATTTTTCCTTATGGCGCCGCCTGAGCCGACGATGACAGGCCTTTTGCCGGCGAAGGCGGCTATCTCTTTGTAGAGGCTTGAAAGCTCGCGCGAGATGCCTTCGCAGAAGCCTAAGGCGAGGCTTTCAAGGGTCAGGTTGCCGCCCGTTATGTTTGTTATTGAGCCGCGTTTCATTGGCGATTTCCGTGAGCCGTAGAACCTCGTGTCAACCTTAAGAGGGCGCCCGCCCGAAGGAGCCGAAACAGAAGCAGGAGCGAAACCCGCCGCATTGGTTATAAGCTCGTACGCATCAACGCCTTCACAGCCCGCTTTTGAAGCTATATCGTTAATGAGGCCCGCGAGCACGTCAAGCGACTTGCCGCCGCAGAGCGCAGACCCCACGGCAAGGTACTTCCCGTCCGTAAAAGGCCTTGTTTCAAAGTCTGACGAACCAAAGATTTTGTCCGTCATGACCGAAACCTGGCTCCCGGTGCCTGCGTTTACGAGCGCCGAGCGCTCAAAGTCCCTGACGGCCCCGATGAAGCCTGCCTGGTTGTCGCCGATCCCTACAGTCACGGGTATATTGCCGGGCGCCTCGCCGATAACCGCGTATTCTTCCGCAATTTCAGGGAAAAACGCAGGGTCAAGGCCAAGCGCGTTTATCGCCTCGCGGTCAAAACGGTTTGCCCGCAGGTCAAAAAGCCCTATGCTTGCGGCGCTCGAAGCGTGCGCCACGTTTCTCGCGCCTCCGGCGCCTCCTGCGACAACCCCCGCCACATAGTCATAAACCGTCGCAATCGCAGCCGTCCCGTCAGGAACCAACCCGTTTTCGTTGTCGTAAAAGTACGTCACAGCTCCGTAGCCCGTCGAAAGCCTCTGCCCGGCGGCCTCCGTCGCGTATTCCGCATAAGTTTTGCGCCCCTTGTACCTGAGGTTCCCGCGCCGGTCCTGCCACGTCACAAGAGGGGAGAGCGGCTTCCGGTCCCCGCCAAGGTAAACCACGCCGTGCATCTGCCCCGTAAACCCGATCGACGCGATCTTGGCGGTTTCAATGCCCCCGGTCAGCATCCCTAAAAGCGCAAGAGCCCTTTCCGTGATGACGCCAAGGTCCTGCTCAAAAAAGACCCGCTCCCCGAAAGTTTGCCCGCTTCGCAAAACCTCCGAATCATTCCTGACCGTCAAGGTCCTTAAAGCAGAGCCGCCGCCAAGGTCCAGCAGCACGCCCGCAATATTCGTTGTCCCAATGTCAATTCCTACAGCGTACATAGTCTTCTCCAACCCGCGAATATCCTTAAGAGAGGTCTAACCCGATTAAATGAGGTCTGACCCGCTCATATGAGGTCTGACCCGATTATATTAAGTCGCCGCCGACAAGTCAACGCGATGAAGCGCAGCGGCAAACAACGCGGCAAACAACGATAAAACTGAGCGATATATGAAGCCCCGCAAGCCCATTGGCGTGTGTTTCCTTTATTTTTCTATAAAAATGTTGCGTGACCATTTTTGATGTGGTATCATAAACACGATATTATCCTTATAAGGAGATTTCATTCTATGAAAAAAACTATATCTTCTGTAATGAGAGTGGCACTTGTTGTCCTTGCAACATTGCTTCTTTTTGCTTTTACAGGCTGTAAGAGCGTGAAAAAGCAATTGGGCGAACTGCCGAAAGACTACAAGCCCGAGGTTACCGGAAAGCTGAAGGTTGCTGCCCGCTCGGACGTCTATCCGAACGCTGCGACACAGAAGAGCTTGAACAACTGGATCAACTACTTCAGGTCACAGAACCCCAACGTCAGCATTGAGGTTAACTACGTTCCCACGGACTACTCGGCGCTTATCTCGTCGAAGTCCATTGGCGATGTTTTCTGGCTGAGCGACGCGGACGTTTACAAGTATGCGGTCACTTCGCAGGCGCTGATGCAGCTTGACTCCTACATCGAGGCCTACCAGGTCGACACATCGGAGCTCTACGGCGGTATCCTTGCCCTCTGCCAGGCAGAAGGTAAGTACTACTTCGCAGGCGCAACCTGCGGAAACGTTGTCTTCACGTATAACGTTGACGCTATGGTCAATGCAGGTATCCTTGAACCCGGCGAGAGAGTTGCGGACGACTGGACATGGGACGATTTCGAAAGCTATGCAGAGAGACTTAAGACATACGACGAGGACGGAATCACGCTGACCCAGGTCGGCATGGGCCTCGCTCTCAACTGGCCTAACGGCTTCTCGCCTTTCATCTACGCTTACGGCGGCAACTGGGCTGACAAGGAGAACAAGAAGGTTACCCTTTCAAGCGACGAGGTCAAGCAGGGCATTGCAGAAGTCATCCAGGCTATCGACAACAGATGGATCTTCCCCGAAGGCATCAACATGGGCAAGGAAATGCTCCAGTCCTACGGCCAGGTCTCCACAAGAAACGGCTGCGTGTTTGCTTATAACCAAGCCTACACAGTTCTCACACAGAACGCCGACAACTACAACACCCGCGGCATCACCTGGGACGTAGCTCCGTTCCCGCTCTTCCCCGAGAAGGCTTCCCCCTGCGGAACACTCGGCTTTGGCGTGTTCAGCTACACCAAGAACCCTGACGCAGCTGCGGCACTCGTTCTCTCGCTCTGGTCCGAAGGCGGCCAGGTAGCTCTCCACGGTCAGGAAGGCGGCGACGTTCCGGTTCTCAAGAAACTCGGCGATCAGGACTTCTGGCACCTCTCAAGAGAAGGCTACGAGGACATCAACTTCGGCGCATTCACAGCTAACTACGAGAAATACGTTCCCGGCCAGGTCAACGCAAGCGTTCCTCCGGAAATCGCAGACATCATCGAGAAGGGCGTCACATCGATGTTCAACGCTTACTGCACGAACGGCGCATCGTGGACCGACAAGCTCACCGAGATGGAAACACAGTGCAACGAGCTCTGGGAAACCCTTTACGACGACTGATCTACCGCTTAAATAATAAGCAGCATTCCCGCCACGCCCCCTAAAAGGCCTGTGGCGGGTCTTTTTTTACCCCTGCCAATGCCCCCCGAACACGCCAATGCATTTCAAGTTTTCTTTAAACAAACCCCTCTCAAACAAACCAATCAACGCTCTAAAAGCACGACAAACCGTCTCCGTTTGTTCAACAAACCGCACACTCAGACCCCGCCGAAGTTCAAAACATAACAAATGTTATTTAATCCGTTAACTTAGAACAAAAAACTTGCGTTTTTTTGTTGGAAACATACCAAAAATCCAAAAAGGTGTTGACAGAACACATGTCATTTAATAAAATAAAATCGTATTGAGACAGTGGGGAGCATTGTCTCTGTTTGACATCAATACGAAAGGAGTATCGGTATGGCGGAAAAGAAGGAAAATAAAGACAGCAAAGCTAAGAAGGAAAAAAAGACGAAGTATGTCAACGGCGTACTCGCTTGGGGTCTTCTCGGCGCCGAGGTACTGGTGATTTGCATCATCTGCCTGATCGTATTTATGTAAATTCAAGTTTAAAAGTGTCATTTGCATAGATGACATGAATAAAATGTCATTCGACAAATTTAAAATCTTAAGGAAAGGGAAAATTATGAAAAACAATTTTCAAAAGAAGGATCGTAAGGCCTTCACGATAGTTGAGCTCGTTATCGTAATAGCTGTTATCGCCATTTTAGCAGCTGTTTTGATCCCAACGTTCTCCAACATCATTAAATTGTCTTTTCATCAAACTCCCTTTCTTTAAAACCTTTCGTCGCAGAGAATTTGCCTATTTTTGCGTAAGTGTGAAATTGGCGGAAGCTAAAAAATGCGATTCAAATGACGATTTCGTCATCATTTTTTAAATAGAGACTTTAAGCGGTCAAAAACCTAAGCAAGGAGGTGTAAACGTGATATTTTTCACAATTCTTTTGTGGTCTTTCTGTGCGGTATATTTCATCCGCTTCTTCGCGGAAAGAAAGATGCGCGTTGCCTCCATTGCTGCAACCGTCCTGTACGTCGGCGTCACTCTCGCTATGTACGGGGTCTTCACGATTACACTTGCCGATGCCGAATCTGAGACGTTTGCACTTCGCTCACTCGCAGACTTTGTTGAGTCGTGGTCGTTCCTGCCCGCCGAGGTCAGCCGCGCCGCAGTCAGCATAGTCATACTCATTTCCGCACTCTCGATTCTTCTCATTCTCATAAGCAGCGTCCGTCTGTGCACGGAGATCTGCTCCTATCTCAAAAAGACCAGAAAACCCGGTGGAGCCCGGAAAGTGAACAAGCTCCTTCCCCTTGAACACGCCAATGCACATACCTCTCAAAAAATTTACCTGTTGCATTGCCGGTTTGACTGTTGAAGCAAACTCTTTTCACATCCCATCTAAATCGAAAAGAACTTTTCGGTCCCCGGGCTTTCGGCCCCCCAGGCTCTTGCCAAAACCGCCAAGGCCCTCTCTCCGGAAAGCTTTAACAACAAACCAAATTTAAAACAAGGAGAAAACAAAATGAAAAAGACAAACAAAAAAGGTTTCACGCTCGTTGAGCTCGTGATCGTTATCGCAGTTATCGCCATCCTCGCAGCTGTGCTCATCCCGACATTCGCTACAGTTATCGAAAAAGGCAAGAAGTCCTCAAGACTCCAGACCGCCCAGAACGCTCTGAAGATGGCTCTCGCTGAGGAAGATGACGCCAATATCCCTGATGGATCATATGTCAAAGTCACTGTTGACGGAACTACCTATTACTTTGTATATGATGGATCCGCTCTTAAAGGGGAAACAAAAACTGCTCCAACTGCTCCGACAAACTTCTATAAATACAGCAAGGCAGATTCAACAACATCGGGAGATGGAAACTGGAACTACAAGATTGCTGACATGGCAACTGATGTTGAAGTCATCGTTGCACATACTGCAAACAAGAAGTAATTCTTCAGATTCTTTGTCCTATCTAAAGATATAAATCGCCCTGAAGCCCCCCGATTCGCTTCAGGGCTGAACGAATGAAAGAAGGATTCATAATGAAAAATAAACTCACCCGAAAAGCTTTTACAATAGTTGAGTTGGTTATTGTAATCGCTGTAATAGCAATACTTGCAGCGGTTTTAATTCCAACCTTTTCCAGCCTAATACAGAAATCCAAGGTGTCTGCTGACCAGCAGCTCATCCGTAATCTCAACACAGCACTTAAAGCTGATGTCAAGGCGCATAACACCATGACAGAAGCTTTGAAAGCAGCAAGTGATTATGGTTATGACGTAAGCAAGATTAATGCTTCAGCAACCGGAAATGAGATTCTCTGGGATAGCAAAAATGATATTTTCTGCTACCTCGATGGTTCAACCGTCAAATACATTCCGGACGGAAACAAAACCCTTGATGCAGCAGACGTAGATCTTTGGATCATAGCCAAAGCACCGAGCAACAAGTATTCAACTTACCTCTACAAGACTGAGTTGACCGATATAGATGATTTAACTACCGGACTTGATGTTGGCAATGAGACCATCACCGCCATCACCTATAAAGGAAGTTCTTCAGCAAACTACGCGGGCAATTCAGCCGCTCAGTCGGTAGTAATTCGCACTACTAGCGGTACTCTGACAATCAATGCACCTGCAGACACCGTTAATCACTATGGCGAAGGTCTTGTTTTAACAATCGATGCAGTTGCGCCGTTGTCATATCACGAGTTTGGATACTTCCCGAAGGCATCAATTGCTCAGGGACGCATTGTCGTTGAAGATGGTGGTGAAATTCGCATTCTTGATGCATCAGTGAGCACAGCTCCTGTAGTTGTTGAAACTAAGGAAACCGGCGTTATCAACAACGTTGTCACAGGAAACAATGCAAATGTCTCCGTTTCAGAAGACCTTCAAAACAATGTTGTAGAGCAGACAGAAGTCAGCAATGCAACTGAGTTGGAAACTGCTCTCGCAAATAAGGCAAAATACATTGTACTCACAAACGATATTGCGACAAGTCAGATTTCCGTAATTGACTACAGTATGACTTTGGATGGAAGTGGCCACACGCTTACTTCAAGCACAGGAGTATCCAAATCCGAATCTTCAAAAACGGTCAATATAACAGCAGCGAATGTAGAGGTATTAGTAGTTGATCTCAAAACAGTTGAGAATAATGACTACGAATATGGCCGCGGAATTCAAATAGAAGCACCTGGGGTTAAGCTGGTGATAGAAAACTGTGAAGTTAATGCAATGCATTACGCAATTAACATGTTTGGAGGCACATCTGAAGAAGGTTCGAATAACTGCAACGTCACTATTAGAAATTCAAAAATCAATGGTTGGGGTGCATTAAACATTTGGAGCCATAACCTTGAGTTGGAAGCAGTGAATTCTGTATTCGATGGCTACAATGACAAGGTTTATAACTCAGCTGGCTGGAATGGCTTTGGAACAATTGTTCTCGAGGGAGACACAACTCGCAAAACAACAAAGCACGCAGAAAACTGCAAGCTTGTATTCACTAATTGCACAGTTGTTTCCGCCTCCACAACTGGGAACTCACAATCCCCTGTTCTCTACAATCTCTACTCGAAAAATAACGTGATTAAGTTTATCGATTGCGATTTTTCTTGGAGTAGACCGAATCTGTTTTGTCAGAACGATGGAGAAAACAATAATCTCTACATCGATGAAAAGCAGGTTCTTATTGGAAAAGACGCCTTTGCTTTTGATACGTCCGACCTTGTTATAGCTTCAGATGGAGTTACAGCAACAGGAACAATCAAAGTAACCCTTGACACTAACACGGTAACATTCGATTTATCTACAGTAACAGGCAAGGGTTGGAAAAGTAATGGCATTATAGTGGGAACAGATTATATCTTTGAGAATATCAATATCGATGGAACAACTTACACCTTTGACTTTGATATTTACTCTGGATACACGGGAGGCTGGACACTCTATCTCTCTGCAGACATTGACCAATAACTGACTATTTTAAAAGCTTAAACATGTTTAATGATGGGCACCATCATTAAACGCAACAACCGGGCCCGACCGGAAAAACTACAACCCGATAAGACTTTAATCATTTGACCAAAGGCGGCGACGCCCAGTCGCCGCCCGAATAAAAACAACGAACAAAGAAAGGAAAACAAAACCATGAAAAGCAACAAAAAAGCTTTTACCATTGTCGAATTGGTAATCGTCATAGCTGTTATTGCGATTCTGGCTGCAGTTCTGATTCCGACATTTTCGAATTTGATCAAAAGATCCAAAGTTTCGGCCGATCAGCAGCTCATTCGCAACCTCAACTCAGCCCTCAAAGCTGACCTTAAAGACCACAAGACAATGACTGACGCCCTCGCAGCCGCAGCAGAATTCGGCTACGACGTCAGCAAAATCAACAAATCTGCAACCGACAACGAGATCCTCTGGGACTCCAAAAACGACGCGTTCTGCTACTTTGAGAGCGACAAGAACGAAATCACCTACATCCCCGAGACAACTCTGACCGTTCCGAAGGACCAGGTCAAACCCGTTGACTACTGGATTATCGCCAAGACCCCCAGCGAAAAGTACTCAACCTACCTCTACAACACAGAGCTCACAATTATTCAGAACCTCAAAACTGGTCTTGATGTCGGCAACGAAACAATCTCATCCATCACCTACGTCGGCAAAGGCTCCGCTCAGAGCGTAGTTATTCGTACTAACGGCGGAACGCTTACTGTTAATGCTCCTGCAGATACTGTAAATCACTATGGAAAAGCACAAGTTGTAACTTTGACAGCAGTCGGCACAAGTTCTTATTATGAGCATGGTTCCGTTAACCTTGTTGACATCAAAAAAGGCCGTCTTGTCATCACTAACGATGCAGAAGCAGAAGTCGGTACGATTTATCTTACTGCAACCAATGACGCTTATGACGGAATCATCCTTGCTACTCAAAGCGGATCTGAACTTCCTGAAGTTGTAGCTCGTGAATCTGTTTCCATTCCTACAACAGGAGAGAAGCTTGTCGTAACGATTCAAACAAATGTTGATGCAAATGGGGAAAATCCGACCAAGACAGAAGAAATCTATCTTTATTCCGCAAGCGATGTTAAAGAGGCTACAAACGGATATAACGTTTCCGATTTAGGACTTCTTGTTGTTGAAGCTATTTCTTCTGAGGCACAAACACAAGCCGCTGCACAAATTACAGATGAAGAAGTTTTGGAAGCAGTAAAAGAGACAAAAACACAAGATTTAGAGACAGCAACTTACAATAGTTTCACATTACCTATTGGTACTGGTACACAAGCAGACCCATATAAAATTTATACAGCAAATGCTTGGTTAGAAATCTTAAAAATGGGTGTAGCTAATGACTACATTTTTGGTGATGATTCAGGAACTCGCATAACTTATGTTTCTATTGAAAATGATCTTGATTTTAAGAATGTAACTGCATGGCCTGGAGATGCTGAAGTATCATTCTATAATGTACATGTAAATGGAAATCATCATAATTTCAAAAATGCAAGAATCTATAAAACTTATGCTACTGGTGTATGCTATCTTATGTCTTCTAATAATAGATGGGAAAATATGAACTTGGTTAATTGTACTGGTTCTCTTTGCTATGGAACAGATTATAATGATCCTAATGCAAAAACTGTTTTTGATAATGTAAATATTTATTCAGGTTCTACAAATAACGGATTCTACGGAAGATATTGTGGATTTTCTACAACTGAAATCTATAACTGTACTATTGATAGTAACTCTACAGTAACACAAAGTGGATTTGCTGGTGGTGGATTCCTTGGAAATACAGGTAATGGTCATTTCTTGATTCAAAATTGTGTTAACCATGGTACGGTAGTTGGAAATGGCGATAACTTTGGTCCTTTTGTTGGTCAAGGTTGTTCTAGCAAAACTGATGGTAAATATTGGGGTCTTGTTAAAGATTCAACATTTGATGGAACTTTAATTGCTTATGGTAATAGTGCAACAAAGATTCGTATGTATGGAACTTATGCTGAAGGCGAAAATGTTGACTATTCAAATTGTACAATAATTGTTCCTAGTGTTTCAGCGGCTAAGGTATCACTAGGAAATGGTGATTCTTATATTAGTGTAGAAGCAAAGGCAGCTCTTAATATCATTGCATCTGATACAATTAAATTTGATTCTGAAGATGTAATGTTAGATGGTAAAACTCTTAAAGTTGTTGAATTAGATTCAGCAGTTATGAGACTTGAAATTAAACAATATGTAAATTACAATCTTAAGAGAACAGATGGTTCTGTAGCACCTCACTATAACTTTGTTGCTAGTTCAAGTGTAGTTGATTGTTCAAATGGAAAATCAGAGGGTGAAACATTATTTACAGGAGTAAATGTTCTTCAAATTGTTGGAAGTGATACAACAAATAGAAAAACATATAATACAACTGATGATTCACATGTTGGATTATATAATGGTACATACTACTTGAATGCAGTTACTAATGCAGACGGCTCATACAACTATCTTGCAGTGGATGGACCAAATAATACAGTTTCTGGTTTCATTACTATTTATGCATATGGTGAAAACGATGCATTCCTTGGAAGTGTTCAAATTGGTTTTAATACTTAAAATAGAATGATTATTAGTTAACTATAAATTTAGCATTTATAAATAATTTCGTACGAACGTTCCCTTATTTCCAAAGGGAAAAACAACCATAAAAGGTTATAAAAAGCGCGCCTACCCGCTAAAAGGTAGGCGACAGATGCAAACAAACGAATGAGGGTTATTAGACCGGGAGTTTAGTAACCCTTGTTTTGGAGATGGAAGCGTTTGGGGCATTGGCGGGTTGATGGAGGATTGGCTTGCCGGGGTCCTGACGAGAGAATAAGGGGCCGGGCCACGGGTGGTCTGTTTTGGGGGCATTGGCGGCTTGGCGGGAAATCGAAAAAGAAAGGATTCAGCCATGAAAAAGGTTAACAAAAAAGGTTTTACGCTTGTTGAGCTGGTCATAGTAATTGCGGTCATCGCGATTTTGGCGGCTGTGCTCATCCCGACGTTCGCGACGGTTATTGAGAAAGGCAAGAGGAGTGCTGCGCTGCAGGCGGTGAGGAATGAAATCACTGAGATGAAGGTTGCTCTTGCAGTAAAGGGAATTGACATTGAGGACGGCGCAGTGTTTGAGAAAGACGGTTTCCGCTTCATTTACAAGGACAGTTTGTTGCAAGAATCAAAAGCCGCTGTTGCCGCAGCACTTGTTCCAACTGAACTTCCCAAGGGCATCAAACTTTGGGCCACATACGGTGCAACAACGCAGGTGCATAACAGCACAATTAAAAAGGCTGACGGAACCACTACTGCTTGGACATGCACTGCAAATGACGGCGGTGATATAGCGGTTATGAGCGGCGCAAAAGCTGCAGATTCAGCTTATACAATTACTATAACCAATGACTCCGGTGCTGTTGTTTTCTCAGACGTTACAGCAGCAAACGAAGATCATAATGCATGGAATTACGGCTTCTATATCAATTTTAATCAGCCTGCAGGCTACTACACATTCAGCGTTGTTTACAACAATGAAACAACTCCCCGCACAGGTGTTTTCTACTTCCCCGGGAAGTAATGTTTTATACGCCTGAAACGGCTAAAACATAGTTGAACTAAAAGAGGATTATCAGGCTTCAACGCTTGGTAGTCCTCTTTTGGCGATACGGGCGGAAGAAAAAGCGGAAGAATCACGGTATAATTCCGGAATAAAAAGCGGAAGAATACCGGAAGAATAAATTGACAAAAGCGGTATAATGGTGTAGTATATGCATGCAAAGGAAGAAATCTGTGTTGCGGGGAGGGTTTCGATATGAAATTGCAAAGCAGCTATGAGTTGGAGAATCAGGAGTTTAAAACGTCCCTTGGCGAGCTTGACAAGGGTATCATTGCGCTGACGGCAATGCTGAATAAATCCGGCAAGGGAAAAGTGTATTTCGGTGTCGCCAATGACGGGACGGTTATTGGCCTTGGCGGTTCGGTTGGGCAGGAGACGATAAAGAAGATTGGGACAAGGATATCTGAGCAAGTCAGGCCTGTTATTGTGCCTAAAATATCTTT
>Ga0310696_10001610_pt1 | contig 32338 bp, 56 predicted proteins | sample AusTroGonzalo_MG_4_FD_203885 | JGI IMG/M metagenome (GOLD analysis project Ga0310696, IMG submission 203885) | Bovine rumen microbial communities from tropical cattle in Woodstock, Queensland, Australia - Gonzalo_02 (v2) (version 2) | ecosystem: Host-associated > Mammals > Digestive system >... | reverse complement strand
CGCACGTTCCACCGGAAGTAGTCGAGGTGCAAACCCTGAGACGGATCATACCCGGCCTGCCCCTCCGCGTATCCATACCCGTCGCGGACGTAGTACCACAGGGCGTTCCTCTTGCTCGGGTTGTAGTTGTGCCGAATGGAAATCCACCGGGATACCCTCTTCAGGGTCCGCCCTTCCTTCGTTTTGATAATCTTGCCCATGCCGCACCTCCTCAGTAAACTCCCCGGATGAAGTCCCCGACACTCATGCCGGGAGCGTCCCACGGGTTGCTCGGTCCATACTCCGTCTCTTCGTGGTCATCGTCGTGAGCGTGGATGGGACTTCCCCTCCGGATTTCGTCCCGGTATGTCCTCCAGTCGTCGCAATACTCAACCTTGTCGTACTTCGGCTCGATCCGCCCGTCCGAGTACCTGTACTTCGCTTTGGCGAGTTCTCCGAACTTCTTCATTGCAGACCGGATGTCGTTGAACATCAGATCATAACTCATGTCGTCCCACTCAGAGTTGCTGTAGGACACAACGTAGAAACTGTGAGTGCTGAAGTCGAAGCAGTCTCGATGAATCCTGAACTCGCTGAGATTAACGCTCTCGATGAAGTGGCTGTCTAAGTCCTTCGTCCCGGCAAGCCATTTCATGTCGTATTTCATCGTGCTGTCGAACATCGTCACACCTCCTCTTCCATGAAAATCCCGAACGACGGGGAAACGCGGTACTTCCGGTCCGGCTCTCCCTTCGTCGAGCAGAGCAGGACAGGCCGTCCGTCTTCGTCGGGCCACTCCCAAACCCGGACCGCGTCGAACGGCCCGAGTTTGACGTGGTTTCCGTAGTTCTCGTCGATCACGAACATCTTTTTCATTCAAAGTCCTCCTCAGCACAGGTCCCCGTGGGGGCCAACCTTCATGACGGTCTTTTCGACGCCGTCCTTGTCAACCCAGACTTCCTCTTCGGAATTGTCCGCCCAGTAGATCGTCCGGACGTATTTCCATTCCCGGGCCTTGTCAGCCGCTTCGGCCTTGTCCCGCGCTTCCTTCTGGAGTTCGCGCAGTCTGGCGTACTCATCATCTGTCAGGTCGCACCGAGGATGATCGAGCGCATAGTCACCCAAGTAGTAGTCCTCGAAGGTCCGATGCCAACCCGCGTGATACCAGTCCGAAGTCACTTTCTTCGCGAAGTCCATCAGGACCCGGTCGCTCGTGATCTTGCCGAACCCACGGCACCGGTAAACCCAGTTGTCCTTCCCGTAGACCTTTTCGCAGTTCAGGCTCCCATAGCAGTTCGCGCTCATTTTCTCAGAGCCGTCGTTTGCCGCAGTGATCAGGCCGCTGTTGTCATACCAGACAGAGACCGCGTGGCCCTTCGGCCCAAGGATCACAGCCATGCCGTCCGTGTTCTCGTGGACGATCGCCCAGTCAGGATTCGCGGTCAAGAGATCGCTCAGGCTCTTTCCGAACCAATCCGTGATCCGCATCTCAGCACCTCCAGTCTCCGGCATCTCGGGAGCCGGTCCCCCGGGCGACCCTCCTGCCGCCCTATTACATTATACTACTATGCGCATAGTATTGCAAGCATTATTTGCAGGATAATGAAAAAATGAGCGGTTTCCCGCTCACAGTTCTTCGAGGTACTTCTTCCATCCGGCTTCCTGATCATCCATCGCCTGTAAGAAGTCCCAGTCGAACTTCTTGCACACCTGCCTCCCCTTCTTGACCTGCACAGGATACGTCACACCGCCCCGAGGGCCAACGAACAAATGAATGGTCCTTCGGCAGTGCGGACAGTCTTTCCCGAACCAGATCGCTAAGGACACAAACTTGGCAGTCTTGCTCTCCTCGCTCATGTCCCGCTCATTCACGAGGTTGATGGTCCAGTGTCCCTCCGCGATCTCAATGATCTCCGTGATCTTTTCTCTCTGGGCGTTCGTCATCGAAACCTCCTGCCGGGGATTACCCGCCCCGGCTCGGGCGTCGGTCAGATGCGGTTTCCGCTTTCGTCGTACTCGTACCCCATCGGGAGAAGACAGGTCAGACCCGGCATGGCAACCCGATTGTCGTCCCGGACCTGAATGGTCGAGAACCGGCACGGAATCCAGTTCGGGATCGTCAGCATATCCCGTGTCATGTCGCTGTCTTTGAATGTCGTCAGGAGCGTCGCAAGAGCGGCGTCATGGCTGATCTCCTCCCAGTTCTCCTGCCCCTTGAACTGCTTCAGATACTTGAGCATCCGTCTCACCTCCTCTCAGTCGCAGTCAACAACGTTGACGTAGGTCGCCTCGTGCTTCTCAGTGGCTCCGATCAGGGCCACCGGTTCTCCGTGGGTCACGCTCTGCCAGTTGTAGTCGTTGGCAGGTTCCCCGTCGAGGCTGTTGATAAACGCCAGAGTCTCCGGGTCGAGCAGGTCGCCGCGCCCCTCGCGCTCGATCCTGTCGATCATCTTCTTGGCTCGGAAGGTCAACATCATTATCCGTCTCTCCCTTCGTTAATGATAATCCTGAGGATTCCGTTCCCGATGTAGCCTTTACTGTCCGTGGACTTCTCGTTGTAGGCTACATCAACGAGAACCACTTCCTTCTTGTTGAGCGGACTGTCCACCGGCGGAAAGTGTCCGTTCTTCCCGCTCTCGAACAGCGTCACACCGGCAATGTTACCAATGCGGATCGGGTCGAACCCGACAACCTTCAGCATATCGTTGACTGTCATCTCGCGCCTCCTCACTCAATCACATAGTCCCTGAGGACCTTCGCCAGAAACGCTTCAGCTTCCATGATGTCCCGCATATTGTCGAAGTATCCGGTCCCGAAGAACTCCTCCCGGTCTCCGTGGCGCCGCTTCAGATACTCAATGCGGTTAACCAGTTCAGTGAGCCGTGCCTTGCTGATCGTGTTGATCCCGATCCGGCACAGGATGTCCTCGTAGGCGCCCCGGTAGAGGTAAACCTTACCATGCGGGGCGAACTCCACGGCAACCTTCTGCCGGTTGCCGGGATGATTCATGTAGTCATCGTGCATCCAGACGTTCCCGTCCGGATACTTCGTTTTGAAAATCTCCTCGAACCTGCGGAAGGTCATGTCGTCACCTCCTCAGTAGTTCAGCTTCCAGATTCCTGTCACAAGGTTCGCGTCCGGGACCTTCTTGCGAATCTCCGCCCACAGAGCGCTACACAGTTCGGACTTGTCTGCACCTGAGACGGTCACGACGAAGCTTGAAAACCTTCCGTGATCATTCCAATGAACGTCGTAAGAAGCAGTCATCTCGGCACCTCCTTAACCGCCGCTGTAATCCCGGGGGTTGTGGTCCCTGTCAATCGGAGTGACGGGCATCTTGTCCCAGACGGACTTGTTGATCCCCGCGAACGCGGCGACATGGCGCCCGGTCGTGGCGGACCATCCGCCCCAGTGGCGGACCAGAGTCCCGTCAGGCTTCCTTGTGATCACATATGTGTCGTAGGAGCGAAGGACATCTGTCCCGTCATCGAACGACCAGACGATCGCCTTCCCGTAGAAGGACTTGTGAGAGTCACGCGGCAGGAGCGCCGCAGTCCGAATCACGTTTGCCATCCCGATCTCCTTCCTCCGGCAACCGCCGGGTCACCTCCCGGGCGGGACCATCCTCCCGCCCTTCATTATTATATCACTATGCGCATAGTCCGTCAACAACTTTTTTACCAGTTCAGCAGATAAGCGCAGAACAGCGGCTCCCCGGTCTTGCGATCTACCACCTCGTAGTTGTCTCCATCGAACGTGATCCGCGTCTTGTTCTTTTTGAAAATGACCCCAAACTTCCGGCGGAGATGACCAGTGAACGCCTTCCGATGATCCTTGGCTCTGGTCGTGAACGTCCCCATCTTCCACGAGTTGTTGTATGTCCAACCTCCATCAGGCTCCGCCCACGCTTCCACCTGCCGGACCTCGTAGATGTACTTCTTGTCAGTCATCCAGATCACTTCCTTCCTATCAGATTGAAAATCTTGTCAACTTCGTCGTCGTCCATGCCTGCCCACTCCGGACCTTCGTCCCCGTAGACTTCCTTCAGGATCAGGACGTTGCCGACGATCGGCTCTCCGTGTTTGTCGGTCTCGTAGAACCACGATCCCACATGGTTCAGTTCGTTCGGCTTCAGCAGTCCTTCCTCGTCCACGATCATGCAGAACCCTTCAGGGAGCCGCCTCGGATGGACGTTCTCTACCCACTCGCACCCGATGGTCTTTGCCGCCCAGTCGCAAGTGATCTTGTCCGGGACATCGACGCAGTACGGAATCCGATGCCCCGCCGGGTAGACAATGCCTTTCTTCAATGAAAATCCCTCCTCACATCATCCCCGCCATGTCGCGGGTGAACTTCATGTGTTCGCTGTTCCAGACTTCGTCGTATGACTTCATGCCCAGACCATCAAAGTCAACCAGAGGCTTCCCGGGGATCGCCCGGGCGCTCCTGAACGCCTTCCCGGGCGTGACCTTGTCCCCCAGTCCGTGATCCTTCGCCCACTTGTTGAGTCCAACCAACATGGCGTTCCTCAGCTTCCAGAAGCGCTTCCGGGTCATGAGATCACCTCCTCAAGCCTGTTCTCGATGTCCTCCAGAGTGGACACCGCGTCTTCCATTTCGTAGACCGCCTCATCGGCCCTCTCGTAGCGTTCGGAACCCTGAAGGTTCTCGGGGATGTTGTCCCGGTATTCCTCCTCTTCCTCGCGCATCTCGTCGAGCAGGCTCCGGGCGTCGCTGATCATGCCGATCACCTTGGAAATCATCTCACGCCGTGCTTTGTTCATCTTTCTCCTCCTCTCAGTCGATGTACCGGGGACTCACCCGGCACGGTCCCAGACAAGCAACATTGATAATCCCGGGAATCTCCCGAACAACCCGCGCCTTCGCGTTGTCAGGGCAGATCGCGTAGACATACCGGCGAACAGTTTCCCCGTTGAGTTCGCCTTCGATGATCCATGTCGCGAAGTTCTTCCCACGAGTTCCGGACGCCTTCATCCGACCTGCCCGGACGATCACGTCGATGGTCGGTTCGCTGATCCGGAATCCGCGCCGGTCAACGTTCTCTTTGTAGCTGTCAGGCACGGTCTCGCAGTCGGCGTAATGCTCTTTGTAGCGCCGATATCCCATAGTGATAATCTCGTCGCCGTCGGTCACGCTGTCGAGCAGAGCCTTCTTGGCGGCTTCCTTCGCGGCTTCCTTCGCCAGTCTCTTGGCCTCTCGGTCAGCCTCCGCGTCGAACAGCTTTTCGATCACCTTGACGCGGGAGACCTCGGTCTCCATGACGCCGTTGTACTCCTTCATGCACTTGAAAGACGCGGCGATCTTGATCACGTCACCCTTGGCGAGTTTTCCGGGCCACGAGGTCGTCTTCCAAACGTACAGGGTTCCGTCATCGGAAACCATCTTCCAGATGTGATGCCGCTCGTTCTTCCAAGGAGCGCCGAAGGCCGGGGCGTCGTAAGTGAAGTGACCGGTCACGGTCACAGTCGCCTCGATCCGAGCCATTCCGTTTCCTCCTCCCTCCGGCCTCCCGGGCGCCGGTCTCCCCCGGGCGGTACCTCCCGCCCATGACATTATCTCACACTATGCGCAGAGTGTCAAGCACTTTTTTTTCCTGATCCCGGAAAGTTTTTGCTCCGTAGGAGGGCGTTTTTGCCCACCGGACCTCACCAGAGACCGTAGAAGACACTATGCGCTCAGTCTACCCCAGACCCTTATGGTTAGTAAAGGCGAAGAAAAACAGGAGGCCAAGAAGCCTCCTGAAGGGCAACCACGGGCATTCTGGCTCATTCCCTCACAAGTTCCAGACAGCCGAGCGGCACCCGCTTCTTCACCCACTTACCGGACTTGTCCGTCCACACCCAAGCGCTCCCGTCACTCACCGCATGGACGATGTACATCTTTCCGTGGTCCAGAGGCTTGAAGCCAGTGAACCTAACCAGAGAGCCGGTCCCGATCATCTCAGCCACCTCCTCAGAACTGATAGTCATAGTAGTGGATCGCACGACCGAAGCTGACGTTCGCCTTGCTCCTCCGGAGTTTCCCGTCGTCGCGCCATGCCCAGAACCAGATATCTCCGATCCGGATCATGTCCTTTCCCGGGAGGCTGTCGTCGCTCCACAGCACCCAGTCGTTGTCGCACCACGCCACACCCGCCTTCTTCTCAGGATCGAGGCGGCGGACCGTGATGTGCTTCTGGTCCCGGACGGCGATCACCTCGTAGGCATGGCTGTCGGACCAGAAGTGTTCCGTCATCCCGGTCCCTACGACAATCTGTCCCTTGAACAGTTCGCCTTCCTCCGGCTCGTTGACAGGAATGAAAATCTTCCTCATGTCTCAGTCCTCCTCCCATCCGTAGACTTTCGCGACGTCGGCGCCCAGAGGACGGGTTTCGACGTCCAGAGTCGCCTTGTCAGTGATCCCGTGGCGAACAAGGTGTTCTGTCAGTCCTTTCCGCCAGTCAGTTACGCCGTCCTTCCACGCCCGGAAGACGTAGTGGTTGACGCCGTCGTGATGAATGTCGTCGATCTTCATTTCGCCATCCTCGACGTACCAGTCGATGATGTCGCCTTCGCAGACCGAGATCGCGTCCGCCAGAGTCGCGTTGGGGATCACCTTGTACCCGCTTACGCGACCGTTCCACAGTCCCAGATCAGCGATGACGATCAGGTCTCCAACCGGGACCCTCAGGTCAACCTTCGCGCTGTCCAGATCATCCGCGACGGACGATTCCGCTTCCGCCCACGCGAGGCTTTCGTCCATGTCAGGATCAGACGCCATCAAGTCCTCGACGTACTCATTGATGACGCCTACGTCGTTCGTCCAGATTCCCCTCTTCAATGAAAATCCCTCCTATCAGTATCCGAGCCATGTCTTGTACACGACGTCGTAGTCACAGCCAACGATGTCGGCAACCCGCTTGAAAATCCTCTCCCGGACGATCGAGTCAGCGGCGTCCCCGAGGAAGCAGTAGATGTCCGCACCAATGTTAAGAGCGGCGACCACATCCCACAGGGTCAGTTTGTCAGGAATCTTCGGTCCGAGGTCGTCTGTCGGATACGCTCCGCAGTACCAGTCGCGAACCGAGGTGTTCAGGGCGCCAACAACAGGCACCCAGTTATCGCAGTTCAGTCGGATCATCTCATCAGCCTCCAATCGCTTTCAGGTCGGACCAGTTGAACTTCGCACCAAGTTTGGAACACACATCAGCAACAACAATGGGCATCAGCGTCGTACCACGGATCACGGCAACCGCGTCAGCTTTATCGGTCCGGCGGCTCACAGGGCGAAGGAGAATTTTCGCACCGTCTTTCCGGGAGCCGCGCAACCGCTTGTCAACGGGAAGGACGCTCAGGTAGTACCCGCGAACATCGTCGTCCATGTTCAGAGGGTCGTGTCCTCCCTTCGTGTAAAGGACGTTGATCGCCAGAACGTCGTAGTCAGGATGATCAATCTTCAGGCGAAGGTTATCGCCCAGATAAACCCAGTGGAAACCGTACCGCATCCTTGCCATTCCGAAACCCTCCGATCTCCGGGACTCTCAGGTGCCCGGGCGCCCCCGGCGGCTCTCCGCCGCCCTACTATATTGTATCACTATGCGCATAGTTTTGCAAGCACTTTTTTCGGCAAAATGAAAATCCGGGGATCACTCCCCGGACTTCTCCATGTCTTCCCGGATCAAGCCTTTGACGTATCCTGAGATTCTTCGTTCGCCCTTCTGGTTCAGGTGTTCCACCATCCGGACGTCCTCCGGATCAGTCTTATTAAAGTAGATGGACTTCCGAGTGACGTTCTTCTTTGAAAACTCACGGTCATAGGCCGCTTTTCGTTCCTTCGATTCCTGACTCAGCTTTCGCATTCCTTTCGATCCCTCCAATCCTTAAAAGCGCCGGTTTTTACCCGGCGGTCCACATCCGGCTCGTTTTCGTCGATCAGCCAGTCCCGCCCGATCTTCTGGGCGGTCTTATAACTCCCCCTCTGGCATTTGTGCCGGACATTGCTGTGATCCAACCCGTTTCTACGGGCGTACTCTTTGATGGTAATAAGCACGGGACACAACACCTCCTTTGAGACATTGTATCCCGTGCGCGGACCGATGTCAAGACTTTACGCCGTACAGGTCGTCGATGATCGCGCCCAGTTTGTTGTTGATCAGGGTCAGGAGTTCGTTAGTCGTCTTCATCTCTTCGATCATGTACTGGTTTGTCTGAATGACAATCCTGTGTTCGATCGGCTTTTCTTCTTCGACCGGCTTTTCCGGGACATCCGGCTTTTCCGGGACATCCGGCTTCTTCGGCTTCCTGTACTTCGCCTTCTCCTCCTTGATCATCACCGCGAGGTCCTCGAATTTCTCGCTCCGGTTGATCCGACTGATACTGCTCTGAGCGATTCCGACCAAATTCTTGATCTCGCTCTGGCTGAGACCTGCTTTGAGCAACTTTTTGACAGTGTCATACACTTTCGGCGTGATCGCCGTCCCTCTCGTTACTGCCAAGGTTAATTTCCCTCCTCTCCCATTTCTTTCATGATCTCCTCGAACTTCTCCGGGTCTACCTCAGCAACCTGCTCCAGATACCGCAGGAGACGTTCGCAGGTCGCGTTGGTCACTGCCATGTCCTCCAATCTCTCAATTACTTTCTCCCGGGTCATGATCTCACCTCCTCAGTAGCGTGACCGGGTAATGTACCCGATGTTTCCGATAATCAGTTTAAGTCCTCGGTCGATCGAAGATGCGTCGTGCCAGTGCCTGTCTCCGATCCAGACGAACAGGTCGTCTCCGTCGCAATCGTTCATGTAGTCAGTCGGATACCGGTCATCCATGCGACCACTCAGATGAACATCGACATCGCCATCGAACTCGGTAACAACGAGGCGAATGGAAATGTCAACGTCCGGGATGTATCCCCACCGCAGGACGATCTTGTCCTTGCTGATGCTCTTCAGGCGCCAACCACAACCCTTTCCGTCGCGGCAGTGATCCGCGTCCTTCTTGCGAAGGTCCTTCAGGCAGTCAAGCACGACGCTCTTGTACATCCTCAGGTCATTCATCCTCAGTTCGCCCCCTTTATCAGGTCCGGAGTCAACACAGTGCGGGAGAACGCCCAGTAGGTCCCGTGCGCTCTGTGGCGGTTCCCAATGTAGGCAAGGTTCAGTTCGTAGGTGTTCCCGTCGGCATCTCGCCAGACGTTCTTGCCGTAGATGTCCTTGGTCCCGTCGGTCGTGCAGGTCACATAAACAGGCTTGTCTCCGAAGCCGATCGGAGCGGTCTTCGTCCTCACCATGCGATCCCCTCCTCCCCGGACCGGTTCCCGGCCCGAGAGTATTATCTCACACTCTGCGCATAGTGTCAAGCACAAATTTGCGAACAATGAAAAAAGACCCCCGGATCGCTCCGAGGGTCGGTATCAATTATTCTTCGTCCCTGTCTGTATCGTCATCCCACGGATGGTCATAGCCGAGGGCGCGGTTGCTGTCGTTCAGTCCCTCAGTGGTCGGATCAACGATCACGCCGATCAAGCCGAGGAACGTCAGGACCTGCGACACGATCTGGAGGACCAGATTCTGAGTGACCGCAGGATAAATGTCGAACAGCGCCAACAGGCTGTAAACGAATCCGATGATCAGGCTGATGAAAGACGACAGCCAGACCTTGTTCTGGAACCGAACTTTCCAGTTAATCTTCATGATTGTCTCCTTACTTCTGCATTGGCAGAGCAGTGAATTGGTTGTAGAGGTCCTCCATGACCGAGTTCGGTCCGAGCGCCTCATAGTTTTTGTACATATTCAGGACGTTCTCGCGTTCGCTGTAGTCAGCGAATCCCTGCGCTATAAACTGGCGAAAACTTTGCAAAAGGCGATCCCTCAGAAGCGCTTGTACACCTAACATTGTGGCTTTGTTCTGCGCTTCAAGCTTTTCGTTCTGGGCGACGATCTCTTCCCGCTTTTTGTCCCTCTTCTTGAAAGCGCGGTTAATGATAATCGTGCCGATCAGGACGATCAGTCCGGGAACGCCCAGAACTGTCAACCACTGAAAAACGTTCAACCTGTATCACTCCTTTCTTTTATTCCCGTACATATTTGATCACAGGATTGGCGGCGATCAATTCGTCAACAAGTAGTTCCGTGCCTGTCCGGTACCACTTTGGCAGGATAGAAACACAGTAATCCGGAACTGTAAATTCACAGCTTACTGTAAGGTCATTGTATTCTGCGTATGTGTCAGAAGAATCGTATGTCCCGTTTTCATCATAGAACCGGACATCGAACTCGGTCACGGCAAGGTCACACGTCATAACTAACTTCGACCCGGGCGTAACTGGTATCCTGTTCCAAGGTCGAACGTTATGTGTGTTATCGCTACCGCCATAATTTTTGTTTACGAGGTCGTTGTAATCGAGCAGATTCTGCTCCACGGAGCCGCCGAACGTTGCCACATACAGACTGATCAATCTGCCCGTGGGCGTGTTCTGTTTGAAAAGACTTATCATTACGAACCACCGCCAAGCGTCATCTGCTCGACCCACTCGGACCCCTCATCAGCGTCTTCGATGTAGGCATACACTTTTTTTGTGTCAACCTCGTGGAATATGCTACCAGTGCAGTAGTTCCCGGTCGGTTTCGTCGCCCCGGACGGACCGGCGAGTACAACCATGTACTTTCCGTCGCCCTGAATCTCAGAGGATACCGTTCTCACTTTCGTTGGTGTACCCATAGCTTAACTCCTTTCTTCCTCTTTTGTTGCAGTAGGATATTTTGACAAAACGGAGTCAGCCTCCGTTGCCGTCAGATGTTTGATCGTGACCGTGTACAGCTTCACAGGTTCTGTCGAGTCAAGCTTTCCCCACGTCTTGGGACCGATCACGCCGTCAACGGTCAGTCCGTTGTCTTTCTGGAAAGCCTTTACAGCCGCTTCCGTTGCTTTGCCGAAGTCTCCGTCAACGCCGCAAAGTCCCAGATCGTAGCCTTTGTTTTTGAGTTCCGTCTGGGCAAGCGTCACATAAGGTCCTTTACTCCCCCGTCTGAGCGTCGGCTTTGTTTCGGGAGCCGGAGGAGTCGGGGAAGGCGGATTCGGGGATGTTCCGACACACGCAGGGACAGCGTAGTGAGTCCACTTCGTTTTCCTCTGGGTGAAGTGCTGTACGCCGCTCGAGCATTCAACGGTTTCGTTGTTGAATCCGAAGCCTGTATGCTCCATCGTGGACCCTTTCTTGACGAACAGACAGCAAAGCGTGTCTTTGGGCATATTGGAAATCTCGCCCTTTTCCTTCCAGTTCGCCGCTGTGTTCCACTGGGACGTCGCTCCGGCACCCATGAGTTCCAAACCGAACACTTTCAGGAGGACCCAGTAGGTGAATCCTCTACAGTCGAAGAACCGGGTCAGCTTTTCCTGAGGCAACCACTTACAGCCTTTGCACCCGGCTGTACTGGAACCTGTGTAGTTCTTGCAGGCTGTTTTGATAGTCGGATGTGCATCAGAGTACCGCGCTCTCCTGTTGGCGGGAGTGCAATACTGTCCTCTGGCTCCGAAGACGTATGCCCACCCTACACAGAGCAGGGCGACATTCCATGCGACAAGAGCGGGATCGGGATCGCCCTTGTGTTCGTCAATGTACTTCTGGACATATTCAGCAGTGTTCATCTAATCACCCCTTACAGTCCGAGGACCTGAGAATTGAAGGTTGACGCCTGAATCTTTGTGCCGGAGGAGAAGTTAGAGTTGCTCATCTTCGTTCCGGCTGTGATAGACGTTCCCGTCTGATTGATGTCCGCGATCCCGCACTTATTTCCGGCGACAACCGCTGTATTGGACTGGAGTTTGATCGGCATTTTGCGGTTGTTCAGTTGGGGATATGTGGAAGTCGTGTTTGTAACGATTGAAAATTTGACGCCGATGTACTTGTTTGCAAACTGGGACAGATCGAGTTCAACGGGGTTTGTCGGGATGCTCCCGCTCTTTTGTGTCTCGGATGCGCTTACTGTGAACGTAAACAGTTCAAGGCTGTTGCTTGAGTTGCCTACTTCAACCATGTGAACCTTGACAGATGCGACGCCGCTCGACTTCGAGAAATAATAGGTCGAACTCGGAAGGAACTGAATCTTGACATTCCTCGTGCCGGACGGGAGTTTGTAGCTGTTTCCGGAGCCGTCGGTGATCTCCTGAACAGGTCCGAACAGCGAGTGTGTCCCGAGGTCAACATATCCGCTGAGGTACATTCAGATCACCTCACATAAATCCAAACCCTGCCATCAACCCGGATCGGGTTCGGGTCTTCCTTTGTGCCTGCATTCCACACCGCGTAGGTCGGAATCTCGGAGACGTAGCCGATGATCCTGTCAGGGAACAGAATGCACTCCAGTCTGTTCATGACGTCAACCATGCCTCCGGGAGCAGAGCAGACAGCCTTGCCGATCTTGAACTTCGCCTTCCGGTACGGATACGCCAGAACTCGACCGGCAACCGCAATGGGAGTGAGCGCTTTGTCAGTCTTGCCCATGCACTGTCCGAACGTGTCGGAGGTCAGTTTGCAACCAGACTGAAGTCTCTTTTTTGTCCTCTTCATGATCCCGTCTTCGTCCTCACGGACACACAAGCCGCCTCTTACCACCTCAGCTTCGCGGCATTCAGCGTAGTCGTTCCAGACGGCGTTCCAGACCTTGTTGCCGTATATGTTCTTGGCAACGCCCAGACCGCCGGAGATTTTGACAGCGCCGGTAGAAGTAGAGGAGGAATCGGTCGTGTTTGAGAAAACGGTCGCGCCGGTCACTGTTCCGCCGGAAAGCGGCAGGTAAGACGTCGAGTTCTTACAGGTAAGCGTCTTGTTGGAGATGCTCGTGATCCTTCCGTATGCATCAACTGTGATATACGGAATCGAGACTGTGGTCCCTTCGTTGCCGGTCGTGTTTGCGCTCATTCCGTAGCTACCGGCTGTCGCGCCGGAAGTTGCAAGGGAGAACGCACCGCCCGATAATGACAATCCTGTTCCTGCGGTGTAGGTCGTGTTCACGAAGGTTATCGTCTTATTTGCGATACTCGTGATCCTGCCCTTGGCGTCAACCGTGATATAGGGAACAGACATCGTCGTTCCGTTGTTCCCTGTGACGTTCGCGCTCGGACCGTAGTTCCCGGCTGTCGCACCGGAGTTAGCCAGAGAGAAGGCGCCGTTCGCCAGAGACAGTCCTGTTCCGGCTGTGTAGGTCGTGTTCACAAACGTAACGGTCTTGTTTGCGACACTCGTAATACGTCCCTTGGCGTCAACTGTGATATAGGGGATCACAACAGTAGAGCCGTTGTTCCCGGTAACGTCAGCGCTCGGTCCGTAGTTACCTGCTGTTACTCCGCTGTTCGCAAGAGAGAACTGATTCCCTGCAAGGCTCAGTCCAGTACCGGCTGTATAGACAGTGTCAGGAGTCAGCGCCCATGTTCCGTCGCCCCGGAGGAAATAGTTCTGTCTCCCTGCCGCCGGAGCCGGGACCAGACCGCTCTTGCCTGCCGCACCGGACGTAGCACCCTCGAACGTGATGTCCGCAGGAATGACAATCCCGTCGCTTCCAACCGTCAGGAACTTTCCGGCGTTCTCGGTCCCCTGATCCTTGTTCAGCCTCGCGGCGATGTCGTCGTCAATCCGCTCAACTTCTTCTTCAAACGTCGCCTCTGAAACCAGAGCCGCCGCAGGAACCGTAAGAGAAATCGTCGGACTTGTGTCAACCGCAAGCACAGCCGCGAGAACATAGCTGAAGTCCCGGAAGGATTCTGCCGAAGGGATCGCCACTCCATCCGGATTCTTAAAGTACGCAACCATGACGGGGGAACTACCGGCGGAGTTCATGTACAATCCGAGTTCTTTCATTGTGTATGCACCGATGGAACTCGGAGCAGAGCCAATCCTCATCTTGATCTGTACGCTATTGTTGAGAACATTCTGGGATTCAACGATCGTCTGGCTACCAGTTGTGTAACCGAGACCCTTGTCCTTCTCTGTCGCCAGAGCCGTTGCGGACCTCATGTTCCCATCCGCTATGGTTCCTGATCCTGTCCTGACGGAATCAACTTCCAGAGCGACGCCGCTCCCGAACAGGTCCCGTCCTGCGTTGGTAACAACGCCAGTCCATGCCATTCAAGTCACCTCTTTCTTAGTCTGCATAAACATAATCGACCTGTTCGATCGAAGAAATTCCAATGCCCATATACAGGTCAGTTGATACGGTTCCGCCTTCAGTCTGGACCGTCTTGCCAACACCCACCGGGATCAGCAGAAGTCCGGCGTTCTCGAATATCTCGAGCATCCGGGTAGAAACGTCACCATAGACGTCGATCTCGATCGTCATGTCCTGATTATCCTTGACGACGATCGAATACTCATCGCCCAGAATTTCTTTGTAGACCTTCTCGATAGACCCGAAGGAGCCGTCCCATGTGTTCCGGGCGACGGCGAGTTTTAATGACAATCTGTACTCTTCATCGTCCATCTCCCGGGAGCCGGTTGCGGGAGCGTAATTGAGCAGGCGAGGCAGTCCGACATACTCCCCGATGATGTCCAGTTGATCCCCGTTGGCATTGTCGATATTGAAAGCCATCGTGATGCTCTGGACGGTCATGCTCAAATCAATACCCGGTCGGACGACCGACCGGGCGAGTTCGTTTGTTTTCGGTTTGCTATACAGATCAGACGTCAGCAGAGAAGCATAGTTCTCCGTGTCTGCAATGAACAATGCCCGTTCTTCTTCAGTCATGTGATCACCGCCTTAGGTCACGACCGAAATCGTGATTTTGCTGTCGTCAGTGAACAGCTTTTCGCTGTACCCGCACTCCATTTCGGACGTACTGGTCCCGTGCGTGTTCGTAGCAGAGATCGACGTGATCGTGAACGGGAGATCGCTTCCGTCGAAGGAGGAGTAGATGTCCTTATACCCCATCGTCACGTTCCAGTTCTTCCCGATCCCGAGGGCGTTGATGTCGAACTCGAGAGCGTTTTTGATAATCTGGTCGATCCGGTCCGAATCGTAGTCAGCGAACGCCCGGATCGAAACAGTGATGGTAACACCCACCGAGGTCGCCCGGGAGAACTTCACTGTGTTGGAGTTGCCGTAGGAGTCAACCACGGTCTTTGTGGTTGACCCGTATGTCGCCACTCCCGGCGGCTTCAGGGAGAAAACCTTCTCCGCGATTTCGTCGTCGTCCCCGCCCTCAACGATCGCGCAGAACGAATGAGCCGGGAGTCCGTTCGAGTCGGTCGATCCTGTGTCATTCTGGACCAGACCAACGAACGTCACCCCATAAACAGACCGAAGTCCAGAAATGATCGAGTCAAACACGCCGCTGTTGGTCGATGCGTGAGCGTCTGCGAACCTTTGGCGGAGTTCCGCGTCGGACTCAGTGTCCCTTCCAGTCACAGCGATCTCCTCGTTCGTCACGGAGTACCACCCCGGGATCGGAGTGTAGATCGCGTTGATCGCGCCGACCGGAGCGACGATCGCCCCCAGAGTCTCGCAAACGGAGTCAACCGTCACCTCTCCCGCCGCCGGGATCGTCACATCTTCCTGAGTGGTCCAGAGGTTGCCGGACTGGTCGATCGCCTGACTGCCTGCCGGAATCTCAGTGTCTTCCTCTCCGCTCAGGGTCAGAACGGCTGTCGATGCAGTGGACGGTTTCCGGATCAGACCGAGCAGTTCCACCAGACCATCGAGGGCGTCAGCGGAAGCATACCGGGGATCACGGGCGTTGTAAGCCTCAACTGCAAGCGCCCCGAAGTCTTCCATGCATTTCGCGAAAATTGAAAGGATTTGATAATCTGGCGTCTCCTCTCCAAGATACACATCCTCGCCAAATATCGCCTTGTACTGGTCCGTCAGCCAGTCAATGATGTCTCCGTAGGAGGGAACATGGATTCCGTCCGCGTCAATATAGGGTTCAAAGTATGCCATTAAGGTTCACCTCCACGGAAGCGTTTTGTCCTTCGGTCGTCAGGACCGAACATCTGAAAGTCATCGTGTGATCCCTGATCCCCGTGACGATGCCTGTGACCGCCCGGACCTCCTGAGTCTCAGAGATGTAAGCTGAAACGTATTTCGCCAGAAGTTCCACGTCCCTCCGCCTTGCGTTCGCCACAAGGAAGTCAGGAATGCGGAACCCCATTTCCTCATCCTCCCACCACTCGCCATAAAGGAAGTGAAGGCGGAGGTTGATCACCTGCGAGATCGCCTCGCTTCCGGAGATCAACTGGCTCAGGTCGTAGACCGGAGTGATGTCCCCGTTCGAGTCGAGCGGTCTAACGTGCATCGAATCACCTTCTTTACTGGTCTTTTGTTGCCGACCTCTCCGCCATGTCGATCATCCGGCGGAACCCGTTGTAGGCATCAGGAGTCATAATGACTATCGTCTCTTTGACAACCTCATCACCGATCCGGTTCCCGTTCTGGTCGAACACCGGAGTAACGGTCCTGAACCTGAGATGAATCTCAGATTCCGTCGTGTTCATTGTGAAACTGTTTCCGTGAATAGCCTCCATTGTTTTCTCCTCCTGATTTTATTTATTCTGCGCTATCTTGGTTTGTGGGCGCTACCCATCCTTTGCTCTCGCAAATGTTTCCGTTTGCCTCAAAGAACACTACGCAGTCCGACAGGCTTTCGCCGGAGTTCACAGCGTTCCTCGCCTGTCCGCATCTTGTGTAGAACAGCGCTTCAGCATCTTCGTAAGTGTCTCTGCTTTCAACCGGAGCCGCTGTGGTTCCATCAGGTCTGTTTACGGCTCTGCACACAAAATAACCTTTCATTTTATCTTCTCCTTACGATACATAGAATACAAAGACGCAACTGCAAATAGTGGACTTTGCAACTGCGGCGTTCAGCTTAACGACGCCGCCGGTCGTCATTCCAAGACGTGTAGTTGCCGATCCAATGGTAGCGGGAGTCCAAAAGTCGAATGCGGGGCGATACCCGGAATCTGCCGTAACGATCGTAGCGTCCTTCGTATACGCGGCGCTCGTTGTCCCGTGAAGATACCCAATCACAATCTTCCCAAACTTGTAGAAGTCAACAGTTAGACCTGTGCCTGACTTGGAACTGGTCGAAGGGGCAGTATTTGCAGAGTCATTATCCTTTTGAGTAAATGTCCCTGTTGTATTATCCATACAAGTATATGTGAATGTGTTGCCAGACCGAGTAATGCTTTTTATCGCCTTCGCGTCATAGTACGAAGGCTTGCCTGTAATATCAGACCATGCGTAGTGGTCATTGTCCTGCTGTGTGAATGTGAATGTCGTATTATCCATGCAAGTGGCTGTAAATGTCGTTCCGGACCGGGTAATACTTTTTACTGCCTTTGCATCATAGTACGAAGGTTTGCCTGTGATGTCAGACCACGCATAGTGGTCATTGTCCTGCTGTGTGAATGTGAATGTCGTATCATCCATACAGGTTGCGGTGAACGTGGTCCCTGATCGTGTGATGTTCTTGATCGCCTTAGCATCGTAATACGATGGCTTGCCAGATATTCCGCTCCACGGAACAGAACTCCATGTTCCGTCCGCCTTGAGGAACTTGGCGACGTCTGCGATCAAAGGCTTTGGAACAAGACCGATCTCTCCGTCTGCATTCGCACTGGCGCCTGTCATGGTTGATACAGTCGCCTTCGACGGGTTGATCACTCCGTTTTTATCCTGAGAGATGCTTTTGATGAAAGTGAGGCTGTTTCCGGAGGCGGACGGATCGGACACGATCGCCTGAAGGCGCTTCCAGATGTTAAACTTGGTCTTCGCCATTCAATCCCTCCTTAACCGAGGAGCGTGATCGTAACTGTAGAGGTCCCGCTCACATCATCGCATTCGATCTTGAGCGTTCCGTTCCCGGGCGTGACTTCAACGTCTGCACCAAAGGCGTCAATGTTCCCGTACTCGATTTGCACAGGCTTCATGTCTGTCTTGATGTCCGCGTCCGTGAACGTGTGTGAATACGAACCGCTCGTGTTTGTGACTGTATAGGTCGCAACAACGAACCCTGCGTCTCCGGAAGGCATCGGAGTTCCGCCGGTCTGGTTGAACCCGACAAACGCGAAGCCGTCAGACATACTGTGGCTTCTGGCTGTGACCGGAGTGGATACCCCGCCGTTCTGGAGCCAAGCGTCTATGCAGGAGTCTGCGAAGACCACAAGGCACCCGTCCCCTTTCTGGGGAGTGAAGGTGTAGTTCCCCGCGAAGAACACCGGCACGTCAGTCAGGAGCGGAGGGTTCTCCGTGCTGTTCCACTCGCGGATCGTCGGCTGTATGACCGCCGTCCGCTTTGTAGGATCATAGGTCACGATCTCGCCCGGGACAGCCACATGGAGGCTTCTCAGAATATCGTTCTTCAGCGCCCGTTCCTTTTGCCCGGGTTGCTGAATTACTTCGTCTATCCTCATTTATCCTCCCTCCATTCCGTTGGCGGGAAGCATTTTCTCGTCCACAAGGACCAGAGTCGAGTCCCACGACCCTTTGAAGTTGTCCGCGTTGATCTTCTGTGAAACAAGACGGTACTGCTTTCCGTCAAGCTGAACAAGGGCGCCAACCGCATACCCCTTCATGATCGTCTTTACGTTCCTGAGTCCGGGAGAAGCGTTCTCGGAGTCCAGTACGTCTGATTCATTGATATTGATGATGTCGGCGGTTTTCCCCTTGGCGCTGACGAACACCGTTCCGTTCGTGATGAACGCCCGGGCGTGAACGCTCTTTGCCAGATCGGAGATACAATCCGCAAGGCGACCGGAATAAGTCTGCCCACGGATCAGCTTGAAGTCGTTGGCAACGAAAGCACCGATAGCGGCGTTCTGCACCAAACCCCTGAACGTCTGACTGATTGTCGTTCCTCCGCCAAAGGATCGGTTGACCTTTGTCGAGAAGAAGCTTTTGCCGTCCACCACCGCGATGGTCGTGACCACATTTGATCCGTCCGTTCGGGTGTAGATGTCATCCACTTCACCACAGCAAAGCAGGCCACCGGACTCTCCGTAGGCGTATAGCATTTTGTTTTCCTGAATGATCGCCAGATCGACATTTGAAAGGTTGTAGATTTCAAAGAGGAAGAAGTCACACAAAAGTGTCATGTTCTTCGATCCCTGAACCCTGATCCTCATCCCTTCGGCAACCTGTTCTCCGCCCGATTTCAGGGTAAGCGGTCGAAATTCGTCATACAATGCCATCACTCCAAACGATATAGAACTCGTCGAGGTTGTCCTTGGACGGGTTCGGAGTCGAGGGTGAATCGCTCTTCGGATAGCAGAACAACAGGCCAACCCGCTTGTAATAGAAAGGCTCCCATAGGTTATTTGCGTTCGTTCCGGAAGACAGAAGAGGCACGTTCGACAGGTATTCTTCCTCGGTCTGAACGTCCGAAAGGCTCATGTACCATAGGTTTGTTTTTTCTTGATAGATCAGTGAAAGCCGGACACGTTTCGTTTCCTTACCGATTTCAAGATTCAGCGTAATGACCTGATTCAGCGAATCCTTGATGGGCGTGATGAACTTCAGTTTCAACGTCAACTACCCCCCATGAGTTTTTTCGCATTATCGAGGACGGTGTCCCAGAATCCACCGGCTACTCCTGCCGGGTTAGGAGTGCCGTCTCCGTCTCCGCCAGTGGTTTCTTCCTTCTTCTTTTTGTTCTTCTTCACAATCTCTTGGAAGGCGTGTTGGAATCCGATCTGGCCTTCCCACCCGAAGGGAGTTGTGTCCTCGTGGTTGACGGTCACGCTTGCGATGATCATGTCAAGATAAATGAACTGTGGAGTGATCACTATCAGCTTCCGGCGCTGTTCCTTCAGCCAGTGAAGCGTATAATACGCCAGTTCCGATCTGGTCCAAGAGTTCTGGTCCCGTGCCTTCAGGCAGGTCTTCGTCACGTTGAACGCGGCTCTCTGGTCGTTGGACAGAGTGCCTGCGTTCGCGATGATAGAACCTCCGCCTGAATATACATCAGACATTAGGACTTCCAGAACAAGTTTATCCGGCTCGTTGAAGGCGTTGTTCACATAGTAGTCTTTCTTCTTCGGTTCAGGCTCTTCAGCCAAGTCAACAGAAAGTGTGTGCTGTACTTTGATCACGCCGTCGAACATATAAATCGAGTTGTCCGCTTTGTCGTAGATACACACGCTCTGCGGAGGTACAGAAAGTCCTTGATTTGCGGAAGGACCAGATACATCCTTCGAGGAAACAACGCTTCCTTCATATTCGATCTGAAGGTAAACCTGCTCGAATGTTGCCTTGCAGGAGTGGACACTCGTGTCAGCGTATCGGACGCCGTTTGCTCTGAACTTGAAAACAACCGGGAAGCCGACAGTAGACGTGGAGGAAAGCCTGACGTCAGACGAGTAGACGCCCCCACCTTGGCTCTTCATGTTGTCGCCGTTTGCCGTGAGGGCGCCTACGCCGCCGTTGCTCGTTTTTACCTTCACAACGATCTTCGCTGAAAGGATTTTGGAGCCGGAACTGAAAGAGTACGCCAACTTCACTTCTTTGGAAGCGGCGCTCGGAGCGCCGTTGATATACCACCCTTTTGTTTTTTGGGTCGTCTTGTTTATGGCTCCGTTGACTACCTCATTGACGGTCTTGTTTTTTTCTTGCTCAGAGCAAGTCCACGTCGAGTTTAACGTGAAGGTTGGACCGTTGATTCTTACAGACTTAGCCATCACGCATACACCCCCATCACGTTCTTGATCAGATGACGTTCAGCAAGATCGTATGCATAAGTCCCGATCTCTTTGGCGTCTGCTCCGTTGGCGTTGACGTTGATGTTCACCGGAGCGTTTACGCTGATGTTGTTCGTCATCCCAGAGCCGCCGAGGGCGGTCTTGAGCGAGTCGAGAGAAGCGCCGTTTGTGCCGGATTCTCCGAGACCAAGTCCCGCCATTACTTTCTGCAATGCGGACGATCCCATTTCTCCGAACATTTGCTGAATCAACTGGGCGGCTCGTTCGGGTTTTGTGATCGGGATGACGTATTCAGTGCCATCTTCACCGATGGTTACTCCGTCCATGCGGCGACCGATACGACCGCCCCACGCTTTACCGGTACCTCCGGTTCCGGCTCCGCCTCCGTCTCCGCCTCCACCTGCGGCGCTTATGCTTGACAGAGCGCCTGCGGCTGAACTCGCCGCACTGGCAAGGCCGGTCAGGGCGCCACCTGCTGTGTCTGCGGCAGGAGCGACGCCGGACAGGTCATCTTCCATCTTCAGGTAAGAGCCTTTGACGCGGTCACCAAAGGTTTCGGCTTTTGCGGCACCCTGTTCAAGGTAGGACCCGAACTTGTTGAATGCCTGCTCCATGCCCTTGGAGGACTCAGCCGCGCCGTGGATTTCTCCGGCGGCGGCGTCTGCTTCATCCCCAAGTTTCGCAAGACCATCTTTTTCTCCGCTTCCGCCAGAGCCAACATCTGCTTTTCCCATGCTTGCAAGCGTTGCCCTTGGCTTTGGCGTTCCTCTACCCGCTGAAGCGCCTATGTTCGGACCTTCGGAAGCGCCTACACCGGCAGGTTCGCCGGTGTTTACGGTTTCGATTCCGAACGCTTCAAGCAAAGCATCAGCATTATCAAGGTTAAAGTCGTAAATCCCCTGAATCTTGGCGTTTCCTCTGTCTCCCTCTCCGGGAAGAACGCCGTTATCCATGATGTATTGCAGGACTTCTTTAAGGCCAACCTTGTCTTTTCCGCCAAACCATCCCGCAAAACTCTGAGATTGGACTTCTGTGTAGTATTTGTCGCCTCCGTGGGTCATGACTACGTTTCCGTTTTCGTCAAGTCTATAATATCCACTAAGGCGCTCAAGGACTTCTTTGGCATCTTTGCTTATTCCGGATTCTCCGTTCTCACCGGCGTAGAAGGTTTTCTTTTGACCATTTGAGGAGAGAACAGAAACATTCCCATCTTCATCGCTGTAAACTTGAGATGTGTTCTGATCTCCAAACAGCCATTTAAGAACCGGATTTTGTTCAGTTATGTCCAAAATAAGGCCGTTAAACCAGTTCACGACAGCTTCTTTGATCGGGTCGAGCCATGCTGTGATTTTTGACGCAATGTCATCAAACTTAGCCTTGAGGCCGTCCTCTCCTCCCCACATACCCTCAAATAGTTTTTTGAGACCGCCTTCCCTTATCTTTGAGTTTCCGTGTTCACTCGCAACCCAAACGCCATTCCAGAGGGTATCGAGGGCATCTCCAACCTTTTTGAAGTCCTCTCCCATTTTCTGCGGGTCATTTGCATAGCTGTTGATCGCGTCTGCGATGCCAACAACAATGCCCGTCCCAAAGTTTCCTGTGCCGATCCATGTCCCCAAACCAAGGGAGATAGCGTTGAATACGGCATTGTCTTCTCCGAGGTCTGATAGAGCCTTATCGAGAACGGTCCCCATCTTCGTGCCGTCATTGGGATTGCGCTTGAGAGCATCAGCGATGCCCTGAATGATCTGCTTCACAACCAGACCTGCTGTGGAGTCCGCGATCTTAATGCCCTTCGACGCGATTTCGAGGATCGTGTTGAACGTAGTGCTTAGGTCATCTGCGAGGTCCTGCCCAACATACTTTTCGAGTCCCGGGTCGCTTCCAAACTGCCCCTCAAGCCAAGTGTAAAACCCTTCATCGTTCGGGCCAACCGCTTCCCCTGTTGGCTTCCAACCTTCGGCAATCTTATCGTCATATAGCTTCCTAAGCGCCTGTTTTCTGGAGTTCTGGTATCCCGCGATAGCGCCGGAAATAACAGACGTCATGAGGTTTCCGCCTGCAAGCGCCACTTCCAGAGCAGAATGCAGGCCAACAGAAAACGCATTGTCTGTACTCAGGAATTGTTTAATGTTTGACTCTTTCCAAGCCGTTTCCCAATCTGTACCTGTTGTAAATGCTTGGAACAGAAGCTGTGCCACGCCGGAGGTGATCTCTGTACCGATTTCGCCGCCTTTGCTCAGAACACTCGCAATCGAGAACAAAAGATCGTGGGCGAATGTTGCTAACTCTCCTCTTCCTTCTTTTGTTTTAACCCACTCAACGATTCCACCCAACGCCTCCCCGAGGTCGCCGGTAATGTATTTCGTAATCCATTCCGTCAGACCGCTTCCACCGGATTTGTTGAGGAAGTTCATCGTGTCTTCGAGACCTTTGTTGATCATCTCGAAGAGCCTTGTTGCGGTTTTCTTGGTCTTATCGCGGACGCCGTCAGGGCCGTCCCAGATTTGCCAGATGTCCCCAAGGCCGATGGGAATCTGATACGGAGAGCCGTCCGCGTTTGTATATTTCCCGGTCTTTTGGTTTTCTTTATTCCACTGGTAGTTGTCGTAATCGTGTGTGATGTCACCAGTCAGTCCGACAAGGGCAAGGATTCTCGCAAGCGTTCCGCCCTTTGCAAGCGCCCAAGCGCCACCTACCGCGAGACCGATACGTTTGATATCGTCAGGAAGCTTTCTGACGCTCTGGAAAATATTGTTAATTCCCGATCCGATTGTAATAATACCCTTGGAGAAGTCTGTCAGGGCAAGGGACACTTTCGTGGATAGTCCTTGCAGGTTCAGACGGAACCAGTCGGAAATATCATCCAGTCCACCAGTGATCCTTTTGATCGGAGCCTCCATGTTGTTCAGGAAGTGTCTGGCAATCGACTGTGTCGCCATGTTGAGGGCGGACTTCATCTTCCAGAAGGCATTCCGGAGTTTGGTGATGTTCTCCAGAGCGTTGTTGATCCCGGGAAGTTGCATCTCCTGATTGAAGTTCTTGATATCCTCATAAACCTTCTTCAGGGATTCATCCTTCTCGATATCGGCGGCGGTCTTTCCCATCGCCTTCAGCGCCTTTTCCGAAGCGTTGACGGCGGCTGTCGTTTTCCCCTGCTCTTTTGCAAGCTTCTGGAGTTCAAACTCCCACTTCGCGGAATTGGCGGCAAACTTGTAAATTGCCGTACCGATCCCGGAGAGGGCGGCGGTCAGACCGAGCGCTTTCAGCTTGGTCATGTCCATGTATTTCAGGATTTGCTGAACCCCGTCGTTGTCGATCATGGTCGACAGCCGAATTACATACTCGTTCATGATCTCACCGTCCTTTTAAGACTCCATTGATCTTCTTTCGTTTTCCTGCTTGACTTGGATAAGTTCGACCGCGTCAAGCAAATCGTCAAAGGTGTACGTCCCATCCCAGAGTTCATGCTGTTTCCACATTCCTGCAAGGACCGGGGCGTACACCCATTCGTTTTCGATGTTGACACAAGTAGCGGCTATATACTTTACCGGGGCAGGACTGAACTCAAGCCGCTTCCGCCGAAAAAACCGGCGAAGTTGAACTCAATGACGTCATAGCAGAGGACCAGACCCAGAATAGGATCATATTCGACCTCTTCCACGCCAAAGGTGTCCCCGGACATGACTCTCTGCCACCCGGCAGGCTTCATCATTTCGACACTGTTCAGGCACTGTTTCTCGAAGGAATACAGTTCCTCTTTGGAGATGGACGCCAGAGCCACCGGGAGGATTTTGGTGATCGCCTCTGCCCTCGCTTCGGTCGCTTTCTTCATTTCTTCTTCAGTCTTGATCTCGCCGGTCACAGAGAAGACGGACTTGAACCCGTCAATCAGCGGGATGATCTTTTCAGCAACAAACTTGATCAGCCACGCTCCGTCAAGGGCGTTCATCTTGTGAATCTGGAAGATCATTTCTTCCTTGGCTCCCTCTTCGCCAAACTCATGCTTTACAGTTTTAACGATGTCTCTCATTGATTTTTCCTCCTCAAAAGAAACCATCCTCCCGCCACTACGGCGGGAGGATGTGGTAGTTGTTAAGCCTCTGTCATTTCCGCGAACAGCAGATTGTACTGGCGGTTGCCCGAGGTCTGGTCGTAGCCTTCGTCCGGCTTCTTCTGGGGAACGACGCCCACAAAATTGAGGACGCGGTTCGCCGCCGGGTCGGTCAGGCTCAGGGTACCCAAGGCAAACTCGCCGGTTTTCGCCCGTTCAACGTACTTGATGTACTTGCGCAGGAAGATGTCCGCTTCAGAGTTCGTCGGGATTTCCAGACTGATGGAGCCGTTCTTCGCCACCAGTTTGTTGATCACAACATAGCCGGTCGCAGTCGTGGTCACGGACGCCATATCGTTCGCATACGCGACAGTGATCCGGCCTCCACCCGCATTGGAAAGCACACACTTGCCAACGCCGGGATGGTTCATGACCGTTACGACATCCGGCAGGGAATAGACAGCAAAGGACTGTTTAGCCATTCTTCTACACTCCTTTCATTAGGTCTGCACATCGACCGTGATCTCGATCGACTCAACAGAACCGGACAGGCAGAGCAGAACAGTGATCGGCATTGCCTTGTGCAGGAGCCGGTCAGCGTCACTCTGGAGCGTGAAGGAATCGACGAACTCAGCGTGTCCGTGTTCAACGTACTCGCCGGTCGTGATCTTGTCCTCAATGGCGGCACCGCGCCAAGGGGCAGTGTCCAGAGCGCCCATGTTGTAATAGTTCTCCAGAACGCCGTGGATGGCATTCAGGAACAGGGCGGACGTGCTGTCGTTCTGCGGCAGTTTCGCGGAACTGTCAGCGATCAGTTCGTAGATCGCGGTCTGAATCTCGAACGTCATGCGATCGACATACAGGACGTCGTCGAACCTCATGCCGGAGGCAGTAGCGCCGTTCTCAACGAAGGAGCGGCCCTTGGTCCTCTGGACGTAGACGTTTCCGTTCACAGCCTTGATCTTGTTGACGTCGGCCTCAGTGATGTTGTTGATCGTTGCGGATGCAACGGACTTGTAGCACAGGCTGAACACGTCATCCTGATGCACACGGGACAGGCCCATAGCGGCGCCCATCAGACCTGCGGCATCGTCCTCAGAAGATGTGCAGTACAGAGCGACGGCACGTTTGGTATCGTCACCCTTCAGGGTCGCCATCAGCGCGGAGGCGCCGGTCACAGTGTCAACCTCACCGGTCACACCGTAGAACACGACACCCTTGTTCATTTCCTCGAACGCGGCGGCAATGGCGCGGAGTTTGGTCTCGTACTGGCTTACGCCACTGGCGGGAATCCAGTACACAGCATAGAACTCAGCACCCTTGTTGATCGCATCCACGATCGCCTCGACGGGAGTTTCCTCGGAGCCGGAGGCCGCGTTGCAGAAGATCATGACCAGAGATTTGGGAGCCGGATCGACACCGAAATATTTTGCGGCGGCTTTGTATTCGTCAGACGTAGTCTGGAAGCCGTCTGCCGCCATCTCGGCAAGGGAGGCATAAGCCTTGTAGCGGTTAGATGAATCAAACTTGCCAACTACCGCAGTCGATCCGATGATCGCACCGACATCGAACACACCCGCAGATGCCAGTGTAGTTCCCACATTTACGTCGATATGCACAATAGGATCAATATTAAGCATCCTTGTCATCCTTTCTGGCGCTTTCGCGCCAATTATTCGTCTGAGGTCTTGACAGTAACCTCAGGCGGAGTATCAACTTCCGAACTGGTATGTTCGGAAATATCCAGATATGCGAGATTGACACGCACGTCAGACCTTCGCCTTTGGTATGTGCCTTCAACCTCATAGAGAGATACTGGACGTTCGGGCGTCCCAATCGGTACGATGCCCTTCTTCCGAAGGACTCCTCTCGGACTTGTCGCGCCATTATCCCATTGAAACAAGGACCAGAAGTTCTCCGCGTCGTCATCAGCGGTCGGTCCGTAGAACGTGACCAGAACACTGCACGGAACGGATTTCGCGATCCTCGTTTTCGTTTGACCGTTTGCCGCAACCTGTTTCTGCATGATGTAATTGAGGCCATGCTCTCCGGAGTAGGACTCAATGTTGAAATAACAGAGGTTTACGTTTCTGGGCGCCTGAGGTGTTTCTGTGTCCTCGACGTATGCCGGAACAAACCTTGCGAGGGCGTCCTGACTGTCGGGATCAAGTCCGAAAGCGGCACAAAGCGCCTCGTAAATTCCGTCCCGAACGGACTCATACCACCCCATTCGATCACCCCTCAGTTACGGTCGGCTCCTCGGCCTGAGAAGGCGTCGGAGTTACGTTATCCATGATTCTCGTAGCGTAGGCTTGTGTATATCCCCACTGGGACCAGTCCTGAACCTGCGTCACACGCCAGTACAGGTTGTTCCAGAATACGATATCCGCCTCCACAATGGAGGTCCCGTTGTTCGATCCCGTCTGGAAGCAGAAAGTCGAATATATAACAATGCTCTCTTTCAATAAGTCTTCAGTTGTGGACGACTGATTACTCATATCCTGAGGCTGAATGTTCCCTACTGCATCCGTTTCGGTAGGAGTCTTCTGGTAGCCTCCGCGCTTCCTGACGGAAGTGTTTCGGATCACCTTGAAAGCCTGCCCACCGCCGACTTCAGGATCATACAGGATACTCGTTACGTCGGGCATCAGCATAGCATCACTTCTTCTTTCTTACCGCGTAGTTGATTGAGCCAACCATCACGCCGTATTGTACAAGAGGAATAGACGAACCTTTTCTGGCGATAGTAGACGGGGCGTTCGGAGCAACTTTTGCCGCCATAATGTAATCCTTGACAGCGTCTCTGCCCAACATTCCTGCCTTCTCATAACATTCGGTAGCTTTCTCTACGTCGCCCTCAACAAGAGCGTAATACGCTCCCCTTGCCATGTATTCTTCTATGTCCCCTTTGACACCCTCCTGAGCGAGGGCGGGTTCCAGTACAGGTCGCGGAGGGATATGGGCCGCAGGGCATCCTTGCTCATGGAAGTACAACAGACCGGCTGTGGTCCATCCTTCGCCGTCGGCTACGTTGGACTCCTCAGGGATGCCCACAACAACCTCGGTCTCAAAGAAGAACTTCCAACCCATGATCAGGTTGAACACATCAACAGCCGCCTCTTTGTATTCGCCAGTGATGAAGTCACCGGCTGTCTTCAGGATTCCCATGCGATCACCCCTTTACGGGATATACCGACCGCCTGCGACAGCGATCTTCGCCAGACCGATCAACTGTAAGCCAAACTCGGTCTGCTTCCATTCTGCCCAACCGGTCAGGCCGCTCGTTGCGGACCCCTCGGATTTGGACACGCTCACACTGCCGACAGACTTTGAAAGCGCCTGAGCGGACACACCCGCTCCGGACACTCTCGCCATGACCACGCCCGGGTTCTCGCCTTCGACAGGCGTCGCCGCGTAGGTCTGGGCGTAAAGCGTCAGCTTGTGAGCCACATACAGCCGTCGAGCCTCCTCGATGGCGTCACAGAACTCCTCGAACCGGTTGTTCGCCTGCTCAACATAAGTGTTCAGGACGACCGACGGGAAAGAGGTGAACTGCGGATAGAACTCCAAGAACTCAGAAGACGTCACTCGGCATCATCCTTCTTGGCGGTCTTTTTCCGGGTCGTTTTCTTGGGAGCGGGGGCCTCAGCGGCTTCCACAATCTCCTTCTCAGCGGCTTCAGCAACTTCCTCAGTCTTGCCGGAAGCGCTCATGCCTTCCATAGGATCATTCTCGCCCTGTTTGCGAGTGATGGTCTCATCGGCAACCTTAATGGAGCCGTCCTTCAGGAGCCACTTGAACATCAGGGTTTCCTTAATCCAAGCGGGAGCCTCAACGAACATACCGATGTTGTTCGGCTTGATGCTGAAGGTCAGTCCGTTCCACGGGCCGAAGGTTGCGGCGACGTAGCAGATCATCAGGAAAGTATCCATGATTTCCTCCTTCCTTGAAGCGGAGGAGGGCGCCGAAGCGCCCTCCATAGCCTCAATTAAATGCCGTCAACGTAGTAGACGGTCGTCGGGTAGTTGAACTCGACCTCGGACACCTGCGCAACGTAGGGAGTCCGGAAGGACAGGTTCGCGATCTCGGTCGTCAGACGACGCAGGGGAGCGGTCTGATGATACCGAATCTTTTCGACGTCGTTGATGTACACCACCATACGGTCGGCACTGTTGGTACCGGCGTGGTAGCAATACTTGCAGGGCAGGATTTCCAGATGTTTGCCCTGCTGTTCGACGATGTTGTTTTCCTTGATGTAGGTCAGGATGGACTTGTCGCCGGTCACGCCGACCTTGCGGGTAACAAGCTGTCCGAACTGGTACACCGGGATCAGAATCTGGTTCGGCAGGGCGTCTTCCGCCATGTCGTTCGCGGACCACACAGCCGTCAGGGCGTCATTGAAGTCCTTCAGGATTTCGTCGGCGTCCTTCTCGTCCCATGTGGTATCGGTTCCGCCAGAAGTGTGGGGAGTCGCAGTCACACGGGTCACGTTGGCGTTGTTGATCAGACCAGTGGAGTTAACCTTGGTGAAGCCGAGGTAGACGTTCTGGTCGCAGAACCGGTCGAACTCGAGGTGAATGCCCTTGTTCAGGGTCTCTTCGAGGTTCAGGGCGATGTTCTGGAACTTCTGCTTTTCGATATAACTGATCATCATGTACTGCGCCCAAGAGAAGACGCGAGAGATGGTCTTACCGAAATCCGCCTGCATGACGGGGATGTCATTGGCGGTGTTGAAGATCAGGCTGTTCTCGCCGTTGCCGGTAGAAGCGTAGGTCACATCGACCACGCTCACGTTCTCGAGGAAGCCGCCGCCGGTCTTCACGGGCATATCGCGGGGCCACAGGGTAGAAGTCAGCGGCTCGAGGATTTTGGGATCGCACTTCTCAAGCTGTTTCTCGAGGAATGCATAGGCGTCGTTCACCATGCGGTCATTCGCACGGAGGGAAGGGAATTTCTTCATTATTCGTCACTCTCCTTATGCTTAATAGACCCGCTCGGTCAGCACGATCTCAGCGACGTTGTTGGCATCCTTGCCGCCCTTGAACTTCCAGTTCGCCATTTCGATGGTGTTCGTGGAGTCAGCAGTGGTCCGGATCGCGCCGGTCGCCTTGACAATATAAACCTTGCCGCCTGCGGCGGGGGAGCCAGTGGAAACCAGAACGGCAACCGTGCCGCGCTTCAGGACGTCAACCATTTCCTTCGCCTTGTAGACGGGATCGGCTCCGCCGTAGGTTTCCTCAGTCTTGATGGTACGAACCGCAATACCGATGACGTCGGTATTGTCGGCGGACACGTTCTTCACAGCGCCGCTCACCAGAGCGACAGGAGCGCCGAACGCGATGGAAGCGGAGGATTCTCCGTTCACGATGGACTCGATGATGTCATCAATGCTCCGGGAAACAGTTCCCGGGAAGCCATTAGTCCAAGTAAGAACCTTACCTGCCATGTGTCTTCACTCTCCTTATTTCTTGTTGTAGTTGGGATTGCGCTTCGCCATGATGGCCTTTCCGATCTCGGATTCGTCCATCTTCTTGCTGTCAGCGGCCTTGCGGCGCTTCTTCAGGGCGAGGTAGCCATTCTTCGTCGCCTTGGCATCCAGACCGGAAGCCTTGCGGATCGAAGCAACAGCGGCATCAGCCGCTTTCTTCCTCTGGGAGGGAGGCAGAGCGGCAATGACCGGCTTGATGGCGTTCAGGGCGATCCGGGCAGAGTCGGTAGCCTTGCGACCGCCGCAGTCTTTGCCGCCACAGTCAGTCATCGGGGGGATTTCTTCCTCTTCGGAGGACTCGATCAGTTCTTCGTCCTCATCCTGCTCGTTGATCATCTCAGGATCAACAAAGTGGGATTCGGCTTCTTCGGGTTCCTCATCAGGGGCAATGATCTCCTCTTCGGATTCTTCCACAGCGGCGGGAGCCTGCTGTGCTTCGATCTCGTCGAGGTCCTGTTCCAGACGGGCCAGAGGGTCCATCTCCTCAGGTTCTTCGTCGGTCGCTCCGCACTTCTGTTCGAGGGCGTCGAGACGTGCAAGGATCATCTGAATCACTTCGTCTCCGGCGTCGGTAGAAACTTCTTCGACAGCGGGTTCTTCCACAGGCGGAGCCGGTTCTTCGGTCGTGATCTCTTCGATCGCATCAACCGCTTCTTCGAGTTCTTCCGGCTCCGCGTCAGCCGCGAATTTCGCAAGCATTTTCGCCAGAATGCGGTTATAGGATTTCTTCGCCATATTCCGTGTACTCCTTTCAATATTTGGGGCAGAGTCCTTTATACAAACACGTTTTCCCGCACGGCCTTTGTCCACAATGGCTATGTGGTTTCCGCGTATTTGCCGTTGTACCATCCGACCGTCTTCCTCATGGAGTTCGTAATTGTAGCCGCAGGAGATTTCCCGCTTGCCATTCATTACGTCCTCAATCGTCTGGGGATCAATGATCACCAGATCAGCGATCAGGAGGTCTTTGTCCTTGCCGGTTCCCCGGCGGACGTTCTGGCAGTGACCTTTGGCAAGGTACTGCGCATTGTTGGCGTTCACCCCTTCTTCATCGTCGGGATGATCGTTCGTAACAGGCATTCCCTCGAACGACGCGATCGTCGCCGGGGAGAACACCTCTTCCTCAGGACGATAGACCGTCACGGCTTTGTCGCCGGACTGTCCGATCTCATCCTGAAGGTATTGTTGGGTTCCGGACCGGGCAATAGGAACATTCACGCAAATCAGATAGCCTTCCGGCTCCCGTTTGCTGATGTTGTCCGAAATCCGATCAGCAAAGTACATCATACCGGTATCACCTCATTATCACATCTGCCATTATTTGCCGCCGCCTACTTCGATTACACCATCGACGCTTTCTTCGACAACGAAGGAATTTTCCTGCACTTCGACGGAAGAGGCTGTAATAGCAATCTGAGCCTGAAAAAATTGTATTCCGTTGGCTACCCTGTCAATCCAAACATTCGTCGTGCCAACAAAAGAAGTGCCAAAGAGAGTAAACCATACGACACCCAAAGCGGTATTTTCTGTATATACCACTTTGCCGGAATCATACGCTTCTTTGATTTCGTCAAATGTCTTGTCACAGGTCCACGCGGCTTCTCCACCCTCGCCTTCGTCAGTAAGGGTAATCTTAAACAGACCACTGTCCCCACCGCCGCCAGACTGAGCAAGCGCTTCAAGAGCAATAGCGATCCGGTCAAGGGAATTAACTTCGTTTTTGATCATTCTGTTTCACCTTCTTTCGTTATGACAGAGACTGGGAGCCGCCGCCACCTGCCGGAGGTTCTGGTCCATCGCCTTGAGCATCGCGATAAACAGGATAATCATCCCCAGAATCGGAGACGTACTCTGTACCGGTTGCGGTGCCAAAACAGAATCCATCTCCTTCTACTGCGAAATGCGTGATCATAAATCCATATTCAGGGAAGTCTTCTCCTTCGATAAGGTATACAATCTTTCCTGAACAAAGCGCATTGTACAGTTCAGACGCTTTCTTTTGAATCGTCGGACCGGTCTGAAAATCCACAGCATGATTTACAAACATAACCCCGCCGGACGTTCCGCTCGAAGGTTCGATTGTCTGTTCGCCTTCCTGATTCTCAGCCAATGCCTCGACAGCGGCGGCAATCCGGTCAAGGGA
>Ga0310696_10001609_pt1 | contig 32349 bp, 36 predicted proteins | sample AusTroGonzalo_MG_4_FD_203885 | JGI IMG/M metagenome (GOLD analysis project Ga0310696, IMG submission 203885) | Bovine rumen microbial communities from tropical cattle in Woodstock, Queensland, Australia - Gonzalo_02 (v2) (version 2) | ecosystem: Host-associated > Mammals > Digestive system >... | reverse complement strand
AGAGTGGGCGTATGGCAGACTTCTCCAAGGATTCCTCCTTAATCCAAAAATCGCAGTCAGCATGGAAGAGGTTGCCGCGCCCTTGGGGATTCTTGCGGACGGCAAGCCACGAAGCCCCGTGGAAGTCGTCGCCCATAGAGAAGTCCAGCCCTGTAAATATCACCCAGCCGCCACGCGCGGTGCAATCGTCGATGCGCATATCCCTTTGCAGCGGCCGCACATCCTCGGCCTTTATCCAATTGGTGACGCGGGCTGACTGATAGACGTTGACCAGTTTGGTGATGAACTCTTTGCGGTTGTCTGCGTTCATGCGTGCTTTGTATGCCTCTTGCTCGTAGAAGGATGGTTGCACGCTGATACCTATCATGGGATTCGACTTTCGCCATATCCTTTCGTCGGTCAGCAGTGCCTCTTCGTCCTGTTGTTCCCAAGGGTCGGGCTGTAGCAGCAGGGCGTGCTGGTAATCGTCGGGCTGTGGATCCGTGCAATCGTCGGGCAGTAGAAGTTCATTCTCCAAGGATTCTTGCATGATGTCGAGCTGTCGCCGGAACGGGCCGTTGGTGGCATAGCCTGCTGTGGTGGTGATGACGGTGAGCGGTTCGCGCCTTGGTCCCATAGATGATTGTACTACGGAAACGAGGTCGAGCATATCACTCTTGCCGTTGGTGAAGTCGGCACTACCGAACTCGTCGGCGCAACACAGCTGGGCGAAGAGTCCGTCCTTTGTCTTGCCACCTGCTGAGAGTGCTGTGATGCTTGCCTGCCGTGGCTGTCCGGGCTTCCAGTTGGTCTGTGAGGCTGTGAAGCGTATGCGTCCCTCCGTGGGGTCCATCTGCCGTATGAGCGTCTGTGCGGTCTTGTAGAGCAGCTTTGCCTGGTCAGCAGAGTTGGCGCAACAATAGCCCTCAAAGTTGCTATCCATGAAGAAGAATCCGTAGAACTGTATGAAGGCAGACATGAGCGTCTTGCCGCTCTTGCGGGTGAGGTACAGGACAAGTTCGGTACATAGCCGCCGCCTGTCGCCGTCGGTTTCCTTTTGGGGGCCAAGCAGTCCGGCAAGTGCAAAGACTTGGAAGGGCTGTAGCTTGTAGTGGGTGAAGCCTTTCAGTCCCGAGAAATGTAGGCCGCCGCTGTCGGGCATGTAGGTGTCGCCATGCCAGCGTCCCTCGTAGAGCTGTATGGCGTGCGTCACCTTCTTCTGGCTGAACGGATATGTGCGCAGGATTCGCAGGAACTTGATACCTCCGAGGATTTCATATAGGTTGTGGAGGTCGGGGTCTTGTAGTCCGTAGTAGTAGCGCAATAGTCGCGGGTCGATGCCTTGGATCTGTGCGCTCTGCTGTGGCACTATCCGCGCCAACATGTCGAGTGCTTCCTGCTTTATCTGTTGTGGGGTCTTGTCGGTCATTGGTTTTATTTTTAGTTGACGAGTGGAGAAGTAAACGAGTAAACGAGTTGGTTGTTCCTTCATTTGGATTGTCAACTTGTTTACTTGTCAACTTGTTTACTCTAATCTTCAAGTGCTGTCTGCGCCTGTTGCATCATCTTGGTGAGCGGGTCGTGCTCATCAATGCCCTTCTTAGCATCCTCTTTCACCTTGGAGGGGGTTGTCTTGTAGTTGAGTCCGAGGGCTTCAAACTGCATCAAGAGGGTGCGCTGTAGCTTGTCGTAGTAAGGCAGAAGGGGGCTGACCTCGTTCTTCACCTGCCCAGTTGAGCCGGGCATGAGTGTTACAAGGCTTTCGGTTTCTTCCAGTTCTGTCTGTACCTTGTCTATCATGACCATATTGCCAGCCGTAGCCCTGACTTGTGGCAGCAGCCACGGCTCCATGTTTGCCCCCGTGCGGTGCTTAATCATCTGCTTTAGTTCCAGCTCGTAGGCGTGCGCTGTTTTCTTTCTTGCCATTATTTCCTGAATTTGATTACAAGTTGGTTTCGTTGTTCAAAGGGCAGTCGGTAGTGTAGATAGTTGGCATAGCTTATCCCGAATTGCCTGCCTGGCAGTTGCATCCAAGCATCCCAGCGGCTGTCGCATGGGCGGTGTAGTTTGCGGTTCTTCGCCTTGTATGCCTGTGCGCTGCTGTGTATGCCCTTCGATGTGAGCGGTTCTCCAAGCACGCCAAGGCAGACAAAGCCCTGCCGGATTCCCTCTTGTCGTTGCTCCTTCGGTATCAGTCCGCACAACGGACATTCCGCACAGGTGTCCGGCTGTGTGGCTGGCAGTTTCATTGGTACTATTGCTTGTCTTGGCATTTTTGAAAATTGTTTTTTAATTATTATGCGTTTCCGTTATATATCCCGTTTCCGTTTATATACTCCGCTTTGCTTATCCTGATAAGTTATATTAAGGCTTTGGAAAAATGAGAATTTCAAAATTTACCTTGTTAAGAGTGAATTTGGCAAGTGGATTTTGGAATAATAGACCCTCGAAATAAAAAAGGGGTATATGGGGGTCAGTCGGTGCCTTCGGGTGCCTTGGGTCGCCAGTACCTTCCGTTGCATAGTTCGCGGCGGTCGTTGATGTCGTAGCAGTTGAAGGCAAAGCAGGCATGGAACCGCAAGCCGTGACCATCGTCTATGATGCGCCAGTGTGCGCACCCTTTGCAAAAGGATTTAGCCATTGTCTTGCGGTTTATAGTTCGGGTCATTTGCTTCGAGGAACCTTTGCCTTGCGCGGTGTTTGTTCGCGGAGACTTGTTCCTTCGTGTGGCTCTTTAGTTCCGTGTGCGTCTTGATATGACAGGGGACGCACAGCAGCTCTATGTTGCGGGTGTCGAAGCAGCGCGAAATCATGCCGTCGAGTCCGTAGAGGCTTTTGGCCCCCTCAACTGGTCGGATGTGGTGGCAGTCAACACCGGGCGTTATGTAGCCGTCTGGCAGTACGCCCGCCGCTATCCCCTCGCGTCGGCACCGCTCGCACAAGCCACCTGCCCGCTCCCATACGAATTTCTTCACCCTCTGCCACTGCTTGCTGTTGAGTAGTTTCTGATATTGTTTGTCTCTGCTCATACTATCTTGTATATTTGTTCGGTTGTTCTTGGATAAGGATCATTGAGCCTCCAGCCGTTGGCAGCGGCAAGCTCTACCAGGACGTAGGCTTGGAGTTCCGACCTGTCCGGCCACTTCTGCCTCTTGTCAAGATGCACACGCTCTTCGGGTGTGAACATCTCTTCAAGCAACTTCACCTCCCACTCTTCCCACTCGCTCCACTTCGCCTGCCTTGGCTTGGGCTTGGGGGCTTGTGGCTCCTGATCTTCGTCAATGTCAGGGTCAAAGCGTGTGGCGTAGATGGGCGAAACTCCGTACCGTTGTTGCGGCAATTCATTCTTCACGCGCCAGCCACATTCGGCTACCACGTCGGCAAGTGCGCGGGCGGTTATGCGTTGCATATATTCCTTTGGTTCGCGCAGGTTGCGGAAGTGCTGGATAGTTCTGCTCTCGCGGCTCCGAGCCATGAAGTAGATTGTTCCCGCCATCCGCATGCGTTCCTCCCAAATGCCGCGCTCTGCCTGTCGTTCACCGTCCCACATATCCGGCCAGTGCGTTAGGTTGCAACTGGTCTCATCGTACTTGTCCGTGTCTTCATAATGAGGCAGTAGAAGCCTCGCAACGAGTGTGCTCATACGTCCTCCTCGTCAAGGTCATCGAGCGGCACAAACTTCTCATAGCGATAGGGAATGTAGCCGTCGTATTTGTCAAGCAGAAACTCACGGTGCTGACGTTTCAGTCTGTCCGGGCATCGGCATGGTTCACGGCACTTCCAGAAGGTGCGCGGCTCGAAGTGGTAGCCCTTGTCCTTCACGTTGCGCACCTCTATCATAGCCGTGTGCTCAATCAATTCTCCACGGTCACGCATCTGTATCAATGCCTTCTTCTGTACTTTCAAGATGTCTCTCATTATCTTCTTCGTTAAAGTTAAACTCTAAGTAATCTTTGTCTCGGTTCTTAGTCTGACGGGTGCGCTGGCCGTATTGGAGCGGCTTGCCGTTGTCGGCGCGGTTGGCATCCTCGAATTCCCTTCGCAGTTCACGCTTGTCTTCCTCGCGTTCCTCTTCGCGCACATACTTTATGAGCAATTCAAGGACGCTCGAACAATCCTTGACTACTGCTATAAACCGTAGCCTTCTGTATAGGCTTGGGAATGTCAGACATAAAAACCTCTCCATGATTTGCTGTAGGTTGTATGTCTGTACCCATTTGTCGAAGAACGGGTGTTCGACATGAACCACGCGCACACCCTTCTTTCCTTTCTTGTCAGCAATGTAGTATGTGGCTTCTTCAATCATTGGTTCCGCGTTTGGGTCGCAAAGATTAAAGTTGTCCTTCCAACCCTCCATGTTCTCAAAGGTTTCCATTGCCTCCTCCATTTCAGGTGTTCGGTTGTGCTTGTCGGACATATACCTTAGTATGACCTCACACATATTTTGGAGCAAATGGTATTTGTTGAGTCCCTTCTTGTCGAGAATCTTCATTATCTGAACATAAGCCCAAGTACTGACCTTCGTGCTTATGTTCTGGAATTTTCCTTCGTCTTTCATATTACTGTTTATTTATACCCGCTAATGATGATGTCGAAGCCCCAGCGGAGCCAGCCGATGAAGATTTTATTGCCCTCTTCGTCGTACCAATAGTTCACGCTCGGAGTCAGCATGACGCACTTGTAGTCGTTGTTAATCCTTATTTTCATATCCTATTTCTTTTTCTATCCGTTCAAGTTCCTGCTTTTCCTTGCGGCCATCCTTGCCGCTCATCCTTGCCGCCATGTAAGCCCCAAGTGCGCGAGCGTGCCGCCGTATTGTTTCATCCATTTCTTATTTTCTTATTTTCTACATTTCTTATTTTCCTTTGAGGTACGGGGCGGAATCGAACCGCCGCTCATCCTACGCTCTTGGGGAGTATCGCAGCTATGCGTCTGCGGCCAAAAGATTACTCCTTATCCCAAAGTTACATGGTTGCTGCCTCTAACTATACCATGCTTTCCGTACCTACCGTTTTGGCTGTGGTAGGCCTCACGTTCTAAGGGTAGAACCGCGTTATTCTTTTGGAAAATTTTCAAGTTCATTAACCTTTCGTTTGAATCCTTCAAGAATTGTCCCGAAAGCAAAACCCTCTTGGCATAGTGCGCCAAAAATCATGTCAATTACTTCTTGCATGCTTGCATCGCCTGTGTCAATGTCCGCACGCGCTTGCTGATTTGTTACTTGTATCCTCATATCTCATTTATCATTTTTCATTTATCATTTAGGCTTCATGAAGAAGCCGCAAAACCACGTCGGCTATATCTGCCTTGTCCCCGTCTTCCGGTCGCCACCACTCCAGGACTGCCTCCGTATTGAAGCCGAGGCGGTCATAGTCGAGTTCAGCAGCCTTTTCGCGCCACGCTTTGATACCGTCGCGGTCAGGGAATAGCTGGATGCGTCTGCCCAAGTCCATGAGCGGCTTTAGCTTCTCGCGGGTGATATTGGTCAAGCCTCCGCAAGCCATCCAAATGTCTGCCACATGGTTGCCGTAGGCTATTGCCATGACTATTGCTGTCTTCTCACTCTCCACGATGTTGACCGTTGCATCTTTCCAAGTGTTGAGAAGGTGCTGCCCGAACAGGCACTGCTCTACGCGCTGCTTGTCCATGTCATAGTCCTCCAGTTTCTTATCGCGGAAGAGACAGGCATGAATCCAGTCGTTTGCCCAATAGGTCTCGCCCTTGTGGTAGCGGTGTCCGTAGCGTGGGTCTGACTTTGGACGGTACTTCATCATCTTGCCTGTACGGATGCGCTGTTTGTCGTCAATCTGCCAGAAGATGGTGTGACCTTTGCGGCCATGCCCTACGAGGTAGTCTTTCAGTACGCGGTCAATGCGTGCCTGCTGTACGCTGTCCCAAGGCTGATCGCGCAACCACTCCACGAAGTTGTCATGCTCGTAGTGCAAGGTGCGCAACAGGTACTCTTCGGGGATGATGAGCATCGGTAGCGGTGGCGGTGGCGGTGGCAACGGCTTGGGCTTGTAGTTGACAGGTATGTCATCAACAGGTACGCCGAACTCCTTACCCAGCCAGCGGATAGCATCGAGGAAGCTCATGCCATCGTGCTCCATGAGGAACTTAACCGAGTCGCCGCTTGCCTCACAGACAAAGCAGTAATAGCCGTTGCGTCCCGGTGCTCCGTAGGAAAGCGTCGATGGGCGCACAATGAAGTTCCCGTCGTGCCGGTCATCGTGGAACGGGCAAATGCCCGTCAGGTTCACCCCCGACCTCCGCAGCTTCACGAACTTTCCAATGACCTGCTCAATCTTCGCGGAATCCCTGATTCGCTGGATTGTTATCTCTTCTATTTTGCTCATCCCTTTTATATGTTAAGTACCATTTCAGCATGTGGAAAACTGCGTCCCTTAGAGTGGGCTGTACGTTGACCGCGTAGCCCTTGCCCGAACCTTTGCACTCGTACATGATAGTCCAGTGCTGGTAGAAGTCGCGGTATATGTAGAGGTGGCAGACATCTTCGCCCTGGTTGATGTGTTCGGGCAGCAGGTCTATCATTGCATTGGTGCTCCAGCATGGTGTCGGTTCGTGGTCTTCGCTTGTCTGTGCATCTGGATAACAAAAGAGGCAATAGCCCTCTTCTCCGTATATTGTAGCGGATGTCCATACGCTCTTAGTCCATGACATGTCTGCTGTCTTAGGGTCTGCTCCGAGCTTCACAAGTTCTGTGGCTTGTGCAAGCGTTGTACATATCAGTTGCGGGTCTTCGGTTCTGTCTAACCACCATCTTTCCATAATCAGTTGTTTTTTGTTAGTGCCTCCGGGCGGTATCGCACCGCCGCTCTTGCGAAGATTTTCAAACCGTAGGCCATTACTGCGTGGGGCTTGGCCTGACTAACAATCCATGCGCCGTTGCTCTGTTCTGCGACGCTTTCAGAGGCATCTTGGTTATTTACTAATTTACTATTTTACTATTTACGATTTAGTTTCGCCACGTTGCGGGAGTGCTGCCAGTGATAACCAGGCTTGCACCAACCGCGAAGGTCTCTGTCCCTTGGCGGCGTGAAGGCATATTTTTCCGTGAACTGATACAAGTAAGCCTTGTCATAGTCTGCCTTATATACCCAGCGGAATCCCTTGTAAGGCTTGCCCGTCCGTATGCTTCGCAGTATGCTTGTGCGGTCGAGCTTGTAGTACTTCATTGCATCCATTATGCCCTCAAACCATCCGTTGAGCGAGCCGTCCGGGTTGCATGCCACAACCGGCTTTGGCTTCCTTCCCCGCCGTGGCGGTGTCTCTTCTGTTTTGCCCATAAATATGCCATTTTGGTAAATCTATAGTTTTAGGGGTAGTAAATCTATAGTTTTACTTTTCGCGCCGCCGCCGCGCCCTCTCAACGGCGATATATGAATGAAAATGCGCGTGCATACGCGCGAGGCCCGCATGTCCTGGTGCCCTTCCGTACCCCTATATTTATATTTATATATATAAATATAAGGGGGTACGGGGGTACGGGGCTATGCGGTGGGATGGTCATTTCAGAATGGTGTTTCATCATCTTCTGCTGGCTTCTCAAATGGCAGTTCCTGCGCTCCATCGTCTGGGAGCTGCTTGATGCCGTTGTAGTGGTATTTCTTGTTTGCAGTCTTGTAGATAATACCGTTCTCCAATGCGAGGTTGAAGAGATCAGAGATTTTGCGGTTTGAGGTTATGTGCGCCTGTGCGCGGATGTGGCGGTCAAGCTCTGTGTATGTAGTGCCGCTCGAAGTCCAGTTGTATGACTTGAAAAGTTTATCGCACTCCTTCAGTTCATTTGCCCTCTTGTTGTCAATGACCGTTTCGCCCGTCACCTCTATCTCTACGGGCTGTCCCCATCCACCGATGTTCTGCTCATACCTGAAATACCAGTCTCCCACGTCGCGGCCTCTTGCCTTCACTTGCTTTACGCGGAAATAGATTTCAGGCAGGCTTGGACTGCGCTCACTCTCTCTGAGGTCTGCTTGCTTCACCTTGATTACGGTGAATATCTCCGCTACCTTTCGCTGTGTGATTGAGCCGAGCGTGCCGACAAGTTTATCCACAAGCGGGTTCTCGTGCAGCACTGCCCACAGACTTGCATCGTAGTGCGTCGCAAGCATCATGCACTTGCGGATGATTGGTTGGCACTCCTTTTGGTCGTTGTAGTCCTCCACGATGTCAAGCATGCCGTCGAGAAAGATGTCCGTTGGCTTCACCTGATATATGGCTGAAAGTATCTTCTGCCACCGCTCTACGGCCGTTTCCGTGTCCCGAAGGCGCAGGATGAAGAAACATTCCTTTGCCTTGCTACTTGCCATGCCCGACATTGAACAAACGCGGTTCTTGAAGGCTATCGTGTCATCTTCGCCCTGCTCCGTGTCTATGTGCAGCAGGCGGGTAGGTATCTTCTGCTCGGTGATTTCGCCAGTTATTGCGTCCTTCACCTTGTGGACTACCTCGCGGCCTTGGAGGTTGCAGAACCTTCCCGAAAGCGTTGCAGCCTCCAGTTGCGCCATGAGTCCCGTCTTGCCATTGCCAGGCTTGCCCGAAACGATGTGAAGTTCTCCCACGTCAGCGAACGGAATCCCGTTGCGTTCCATTGTGTAGCGTGGCGGTCTGTAAGGCTTGTCGAAGTCCAACCAGTCCGCGCTTACATCCACCCCGAACCACTTGTCCCCCGCAAGGAACGTAGGCACCGCCTCGCCCTCCCCAATCGCCGGTAGTTTGTTTTGTTCTTCAATATCTGTCATAGTTCCATATTATATCGTGCCGTGCGGTTTTGCCGCCCGTTTATATCGCCCTCGTGCCAAGCGCATTTCCGCTTGGTTCTCTTTTGCCCTCGTGCCGCTTGCCTTCCCATGCGGTCTGCTTTGCCCTTGTGCCAAACGCTTCTCCGTTTGGTTCTCTTTTGCCCTCATGCCGCTTGCTTCTCCAATCGGTTTTGTCCGTCCCGTCTGTTGCTATGCCATAGCAACCTCTCTCCTTTGCCACCGTGCCGCCCGCTTTTCCGGGCGGTTCCCAAAACAGAAGCAGCGAGTTTCCCAACTGGCTGCTTCACAAAAAGCGTTTTGCAATGAAAAAAAAATGAAAATATTATCCGCTGGCATCCTCCTCCCGGATTGAACAATTGCCATTAACTAACCAAATATGATGATTACGTTTTTCCGTTCCGTTTGTCGCGTTGTAGTTCCGTCTGTTGCGTCTCGTTCCGTCTGTTGCGTTCCGTTCCGTCTGTTGCGTTGCCAACGCAACTTTTATCTTGTCGCCGTGGCCGGATTCGAACCAGCACACTCCATCGTGCCAAGCGCATTTCCGCTTGGAGCATTGGCCGCTCTGCCACTGAGCTACACGGCTTCCATAGTGCCTCTCGCATCTCCGCGAGGATAGTTCCACCGCCTCGCCATACAGCCAGGCGGTTATTAGAGTATTACACACAAGCCCTTCATGCTGTCTCATTGTTTCCAAACTAAGCATTACTTCCTTGTGTCATGCGTTGTGTGTCAGTAAGTCAAATATCGCGTGTGCAATGTTAGGCAGGACAGTCAGCCACGCTGTCTTCATTATTCGTTCAGGCTTTCGCCTTGGCCTCTACGACCGCATTGCCTGTTGTTGTGCCAAGCGCATCTCCGCTTGGTATTTGTGACGGTTATGCCGCCACTCATTATCTCAGTTTCGTCTTTGCCTCGTGCCGCCCGCTTTTCGGTGCGGTTTGTATAGCCCCCGTGCCGCTTGCATCTCCAAGCGGTCTTTGTGGCGGTGTTGGTTCCGATGTCCAGACTATCGTCTTCAACTTACCAGCATCTGTGCCTTTGCGCCTTTCCCTTATCGCTTTTTGATGCCACCGCCAATGCAACCTCTGTTGCTTTTTCTCAGTAGGTGACGGCTTCGCCGTCGCATCAAGTCAGAATGGAAGGTCATCCCCAGCATCCGCAGGCTTCAATTCCGCAAAGCTGTCCGTTTGCCTCTCAGCCCCCGTTCCGCTCGCTTCTCCGAGCGGTTCTACTCCCGTCAGCACCTCCATCCTATACAGCCGCACATCGTTGTAGCACCTGCTGTCATACATCCTCGTCGAGTGTCCGAAACCACACCGCGCTTCAACCATCTTAGTGAGCCGCATTTCCCCGTTTATAATGACAGCCCTACCCTCAGCGTCCTTCTCCACAAACTGCGCAATCTTTCCCATAATATCCTTGTCGAAGGTCTCCAGCAGAACGCTATCAGCATATCTGTCGGTCTCGTTTTCGTGGTATTCAAAAACAAACGGCAGCGACTTCCAAGCATTACCAGTCCTGGCACTCACACCCTCCCTCGTCTTGAACAGACGAACAATTCTACCACTAAATTCCATTACCTGCCCTCCTCAATTGCTTCGTTGTTCATGTTCTCTTCCGCTTCCTGGCACTTTCCGCTCTTATAGTCGAGCTTATAATTACGGTACATCATATAAGCCAGAGCAAGCGCAATAATACCAATCACCACATTGTGAGCCGAGCGGAAAATAATCCCGCACCCAAAGCCCCCGACACCGCCGACAGCAAGCATGAGCATAAGCAGCTTTGCAAAAAGTTTCTCAAAGAACAATTCAAAGTTTTCCATAATTGTATTTTTAAATAGGTTTATATTTTTTTTCTTTCATTGTACCAAGCGGTTTTGCCGCTTGTATTTTTGTCCCGTCTGTTGCGTCCCGTTCCGTCTGTTGCGTTGCCAACGCAACCCCTATCCGGCCACCGTACAAAGCGGTTTTCCGCTTTGTCTCATCCAGGCCCTTGTGCGTCAGTTCGATGCCTTCTTCGCTTTTCTTCTCCCTACTATCCTTGAAGCCCTATACTGGCACTCCTCTTTCGGCACCATCACCAGCCGCATTTGGTCATTCTCCATCATACTTTGAATTTCCACCACATTATACCCGCGGCTTGTATAGTGCGTCTTTCCCGTTGCAGGGTCAAACACCTCAGCCCTGCCCATAGGCAGCAAATGCCCGTAAGTCTTTAGCCACGATGGACTGAAAATTTGGAACATCTCACACAGCCTTTCGCCAGTCACAAACCTCTCGTTCTGTGACCGCCGTAATTCCCTGAGAGCTGCCGACATCATATCCATCAGTTCCTTCTTAGTCTGATTGTCTATGGTCTGTGTGTTATTCTCTTTTCCAAGTGCCATGTTGTTAAATTATCTTAAATGTTAGTTCATTTTATCGCGCATCCCGGAAAATAGCCGTATATTTGCCGTGGTTATAATGTGCAACCGGCTCCACCGAGTCGGACGGCTATTACTATACCCGGATGCGTTGTATTATGTTTCCGAGTGCAAAAGTATAAAATAAATATAAAACGAGTGTAATTTTGGTGTAATTTTTAACATAATTTAAGATAATAGTGGTGTAATGGCAGAAGATTCCTTGAAAATAGAGCAAAACAAGCAATGGAACGAGCGTTTTCTTCGTGCGTTTGATTATGTGTGTGCCATGAAGCGTATCAATCAGACGATGCTTGCAAAAGAGATGCGGACAAATGGACCTCTTATATCCGACTACCGATCAGGAAAGAAACGCGCCAGCGAAGACATGTTCAGGAGGCTTGTGGTTGCCTCTGACAACAAAATATATTCAAGATACCTTACAGGAAAGAGCGAGTATATGCTTCTCAGTAACGTCCCCGACTTGCAAATAATAGAAGATGAGCGTCGAGAATCGAATCCCGACTATGACATAATGAACTCTGTTGAGCAAGTCTCCGAACCAATCTCAATATACAAGCCAGAGCATAATCCTGACCAAATACCAAAATGGGCAGATACGTTCATAGACCTCTTAACGGAGCAAGTCAAACAGAACGAAGCCCTAAACCGCGACCTCCGAGCCGCCATTTCCGAAGTCAATGAACTGAAAAATGAACTATCAATATTAATAAATAAACTATCCAGAAAGTAAATAATTATTAATTTGTTTACCCACCAACCCCATAACCGTCTAATTCCCAACCACCCACATAACCCCTCCGGAGTCACTTTTGATGATGAGAGAAAAGCGTGAAAAACACTGGAAACCACTGATAATTAAAGGATTTTGAGGGATTTGTGAAAAAGTTGATTTTGGGCGATTTTTGGGGATTTTGGCATAAATGTTTTACCATTGTTTTACCAAGCATATTGTGGGAAAACATTTGGTAAAACATTTTTGGGGGAGACACAAACATTTTAAACTATGGTAACAACAGCAGTTATTTTTGACCGACATGGAAGAGTGAAGAATGGCGGTGAAGGTGCGCTTGAAGTGCGCGTGATAGTTTCCCGCAAATCCATATATATTAATACGGGCGTGCGAGTGCGAGAAAGGCAATGGGCATTTGACAAGATAGTGAATCATCCTAACGCGAACCAACTGAATGAGCGGCTTGGCTTGATTGTTGGGAAGATTATGGATGAAGTCAATGAGAGGTTAAAGGATGGGCGCGAGATTAGTGCGGCGATATTGAGGAGGAATCTATGGAAACAGGAAACAAAGACGGATTTCATTGATTGGGTTGATGCTGAGATATTGCGGCTTGATGTTGAGTTTGGGACTTATAAGAGATACAGGACATTGGTGAAGAGGTTGAAAGAATGGGAGGGGATGCAGACATGGGCAGATGTTACGGCTGACAATATTATTGCCTTTGATGTGTGGCTGCGTAGGAGGATATATAAGTCGCTGCATCTGAGTGAGGCTGGGAGGCATAATTACCATCGTACACTTAGGCATTTGCTTTATAGGGCTGAATCGTATGGTTTGATTTCGGCGAATCCTTATACACGGCTGCGTGGGCGGTTTAAGAAAGGTGATAGGGAGAGCACGGAGTACCTGACAGATGAAGAGGTGGAGAAGATTATGAAGATGGAGCCTGCTGCTGGCAGTCTTATGGATATGGCGCGAGATTTATTTATTTTCCAGCTTTGGACGGGGCTTGCCTATCAGGACACACAGGCTTTTGATTTTTCAAAGTATAAAAAGGTGGGAGGGAAATACCGACTAACCGCAAAGAGGATTAAGACGGGAGAGCCGTATGTTAGCCAATTGCTACCTCCTGCGGTTGCCGTGCTCGAAAAGTATGGGATGACCACCCCGAAGATTATTAATGCTGTTTACAATAGGGAACTGCATGCAATAGGGATAGCTTGCGGGATTTCTACACGTTTGCACTCGCATTTGGCAAGGCATACTTTTGCAACTTATATGCTGAGACATGGGGTGAAGTTAGAGAATGTGTCAAGAATGCTTGGGCATACGAATATAAAGCAGACCTTGCGCTATGCAAAGGTGCTGGCTGAGGATGTGCATAATGATTTCGATATGATAGCGGAAGGCTTAAAAACAAAAGCAGCGGCTCAGTGAGTCGCTGCTTGTTTTAGGGCTTCCAGGTATTCGGGGATGGCGGCGGCTATGGCGTTGTGGGTTTTGGTGTAGAGGGTTTTGTTGGTGTTCCAGAGGGCGCAGTCTTGGCGCGCTCCGAGGCTTGAAGGGATGTTGAAGGCTGACAGGAGGCGGTATGCGGTTGGGATACGCGACGGATAACCGCCGCGCACGGTGGCGGTTGTGGATTTTGTTGCGTTGGCAACGCAACAGACGGAACGGGTAGCGGTGGGGATTGCAACGGGAGGAACTGCGACGGCAGAGCCGTCTCCTGCGGAGAAGGTGTTGCGGACAGTAGAGCCGTCACCTGCGGAGAAGGCTGTGGTCATTGCGATTTGTACGAAAGCCCATTGCCAGGTTTCATCGTCGGATGGGCAAATGTGCATGAACAGGTTGCGGTCGAAGAAACGCTTGTCTGTGAAGGTGTGTGGCGGGTATAGGATGGCTCCGCTGCCTGGCTTGATGTCTGTGGTCACTTGACCGCGTTTAGTCAGGAACATGCAAAAGTCATCGCGGGTCTCGAAGATGCGATTATCTCGGACGCTGATACGGCTGCAACCTTGGGCATAGATGATGTCGGTGGGGTGTGAGTCGTGGTCGCTGACAAAGGTTCTTAGCCAGCCGGGGGCTTGGGCATTATCATCATCAACACAAAGGATGGGATTGTGTGGGTACTTTTCGAGGGTGGGGATGAGTTTTTTGTGGCTCCTTATGTTGCCCTTGTCGATGATTGTCTCTACGCCCATTTCTTCCATCTTTTGCATTAGTGTGCATGCTTCGCGGCGGTTCTTCGATTCGCTGATTTCGTCCTCGCTTAGTACAAGGACGGGATGGACGCGGTTTTCAAGTCCTGCTTCTTGCCGTTGGTACAGCAAGATTTGCATTGCCATGATTGCACCGGCGAAACGCGGAGGCCATGTTGTCATGCTTAGAATGATGGTGTCATTGTTCATTGCGCATTATAGATTGGAAGGCTTGCATGTCTGCTTGCATGTCGGAGATTTCCTTTTCTGTCATTGGTGCGGCTGGTTCTTTTTCCCAAGGGAATTGCAAAAGGTCGGCCGGTTTATGCCAGTGGTTTTTCTTCATTTGGTCTGTGCCGGCAAATGCTGACATGAGATAGAAGGTTTGCCAGCGAGTGGCTGACCATAAGCCACGATTGCGATTGTTGTAACCGCGCAGGATGCGAAGGGCTTCCCAGAATTGGATGGTGTATAGGAAATCGGAGCGAGGGATGCCTATTTCGCCCACGAACAGCTCATAGAGGTCGTGGGCGGTTAGGCGTTTTTTTCTTGCTCCTCACTTTCCGATGGAGAAGCATCGGACACGGGGTCGGTGGATTCTGAGGCGGATGCCTCAGATACGGTGGTTTCGGTTGCGGGGAGCTTGTACCACTGATTGCGCAACTCTAAGACGGTAATGAAAGCGGCGGTGATTTCCGATGGGTCGGATTCATACATGAGAGCATTGCTTTTGATGGGGCAGTCTTGTTTCTTGCCTTCGTAGTAGGCGAGAATGGCTGACATGATGAGTGCAAGGATGTGCTTTGGATTGGCGGTGTCGATGTTCTCTATGCCGGTATCTGCTATGTCAGTGAAGCCGATTTCTGTGGCATAGCAATAGGCAAGGCTGACTTGCTTGCCTGCAATGGTGATTTCTTTTGTTTTCATAGTTCCTTTTAATTTTTTGCAAAGGCGGAACCTTTGCCTGCTGAGAAATGTGGCGGTAGAACCGCCACTTGCTTAGAAATTTAATTGGCGAAGGTAGAGACCTTGCCTGCTGAGGATTGGTTGCATTGGCAATGCAACAGACTGAACGAAACCGCCCGTCTGCTTGCTATGGAACGCGGCAAGACAGGCGAGCGGCGAAATAGTGATCAGGCTGAAACTGTGTAGTCACCGTAGCCGTTTAGGGTGGCACGGTACTGTGCGCCTGTTTTGTTCTGTGCTTGGATTTCGAGATTAGTCAGGACGGCACTTCCGCTGGCTATTACAACGCCTTTGGTGCGCTGGTTGTCACCGCTGACATTCGCAATATTCCACTTGACAGGTGTTCCGTTTTTGTGGATTGTTTCGAGGTCGTCAAGACCCTTGGCTGTAACGAGCGAAGTAATTGTGTCGCCACTACGCACAAGGGCATTGGTGGTGATGTCGTAACTGAGAGAGGTAGGCTCTTGGTTCTCCCATTCGCCTTCTGTGTCCTTTGTCGTACTGTTCTCAACGGAAACGCTGATATGCAGCGTGAGTTCCCGGGCACAGCCAATAACGCTCGCTGGTGCGGCGGTGTTGTCGCTGCTGAGGAACAAGCGGACAAACTGACCCTTCGTGTATGAACCAGCAGGTACGGTTTCGTCGGACAAATCCATATCGGTAATTGTGCTTACTGCACCTGTGCCGGTAAATTGGAGAGTCTTTGCGGCCGTCGTTCTATCATTAAACGTCAGATTCAGGTCTGTCAAGTATGCCGAACCGCAACGAGCGAAATCAGCCTCCTGGTGAGCCTTGTTGTCGGTCGTGCCGGATTCGTCCCATATGAGATTGAAGGGGGTCATGCTCTTAATTGCGGCGAGCATTGTTGCGGCATCGGTGACATTCAGGGACTCTACCTGCACGCTCCAAGATTTGCTCTGAGTGATTGGCTTTTGCGCAAGCCCGGTGTCGTCTTTGGTTGATTCGTCGGATACATTATTTACCAGAGTAATCGTGCAGTTTGTGGCCATGCCTACAACTTTCAGACCGCTATCGACGCGCGTATAGATTCTGAGGTTTTGACCTTTTAATGTTGCCATATATATAATGGTTTAGTTGTTTATAAAGTCAACTTTGAGTTCAAAGGTACCGTCGTCCTTTTGGCCGACTGCACCAGCCATGAGAGTTTTTCCGGGATTCTGCTCTTTCAGGGCCTCGAAAGCTGCGGTCAGTTCTTCGCGGCTGTTGGCCGTGAGGAATTGAGTGGTGGCTTCCGCTGGCTGCTGTGGGGTTTCATCCTGAGCGGTGGTCTGTGCCTGCACTTCTTCGGTGGCGGGCTGCTCGGTGGTCTCGGTGGTCTCGACGTTGGAAGCGTCGAGCACTTCGGCATTTGTTTTAGTCTTGCTCATCTTCGTAAATGTTTTCTGTGTCGCACTGATATTGCAAGGTCTTGTAGTAGCATGGTTTTGTCCAGTCCCAAGCGGTGCCGTCGGTTGTGAGTGATTGGAGATAGGGCCTGCTGCCTGACATCGTGGCGATGTAGTCAGCGATTGCCTTGCGGCATAGCCTTGTCAGCTGCCTCACTCCCTTCGGGTCCTTTGCCGAGATTTGCACCGATGCCTGTACGCGGTCTTCCGTGCTCTCCCACACATCATCCTTCGTGGACTGATTGTTTTGCAAACCATCGTCTGTGATGATGATGTACGGCAGCGGAGTGTTGTCGTTGTCCGTTGGCGGGACTTCTACACACGTTGAGTAGATGCGGGCGGGAGTCCCCTGGTCGCTTTGCGACTTGGGAGCCACATATCCGCACGCCTCTGCTATCGTGGTGTCCGCTGTCAGGGCTGCGTAGAAGATTTCGTCAAGTTCAAGAGCCATGCAAAATCAGTTTGACTTGTTTTTACTTTTACTTTTTCAATCCGGTTTCCGAGGGTCGGGACTGGCTGTTACCTCAGTCCCTTCCCGTCGGTCTGGGACTATGAAACCAGATTGGCATGAGAGCGTTTAGGCTTCGGTGGGTTCTTCGGGAACTACCACACGGAGCAGGGCGAAGGCCTGGGGCTTGCCGCTGTCGTTTCCGTTCACGAGGTTACTGAGCTCGGTAATGGAAATCTCCGTAGAGAAGACGATAACGGTCTTATTAACCTTAGCCACGGCAGCACTTGTGGCATCGACCGTCTGACGAACGAGGCCATGCTGCTGTATGGGCAGGTACTGGAAGAGACCGATGCCAATGTACTCGTCGGAGTCCTTGACGTACTTGCCAGCAGAGTTCAACGTGTAGTTGATGTGCTTGGTGCTGACGTAGGGGTGACCGCAAAGCAGGCCGTTGTCGATGATGGGGTGAGCGGCTACACCGTTGCCCTCGAAGGTGTGCTTCAGCTTGGCCTCCATCTTCGGGCTGATGATGACGCAACCCTCGTCGTCGAAGCCGAGTTCTGCGATGTCGGCAAACTTCTCGTCAATCTGCGCACCGATGGTGTTGTCGAGTACGACTGTGCTGGGAGTAACGAGGGAGAAAGCACCCTTGTTCTTGTTCCAGTTGGCGTGGCTGTAGTTCTTCTTGGCGAAGTAAATGCGCCATGCCTTCTGAATTTTGTAGAGAACGAAGGCAACGAGGTCGAAGGCAGCATTGTCAATGGCCTTGTTGCTGATAGCAACGGACAGGCTGACACGGTTGCTGACAACCTTCACATTGTCGAACTCCAGAGCCTGGTCGTTGATAGCGTCGATTTCACCGACTTCCTCAATTTCCACGTCGTTGAGGGAGTAGGGATAGAGGATGTCGCCCTCTACGCCTGTCACGAAGCTCTGACCAACGGGACGGCCGAGACCGTTTACCTTGGTGTCGATAATGTCCTCAATGTAGAGGTTGATGGCACCTGATTCGGTGATGCTCGTACCATCATTCGGAGTCTTGGGGGCCAGGGTGATGGTGCTGTCTTCGCGCTTCTGACGAACGCCCTGCAAATACTCGCGGTACTGCTTGTTTCTGTCAATCTGCTCGCGCATCTCGGAGATAGCCTGCTCGTCCTTTGACAGGGCAATTTCGCGGCGGTTGTTCTCCAGTTCCTGAGTCAGTTCAGCGACTTCACGCTTCTCTTCCTCTGTGTAATCTTCGCGCTTCTCCTTCTCCAACTTAAGGTAGATAGCACTCATGCGGCTCTGAATCTCGCGGTTGCGAGCGGCCAACTTCATAATTTCCTTTTTTGTCATAACTTTAAACTGTTTAAAGGGTTAATAAATAAAGGATTCTTGTTCTTTGTCTTGTTCGATTTCGAGCAAACGCTGGCGCATGCGCATTACTGCCACGGCTTCACGTTCTTTCTTTTCCTGAGCCTCGCGCTCTGCCTTGGCCTTTTCCTCTTCGGCTGCCTTCTTCTTGGCTTCTTCTTCTTCGGCCTTGCGCTTTGCTTCTTCATCGTCGCCGCCACACTCGCGCTTCAACTGGTCGTCAATGGCCTTGTCGATAGCTTCAGAAGCCTCGCGGGTTGCAACGGTGGTTTGTTCGTAGGCGGGGTGGGTGACTATGCTCACGTCAAAGAGCCTCACGATGCGTTTAACGTGGCGAAGCCATACCTCCTTGCCGTCCTCCACGTCCTTTGTGCGCTCATAGCTTACGCCCTTCTCCGTGTCCTCGTAGTCATCCTCAAAGGCGAAGGACATGCCGTTGATGTCACCCCTGCGGATGAGTTCAAGCGCATCGTTTGCGTTGTTGGTTTTTGGCAAGTCACAGCGGCAGTCTATGCCGTCGCCGCGCATTTCCAGTTTCAGCGTGTCCTTCTCGGGATTGTTGCGATAGCGTCCAAGCACGTTCACCACGTCCGAATTGTGGTTAAGGTTCAGAACGATGTCCGAGCGTTGCAGCACGTCCTGACTGATACAACCAGGCTCCAGCACCTCGTACACCTTGCGGGAGGCTGACCACGGTGTAAGGTTTACGCTACGCACACCGAACACTATCGGACGGCCTTCTATTTCGCGGCTCTCCGTTTGTCCTTCCTGTGGCTCGCGCAACTGCAAGCCGCAAGTTTCGATGGGGATGAATCTTGTCTGTTTCATATTCTCGTTTTAATTACTTTGTTTCCTTATTATTCGGGCGTTTTGTGCTCTTGGGTTTACTTTTCTTTTTACCACCGGGAGAAACCGCTGGCACGACTGCATCCGATGGCACGACTGCATCCGATGGCAGAGGTGTTGGCTCTATGGCTGCGAGCTGTGCTTTTTCTTCGTCCGTTAGTTGCCAGTCGCGGAAGTGCATATCTATCCAATACTTCTGGTCTTCGAGGTCTGTCTTTCGCCATGAGCCGCTTCCATAGTGGGAGAAATAGTCATACAGATTCCAATAGACGCGGGCCACAAGTGCTGGCTTGGTGTTTTTTATATCTTCCAAGAGTGAAGCCCCGGTGTCGTACCAGTTGAGAGGGTCTTTCTCGTCGTTACTGTGCAGTCCGAAGTTTCGCTCGGGGTCAAAGTACTTTGCGCCGTTTGCTACCAACTTCGGCACGTTCAGGTAGCAGAGCATAGGCAGCAGGCGGTCGGTCTCCAATCGTCCCGTCCCAGCGAATTTTTGAATCTTGCCAGCGGCCGCGTACTTTTCATCCCACAAGAAATCTATGGGCTGCGATAGGATTACATCGCTATCCATAAGGATGAAGCCCTGGGGCAGCAGTTTCCAAAGTTTCTGCACGCTCATCATGTGCCTTGCGCTGGCGAAGTGTGGCAGATATGAGCACTTGTTTGGGAACTTGCCAAGTTCCTTATCAAAGTCTATGTGCTGACCTTTGGTATTGTCGATGATGGTGACATCTCCGAGGGCAGTCCCTTCGGACACGTGGAAAGGCCGCTCGTTGCTATTATCAAATACCACTACCTTCCAGTCCATGCCGCCATGCTTGCGGACGGACAGGATTCCAGCCGTTGTCAGTTCCGGCGTGTTATAGTGTACTATGGCTATTGTCTTTTTCATACGATTTCCGTTGCGGTGATTTGGATGATGTTTTCGGGGTAGTCGCGGTGGAAGGACTGTATCTGATACTCCGTGCCGTCATATACCAGGTGGCTGTCACGCTGCACGGTGGTATTGTAACGCATGCGGATAATGACCGTATCGTAGGCATCCAAAGCCCCTTCGTGCAGTGCCTTCATGCCCTTGGAGAAAGTCACGTTAGCCCATACCGTCCCAGCATCGGCGTACGTTGTCGTGTCGCCGAAGCCTGCGCCAGCCGTCTTGTTCTTGATAGTGACGCGGCAATGTAAAAAGCCACTTTGGTATGCCATATCTTTTTATCCTTAAACTATAAACCGTTCCACTTGTCGGACGTTTTAGTATGCGGGGTTTACCGCGCGTCTTGTGCGCTTTGTACGCCTTGTTCTTTGTTCCTCAATCTCGCGCTCCAAAGCGTCGATTTCTTCTTTCGTTGGATTAGCTGTCATAATGCCTTATTTTGGTAAATCTATAGTTTTACTACTGGTAAATCTATAGTTTTACTTTAGTAAATCTATACCTTTACTTTTCGCCCTCTTTTGGGGGCTGTGCCACCGTATAGTTTCCCGGCTGTAATTCCGTAGCAGCTTCGCCCTTTGCAATGAGTGCTTTTAGGGTCATGAGGTTGGCTGCTGCCAGTGGTTCGTCACCATCCTCTACGGCTGGCATATCATGCTCTGCGCGGATTTCGTTGACCGTCTTTGCGCCCGATTGTAGGTTGAGCATATCCACCTTCGCCTGAGCCTCTTTATCCATACGGAGTAATGGCTGCTCACACAGATGGAAACGATGCTGACCAAAGTCGTATATGTCGAGGAACTTACGGAAACATTCGGATTCCATTTCAGCACCGTCCGGGGCAATTGTGCGGCTCAGATACTCCATCGTGGCATTTGTGTAGGAGGTATAGTGTGAATTAGTATCCATCATAAGCAGCGGGCGAGGTGTGGCAAAGAACCTTGCCACATCGTCGTGAGTCATGCCGAGAATGTCTATCATCTGCATGTCCTGCGCAGACAGGCTTATATTTTGGAATTTGTCATATCCGCGCAATGCAAGGAGGTCATGCCCGGTATAGAGTTTGTTCTGAACCTCGGTTGCGTACTTGTCGCTTTCGTCCGGGTCGAAGTGTCCCATCGCAATAGGGCTAACGCTGCCCTCTCGCTGTTCACTCAGGAATCCTTTGACGCGACCTCCTTTTGCGGCCGTTTCGAGTGCCAACTGGCTTTCAGTCTTGATAAGGCTCAACGTGTCAAAAGCAAACCTCAATGTTGACATACCCCAAAAACCATTCCTCTCCCTGTAGGTATTCGGGAAGTGGAGAATATCTTCGCGGTCAACAACCTTGTTTTTCACGATACCGTATTCACTCATGTAAGTGATGATGTACTTCTTCGTGCCGAGGTCATAGCCGCCGCACTCAGCAAGCCACAAGTACTTAGGCTCTCCCAGTTCGTCGCGCTCGATATAGACAAAACCATTGCCCAGCATAAGGCGGTTAATAGTGACCTGTTCCCAAAGGCTCTGTGCTGACATCATGGGATTCGGTTCTACCTGCAACAGATAGTTGAGCCTTGTACCGAACGGAACAACACCGCCACGAGGCTTTGCCGCATCTATCACGAAGTTGCCGCCCTCTTTGTCGCGGTACTGATATTGCATTTGCATCTGCCCGATAGTCTTTGCGCGAAGCTCCACGGCGTGATACACCGCACTCACCGTCAAAGCCACCCTTGGACTCCGTGCATAGACAATATTCTCCTTGTAGTCGCCCGTCCGCACATCGTCCTTGTTTGCCAAATGGTTCGGGTCAGTTGTGCTTGGCACTCCGGCCACCGCCTCCCTCGCGTTAGCGTTTCGGGTCTCTCCCCACCCAAACATCCTTGTCAGAAAATTATTCATAGTTTTTCTCTTTTACTATTCGGTTACTTTGTGCTTACAGGTTTACTAAGCCATTTTTCACTTTTCACTATTCACTTTTCACTTCACGATGCCGAAGGAATTGTGAGTTCGCCCGTCCCGACAAACTGAAATGACCCTTGTGCCAAATTCCCGAGCGTGAAAGTCTGTTTTGCAGACTTTATGAAAGCCTCCCCTTGCAGCAGTACCACGGTGGCAGTCCCTTCGTTTGACACGATGCTGACATTGACCTTTGTTCCTGTCTTTAGCAAGTCCTGGACTTGGCTGTTTGCCATGACGAGGTAACTTGTCGTAAAGCTCCATTCCGACCGTCCGGCAAGATATTCCCGCCACTTGCCACTCGTGGGACTGCTGATTTCTATCAGTTCCGTGCCTACCTGTATCTCATCCGAGCGACAGCCTGCTATAATTGTAGCCCCGCTCCCTTCACCAATGCTTATATAAATGTTTTTCCCAAGTATTGCCATAATGCTATGTTACTTCAATAAATTTTACCTCTTGTGTATCCTCTCGCCAGTCGTGTCTTGCTTCTACGGCAAAGAAATTGCGATTAACGTAGGTGTATCTGTATTGATATTGGTCAACGGACGAGAGAGGATTGAACCTTGATTTAAGTATGCCCTTGAATGTTCGCCTTACTTGCCCGTAGTGCTCAACCATCCTTTCGAGCAGATTCCTTTCAGGACGTTCATCTGTTATTATCCCGCCGTCGTAGTAGTAGGGCAATGTTTCAACCAATTCATTTGACTTGCTCTTGATGAAGCTGTCGGAAGGGATATTGTTGTTATATGTTCCGATGCTCAGGTCTATTGCCTCTTCACCAGAGAAGCCGCCACTCAATATCTGCTGTCTGTAGGTGTTGCTTGTCCTACGGCTTGCCATTGGGTTTATGTTTGGCAAAAATTCTACGGAAAGGTCGGTAATGATTTTTGAGTGATTGTCGAAATAGTTAGACGTTGTGCCATCGTCGAACTTAAAGAGACAACGGCTTGCGTTGACTATTCTCAGGCATACCTTACCGTACATCCCGGTCGATGGAACAGGAACAAACCAACCGCCAGTTTCATCTACCATCATTTCAGTTGTTTTATTGCTCTCTATGTTGTCGCCATAGAAGGTGATTTCAAAATTGTTCATGACTCCCGTCACCCAATTCGTCCCGTCCCAAAAGTAATTACCAATCGAGAGGATAAAGTAAAGCGAAGTCGTTGGCATCTTACCCTGCTCGCGCTGGCTGATAAATTCGCCAAATGTCAGATAGCCATCTTCTCCGTTGATGTTGCTACGCTTGAAGTTTAGGCACTGCATGTCAATGTGCAAATAGCCATCCTTTAGCGTGTATGCAAGGCTCGACTCCAAGGAATAGCAATTTTGTAGGTTGCCCTGCACGTTCTCCTTCAGAAACATCTGATTCAGGAACATGCCGTTTTTATATTGCGGCTGTGAATTGGAGTCCTTCTTGTAGAGCCAGCGGCAAGGGAAAGCACCCGTATGCAAGTGGTCGCTTGTTGAGTACAGGGGCTTATAGTCCGGGCGCATTACTACGCTATTGTTTAAACAATTTGTATAGTTCGATGAACCTACAAGCGCATACAATGAATTTGCCGGATTTGGCTGGTAGCCCGTTGATTGATATTCATAGAACGCATACGTCTCTACTGCTAATGTCCGTGGATCATGCGGCTGTACAAACACCTGCCCTCTGTTTGGATAGATATTTCCTATCTCATACGCCGTGCTTTGGTCTTCCGAGGTCAGGGGCAGTTCCAAAATGGAATAGTCGGGATTTTCTATTTTGAGCCTGACAACTGCCTCTTTGCCGCCCTGGACGAATCCTGCCACATTATCTATGCCTGCAAATGTCTGCGACAATATGGTTACGTCACCAACTCCCGTAATACTCCCTCCGTAGTGGCTCTCTTGCGACACATCAACAAAATTGCTCCAGCTTGCAAATTGCAATAGTCCAATCTTTCCGGCTCCGTTGTCATACATTGATATGTACAGAATATTATTGTGCATCCTTACGGTCATGCCGAAGAGTTGCATTACCTCTTCTATTGCATCGGAGTAAGATTTGCCTATCAGCCGCTTTGTGGTGTCGCCCTCGCTCTGCACTTCTTCGGAGTCAAAGAAAAGCCTGTTTTCGACTTTCGCTGCAAGCAGATTTGTCTCTATGTCTTCAAGATTGCTTATAACATATACCGTCCTTGGAGTTTCGCCCAAGGCATTGAAAGCATCAACAAACAACTTTGCGACGTTTGAAGTGTTTGGTGCGGATGATTCGGGCAGATATACATCTTCCAACGCTGCCACAATTGACTTCACGGGGAACTCCAGTTCCTTTTTCTGTTTGTCCCAAGGCTGTGTAAATGCCTCTGCACAGAGGAAACCACTCCACAGCAGGTTTGCATCGTTGAAAGTGCCGTTTACATATTCTCCGAAATATAGCCTGACAAGTTTCTCTGTGTTGTTGCTTGGAATGAGCGATTCCAGCAGACTGCCATCCTGCGTTTCATCAATAACTCGCAAATACCCCGTCTGTTTTCGGATAGGCTCGAATATATTATCCCCATAATCCTCTTGCGTAACAAAAGGATTTGCCGAACCTGTCAGCGTGTCCAAACGGCCACTCGTCTGCTCGTAGATGTACACTACATATTGGTCACCTCCGAGCGACTGAAAAGGAATCCTGTATCTCTTATACCATGCCATAGTTTTTCACCTTTTCAATTAACCTCTTGAGAAGACAAGTTCACCTCTTCCTGTACGCCTGCCCCAATTCGACAAACCGAGGTATATTTGTTCACCGCTTACATACGGAGTGCCACCGCCGCCCTGCTGCTTTGCTGCACCTTCCAGTTGGCTTGCGAGGTTTCCTGCCTGCGCCCTGTTTAGTATGACCTCCTGGCTATTCACGCCGATAAAGCCGCCACCGTCCAAGATGGGCATCCTCAGATTGTCCCCGCTCAGACTATTCCCAGGAATAATCATACCATTTGCGGCCTTTGGAACGATACCACCGCCAGCAAATAATAGCACACTCATAGCGGAATTGACTCCGAGTGCGGCCGTATTTGCGGAAACCGCAGCTGTTAAAGCCGCAAGCATTGCAGTATTGGCAGATGTAGCGGCTATCTGTGCAGTAGCAGTCGTGTTGCTGAATACTTGCATGATGCTCGTTATGCCTTGGATAACAGACATTGCACCCTGAATCCCGCTGAGAACTTGCTGCACGCTTTCCGGCAACTTCAAGCCCATTTGTTGCAGTCCGCTTGTTACGGAAGAAAGCCCGCTTACAACCTTCTGCGTGTCTTGAAGCCCACTCTCAAAAACGCTCTTTTCTTCCTTCTTCTCCTTAGTCTTGCCCGTGGTGAAGTCAAGTTCAATGGGCTTCAAGTCCATTTCCTTGCGCTTCTCGTTTATCTTGTCCGCGATGGCTTGCCAATCGACATCTTCTACACCGCCTTCCATTGCTCTCGCCCAAAAGTCCCTGCCTGCTTCGTCTGCCACATCAAACAGAGCCGTGCCGAGGCCACTCTTCAATGATTCGGTCACCAAGGATTGCAGCATGCTTGTGTCTGCCAACTTTGCGGAGATTTCGACGTAGGCATCTGTGCCGAAGTTCGCGGTGTCAAGGCTCTTTTTCAGTTCACTCATGTACGAGCTGATACCAGCCGCATTGTGAAGGTCTATGGTCTTAACTTCGGGCTTCACCTCGAAAGTGACCGTAGTTCCCTCAATCCCTGCCACGAGCTTCTGAATCTCAGCGTAAGCCTTCGCCGTGTCTGCCTTGATGGTGATTTCTTCATCTGTTGGCACTTCGGGGACTTCTACCTCTCCGGGCTTCACATTCACTACCTGCGTCAGTTCATCCGCTATGTTTGGAGTCACGATGCTGCCAATGCGAGTGTTGATTGTCTGAATCAGGTCGCGCTCTATTTCGGGGGTGACAATTGTTCCGAGGCGTGTGCTGATAGTTTGTACAACCTCTTCGGCTATGTCGGGTGTTACCTCTTCGCCTATCTTTGTGTTTATGATTTGCGTGATTTCGCGTGGGATGTCGGGCAGTTCTACGTCACCAGCCTTTGTGCCTACGGTTATCGTGGTGTCCTGTGGCAGTGAGGCTTTCAGTTGCTCCAGTTGTTCGGCATTGACCTTTGCCGTGAAGGTCGCCTCCGTGCCTTCCTTCCACTTGCCTTTGAGGGCATCTATTTGGATATTTGTCTGCTCGATTTGCTGCTGATAGGCTTGCCACTCTTGGGCATTGAGTGCGAGGCTCTGCGCCTTCTGCAATTCCTGCAAATGGGCAGTCAGTTCCGGCAAAGAACTGTTCACGCCTATATTCACGGAGATTCCCTTTGCCTCCTGAGCAAAGCGTTTCAGTTCGTCGTTGCGGGCTTGCAGCGTGCCGATTTCCGCACGGATGGCTGTTTGCCTTTCGGAAATGCCAACCCTTTGTGCTTCGTCCGCACTCTTAGCCGCCGTTGCCAACTGCTGGTATTCCTCAGTTAGTTTGGAAATAGCCGCCTCGTTTTGCTGTAGTTCTGTTTGGGTCTTAGTAGTGGAGCCGTCACCTGTGCCACCAAGCAATTTCCGAACCGTGAAGCCTTCGGCACGGTTGATGGTCTGATACATTTGGCCGCGCATCTGCAAGGTCTGCATTTCCTGCTGGTCGCGCTGCTTTATCAGATTGACAAGTTCCTTATATGAACCTTCGCCCTCCTTATCCACGCGGAAAACACTCCACGCCTTGTATTGCTCATTGGGATTAACCGCGTAGGTCTGAGCTTTGTCTGTTGCTCCAACACTATGAGCGTACAGGGATGTCATGCTTGGGGCATTGACCGTCTTTTCAAATTCCAGATAGTCCTTTGCGCCCTCCATGCGCTTGCTGAACTCAGCCCAGTTCTTCGTACCTTCACGGAACTCTTCGAGGCTTATCCCAAGCTGCAAGGCCATCTTCTCATATATGGCATCTATGGCGGTAGTGCTTTGCTCAATCTCGTTTTTGTTGAGCTGCACAAGCTCCTTCATGTTGTTTTTCAGTTCCTGCTCGTATGTGCGAATCTGTTCCTTGGTCAACTTGTCGCCCTCGTTCAAGCCAGGAGTGGCGTATTGCTGATTTTCGGGTGCGAGGTAGTGGCCTGTCCGAATCATGGTGCGCAGTCGCTCAGTCTCAGTTTGCCTCTCGCTCATTTCGGGCGTTTGGATGGTCTTCATCGTGCCGAGAGCGTCCAGGGCATTGTAAACATTCTGCGCAGCCTTTGCGATGTCATCCATGCGGGAAATGTAGCCGCTTATATCCCCGGTATTGAGAGCCGTAAGGAATCCTTCGTACAATCCTGTGACAGATGCAACCGTCCTGCCCCACTCATCCACGCTTGCCTCGTTAGCATTGAAAGCATCTTTTGCCACATCCATTGCACCCTTTGCAGCAGCAAGAGCCGCACCCCAACCCGCAAGGCTTGATACGCTCATGCCAAACTTTCCAGCAAGGGAGTCAAGCATGCTGCCCAAACCGCCGGAGGTGTCCTTCATTGAGTACAACTCTTTCTTTGCGTCGGATATACGCCCTTGCAACTGCTGTAGGCTCTGAGCCATTGCCTTTCCGAAGTCAGTTTGCTTTTGGGTATTCGACAGGTTTTCATACTCTTTTGCAAGGGTATTGTATGCGTTGACAAGCTCCTTCACCTTGTCCTTCGCGTTTGTTGCACCTGTGGCTATGCCGCCAAGTGCTTTTGCGGCTTCGACGTTCTTCTGCGTGAATTTGCCGTATTCGTTACCAGCAAGAGCGGCTTGCCTGCTGAACTCGCTCATCTGCTTGATGGAGTCCCGCAGCTTCGACTCGTACTGAGTGGTTTCAAGTTTAAATTTGGTTATTACGTCACCCATGTCCTAATACATTATGCCTTGAACAATGTCATTAATCATTTCGTCCAACATTGCAGCTGCACGTTCTATTTCTCTTTGCGAGGCATTACCGAACCAATCCTTTCCGGCTATATTGCCACGATAGCCACGCCCACCATGATGCTGTATGAAGGTGTCGCGCTCTGCCCTCGTGTTGCCGTTACGCCCTCCCGTGTATCTGTCTTCCGTGCCTTGGTTTTGAAATCTTAGGATGAACTCGCGGTCAATACCCGAATAGCTCATTATCTGCTTTGTGCGTTCGGATCGCACACGGCGATTGCCGCCTCTTTGCCCTGGGCGTAATGTGCGCGGTGGCTCATAGCTCGATGTGCCATGCCTACGGCGTGAAGAAAGGATACTCACATTGCCACCGAATATCTTTTTATAGACTGACATACGGATAGCCTTGTATGAGCCTCGCGGGTCACTCTTCAAGTCAAGCCCCGAAGCAACCTGCGACTGCAAAGCCTTGCGCACCCTCACCAATTGCGTCCGTATCACCTCCTGTATGCGCTTCTGCATAAGGGGATTTTTCGTTGATGCTTCACCGAATTGCCGGATGCGCTCTTCAAGTCCTGTTATCTCGATAGTATCTGCCATATACTTATCGCCCATTTCCGTGTTTAGGGTTTACTTCTTCGTTTTCGTGCAGATAAGGGCAAGAAATCGTAAATAGTAAATCGTCAAATAGTAAATAATGTTTATCTTTGCGGTGCTCAAAACATTAATAACTAAAAACAAAAGCACTATGAGAAAACAAACAATCATCATTGCAGCGATGGCCGTATGCCTCGCTGCCTGCGAGAAGGTGGATCTGTCCGAACCACAAAGCGGCGAAACCGCCGCTGATGTGTCCGAAGTTTCTCCTTCGGAAAAAACAAAGAAGTTCACGTTTACCCTCAAGGGCGATTTCAGCGATAACTGGAAGCCCGTCACGCGCGCCTACCTGCAAGCCGATGGCCGCGACCTCACCGACGTATGGGTATTAGATTACGATGCAGAAGGCAACCTGCTCCAGCAGCTCCACCAATCCGACAACACCGCCGAAGACTTTGGAAAGCCTGTCATGCAGTTAAAATATGGTAGCCACCACGTCTATTTTATCGCAAGTCGCGGCTCCGGCGCGACCTTAAACACCGAAACCAAAACCATCACCTTCTCCAAGGTGCTTGATACCTTCTATAAGGACTACGAGGTTTCCGTTGTCAGCACAAGCAACGGCAACCGCGCCGTTACGCTCGACAGGATAGTCACCCGCCTGCGCCTCTTCTTTACGGACGCGGTGGCCGAAAACGCTGCCACCATCAACATCACCCCCGCCACCTGGCACTATGGCTTCAACTATGCTACAGGCGCGGCGGCAGACACAAAGACAAACTACACCACCACAATCAACATCCCCTCCACAAGCATAGGCAGCACCACGGAGTCAGCCAACCTCTACGGCTTTTCGCCTGCAACGGAGTGGACTACGGATGTAGTTATCAACAGCAAGACAAGCAGCAACACAATCATAGGACAGGCCACCATCGAAAATGCCCCCTTCCTCCCGAACCGCGTCACGGAGTATAGCGGCCCCCTCTTTTCCGCTGGTGGCACCATGACAATGAGCCTCAATACCACTTGGAACGAGAGCGTGCAAGGGACATGGTAAGCGGGCTTTGCCCTAAATGATAAATGAGAAATGATAAATGATAGGGCTTGACCGCTTGCGCTCCATCATAGAGCGGGAACTACACCAGCACACCCCGCAAGCCATAGAGTTACGCATGCCCGGCGAGGTGCTGCTTCTTGCCCCTGTGCCGCCAGCCTCCGTGCCAACTGCTTCTCCAGTTGGTCTCGCTGCCTCCGTCGTCAATGAGATATATGTGCGCGGTGTGGAAGAAGTGGAGCTTGTACGGATAGATGCCACCTACCTACCCGAACATGATTTCCTCTATGCCCTTGTCGTTGAAATCAGATGAAACAAGCGGCGAGCAGCAATGCCCGCCGCTTTTATTTTCGCATTTAACGAAACTTTTCTGCCTTATTGTTTCGCTATTTGCGAAATTATATCTATCTTTGCAACGCAAAACACGAAAGAACCATGTGCAAACTCAGAATCAAAGAACTGGCAAAGGAGAAGCGCGTGACGATGGCAGAGCTGGCAAAGGCCGTTGGGTATCGTCAACCGACATCTTTCAACCAAGCCATACAGCGCGGACTGAAAGTGCCGCAGCTCGAAGCCATTGCCAGCCGCCTTGGTGTGGAGGTGCCTGACCTATTCGAGCGCAGCCGCACCACCATTCAATGCCCACATTGCGGAAAGGATATAACAATTAAAACGGAGTGACTGACAATGAAGCAAGGAGAACGAAAGCCGATACCCAAGGCGATGCGCCTGAAGGTGTATGAGAAGTACCACGGGCATTGCGCCTACTGCGGCAAGGAGATTCAGATGAAGGAGATGCAGGTTGACCATATCACGCCTGTCATGTGGTCGTACTACGGCTCGAAGCGTCAACTGGAGGAGATTCAGCAGATGGTGGCCGACGGGAAGATGGACTCGCTCGACAACTACATGCCCTCCTGTCGTTCGTGCAACTACTACAAGGGTATGGGCGACATCGAGGCTTTGCGGCAGCGTATTCTCACGCAGCTTGACCACACATGCCGCTCGTCGTTCCAAGTGCGGTTGGCGATGCAATACGGCATGATAGAGTACAAGCCGTGGGACGGGAAGTTTTATTTTGAACGAAATAAGGAGGACTAATTATGGAGACATCCCAAGAATTTACAGTGCGCAAGCGGATATGCACGGCGGCGGAGGGGTATCAGTTCATCACCAGCGGGTTCCCTAACCGCTCGCGGGGCGGCAAGACGTTCGAGAGTGTTGACGGGTTGTGGGCGATTGACCTGCTGCCTGGATTGGGGCCGAGGGAGGCGGACATGGAGAATCCGAACGGCAATCGGTCGCCGCGTCAGGGCATAGCGGTCGACCTGCATGTGAGCCGCGTCGAGAGGGATGGCTACCGCAAGATGTGGGTGTTCGGCTTCACGGGCCGCTCGCGCTGCATCACGGAGCACAGGCCGAGGAGCGTGGAGCGTGGCGAGGACTCGACGATAGCGGTGATCAGGAACGGCTCGGTGTATATCGAGCAGTGGCAGGACCGCGACCACTTCCCCGACATCGCGGAGGGGTCGGTCTTCCCCGTGTGGGTCAGAGTAGAGAGAATTAAAGAAAAGGTTTGAAAGATATGAAAGAAAAGGAACTGAAACGAAGAGACCTGTCAGGGATATTCATATTTGATACGTTCCCTGGCGAAGAGCGACGCAAGCCGACGTGCATTGAGGACTGTCAGCAGGAGACGCGCCGCAAGTGGTGTATGTCGAAGACACCCGACTATCTGCGTGAGGCTATCAAGATGTTGGCCGACACGTTTAAGGACATCTGCAACTATCTGGTCGATGAGAAGTGCGTGACGGATGAGCAACGCAAGGGGTTCTTCGACATGATAGACAACAACGTGGATCGGTCGAAGTGGAATTGGGGCTTGCATGAGTTGGCAGACCAAGTGGACTTCTTCTGCGACAAGGTGGTGCTGCTGGCTGACGCTTGCGGAGTGACGAAACATAAAGAGGACGAGGAGGACTGACGATGGATTACGAGAAAATCAACGCTCTATTGCAAGAGCATTTCGACGAGATGAATAGCGTCGGACTTGGTGAGTTGTTCCTATTCACGGACAGCATCAAGCAGTTTGTGGAGAACGAGACCAGACGCGACAGAGTATTAAAGGCTGTCGTTGACATCTGCGGTGGCTACCAAGTCAACGCCCGAACGTTCGTGAATCTTATCAGTTATGAGGACTTCAAGAAACGTCGTGGCATCAGTGAGATAACGGCACTCGGACTGAGACTGTATCTGCTCTATCAGTGCGGTGTCGATTGGGAAAAGCCTCACGTAACAATCAAGGCGATATGACAATAGAAGAATTGAAAGCGGTGAAGTTCCGCGAGACGTGCCACATGGCAATGGAGGGCGAGTACACTACGACGTACTTCAGTGAGGACAATCGGCTGGGCTTCTGCGACCATGTGCCGCGTGACAAGTACGGCATGGTGAAGAAGGGCGGTCGGGCTGTCCGTCACTACATGATAGACGGCAAGGTCTATAAGACGAAAGCGAAGTTCCTTGAAGCGATTAAGGACTTCAATCCACAGAAAAAGGGAGAGCCGCAATAGCTCTCCCTTTATTGTGCGCCGCAAAGAGGGCCGTAGCCTACGATGCGACTTGCGACACGTCTGCCGCCGTTAGTTCTTATTCAAGACCTCCATTTCCACCCTCGGAACCGCCACCGTTGTTGTCGCCTGTGTCGGTGTTGTCAGTTGGAGTCTCGTCATCCACAACGTCTTGTTCTCCTTCCGATGTCGGGCGGGTGACAAAGGCAAACTTGGCGTCGGCCAGCTCGGCGGCCAACTTG
>Ga0310696_10001608_pt1 | contig 32351 bp, 36 predicted proteins | sample AusTroGonzalo_MG_4_FD_203885 | JGI IMG/M metagenome (GOLD analysis project Ga0310696, IMG submission 203885) | Bovine rumen microbial communities from tropical cattle in Woodstock, Queensland, Australia - Gonzalo_02 (v2) (version 2) | ecosystem: Host-associated > Mammals > Digestive system >... | reverse complement strand
ACAAATTTTTCAAAGAATATTATGGCATGAGTTCTTTTAGAGCTCAGCGTGAAAATTATGGGAAAGTAACAACCACGGGAACGAGTGAAGGTGTTGAATGTAAGTTGGTACCTTACACTGGGCCAATTGAAAACACAATCAAAGATATTTGTGGTTCATTGCGTAGTTGTGGTAGTTATATTGGAGCGAAGAATATCAAAACATTTAGCCGTCAAGGAATGTTTTATAGAGTCAACAGAATCAAATAAGGAGTAAAAGAAATGGCAAATTTACACTTCAAATATGGAACAATGTCAGCATCTAAGTCAGCAGATCTAATAATACAAGCATATAATTTAAGACAAAACGGAATTAATGTAGAGTGCTTAAAACCAACATTTGATAATAGGTTTAGTAGTACAACAATAAAATCAAGAATAGGTATAGAAACTCCGGCATTATCTTTGAATTCGTTACAATTTTATAAACCACAATACAATACAAAAGTGATAATGGTTGATGAAGTACAGTTTTTTACACCAAATGATATTGACATATTAGTAAATATTGTTGATAATCAAGGAAAAATAGTAATGTGTTATGGTTTATTGGTTGATTATAATGGTAATATGTTTCCTACTTCTAAAAGATTGATTGAGTCTGGAGCAAAATTACATCAAATCAAAACAAATTGTCAAATAAAAGGTTGCACTAATTTAGCAGATCATCATTTGTTATTTACATCGGATGGTCAAGTGGTAAGAGGTGGAACAGGAGTACAATTAGGAGATATACTTTATAAATCAGTTTGTAGACAACATTTCAATAAAATATACAACGATGGAAAACAAAAATAAAAAATCTTGGGTATATATAAGGGATCCTAAACAACTATATAATAAGCCTTGTACTGAAAAAGAGGCTAAAATAGGAAAAACAGGGTTCAAAATAAAAACAGCTCAAATAAAATGGGTGTGTGAAGAATATAAGACTTTTGGTTGGTGGACTGGTGGATATAATAGAGACGGAACATGGGAAGGAAATCAAACAAAAGAAATAATCGTCTGTGAGTTTGAAAATTGTTGGTTCTATAATATAAGTACTGTACAAAAATGCGGTAAACAACTATATTGGAAAAACTTTGAGAGGTATGAAAAATGTTAGGATTATCAAAAACAAAAATAGTAATCTACGCCATTTTGATTGTTGCATTTTCTGGTCTTTTTGTAATGTGGAGGACTTCTGTAAACAATTATAAGATGGAAAAAGCAAATAGAGAAGCCTTAGAAGTACAATTGAAAGCTTCACAAACAGAGGTAGAGAACTTAAAGGAATATAATAAGAAGATCGCCAAAGAAATGGAAAAAATTGAAAAAGAATATAAAGAACGTTTTCAAAATATACCAAAAGATTCATGTGGTGATGCTAAACCTTCTGAAGAACTACTAGAATATCTAAGAAAAGGTGAATAAAATGAAAAAAATATACCTCTTATTATGTTTATTGTGTTTATCCGGTTGTTGGTGGTGTAAAAGTGATAGTTATGTCGTTGTAAATGATTATAGACAAACTAATTATCCAACTTCTCAATGCTATGATGGAACCAAGACTTTTTCTCAAATTATAGTATGTTTACAAGAAGTGAATCAAAAAGAAAAAGCTCAAAATAACGCAACAAATGAAATGCTTGACAAAGTTGCAAAAGTAGACTAATATAGTATTACATTTCCAAAATGTAAGGGTTCAGGTCAAAAGCTTGGACTCTTTTTTATTTACAAAATAATTAAATAAGGTATAATGATGATGTATAACAAAAGGAGTTATAAATGGCTTTGATACCAATGGTTATTTCTAAAACAAAAGATGGTGAACGTGCATGCGATATCTATTCTCGCTTATTGTCTGATCGTATTATCTTTGTTGGTGAAGAAATTACAGATGAATTGGCGAATAGTATTGTTGCACAATTGTTATTCTTGGAATCTGAAGATAAAAACAAAGATATTCAGATGTGGATAAACTCACCTGGTGGTTCTGTAACTGCTACTCGTGCTATTTTGAATGCTATGAATTATGTTTCATGTGATGTTTCGACTTTAGGTATGGGTATGTGTGCTTCTGGTGCTTCAGTTTTGTTGGCTGGTGGTGCAAAAGGTAAAAGATTTGCATTGAAAGACACAGAAATTATGATTCATCAACCTTTAGGCGGTGCACGAGGCCAAGCTACAGATATTCAGATCCAAGCTAAAAACATCCAAGATATGAAAGATTGGTTGGTTGACTTTTATTCTGAAGTAAGTGGTGAAAAGAAAACCAAAGTTGCACAAGATATTGAACGTGATTGCTATATGAAGGCTGCCGATGCTAAATCATATGGTAAAAAAGGTTTGATTGATGGTATAAAGGAAAAACGTGAAGGTTAATTTTGTTGTTTTTAGTGATGATGTGTCTGAAACCAAAGAACTCTACGAAATAAATAATGCAGAAATCAAATTTGGGGTTCGAAAAATAGCCACAAGACAAACAATAAATGTAGACGTGGAGTTGTTTTTGAGTTATGTATTGAGTAATAGGGTTCTTTGGCGGTATCGCATGTATGATATGAACAATAGAAGAAGAAATGTGTGGTTGATAAGAGAAAAAGACTATAATAAAATAAAAAATGGGGTAAAATATGACGGCTAATGAATTTTTTACTGCTTTTAGTGACTTTTTATCTGAAGATGAGATGACAAAACCATTTACAGATAATTTTAAGCACACTCTTATGGACCAAACTTCTGAAAAATATAATAATAGGATGTTCACAAGGACTGGTTATCGTGTCGCTTTGATATTTTTTGAACAATACGGTAAAAAACATCCAGAATTTGTTAATCCGGTGTGTTATAAAGATTATGTTGATTGGAAAAATAGAGATATTAAAAAAATAAAAGAAAAAATAGCACAAGAATACGACACTGTTATGTATATTGGTAAAGAAAATTGTGATGAAAACTGTAATTTTGTGATTTTCGATCCAAATATTGTAACAGTAATAGAATTAATGGGAAGTTTGGATGCATTTTTAGAATCTTTAGAGGGCTAATAATGAAACATTGTCTTACTTTATTTTTCAAATTACAAACTATAACAGATTTCATGGATAAAATGGATCTGAGTGATGGTTCTCATAAGGTTTTTTGTAATGTTATTAATATAACAATTGAAACAAAAGGTGATTGGTGCTTATCTCCAGCTGTTGTTGAAGTGTTAGAAGAAGCATTTAATCAAGAAAATGTTCTACCTAATCCAGTAAAAGAAGAAAATACATTGGTTGGTATTTATGATAATGCAAATGATGTATTTTATAATTTTACAGACAAAAAACATAAAATAACAATGTTTTCAAATGGATCTAATTTTGCATATTTCAACACAAGTGCAGATATCAAGACAGAAAAATATATCAAGGCATATGATAGATTTATTTTCAATAATAAACAAGCCAAAAACGACAAATATGTTTATAATATATCTGGTTGGCTTTATTCTAAAAAAGAGTTGAATAATGAAGATAGTGAATAATATATTGGTGCAAACTTCTGGTACATTCTATTTTAATAAATTTGAATATTTACCAGACAAGTTTATTATCAAAAATGTATTGCAAAACAAATTAAAATGTGATACAATAAAACTAGACAAAGGAACAGAAACTCTCAATGTCTATTGGAAAAAGGAGTAAAAAATGAATAGAAAAACGTTTTCAGAAAAAATCATGGCGCAGTTGGAAGAAAAGAAAATTCCAAATCGTGCAAATTTTACTGTCAAAGTTTTCGCCAATCCAGAAGACGAAACAGATGGTGAATTAAGATTGAATGGTGCTCAGATGACTGCAGTACTTTCAACTATTGCTGATATCAAATATAAATTTTATCAAATTGATGAAAATATTTTAAAAAACGGTGGGCGTCAAAAAATTATCAATAGTTTAAAATCTCAATACCCTGGAATCATATTTTTCATCTGTGGTGATGGTAGTGTTGATAATGAGCCAAAAACAATTGATACAGAAAATAATTTGATTGTTGTTGATAATGATGATTTTGATGCAGCAGTTGAATTATGTGGTGGTGCAACCAACTATTTTTCAGCAATTATAGGATAAGGAGTGGAAAATGAGCCATCCATGGGATTTTGAAACGAATACAAACGTTACAATTGACGCTGATGATATTTTGGATTACGTAAAAGAAAATAAAGAATGGTTTTTAGAACAATTAGAAATTCAAAAATCAAACTCAACAATAAAAGAGAATATAAAAGATCTTTCTGATTACATAGATTCAATTATAGATAAATATGATAAAGTTAGAATTGTACGTGATAGTTCAATCCACAACCAAGACGAGCTCAGTGTAAAAATGTATGAAGATTTGATTAATATAAAAAAATCAATAGGTGAAATTTAGTTATGAATATTGCAATAGACTTAGATAATACTATTTTTGATGCTGAACCTATTTATAAAATGGGTTTTGTTGGTTTTAAATATAAATATGAATTACCTAAAACTTTAAATATATATGAATGTTATCCAAAAGAGATTGCTGATAATATAATGAATCATTTTAGAAGTATTGAAAATTATAAAACTGTACTACTTGATGATAAATATCCTCAATTGATACAAGAATGGAAAAATACTAATAATATAAAATATATAACTTCAAGGAAAAGCAATAATGGAGATATATATTTTTATGATGGTATAGGTTTTAGATTAATTAGTTGGTCTCAATATTATACATACAAACAATTATTGAATTCTAAAATAAAAGCATCTATTGATGATATTATAATGACAAATGGACACTCTAAAATTAAATCATTTCAAAGAGAGAATATTGGTTTAGTTATAGATGATAGTCCAATAGTTATAGAAGAATGTTTGAATAATAATATTGATTGTGTTATGATAAGTACAGAAAAAACACCATATAATCATTATCTTAGAAAAAAATCTCAATGGGCTAATAATTTATTTGAAGTTTCAAAAATAAAATCATTATAAAAATAGCAGTATTCAGGGAAAGGAGGAAAACTGAATACTGCTGGATACGGGTCTCTACTGAAGATATAAAATCAACAGTGCCCATTATATAGAACTTATTTTTATTTTTTTATGCCAAGATCTCTCATTTGTTTGTTTAGTAGGGCAGAACTTATACCAAACTTCTCTTTATATGTTCTAGATAATGAGTTTATAAATTTTATAGATTTTACTGTTACTATACCTGCTTTATAAGCAAAAATTTTCAATAACACTAATTCTATTTTTTTACCTTTACATTCTCCAGTTTCTAGCATTGTTTTTATTTTATTCGCATATTTTCCATCTTCAAATCCTTCTGCATAATCTATTATTTTCCTTTTGATAGATTGTGCTTCTTGATAAGAATCAAACATTTGATCTTCACTCGTTTCTTGTTTAGATGTAATATCTATCATTGTTATTCTTTGGTTGTTTTGATACATTGGAGTATCTATTGAACCTTTATGAAATGTAGCTTCTGGATTCTCTGCACATTTTCTTGCCCATACTTTACGTTCTTCAGTAATACTTTTTCTAGCTAAATTCAAAAAGTCAGAATACTTCTTATAAGTCTTTTTTACTTTAGTAGCTTTCTTTAGATTTTCCGGAAAGAACCATCTATCTCTATAAAAGTTTGAAAAGTAATAGTATTTAACTAAAAAATGAGAGATCCAATCTTCTTGATCTCCCCAAGCATTAGCCATTTTAAACCCGTTATATTTGAAATATTGTTCCATATCATTCCTAACAGATTCAACAACACGATCATATACTTCAACAGAAATATTGATAGATGGTTGTTTTTTTATCATCTGATCAAGTAATTCTGTTGGAGTTTTTGTTTTTTTGAATTTTTTTATATAAGATTCTAAATCACTTTCATCTAAACATAAATATATTTTCAAATTAGTGTTTGTATCACATGCCATTTTGAATGATTCAATGTCTTTACCGTCTGACCCTATAAAATCTATCAAATATGCTATTGTTTGTGTTTTTTTCATTTTTATATTCTCTCTTATTGGTTTTCAAAATTGACCTTATAAACAGCCTCGACGGTTTTTTCTAATAATGTCAAATTTTTATATGGTGGGTGTATAACAATATCTGGTGCGACATCTGCCCACTTATATTCTGATTCATGAATGTTTTTTGGTATTGTGTGTTTTATTCTATAATCCTCAAACCATTTTGGTGTTTTACCACAAAAGACGTGCCAAATTTTACCACCATGCCGCCTTATCATTTCTGCTTCGTTTGGAAATCTAACATCAGTAATTAGAATATTTTTACCTTCTTTTTCAAGTTTATCTAATTCATATTCTAAACGAAAAACCCAAAAATCAGGACTAATATGATTTCTTATCACATCAGTACCAAAATTTTGCAATATTTTTCTTGGTGTTAGGTTTTCAATTCCAAGTTTTTCAGACCAGAATTCATTAGGTTTTTCACGCCATTCACGAGATTCTGTTGTATCACCTTCTAATAAATCTCTTGGTAAACCATACATTTCAGCTACAGCGTCTTTCATGGCTTTAGCAAACGATATTTTTACCCAATTTTCATGGTTTTTTGCTATAATATTTGCTGTACTATCTTTACCACTTCCAGCTAAACCACTAAATCCTATTATCATTTTTACTCCTTTTTTTTGTTTCTTTTATTTTATCTTTATAACTATAAAAAAAGAATTCTATAGTTGATAATAAAAACAATAACACCCAATAATGTATTGAATGAAATGTAAATATACCAAAATAATGTAAAAAAGTTGCTATACCTAATACTAATAAAATATCTGCCATATAATCCTCCTAAAACGGTATCCCTGTTACTTCCATATCTGCGGGTTTTGTTTTTTCTTCTTTTTTACCTGTTGCTATTTTTTCAATTTTTCTAATACCATCCTTGTTTTTTGATTTTGTTGGCACTTCTTTTTCTTTTGTTTTGGTTTTTAATTCTCCAAAACTAATATATATATACGAATTGCCATTTTTTGAATTTCTCAACCATGCTGCAACAGTTTTCTTCTCTCCATCTATTTCACACTCTCCCATATAACTTGGTAATTTAGAACCTTCTATAAATTTTGGATTCTTAAAAAGTCTACCTGTATTGTTTGCCAAGATATATTCCTTTTTATTTATTAAATTATAACATATTTTAATAGTTTTTCAAGTTTAATTTTTATCCTTGAAATACCATTTTTTCTTTTATTTCTCTATTTAGCACTTTTCTTTGATATTCTTCTAAATTTACTATCATTTCACCGTTCAAAAATAATCTAGATTCATCGCATTTACTGCCGGCAAGCATAACCCATTGACCTTCTTTGAATTTGTGTTCGCTTGGTAAATCTTCTTCTTCAAATTTTAGATATGTTTTTCCAGATAATTGAACATTGTAGAAATTATAGTCCCCATCCATTACTGTATACATACCATAATTTCCACCTGATTTACCTTTTTTCAACTCTCTTTTAGTAAGTATTCCACAAATTACAGCATTATCACGATCTTTGAGTTTTCTAAATTGTTCAAAGCTTATACATTTTTTATTTACTGTAAACTTATTTGTATCAATCGTAACAACTACACCTAGATATTCATTTTCTTTATCTTGTCTTGGTCTATTGATTAGTTTTTCATATTGATGTGTTATATATTCCAATTCTTGTTCTTTTGTTTCAATTCCTAATGCTTCTCTATCTGCTTTTTTCAATTTATTATTTTTGATATACCATTCTTTTATTTGATCTTCGCAATTCAAACTATCAAACGCACCTAATGTAACTAATGGATCAAGAACTCTTTTAGAAACACCAAATTCTTTTCCTCTGGTTACAAAATCATTAAAGTCTGCATAAGGTTGATTATCTTCTATCTTTTTGGAAATATCTTCACTTACTTGTTTGATATTTCTCATAGACCAGTAAACAATCTTATTCTGATCATCAAATTTGAAATTCCATCCACTCTTGTTTATATCAACACCAGCAAATCTATATCCCATACGTTTTGCCATTTTGATTGCTGTCTTAATTGAATATTTATCTTTTTCAGCATCCATAGTACTAAATGTAAAAGAAGCATGTAGAAAGTTCACTGGATAATAATATTTCAACCAAGCTGTCCAATATGTAAGAATAGAGTAACAATCTGCGTGAGCCTTACAAAAAGCATAACCAATCAAAGAATCATATAGATCGGATGCTTGTTTTTCTGATAGTCCATGCTTCTGTGCGTTCTCTACAAAAGTTGGTTTCATATCTGCACAGTATTGTAATGATTTATCGTCTTTTTTACCTGATGATTTTCTGAATTTATTGATGTCTTTAGGGCTGAATTCACCAAATTTACCAACAACATCCATCTTAATTTCATCATAGCATACAACATAGTTAGTTTTTGCCAATAAATCATCTAGTTCTTGAATACCATACTTCTGAGGTTGATTGAATTTATTGTTGATGTAATTGTCAATAGCCCCAGATTTGATTCCTGCAGGTCTATATAATGAATTTAAAGCACTCAAGTCTCCAAAACGATCTGGTTGAAGTCTTTTTAGATAATTCTTCATTCCACCAGATTCCATTTGAAAAACATTATCTGTATCTGCTGTGGCTAAAATGTGTTTGTAAACTTCTTTATCTGTAATATCAATAGCATCTAGGTCCACAGTTTTACCATATGTCTTTTTGATGTCTTCCAATATATGTGTCAAAAAAGTCAAAGTAGATAAACCAAGATAGTCAAACTTAATCAATCCTGTCTTGTGCACATCATCTTTATCAAATTGTGAGATCAAGAATTTTTTACCTTCTACTTCAGACATCATCATAGGACATACGTCACCAATTGGCCTGTTTGAAATAATAATACCTGCAGCATGTTTACCAGTTTGTCTTGGAAAGTCTAAAAAGTATTCAACATATTCAAACACTTCTCTATATTTACTAATGAATCCACCTGCAGTTTTATCTTTCTTTGCTTCATCTAATGATTCAAAAGATTCCCAATCAATTTTATTGGTTAATGCATTAGCTTCTGCAAAAGGAATCTTCAAAACCCTAGCACAGTCTTTGATGCATGATTTCATTTTCATTGTTGAGATGTTGCAAATCTGTGAAATCTTATCTGATCCATACTTTTGTTCTGTATATTTTATAACTTCTTCACGTCTAGCATCAGCAAAGTCAGAATCCACATCAGGACAACCATCAGGACCTTTTCTTCCAGCGTTATAGAATCTGTCAAAGCGTAATTCAAACTTCAAAGGATCAATACGTGTAATACCTAAAAGATAATTCATAAGACATCCTGCACCAGAATTATGCACAATTATATTATTAAGCATATAACTTGGATTATTTGCTATTGTAAGATCGTATACTGATAATTTTTCTTTATCATGTTTTATGATATTAGTAACAGGCAAAAACCAATAGTGCTCGTCTTGTAACAATATGTTTTTTTCACTATTGCTTTTTACTAATTTGTAACTTTCTTTGCAGTGATATCCTTCTTTGGTAGTAAATGATTTTCTAATACATATGCGTAATGGTTTATTCCCAACAATACTATTGGCAATTTTAAAACCACCAATCAAACTTTTTGATGTGTTATCAAAACATTCTCTATTTTGTTGTATGTCATAGTGTCCATCAGATTGTATCAAACCATGAATAAAACCATTGATATTTGTTTGATTTTGCAATAACAAATCATAATTCAATTGTTTTTCTTTATTTTTTTTAGAAATAAAATGTTCAGTAACAATATAATTAGTAAATATTTTACTATTTATATATAATTGAGATAATTTTTTATTTTTAGATTTGTTTTCATATAAAATATCATTACCAAGTTTTTTTGCAAAATTTTCAAATATTTTACGATTTTGACAATCTTTTGATGTTGTTGAGTTGATAGCAAGACCGATACAAAGATTATTCTTGCAAGTAAAACCATCGCCGTACAATAAGCCTAATAGCATATTGAATTCTTTATCATTTTCAATAAATCTTTTAATTTTTTTGATGACAACTTTACTAGATTGCACATGAGTACGCCATTCTTCTAAATTATTAAATGGAGTTAATGATAATATTTTATCAACTGTTGTTTGTTTTGTTTTTACTCTTCCATAAAAAGCTTTTCTAACGCAAGATACTGATATTTTCGCTTGTTTTGCGATTGTACGAATTGCATAAGGAGAACAATTATTTTGATTGCAAGCTTTTGCTTCATAAATATAATTATCATCATATTCATAGCCAAAAATATTATAATTATTTAAGTCTATAATTTTTTGTGTTGGTTGTTCAATATGTATTTTTGGTGAGCATAATAAATCTCCTATAACCAAATCTTGTGCTTGAATATATTCAATTTTATTATTTCTATTAACTAAAATTTTATGATCTTTAGTACAACGATTTTTGACACTGCCATTATAAAGATAATCAAATTCTATAGTTTCTTCATCTATATCATATTTATGTGTTTTTAATACTTGTTCAAATTTACCATCAGAAGTTATTACTTTATCATCTGTTGTTATATCATTAATATATTTCAATCCATGATTAGTAACCACCATTGCATCTTTAGTAAAACATCCTCGACCAGGCCCAGTCATAACATTATTTTCTCTGCACCAATTGAATACATCATATAACACTAAGAAGTAAGGAACAAACCCGTCATCATTCATAATCTTGAGTTCTTCTTTTACTCTTTCAATGTATTCTGGTTTTTTATCTAATCCTTTTTCTTTCATTGAATTCCATAATAAATGACGAATATAATCTAAATCGTCTTTATATTGTGAAGGTATTTCAATTTTAGGGAAGATACATTGTTCTGTTTCCATTTCAATCTTTTCTTCACCTAAGTATTTTTCTGTATTTGCAATAGCTTCAATGATTTTATCTTCTGGAAACTCTGGATGATATTGTTTGAAAAAGTTTAAGTATTCCTCAGCCGACATCATATAAATAGTGTCAGTCATACCAAGCTCAGGATCATCATCTGCCCATCCTGCTTTTGTCATTTGAATTAGGAATCTACGATATTTTGTTTCTGATTGCCAACACATATGAGCATCGTAAGTGGCTAATAATGGAATGTTTAGTTCTTCAGATATTTTCAATATACCAAGATTAGCTTTGCGTTGTTCATCAAGATTGTGGGGCATGATTTCAAGATAAAAGTTCTCACCGAATATATCTTTGAATTGTTGTGCCACTTTTTTAGCATTTTCGTAGTTATCGTTTATTATTTCATTAGCAATTAGACCTTTTATACATGCCGAAGAAACACGAATTCCCTTATTATTTTCTTGAAGCATTTTTAGGTCAATTTTTGGTTTGAAATAGAATCCATCAATATAAGATAAAGAAGAAAGCTTATATAATGTACTTAGCCCTTCTTGATTATATGCTACGATAGTCAAGTGGTATGAAGCTCTGTGATCTGAATCTTTTTGTGTAGCATCTTCAATATAATAAAACTCTTCGCCTGGATACAGAGTCATTTCTTCTTTTTGTAATGCTGAATTGAATCTAATAACATGAAGAACGTTGCCGTGATCAGTAACAGCGGTTTTATTTAGGCCAAGTTCTTTCATTCTTTTGGTTAAATTTTTAGGAGAAATAACTGAGTCACCAAGAGAAAACCAAGAGTGTAAATGGCAAGGATATAAAATTGGCAAATCAGACATAACCTTCTCCTATTGTTACCGTTTTTACCATTATACAGAATTTAATGCTTTATACAAGTTTAATATTACTCAGCACCGTTGTATAATTTTTCAATACTGATCCACAAGTCTTGATTATCCAAATTTTCAAGATATGGCTCTAATACGGATTGCACTTCTTCTAATGATAATTTACCTTTGAGTTTTAGTGCAGCAACAATTCTTGGAACATTTGCGTGTCTATTTCCATCATTGAAGCTTCCCTTTTTCTCTTCAGATCTTATATAGTTAGCAACGAATTTATGATCAGCACCCTTATTTAGATCTTTTATTGAATCTATAATACGTAATAATTTTGTGGTTGCATCAGTATTAGTATTTTTCTTTTCAGCTAAAAAATAATCATACCAATCATCACATTTGAATCTATTTTCGTTACTATAAAAGATTAATTCCTGCCACTTACCTTTTTCTTTTCTATAAACATTATTTGCTCTGGTAAGTCTTGAACTATCAGTGCATTGAGTATCATAACCAACCAATCCTAATGACTTTGCTATAAATTGGTGCATAAACTTATATTCTTCTTTATTTTGTGGCTCTCTAGTTGACCAAAGCTCTATAATATGATGAATAGATTTTGAACCAGAGAAAACAGCTCTTTGTAATACACCTTTTTGAATTAGTTGCTTTGTATAAACTGATTGTTGTTCTAAAGGTAAATTATCCCATTCATACAAAAATCTTACCTTCTTTGTATTAGCCATAACTCTAGGAACTTTATATCCTTCTGGTGGTGTATCTGATAGTAAATTATTTAGAACATTGAATTCGCCATTTTTATCATCTTCACCCCATAGACCCCATCTTTTACCATATCTTACTTTTATATCTTCCATGGCCTTATGAAGTTTTGTTATATCATCATTATTGAATTTATTGTACACTATTACGGTTTCTACTGGATATTTTGCACCATAAGTAACAGATACGATTGGAGTCGTTGTTCTGTTTTTATTTAAATCTGCAAAATAAACTCCAGTCATCATTACTTACCTCCCAGTTGTTTTACATTTACTGCACCTTCTACTTCCTCTGTTGGATCGTATGGCGGAACTTCTTCAATTGTACATGTTCCTAGATCGTAATTCGTGTAGATAACTTCATTTTGGTGTCCAGTTCTTGCTTTTGCTGTATAAAATCTTGCCTTACCTAATTCTTTTTCACTTGAGTTACGGTTGATTGTTAGAAGGTTGTGGCTGTTGAATGCTTTCTTTGCCGATTCTGAAACTGCAGCCATAGAAACAACTTCACTACCTCTAATATCCCAACTTGCTCTTCCCAACTGTGTACCACTAATAACGGGAACCTTGAACATCTTTGCAATTTTTATCAAGTCAAAGCAAACTGTACCCAAAGCATCATAATTAGATTCTTCACTTCTGCCTTTTGGTTTTTCAATTGGTTGTAGTAAGTCCATATAATCAACAACAATAAAATCTGGTGTAAACCCTTCAGAACTTTTCAATCTCATCAAATACGCCATGATTGTTTGTGATGAAATTGTCTTATTGATATAGAATTTTACTTTTAAGTTTGATTCTAGTGTGTCTCTTACATTGACAGCGGCTGTTTGGAAATCTTCTTGGACTAAAGGATCTGGGTTCATCATTTCCCACCAAGTTTTATGAGTCAAAGAAGATACCACATTGGCCAGAGTTTCATCTTCGTCTAATTCCAATGTGATAAATACAACTTTCTTACCTTGTTTTAGTGCTTCAGCTGCAAAATAAGCCATAGAACGAGATTTACCAGATCCTGCAGAAGCCCCAATCAAACTCAATGTACCTCTAATCCAACCACCACCAATAGCTTCATCCAATCCTTTTAGTCCTGTAGAAACCATATTGACCTTATCATACTTTTTACCTAAGATTTGTGGAAGATTTAGAATATCACGTTTCAAATCCATACCAAGATCCAAACCAGAACCAACCGCTAAAGCTTTTTCCATAAGTGGTATTGCCTGTTCATAAGCGTCAGGATCCATTTTTAGAAGATTCACTGATTGTTGTAGTCCTTGACGGAATTTTTCTTTTTTGGCGAATTCTAATGCTCTTTCTTTTAGATAATCAATGCCTGCAGAAAAGTCATCAAGAGAATCATATAATCTTTCAATAACTTTGTCGTATAATACTTTCTGTTCTAGGTTTATTTTTTGATCATTATATACTTTAGTTGCACAGTCTTTCAATATGGGCATTTTTATATCTGTATTATATTTTTGCATCAGATATTTTACCCAATCAAAAATCTTACCATACATTTCGTTATCAAAAAATCTGGCTTCTATAATTTCTAACCCAACAGAAGTAGCCCATTGGTAATCTTGTACACAGAGTTGAAGTATTTTGAATTGCAACTCTTCATCGAAATCAAACTTTGCTGTGTCATCATTCATTTAGTACCTCCTGCAATTTGTTACTTCAATCTATACCAAGGACTACCAGGTGTGATAATTTTTGATAATGATTTGAATTCTAGTTCCCTTATTATATCAGCTGCTTCGTCAAAATCCAAGTTAAGAATTTCATTTAAGCTTTCGTTTAATATCGTAGAAATCTGAGCCCTACGGAAGTCAACAAGGTTTTTATTTCTTTCATAGATTAATTTATTCTCTGGATTTTTAATATTAATTAGGTTTTTATGTCTTCCCAATTCAATATTATCAACTAAATCTCCAAGTTCTTCCCATAATGTTTCTGAATCTGGATCTATATTGTTTTTTATAGCTTCGTTTATCAATAATTTAATAGCTTTTTCGCCACACCCATAAATAACAGATGGAATATTATCACTTTTATCTCCCAACATTGTTTTTTGAAAGACGAACCAATTAGCTGGAATATTTTGTGTTTGTAAAAAGTTTTGTGCTGTAATAATTTCTCCTGCCATAGCTCTATAAACTGTAGCATCTGGAAAAAGGTTTATTAATTGTAACCAGTCTTTATCATCAGTCATAAATACGAGGTTGGATTGGCCATATAGTTGTTTACCTAGTTGATACCCCATATCGTCACCTTCAGCATTTTCATTATATATTACGTGCATGCTAAATTTTGGTGCGATCTCTTTTGTTTTATTTATAGTCCACTTGATAGTTTCTTTTCTAGACCAACCATGTTCATCTGGTGTTATATAATCTTGGTATCTTTTATTATCTGGATTGTGTTCTCTATTTGTTTTATATTCTGGATAGAGATCATGACGATATTTAGAAAAACCATCAAAAGCCATATATATCTTGTTTATTGTTGGATTTTCTTCTAATACTTTATTAATGGAAGATAAAACACCATATAAACCCTTTACTGGAAGATTTGATTTTGTGTATAGATCTTTTCCAGTTACTGATAGATTACGATAAATCAAGTGCGATGCATCTATTATAAGGGTTGTATTATTCATCATCTTCATATAACTCATTGTTTTTTATTTTTTCTGCTCTTTTTTCTGCTTTACTTTTTGAAAAATATAACTCAGACATTGGTGGAAGATCTGTTTTTAGAAATTCCTTATATACAACTTCTTCGACACCATTTATAGTAGGATGATAAAAAACAGTATCAAGTGGTATAAATTGTTGAGTAAAATAAGACAACTCTGAAAGTCTTGATGGCTGATAATCTGTTTCTTTTTTTGCCATTATATATTCTCCTCTGTTATCAGTTCTTGGCATAAAGCATAAAATTTTTCAGTCATTACATCTTTCATGATTGAGTGGCACATATATTTTTTACCATCAGGACCATCAATTTCTTTACCAATATAATTACGAAAAAATTCAGCTTCTAAAAAAGAGAAACCAGTAGCATTCACAATACTAACTTCAAAGATTTCATCTGTTGGGAATTTATAATCTTCTTGTTTCATGAATACTACTGGCATAATCTTTCCTTTTCTTTCAAACTTGTTTTTATTCATATTTCCAAGAAAATCCGCCTGCCATTTTTCTTTCACCACGACAGCATGCTGCGATATTCCCTTGTGATATGTTTGTTTTTCTGTGCGCATCAGATGTACCTTCAAATCTTGCAATAACAATATTATCTTTCAATTGAAGTACAGGTTTTGATTTTTTGTCTAGTTTTCCGGTTTTACCTTTCCATGGCATTGTTCGCCCTAATTCAGTAAAAGAATGTTTCATATTTTCACTTCTGGATGACCATTCTAGATTTTCAACTCGATTATCTGTTTTGTCACCATTTTTGTGATTGACTTCTTTTTTGTTTTCTGGATTTGGAATAAATGCTTCTGCAACCAATCTATGGACATTTTTTTGGTAATGTTTATTTCCAATTCCTAATCCACATAGCATATATCCACTGTTTGATTTATGTAATGATAATTTTTTTATTCTACCATTAACATTTACAAACTTCAAAACACGTCTAGAATATACATCACCATTATCTGTAATGTAATATCCTTCAAAACCTTTTATTGGTAATGCACGCATAAACTATTCCTTTATAATCCAATTGCTTTTCTATAAAGTTTTACAAGTTCATCGTTTTCATCTAATTCATCATTATCCATTTTACGAAGTTTTATCATTTGTTTGATCATCTTTGGATCATACCCTGATGATTTTGCTTCACTCATTACTTCTTTGATATCAGCAGCAATGTTTGCAGCATCTTCGTTTAGTTTTTCAACACGTTCAATGTAAGATAATAACTGTGCACCATCAATTTGTGAATTACTCATATAACACTCCTTTGTTTTGAGTTACATGAATTTTAGTGCATTTAATATTTTTCTCAAGTTTAATATTTATGTAAAATGAAAATTAATTGAAATTGTCTATTATTTTATTTGTTTGTTGACACATAAAGTATAAATCAGACATATAATCTTTCCAACTTTGTGCTAATGTATGTAATTCTTCAAGGTTTTCATAGTTAGTGTTTTGTGATAAGAATTCTGTTAATGTATTTTCTGTAATTTTAGCACCAGCCATTTTTGCTTTTTTTATTGCTTCTTGTGTTTGTTGTAATTTTGCTTTTTCTTTTGCTGATCTAACCTGTGCTTCAAATTTTTGTATTTGAGATTTGAAAAAAGCTAAATCAACCAGAATCATGTGTCTTTTGTCTGCTGTTTGTTTTCCAAAGTCTTTTATTTTACGAAGAAATTGAATAAATGCATCAATATCTTCTTCAACAAACATATACTGTAATTGTTTTCTTATCATATTATCGTTAAAAGCTTGTACTTTATCAAATGTATATAAAGAAGCATCCATTTTATTCTCCTTCTTCTGGTTGTTGTGCTTTTTCTAATAGTTCTTCTACAGTTATGTGTTTTGCTCTTGCTAATAATTCGCACTGTTCTTGATATTTTTCATTGCCCATATGAAAATGATGTTTAGAGCAAAGAGACACTAGATTGTTTTGATTCAATACGAGATCTGGTCTTTTACTTCTTAGATGTATATGATGGACTTGAGTTGCTTTCTTTTTACATACAACACATTTACCACCATCTGTTTCTAATCTTTTTTTACGAGCTTCTTCCCAGTCTTTTTTATATTGCTCATTTTGTTTTTTGATAGTTGTTCTTTTCAGTTGAGTGTGTTTTGTTTTTAGTGGACTCCTTTTAAGACCAGCACCCCTGGATTTCAATGGGGTGCGTTTCAAAGTATAATTCTTTTTAGGTCTCAAAGGTGTTCGTTTTAGCATTTTATCCTTCTACTTCGGTATCTTCTGCTTCAACAATGTCTTCTGCTTCACCGTTTGCTATTGATTCTTTAATTTTAGTAATGATCCGTTCTTTGATTTCTGGATTTTCGTGTAGCCATTGTTTGAACTTAGCTTCACCTTGACATCTAAAGTTTTCTGGTTCATATGAATAAAAACTTCCAGCTTTTTCAATCAAATTCAATTTTACACCTAGTTTGAATACTTCTGAATCAATTGAAATACCTTTATTATATTCAATTACGAACTCAGCAATACGAAATGGTGGAGCAACTTTATTTTTTACAACCTTCACTTTAGTTTCATTACCAACAGCTTCACCACGTTCTTCTAATGGTTTGGTTGTACGTGTAATATGAAGTCTTTGTGTTGCATAGAATTTCAAAGCTTCTCCACCAGATGTTGTCAAAGGTGAACCATACATAACACCAATTTTATTACGAGTCTGGTTTACGAACATAACTAAACAATTGGCTCTTGCTGCTGATTGTGCAATTTTCTTCAAACCTTGTGATAATAATCTAGCAGTAGTACCAATAAAGTTATCACCAATATTGCCTTCAAGTTCAGCACGTGGAATCATAGCAGCAACAGAATCAAATACAACAATATCAACAGCATTATTCTTCATCAAAATATTTGCCATTTCTAATGCTTGTTCACCTGAGTCTGGCTGTGAGAAAATCAATTCATCAACTTTTACGCCAAGCTTAGCTGCATATTCTAGATCTAAAGCGTTTTCCAAATCAAAATATGCCGCTTTACCACCTTGCTTTTGAACTTCGGCAACAGCATGTAAGCAGATTGTTGTTTTACCACAGCTTGGTTCTGAAAATAATTCAACAATACGACCTTTTGGATAACCCTTACCACCTAATGCCAAATCCAAACTTAATGAACCAGAAGATACATATTCCAATTCTTTACGAGCACTATTGTCTGTAAAATTGATAATAGCTTCTTTGCCAAACTGTTTTTGAATTTCTGACAATGCAGCTTTTAGACCAGCATCTTTACTTGATACTGCTTCTGTTGTTTCATCTTTTTTTACTGCCATTTTATAGTCCTTTTATATACTCTTTTTTATTTGGGTGCCGATTTTATAAATATTGTTCGACACCCTTATTATTAGTCAGGATATATTTGTGTCCGTCCTAACTATCGGACACAGTTAAAAGGGATTTCATCCGTCACCACTGTTTCTGTAACTTGAGGTTGATACATAGCAGCTTGTGGTGTAACAGGAGCAGCAGCAGCGGCACTTGCATATGAATCTACTTGTGGTTTATTCCATGTAGATGTTTGTTGTTGAATTGCTTCTGCTGTTGTTTGGGTTGGAGTAGCATTTTTCTTAGCAACAATATCTGCTTTGATGCTTTCCAAAATCTGTTTTACTTTGATTGTTTGTTCATCTGATGGCATACGGAACAATTCTGCTGTTGTAATATCTTCATTTTCTTTTTGAACTTTTTCTACAACATCAGTAGGAGCATTCCAAAGGTTGAAGGCAACTGAATCTGGTAACACTTCACGATTCCATTTGCCATTGTCTGTATCACGTGAGAATTTGATGATACTACCCTTTGTCCAATCAGTGAAGTTTGGCTTTTCTGGATTGATATATTCATCAACCAACCAGGTAATTAACGCTGTACCATTCTGTTGTAATAATGAAATATGACTTCTATCCCAATCATGTTTCAAATCTGTATCGATAACAACACACTTTACGGTTGAAGATAAACGTGGGCGGAAGATATTTTCTGGTCCAAATCTCCCATCTTTTGACATATCTTCTTCAGTATAACCCAATGCTTTCAATTCTCTTTGCATTTTACATACTGGACATTCGACACCAGATTCTGGGAATGTTTTTTCTGGACATTGATAACGGACTTTTTCACCATTATATTCCAACCAGTGTGCACCAGAAGAGAAAGCACCGCCAATTTTCTTATTTTCTTTTGAATTAGCTGGGAACACACGGAATTTGATCATTTTTTTATAATCACGTGTATTTACCCAATCAATATTATTTTGTTGTTGTTCATTTGTAGTTTCTGTAGTTTTAGTAGCGTATCTATTTACCATATCTTGATTGATTTCTTTTTCCATAGTATTATCCTTAGGTTTTAGTTTTATTTTACGTCTATATTTTATTCTAATTTAATATAATTTTCAAGTTTAATTTACGTGGAGCTCCTTTTTATTTTCTTGCCCTTGCTATTAGGTCTAATCCGATTTCAATTAATTCTTGTTTATCTTCTGCTGGCACTTTAGATTCTTCGATAAACCTGTGTAAAATTTCTTCTTCTGATTCGTTTTCAATATTTTCTTGCTGATTTTGTTTTCTTTTTAGACTTATTTTTTGTACATCTATCATAATTTCTGCCCCTTTGAATTTTTTTAGGTATTCTCTTGTTATATTGTGTATTTTTAGTATGTTTTCTGATGATATTACTACTTTTACATAATTATTTGAATCTAGATCTTTTACTTTATCTATATTATCATCATCAAAAGTATACCAAGAAGGAACTGTAAAGTATTTTCTGGCGTATGTATTATTTTCATCGTTATATATAATCATTGAACCACCACCAGGATCTTTAAAAGACGTTTTATGACAAGAACCAGCTACTATTATATTGCTTGCTGGGGTTTGTGGAACGTGATAATGACCTTGTAATACTGATTTGAATTGAGTAAGTGTTTTAATTGATGCGCCATGAGAAGAAGTTAGACCATTCCCCAGAGGTACATCTTTCAATTCAAGGTGAGAGAAGACTATTTTATTTTGTTTGTCTTTAATCCCTTCTAAAAAATTATTTGCTTCTTCATCATCATAAGCATATGGCATAAACACATAATTACCAATTTCTTTGAATGTATCCACGACTTCAACATTTTTATAAGTTTTGAATGTGATTAGTTTGTGAAATCCTTGAATGTTACTTGCGATATCATGGTTTCCAGGTATCATATAAAAAGTGATTCCTTGTTTGATACATTCTTCTTGGATCATTAATATACATTTGGTTGCACAAGCTAGATCAGATGTTGAAATGCTGTTGCCAACCTTATGAAACAAATCACCACCAAAAACCACAGCATCAAATTTATATTGTGGATCTTTTAATGTATCAACAATTTCTTGGCAACATTGAATGGCTGTCATTTGTCGAACAGTGAATCCAGTTTCTGTTGCTGTGCTGAATGTTGCTGTTTCATTTATATGTATATCTGTAAAAAATAGAATCATTATCTAATCCTTATTGTATATAACTTCAAAAGTGTGTCCAGCAGCGGTATTTTGAACACCATCTAACATGTCTTGTATTCTTTTTTTTGTAATATTGAAATGTTTGCACGCTTGCCTTATTGATTTAAATATCTCACCAGTTTCAATACACCGAATTGTTTTTCTTTTATTTGATTTTTTTTCCGTGTGAAGCCCTAATGAATGTTTGATATTATGACTCTGTGTGCACCATTCAAGATTCTCAATACAATTATTTTGTTTGTTTTCATCAATATGATTTACTTGTGGATAGTTGTTCGGATTTGGTATAAAAGCCTCTGCAACAAGTCTGTGAGCTCTGCGATAGTGACGCAAATTATTATAAGACAAACAATATCTGATATAACTTTTTGTTTCACCATTTTTTGATCTTTCTAATTTAGGTTTAAGGTTTATTTTAGTTCCAACTCTCCTACAATTACCTAAATTAGATATTTCATATTTATCACACTCTACAACTGGTTTCCAGATTTCTTCTGCCATGTTTTCCTCTCTTATTTATATTCAATTCTTGTAAATCCATTTTGTTTTGTTGCTACTAATTTATTTGGAATATTTGAAGACACCATTTCGTTATTTGTTATCCACCATGCCGTTTGGAAATTATCTTGTCTATCATCAATAACTTCTAACAACTGTCTTACACCTTCAGGATCTAGTGCACTTTCAATTTCATCAAACACACAAAGATTGAAGCTGAATAAAGATGTGGACTGTAATAAATCATAAACAGCAAGAGCAACGCATAGATTTACTCTCTTACGTTCTCCACCTGATAGATTTGTTACTGGCTTTACTACACCATCCTCTTCAAACACTATATCAATAACATTTTTTTCTACAGTAGGTGGTACAAGATATAATTCAGCACATTCAAAAAACTTAGGAATATATGACTTTAGACAATGGTTGATATATGCAATGTCTTTAGCTAATAATCCACCTCTGAAATTGCCTTTTGGACCTAGAGCATCATAGAAGAATTTAGCCAATGTTTTTCTTTTTTCTAATTTTTTGATTTTGGCTTCGTTTACACCTTTTTCTTGTTCAAGGCGTTCCATTTCTGCTTTATATTTTTCAGCTTGGTCTTTTATCTCATTTAATCTATTATCAGTTGAGTTTTTTTGCTCATTCATCACTGCTATTTTAGATTGAATGTTAAATATGATAGAATTTAGGTTTTCAGTTTTACCTTTTGCCTCTTTTTGTGCTGTTTTTATATTATTTAGGTCAGCAGTTAGAGTATTTATTTCATCCTGTATGTTTTTTACTGATTTTTGGTATTCATTGTCTGCAACTATAAGCTCTTCAGAACACTTTTTTTCATTTTCTTGGATGATTTCCTTATGTTTTGTTTTTTGCGTTTCTACGGTCAAAAAATTGGCTTTTATAGAGGTTTTTTCATCTTCTTTTTGCTTGATTTTTTGTAATAATTGTTCACGTTGACTATTTTTTTCATTAATTTCATCATTTGTCCTGTCCAATTTACGATTACATGTTGGGCAAGTGTCGTTTGTGAACCATTTTTGTATAGTATCGATATCTGAACGCAAATTTCTAGTCTCAAAATCAATAGTCATTATATCTTTTTCTAATTTTGATGACTGTGTTTGTAATTCTGAGATAAGATTGTTGATTTCAGAGTTTTTATTTTTGTATTTTTCTCTGATTTTATCTTTATTTGCATTATGTTCTATCAATTTGTCTTGTATTTCTTGATTTTTCTTGCCAATTTTTATATCAAGTTCAGAAATCATACTATCATAGTTTTCATTCCCGACTTCTGATAGGTCTTTTTTTGCTTTTTCTAGTGCTTCTTGTAATTCTTTTATCTTTTCTTCAGAGTTTTCGTCACTTACTTTCTGTTTTTCTTCTAAATATTTCACTCTTAGATCACTTACAAGCCCAGCATAAGTATTAATTGACCCCTGACTTTGATTTATTAGCCCTGTATATTCTTTTATTTCTGTATCTAGGGCTTTTATATCCACATTTGACTCTGCTCTTACTTTTTCCCATATAGTATAATCCCTAATAGACTCTAACATTGATATGCGGTCTTTAGGAGTTAGATCAGCAAAATTAGATTTCATGTCAGAAGTTAGAATTATAGTACTCTTCAAAACATCAAAATTTACCTTCAAGAGTTGATTTATCCGTTCTTGAGTATCTGCTACCTTATGACAACTTAGATCCTGCCCATTGATAGTTAGAAAGAGGTTATTGCCATGTTCTTTATCTTTACGGCAACGCATTATAACTACTTCACCTTTATCTGTATCAAATGTGCACTCAACTTTACAATCTTTGCCTTCTTGAATATTTACAACGTCATCTGCTAATGCTTCTCCACCTAAGGAATTACCAGTTAAACACCACCATAAAGCATAAACAGTAGAAGATTTACCAGCACCATTGAAAGTAGCAGGTTGATCTAAATTTTTACCAATGACAGCATATAACCCATCTTTTATTTCTAGATCAACTTTTTTTATACTACGAAAATTTTGAATGTATAATCTATTTAAGTGAAAATTTGACACAGGACACCTTCTAACAATATTGTGGATCGTAACCGTTGAATCTTTCTCTGTTGGCTTTTCTTATTTCTTTACGTTTCTTCTCATTATCTGCATTTATTTCTTTTTGCTCATCTGCAGTATGAAAACACGCATTGAACCAATCTAAGTGTTTTTTACAACGTTCTGCATTATTGAAAATCATAGCATAGGTTTCTGGATCTTTTTCTTTTCTTAATCCACGTGGCACAGTATTTTCAACACGAACTACAAAACCATATTGTTTCTTTAGTTGTGATGCGTCTTTTATATCTGGATCATTTTGCCAATTTACATACATAACCAAATACTCTCTCCAACGATAAACTACATCTCTACCTTCAGGAATTTCAGGTACACAATTTAAAAAGTATTTGATGTTTTGAGTTTTTAGTGTGGCCCCTCTAATTTGTTTTGTAATTATATTATTTTTTTCTTTTAGTTCACGTAATCTTTTTAATGTTGCACTCTTTTCTTTAGTCTTAAGTTTACACATCAAGTTCATGCAATACTCCTTTTTCTTACATGTGTTATTATAGTTAAATTTAATGTGAAAAGCAAATATTTAATGTCAAAAACTTATAAAATATCTAAAATAGCACGAAATGACTCAACATCTTTAAATGAGTGCTTTTCGTTGTTGTAAATCAAAGTATATCTATCCAAATTGTCAATTATTAAAATCATACTAGAAAAAGAATCAAGTTTTAATGTATTTGGTTTTTTATTTCCAACATAATTTTCTACTATCACTTTTTTACTAGCTGTTTTACATAACCCTGATAATAATGAAAAATAAAATTCAGATGGTTTCTTCCTTTCATTTAGTTGTATGCTGATGCTCTCTATCTCAAACTTCGCACCAATAAAACTAAAAACTTCATCTAATTCTACTATGTCTACTGGAGAGTTTTCTAAATTTGACAGCGGATTGATTAATATTCTTATCTTTTGTTTATTCATCGCTATCTATTTCTTCTTGTTTCTTCTTCAATAATAGTTGTTTACCTCTTTTATAGGCTTTTAAATCTTCACTACCATAAATACCTTCAGACCTAACCTTATTACACTTGTCAACCTCTTTCACAAACTCCATCAAGGCTTCCTTCTCGTTTGTATATAGGTTTTCTTTTCTAATACCCAAAATACTGTCATCTAAAAAAACTATATTCTCTTCTTCTTTGGAAATTTTGCCCTTCTTCCAATGTGGGACTTTACAATTAATAATCTTAAATGCGTAATAGTTCTTTTTATTGGTTGTAGTCATAAAAAACTCTCCTTTTGAATATATATAATAGAACTACTTAAAAATAAAAATGCCCAAGAAAAATCTCAGGCATTATTTTATTAGGATCCTGTAACCACTAATCTTGCGTCATTGATCCAAGTATAAGTACCATTATCAACATATAAGTGGTAAACCCCATCAGCTTGTGGTAATGCTGGTAAATACGTTGGTGTTTTTACATACAATCCATCATTTGTTGATTGTATTGCATTAGCTACACCATTTTGTGCACCAGAAAGTTTTACACTAAGAACTTGAGCAGTTGCGGTTGTTGTATATTTCAGTGTTACACCATCAGGTACATTTTGATTATCCATTTCATATGACCAAGATCCAACACCTCCAGATGGTTGTACCCAAACAGCAGACCCTGATCTACCTTCTATCATCCCTGATGGTGGATTAGATGAGAATGCTGTGATCCAGTATAAGTCCCCATTCACTTGATTAGATGAAGGTAATAATGTTTCATTTGCTACAATTCCTTTAAATACAACCGCTGTTGAAATCACTTGTTGAATTGCAGAAGCTATTTCATTACCCACATATGTTACAATTTCACTTCTATTTAGTAGTTCGTGATTTGTATCTAATGCTTCTACAGTCTCATCTGCTATGTTTTTATTCAAATATGCAGATTCTTTTGATACAACAATACTTGAATATTTATCTGTTGTTGGTGAATCTATTGTGCCACTGTAATGATTTGATGATAATATAGCAACAACGCCATTGTTGCTTGTTGTTTTTGCTCCAAAGTTTGAAAAAGTTTTTGTATTGTTATCAAATAAATGACCTTCTAAATTTGAAATTTTATCAATTTGTGTATCATCAGAAACATTTCTTTGTAAATCATATCTAACATATCCAATATATGATCTATTGTATGATTCCATATCAGAATTATCAAAATCTGCTAACATTAATTTTCCAGGAACAACTTTTCTACTTTTTAATCTAAATTGAAGAACTTCAGATCCATAATTGTAATAAAAATCAGTTAATTGTGTTCCAGATGGGTTATTATCATATTCTGGACTGTTTTTAAAGTATCCATTTGATGGTGTTTGTATTTTTGCTGTCATAACACCATATGAATCGATGCTTTGTGGTATTATAATCAAATGATGTCCAGTCATTTCAGAATTATACCATTGGGCATTATCTGTAATTACATTTGATAAATTAAAACCAGTTGCGTTACCAGAAATATGTTCTACTTCATATATATATGATTGTTCTTTTCTTGACGCAACATCCCAAGAATTTATATTATCTAATTCTCTGTTTGCTTTTTTATCTGTCTCTGATTTAACGTGTGTTACAACTGCGTTTATTGTGGGATAATATAAATAACTTGTTTGGTTGTTTGAGTTTATTTCATCTGTCTTATTAGATACTTCTTCATAACTTGATAGTTTATATGTAGGATATGCACTATTTACTTTGTTTACAATAATTGGATTATCCACATTTGATAAATCATTATAAGCCAAAGCTGTACCTTGGGCTGTTTTTCCAGTTGCTGTAGGACCAGTACCAGCCAAACTTAAAGTATTAACATTTGACATATCTTTATAAGCAAGTGGTCCACCGTTTTTTCCTGTTGAACTATATGCTGATGTAAGATATTCTGTATCTACTACAACCTTCCAGTTATCATAACTAACGTTTCCGATAACATTTCTACCATTAGCATCTATATTGTTTAGTGTTATTGTAGCTACACGTGGTCCTTCACTTGTCCAGTTATTATACTCTCCTGTTATATAATAAGTATCTAAATTTTTTCCATCTTTGGAAGTTAAATTAAAATTATTTTGTAAATAGCCAGAAACTTCTTCTTGGTTTACTGGTGCGTTTTGACTTAAGTTTCCTAAATCATTCCACACAAACCCTTCACGCACGGTTGTTCCAGAAAGTTCAGATAATTTTGCATCACTCCATTCTAGATTTTTACAATCTTTTCTTGCCATACGAATACCACCAAGAACACTATCTCCAGTATGAAGTATTATTGTTGCATTTTCATCTGAAGATTGTCCAGTTCCTAAATCTGCAACTATTTCACCAGCAACACCAGCGAATTCTTCATTTTCTTGTGTATTCCCTTTTCTAAAACTAACTGCGGTTGTAGACATTTATTTTCCTTTGTTTTTAGAAACTTATTTTTACTGAACACAAAATAGTGCTTCTTTGTGATAAATCTTTATTTTTATCTATAATTTTTCCTAAGCATTTTCCATATGGTATTGTTGATGCTCTACCTGGTTCTTTTGAAGATAGGTAAATTTTATCTCCAAACTGTGGATTGCAATTTTTATCAAATATTACTGGAACTTTACCAACCAAAGCAACTGGTAAATCTCTTGCGTCTTTTTTCTCACCTAATTCATACCCAGGTTTATCGGATATAATTCCATTACATTCAGTTATTGCTTGTGTAATTTCAGCATCTCCACCGCCACATCCTACTGTAATTAATGTTCCTGATGGATATACTTTATCTGAACGATAGTATTCTGCTAAGTCCCCCCACCATGCTCTATATGCCAAACCAAAGAAAGAAACATTTTGATTGATTTGCGTATTTTCATCTATTGGCATATCTGTAACACCCTTACCAACAACTGTTTCGTTGAATCTTACAAAAGTATCAACATTAATTGGTTTATTTATATTAATACCTTCTTCTCCGGTACTACTTTGTCTTGGTGTCCCTGGTTTTGTAATTTGTAGATAATTTCTTTGTAACATTTTGGGACAAACAGATGTAACCTCACTGACACCGGCATTGTTTTTAACATCATTTACTTCTGTATTTTTTGCATATCTGGTTATTCCATAGTCAGTATAAGAAGCTTCATCTTGTAAATCCATTGCTAATTTTATTGAACTTTTGTCTTTTGTTCCTGTACACCAACCAACAAAATAATCATTTTCTTTTATTGTTAATTTACCACGGCGATCTTTTGGTTCTGTTGTTGGATCTAATCCAATACTATTACAATAAGTTGTCCAGTTTGCATCACTTGTATGATCGCAATCTACATATAATGGTTTATTATACCAACTTTCTGGAAACTCCCATAAATAAATATTTGAACTAAGGTTTGCTGAAACTATGTCTGCAGTTAGGCCGGTTCCACTAACCTCTGGTGATCCAGGGTTTTGAGTAAATGAACAATTTTGTTTATCCATTGGCTCATAACCACTAATGCTTATTATTTGAATTCCTTCAACTTTTCCATTATCATCTATACTAACTACTTTTATTACAAATTCAATATTTGTACTTGAGTCTACATAATGTAATGTATCATTTGGTAAATATCCTAATCCTTGATTGTTGATTGTAATAGTATAATATTTTACCAAATTATAAGCTGAAACATTACCAGCAAATATAATATTATTATTTACTTTGATACCTGTAAGATTTCTTGCTGTTTGACTTGATGATTCATTATAACCTACAGCTCTTACAAACTTATTTTGAGTACTATCCCAACAAGCAACCATATAATCTTTTACTGATATATCTACTTGATTATCTAAAACTTCAAGAACATCATCTCTTGGGGTAAAATATTCCCATGTTACATAATTAGTTGGATCACCTCTTCTTGCTGCTAAAGCTGGTATATTGGTTCCTGCATAATTATTAACTAACACTAAATTATATGGTGATGTAAAGGTTCCATATTTATCAACTAATTCTGTTTCATCTGATGCTTCTGGAATACTAGCTGAACTATCTGGTGCTATTGTTAAATCTGGAACATAACCTAAATTTGTAATAACGGTATTTAGAATAAGTTTTACTGAATTTCCAACCCTTGTTGCAGTTGTGTTATATTTTGGTATTATATTATTCAAATTACCAATAGCAAATAATACCATTTTGCCTGGTTCATCTGGGTCACTTACATATAAACCAACAGCACCAATATTATATTCATCAACTCTCCTACTACCAACTTCACCATATGTATTTGTATCTATTCTTATTGTAAATTGAATACCACCATTAGCCATATTTGTTCGCCAAGATAAATTATTTAGTAGTGTGAAATTCGCATTTGTTGTGGTATCTAGTACAATATCTCCTTCACCTTCAAAATCATCTTTTGTCCAATTTATAATATTTTTAGCTGTATTTACAATATTATGTTGTTTGATTTTTATGGCTTTTATTTCCATATGATAATTTGCATAGTCTTTAGCTACTCTTGTAATTGCATTTATACCATCTTCTGTAATAACCAAAGAGTAGTTTGGATCTACTGTTTGTAAAACCCAGTTGGCTCCATTGAATAATTCTAACTGCCAAACATCAGCTTCATAATCTGTACTTGTTGGATCACCACCAATTGCACAATAAGTTCCAGAAATTGCTTCAGATGGATGTGAATCAAAATATTGGTTTCTAGCAGTGCGATCTGCAAAAAAATAATTTTCATTTACATTATATGAATTTTGTAAAGTGTTTCTTGAAACTTTCATGCTTTTACTCTTGAGTGTTTTTGTTGTTTTGTTAGTTTATAGAACTTGATTTTTTATGTGTTTGCGTATCCTAAAACAATATCGCCATCATTATCCGAGATAACTATATAAGGTGTATCATCCCCAAATGTTACCATCCCTGTTGTTTCATCATATTGATCTGTTGTTCTATCAAAAACAATTGAATCAGAACGTGGTATTTCTATATCTTTTGGAAGTGGATAATTTGGATCACTTGTTAGACATACAACATTTTCAGTATATGGTTGTGTTGTCATAAATCCCATAAGTATTTTACCATTATCAGCATATGGGTTTGCTTCACTTATACTTGCTGTGTCATTATTTCCAAAATTATATGTTGTTATTAGTCTATGTATGTATAGAACTGTGCTTGCAAGACTGTAAAATTGTTTATAAAATCTTGCAACCGCCTCTTCATAATCTTCAACAGAAAGAATATTTATTTCAACTTCAACATGGTTGGTTGGATATAAGCCATCAGGCCTATCCCATTCTAACCATTCAACCCATTTTCCTCTTATTTTATCTTTTACATAACCATAATCAATATCTGGATTTCCTGGTTGTGATGGTAATGGAGAATTTGGACTTCCTTCGTTAACTGATCCATATTCAATATCTGGTATTCCTGGTGTCCATGGCCAAGGTGATCCTGGTGATCCTTGTGCAACGTATCCATAATCTGTTGTTGGAAATACATAATCTTTATGTAGTATTGCTCCTTGTTCCTCTGGTAAATAAAAGTCAACATACTCTCTTTCAATACTTTGTGCTGCTTGTGAATATTGTGTACTTTTTATTCTTATTTTTGCATTTGCACCTGTTCTTGTTGTTAGTGGAATGTTATTAATATTATATAAATAAGGACCAGTATTGTTAGATACATTTACTCCATTTATTATATATGAAAAATTTGTTATTGCTCCGTTATTTGTATTGTTCACTGTTATTGTCATAGAGTGTTCTGAATCTATTGGAGCTTCTAAAATTTGTCCCTCTAAATATAAATTTTGAGAATTATCTATAGTTACATTATAATTATATGTATCTATTGTTGAGTTTATTGTTAATATTGCTGATGGAGAACTTTTTGTTGGAATTAATTTATAAACTTTTTCTTCTATTGGAACATATCCAGTTGTTGGGTTTATTGTATATTCTGTTATTTTACCTCCAGCAACTGAATTAACAGTCAATTCAAAAGAGTTATCATCTGTTTTATATGTATCATTTGGAGCAACATATAATCCGCTATTGTTTATTAAACTTGAATTATCACTAAAGTTTTGTTTAATTCTTTCAATTATAATATAACCATTTTTTCCAGCATGTGATCTGAAGCTGTCATCATTTTGATTTCTTAATCCTCCATCTGCACCGGTACCTGATTTTGTTCCTCCATTTCCACCAATACCGCCTAATTTTTTTGTTACACCATCTGATGCGCTTCCACCATCCCCTCCTTTTGCTCTATATGTTGTTCCCATATATGTAAAAGAAGAACCACCGCCGCCAGCACCAGATGCCGCCCTACACCAATGGTGTGGATAATAAAAATAATTATTTTTTATATAAGTATTATCTTCACCATATTGCCCATAATAATAATAATAATCTCTACTATTAAAACCAATATACCTTTTATAATATTCAGATACTCGCTCTGTTCCTTCTCCATCTCCACCATTTGTGTCGCCTTTACCACCAACTCCGGCTGTTACTGGTCCTCCTCCTCTTGCATAACTACTATTACCACCATATCCAAGATTTGCTGTTATTTTTGTTCCAGCATTGCATTTTATGATTTTTGTAACTAGTTCACCTTTATATCCGTTTTCAGCTGGTAAATCCGCTGTTTCACCAATACCTTGTCCATAGTTTTTTGTACTATCTGCAGCACCACCAGAACCACCGGCACCAGACATTGTTATTTTGTATTCACCAGTAATATCTATTGGAATTTCTATATATCCACCATCACGATATTCATAAATTTTTTCTAAAGAATCTACAGTTGGTTTTATTTTTAGTTGTAAATTTGAACTTGTATTTGTCGTTACTGGTATATCTTTAATATCATTATATGCTATTGTTCCAGTTTCTGGTGTTATATGATATTTTGTAATAACACCTGGACCAATATCACTATCATCATTATTAACTTGATCTACTATTATTTTACCTTCAAATAATGGTGTTGTAAGTTCTTGTTGTTGATAAAATCTATCATCTGTGCTTGTTAATTGTAAGCCACTGTTTTGATATCTATAAATGTATGGTGTTGAGGTTAGATTTGCAATTGCTCCTTTTGATATTGTATCTAATGTATAAAATTCATTATCTAAATAAGGACCTTCGTATTTACTTGCTGAATATTTTAAAATTGATCCATATTGGTCTACTTCTTTTATTGTGACAATTACACCAATATCTTTATTATCTTGTCCTTTTAAACTGTATTTTTCATTTACAGAATATCCAGCACCACTTTGTAAATTATCAGATGGAGCTTGTGGATAAACATATGACCAAATTTGATTTTTTTCTTGTTTTTTCTTTTTTTTATGGAATGTAAAAAGTTGTTTTACACTTATTAGTTTTGTATTATCTTGAACAATATTAAAATAATTTAATGAATTTTTTGTACCAGCTATCCTATAGAAATTTGTTAATTCATCTAAAGCTTCTTGCATTTGTTTGATGTTTAGATGTTTTATATCTAAATTCAATCCAAGTAATCTTATTAATTTATATATATCATCAGAGTTTACTCTTGATACATTTCTTATATTTTTTATTCTTTCTATTTCATCGTGTATTTCATCTAACAAAACTCTTTGAAATATTCTTAAAATTTCAGGAATCATTGTATATTTTTTATCATAATCTGATAAATAGTCTATAATATTTTTTGCTTCTGGAATTTCTAAATAATAATCATCTTTTGTATAATTTGTTTTATAAAATGGTGATAATGTTATTGTTTTTAGTTTGTTTGATTCATAGTTTGTATCAACTACTAATAATTTTCCTGGATTATTTTTTTCGCTAATAATAAAACCTGGTCTTAAATCATCTACAACAACTTTTACAAGATCATCAAAAACAACAATAGTGTCATATAATAAAGGTATATTTGTTTGAAAATCATCTA